>WBZL01004078.1_pt1 | contig 12891 bp, 9 predicted proteins | sample 5204291 | NCBI WGS metagenome assembly WBZL01 (sample SAMN12344345, study PRJNA552823) | activated sludge metagenome | biome: Activated sludge suspended growth; feature: Nitrification reactor; material: Wastewater; isolation source: activated sludge from nitrification reactor of wastewater treatment...
AGACTCTAGCCGAGCCGACAAAATACATAGGTTTACCTTAAAGAGTTTAGCAGGGCGCGTGATAAAAATCACAATCAGACGGGGTTTCTAAGGATTTGTTGAGGCGGCGAGGAATTCGGCCACGGCTGTGGCTGAAGGCAGGCCAACCCGCGCGCCAATTGTGGTGCAGCACAACGCCGCCGCCGCACTGGCATACCGCAGCAGCGCCGGCCAGGCGAACCCCGCCGCCAGGCCATACGCAAAGGCTCCGTGGAAAGCGTCGCCGGCGCCGGTAGTATCGACGGCCGTCACCTTAAACGCGGGTAATTTCCCCATCGCCGCACCCGTTTGCCAGACCAATCCATGCTCGCCCAAGGTGACGACGGCCGTTCCCGCCATCCGCGCCAGGTGGGAAACGGCCGTTTCTGCATCCGGCGCGCCGCTAAATTCCAGACCAAATTTGGCCGAGGCCACCACAAAATCCACCTGATCCACCAGCGCCGTTGTGCCGCGATGCACCGACCCGGCATCCAACACCGTGGGAACACCCTGCGCCCGCGCCCACCGGGCTGCCGACAACGACGCTTCCGGCTCCAAACCATCGAACAGGATAACCCGGGGCTGGAAAATGGTGGGGTCGATGACGTCTGGGGGTAACGGCCGTGTGTCTCCGCGATAATTGACGAGAGAGCGACGGCCGTCTGGCTTGGCCAAAATCACCGACAGCGGCGTCGGGTCCGCGCCGCGCACCACCAGCCGCGTATTCACGCCGGCCGCCTGCAATTCGGCCAAATGGAGGTCGCCATACACATCTCGGCCCAGGTAGCCGGCATAGGCGCTGCGCCCACCGAGGCGGGCCACAGCGACGGCGGCGTTGGCCGCTGGGCCACCGCCGCAGCTCACCAGACTGTCGGCGACGCTTTTTTCATCGGGCGCTGGGTGATGGGAGACAGCAAAGGTAAGATCGTAAGCGGCGTGACCCAGGCACAAGACGTCGATGGGCAGCGCGGGCATGGGGATTAAGGGGATACGGCCGTGCGCAAGGCGTGGGTCAGGGCAACGGCCGTTATCGGCGCTTTTAATGTCGCCGTGCCAACCGCCACCACCGGAATGGCATACCGATAGCGGGCAAATAACTCTGCATCCTGGGTTATGTCTACTTCCAGCAGGTTATGAGGATACTCGACGGCCAACTGCGCCAATTCCGCCTTCACTTCATCACACAGGCCACAGCCCGCTTTTGTGTAGAGGGTAACGGTAAGCATTAGGAAAATGTTGTCCCGCCAGATGGTTGGCCAACCTGCGCCAACCATCTAAACACGCTGTCGCTTAAAACACACCGGGCAAAACGGCGCTGACAATAATGGCAACCATCAACACAGTCAGGTAGATATTGGAAGAAATAAACAAGCCGCGCGCATTTTTCTGGCTGGGATCACGGATAAGCCGCACATTGCGCACAAACAAATCTACTGTCGCCGCCAGCATCGGCACAAAATAGGCCCAGCCTAAAAACGGGAAAAAAGTCAGCCCCAAGCCAAACACACAGGTGGGCGCAGTATGCGACATCACCCACCAGGCCGCCTGACGCGGCGTGGTGTGCACCGGCAGCATAGGCACGTCGGCGCGTTTATAATCGTCACGGTAGAGGATGGCCAGGCTCCAAAAATGGAAGGGGGTCCACAGGAACAAAATCAGAGCGAGGATCAGTGCGCCAGGGCTGTTCCAGGAACCGGCGGCGGCGCTGCCGCTGAGTACGGCTGCGCTGCCCGCTGCGCCGCCAATGACAATATTTAACAACGTACGCGGCTTCAGCCAGATGGTGTAAATAAACACATAAATGGCCGCACCGAGCGCCAGAAAGAAGGAGAGGGGTTTATTAAAAGGAAAGACAGCCACCACCGGGATCACAATCAGCAAAGTGCCAACCCACGGAACCCAGCCGGGATTGGGAATTTCGCCGTTGACTAACGGCCGTTTCTTCATCGTGCGCCCCATCTTGTCATCTTTGTGCCGCTCGAGATATTGGTTTAAAGAAGACGATCCGGCTGCCGCCATACCGCCCGTCAACCAAACCAACAACAGCGTATTCATGCCCGGCCAACCACCCGCCGCCATAAACGCGCCGCCTGTGGCCGCCATCAAAAGTAAAACCACAATCCGCAATTTAAACAAAACCACCATCATCCGCAGCGTATCGCGCAGCGTCTTAGGTGGTGATGATAAATTTTCAGACAAATTCGTCACAACCGGTTCAGGAACCTGACCCTGGTTTGAAGCTTCCGACAATGCCATGCTGCCTCCGAAAAATTGTGCTTAGGGTAATATCCGCCCCTGGAAATTTTAGCAAGCTTCAGCAAGACAAACAAACCGCAAATGAGTTGACATATTCTTGAGCCATGCTAAACTGCATAAAGATGGGCAAGCGATTAAGACGAGCTGGCCGGTCGTTCTGGGCTTTGCTCTTACTCCCCTTTCGATGGTTTGGACGATTGCTGGCGGTACCAGGTCGATGGTTAAGACCTGTGTTTCGACCGGTCTGGATACGCGTTCGTCCTGCACTCCTCTGGTTCTGGCGTTTTTGGGGGCGTCTGGGACTGGCTCTGCGCAGCATACTCACCTGGACTATTTGGAAACCTATCTGGCTGCTTACCATGCCTTTCTGGCTGCCCCTGAGCTGGCTGGCGGAAGGGATGCGTCACCGCTTGCCTGCCTGGAAAGCATTTGTGGGCCGGATGGGGTTGGCGCTGCGCCATTTGCTCATGCTTTTCTTATGGCGGCCGGTGCAATTTTTGGTTATACGGCCGTTAGGCTTCCTCATCCTGCGCCTCATCTGGCCTCTCCTGGTCTGGCTAGCCAGCAAAACGCGCCGCTTCTGGCAAGCTGCCTGGGAGGCCACCGAACCCCGGCGGTCAAAGTGGCGGCGACGATGGGGATCACGCTGGATCGTGTACCGCGCCCGGCTGCGCGTATTGTTCCATCGTCCCAAACCGCCTAAAACGGCCGTCTTCATCCCTCGCCAACCACGCCACGCCCAACCCACCGTCCGCGCCGCCCGCTTCATCACCGCCTTCGCCAGCATCGCCATCGTCCTGACGGTGAGCTTTGTGACCTGGCAAGGTCAGCAGCCCGGCCGGGTTTCAGCCGGTGATGGTCTCTCCCTCCCCCGCGTGATCATCGCCACCCCATCCCCCATGCCCATGACCGAAACGCCCACGCCGCGCCCCACCATCGACGTGCGCCTGACACCCTGGCCTACCCCAGACCCCTTACAAACCGGCGGCAGTCTAGCCTTCACCTGGGACCACAACGGTAACAGCGATATTTACCTCCTGCCGGTCGGGCAGGCTGCCCCCATCCGCCTGACCCACCACCCGGCCGAAGACCGCGACCCGGCATGGAGTCCGAACGGCCGTCAACTCGCTTTCACCTCCCGCCGCGATGGCAACTGGGAAATTTATATTTACGATCTGGACACCAACGACCTGCGCCGCATCACCAATAATCTGGCCTTCGACGGCGGCCCAAGCTGGTCGCCGGATGGGCAGTGGTTGGTGTATGAAGCCTACCGCGAAGAAAATCTGGACATCTACATCATCAAGGCCGACCTCAGCGAGGGTCCCTACCGCCTGACCGAAAATCCGGCGCCCGATTTTGCGCCGGTCTGGTCGCCGGGCGGGCGGCACATTGCCTTCACCAGCTGGCGCAGCGGCAACAAAGATATTTTCATCATGTCGCTAAACGAAGTGACCGATGAAGCGGCCGTTAACCTGACTGCTTCCCCCGGTGGTCACGAGGAAGAACCTGCTTTTTCGCCCGACGGCCGTTTCCTGGCCTACCACGACGAGAGCGCCGGTTTCCCCCTGCTCTACGCCCTGCCTCTGGACGAGAATTATCGCCGCAGCGGCACGGCCGTTAGCCTGGGACAGCAAGGCCGCCACCCCGCCTGGTCGCCCAACGGCGAATCGTTGATGTACATTTATGACCGGGGCGCGCAAAGTTATCTGATGGCCGGCAGTCCGGCCGGCTGGGGCGTGTCGCCGCAGGCATTTGTGGCCGACGGCCGTCTCGATGACCCCGCCTGGACTGCCAATCCCCTGACCCCCGCCCAAACCAACAACATTGCCCGCTTCGACAGCCAATACCCCGACAAACCGCTGTTCACCGAAGCCCTCGCCCCGCCAGAAAAAACCGGCCCACCTATTATGCTCTTTGAAATGCCGGTCGGTGCTCCCGCCCCTTACCTCAGCGACCGCGTTGATCAATCTTTTTTGGCCCTGCGGCAGCGAACCCTCAGCGAAGCCGGCTGGGATTTTCTATCTAAACTGGACAATATGTTCGAACCCATCGACGCAAAATCCGCTCCCGGCCAGAGCAACCAGACCTGGAATAAAGCCGGACGAGCCATCGACATCGCTTACCGCGATGCCCTCAGCTTCGAGCCGCTGTTAGAAGTCGTGCGCGAAGATATCGGCCTGGAAACCTATTGGCGAATCTATGCGCGCGCCGCCGCACAAGATGGCAGCCAGGGCGAACCGCTGCGCGAACTGCCCTGGGATTTCCGCGCCCGTTTTGGCGACGAGCCGCAATATTACGACGAAGGCGGCGTGTTAAAAGAGACCATTCCCACCGGCTATTACGTCGATTTCACCCATTTGGCCGCCGACTACGGCTGGGCACGCACGCCCGCCAGCAACAACTGGCGCACATTTTTCCCCGGCATTGGCTTCTGGCACTACGAAAATCGGCAAAACCTCACCTGGGAAGAAGCCATGTTAGAAATTCACCCAGAAACGCTGCTGCGCCAGACCTTCCCCGACCGATAATCCATGAAGTTGAAAGAAAAATTGACCGCCAAAACCCGTTGGTGCAGAGGACAAAGCATCACGCTGCGTTGGCTTTGGGCGCTGCTCTTGTTTGTTCTGGCTGGCTGTCAGGTTGATGGAGTGATGGTTGCGCCCACGGCCGTTCCCCTGGCTCAATTTCCCACATTGCCAACAACCACGGCCGTCTCCGGCGAATTATTGGTGAATAACGAGGCTGGTGTGGCGGAAACGGCCGTGCCCATCGCCGAAAACTTCTCCCTTCCTGCGCCCACCCCTGAAGCCAGCGGCCTGCGCCCCGACCAGGCGCGGCAAAACTTTGTGCGCGACGCCGGACCCGCCCCCCGCGACGCCACCGAATGGCGACCGCCCGCCATGCCCGCCCCCCTCTCCATCACCCCCGACGACCATTACTGGCTGATCCGCCCCATCCCATCCGGCTATCGCAACTACGATCTGGAATGGTATCCGTTTGGCAACGACGTCCAGGCGGCCAACATTCCCCCGTACCGCGTTCATCACGGCCTGGATTTTCCCAACGAAACCGGCACGCCGGTACTGGCCGCCAGCAGCGGCACAATCATCCACGCCGGACCCTTTCCCAGCCCCAACAACGGCGTAAATTATTACGGCAACACCGTCATCATTCAGCACGATTGGCAGTGGCAGGGGCAAAACGTCTATACCCTCTATGCCCACACGCTCGAATTATTTGTAAAAGTAGGCGACACAGTAGAACAAGGGCAGCTCATCGCCGGTGTGGGCAGTTCCGGCGAAGTTACCGGACCCCACATGCATTTTGAAGTGCGCGTCGGCGACAACACCTACGCCGACACGCGCAACCCGACGCTGTGGCTGGCTCCCTACGAAGGCTGGGGAACCCTGGCCGGACAATTTGTCGATAAACGCGGCCGTCCCATCTCCGACGCCAAAATCCAGCTTTTGCCACCCGGCAGCAGCCAAATCCTGCGCGAACAAAGCACTTATTCCCCCGGCGTGGGTTCGGATGATGTGTGGCAAGAAAATTTCGTCATTGGCGATATTCCTGCCGGAGAATATGTGCTGCTGATCACCATCAACGACATTACCTACCGGCGCGAGGTAGAGATTTTGCCTGGCCGCACCACGTTTGAGATTATTTCAACCGAATTTGAGTACATTCCTACCCCCACGCCGCTGCCCACCCTGACGCCCTCTCCAACGCCTTTCGGCACACCGGAAAGCGATGCCGGCACAGACCCGTCACTCACGCCAGAGGCCGCGCCGACCGCATCCGAAGGAGGATAATCATGCCTGCCGACCCACACGCATCATATGCCTTCCACTCGCCGCTGCCCACCAACGATCTGGCAGCGCTGCTGCGCTCTGGCGAAGTCCCGCTGGCAGATTATTTGGCGGAGTTGGCGGAACGGTTTACGGCCGTTGAGCCACACATCCAGGCGTTTGTGCCGGAAGACGGCCGTTTCGACCGCCTCTACCGCGAAGCTCAACACCTGCTGGCAACCTACCCTGATCCGGCGACACGGCCGTCGCTCTTCGGCCTGCCGGTGGGCGTAAAAGACATTTTTCACGTCGCTGGCTTCACCACCCGCGCCGGCAGCCAACTGCCCACCGACCTGCTCCAGGGCGCAGAAGCGGAAAGCGTGCGCCGCCTGCGCGCCGCCGGCGCGCTCATCGTCGGCAAGACCGTCACCACGGAATTTGCCTATTTTGCCCCTGGCCCGACACGCAATCCGCATCGCCTGGAACACACGCCGGGCGGTTCCAGCAGCGGCTCGGCAGCCGCTGTTAGCGCCGGGCTGTGTGCGCTGGCTTTGGGCACACAAACTATCGGCTCTATCAATCGGCCGGCGGCTTTTTGTGGCGTGGTAGGTTACAAGCCCAGCTATGAACGTATTTCGCGGGCGGGAGTGATTCCATTGTCGCCCGCGTGTGACCACGTGGGCTATTTTGCGCCAGATGTGGTTGGCGCGACGCTGGCGGCGCCGGTGCTGGTGGATGGTTGGCGAGGAACGGCCGTTTCCCGACCCCCTCGTTTCGCCATCCCGGAAGGTCCCTATTTGGAACGCGCGTCGCTCGAAGGATTGGCGCATTTCCAGACAACCTGCGAGCAGTTGAAAACGGCCGGTTTCGCGGTGAAATCGGTGGCGGTTATGGCCGATTTCGCCAACATTTACACTCATCACAACCAAATTGTAGCGGCCGAAGCCGCCCAAGTACACGCGGATTGGTTCGCCAGCTACGCCCATCTTTATCATGCCAAAAGCGCGGAATTAATCCGGCGCGGGCTAGCTGTGTCCGCAGAACAATTGGCCGCAGCGCGAGCCGGGCAGCGACAGCTTCGCCGCACGCTGCTGCGCCAGATAGCCGAACAAGACATTGACATCTGGTTATCTCCGGCGGCGCTGGGCGCGGCCCCGGCAGGTTTGGACAGCACAGGCGACCCAGTAATGAATCTACCCTGGACCCACGCCGGTCTGCCAACAATCGGGCTGCCAACGGGCGCGAATCCGATGGGCCTGCCTTTTGGCCTACAGCTAACTGGCCGCTGGCAATCAGACGAGCAACTTTTAGGCTGGGCGGTCCAAATCGAAAAGGTAGTTAAAGCAAGTGCGTGAGTTGTATCTTCATATGTAATCGTTATAATTTATTCTGTTGATTGTCACGCTTTCGAGTAGCACGTTCTTTTAGTTCCTTGCCCATTCCGGCAAAACGGCCATCATTAACTCCCTGACCTGAATGGCGAATCACTTTTACCATAATCAATGATAAAAATTGACGTTCCTGGTGATAAAGTTTATCAGTTAGCACATTTGGTATTGGACTACAACGGTACGTTAGCATGTGACGGCCGTTTGCTGCCTGGAGTAACGGACCGCCTGACCGCCTTAGCCGAACATTTGGCCGTGCATGTCCTGACGGCCGACACGTTTGGCAGCGCGCAGGCAGCGCTGGTAGGCATTCCTTGCCGGGTGGAGATATTGCCCGCAGGCGATCAGGCTGAAGGGAAGCAGGCGATGGTGCAGACCCTGGGACCTTCAGTGACCGCAGCGGTGGGCAACGGCCGTAACGACCAATTGATGTTGGTAACGGCCGTTTTGGGCATCGCCGTTGTTCAGGAAGAAGGCGCGGCAGCGGCCACGCTGATGGCAGCGGACGTGGTTGTGCCTTCGATAACGGCGGCGCTGGATTTATTGTTACGGCCGTTGCGCCTCACAGCCACCTTGCGGGCTTAACAAATCAGTAATTCATTCTTTTTTCACGGTTCTTTGACAGGTTCAAAGCGCCGCCATAAGCTAGAATAGAGAACAATCTAAAAGCGTTTATAAACTTTGGAGCAAAAACCAGATAGGCCAGCAAATACATTGAGTAAGGGAAACTTTGGGGCCACATGACAGAAGAAAACAAGATTCGAAACACCGACGAATTGCGAAACCAAAACGCGCCTGACATAGAAATTGTCGTGCCGGAAATAAAATATCGCCCGGTGCCTTTCGAACCGATGACGCGAGAATTGGAAAATCGCCCTGTTTGGCGAATTCGTTTGGACCTCGCCACCAACCCACAAACCTGCCTGGGACTCGATATCAATGGCGAAGTGATTCTGGGGCGAGACCTAAATGAGTCAAATGTGGTCGATTTACAAATCTTTGAGGCCAGTTCGATGGGTGTTTCGCGGCAACATCTGGTGCTTCGTCCGGCGGCCACTCACCTGTATGCCATAGACCTCGGCAGCACAAACGGAACCATGCGGAACGGCCGTCCCATTGGCGTCAAAACCCCCTACTCCCTCGCCGATGGCGACCTGCTAACCCTCGGCCAACTACGCCTGATCCTGCATATCATCGAAAGACCACAATACCAGACCGGCGTTCTGGAGCGCAAAATCGATTTGGCCGACGCCATGACCGAAATCGCCAAATCGATCACCTCCCAGTTAGACCCCGATGAAGTCCTAAACCAAGTCGTCGATGCCGCCATGACCCTCACATCGGCCGGCGACACCAGCATCTGGCTGGTGGATGAAATCAGCGGCGATTTGTTTTTGGAAGCCCAACGCGGCATCGAAGACGAAGCGATTCGCCGCCTGCGGCTGCCCATCGACGGCGAATCGCTGGCCGGAAAAGTGGTGCAATCAGGCCAACCTCTGCGCGTCTGGCGGCAGCCAGGCGAAGAACAAATCAAGGTAAAAACCAATTACCTGGTTGAGGCGCTGGCTTATGTGCCCATCACCCTTGGCGGCGTGACCTTTGGCGTGCTGGCGGCCACCCACCGGCAGCCTGGCAAACGGTTTGATCGCCGTGACGAACGGCTGCTCACAGCCATCGCCGACTTTGCAGCCATCGCTATCCAAAATGCTCGTGTGTATCAGGCCACCGACGAGGCTCTGGCCCGGCGTTACAAGGAGTTGTCGGCCCTGAGCGAAGTGGCGCGGGCAGTCTCGTCATCGCTGGATCTGGATAAAATTTATGAGGTGCTGATCGCCCAGGTGAACAAACATTGGCCAGTGGAAACCGTTTTGCTCTGCCTGCTGGACGAAACAGGGCAGCATTTAAAGGCGTTTCAGGCGCATACCAGCGGCAAAGACTCCAAGCCATTCACCATCACAAGCGGGATCATTGGCGCAGTAGCCAAGACCGGACAGGCGATCATGACCAACGATCCAGCTGCCCACAGCGCATTTGATCCGGACGTGGATGGAGTATTTGGGATTGTTGCCCAGTCGATGATCAGCGTACCCTTGCAAGTGCAAGATCATGTGGTAGGCGTATTGACGCTATTTAACAAAGAAAACGGTCAGTTTACCAAAGATGATTTAAGTCGGTTGGAGACATTTGCGAATCCGATGGCGACGGCCGTTGAGAACGCGCGCCTCTTCAAAGAATCCGAACGCCAACGAGCGGCTATCCAGGCGACGGCCAACACTCTGCCCCAACCGCTGCTCATTCTGGATGATTCCGGCAGTGTTCTGGTATCTAACCAGGCCGCCAATCGATTGTTAGAAACCAACATGGCCCAATTGTTTGAAGGCATCAGCCGGGGTGTTGGCCGCACGGATGAAATTGTCGTTGGCGAGCAAACTTTCTTATCGACTGCCGAACATTTGCCAGATGTCGGGACAATTGTCGTCATGCAAGACATCACGTATGTTAAAAAATTGGAGGCGGATCGCTCTGACTTTTTGCACATGCTCTCGCACGATTTGAAAAATCCGCTCACAGCCATCACCGGATGGAAAGCCTTGCTGGAAAGAACCACGGAATTAGATGCCCGTTCGACCCGGTATTTGAACCAGATTGGGGTGGCAGTCGACCGAATGCTGGAAATGATCGCCCAATTATTGGACACCGTGACGCACGAAACAGCCCTGAAATTGAGCCTCAAACCATGCGATTTCGACACTGTGCTGGGGCATGTGTTAAAAGATGTGTCGGGAGGGGCTTTACATAAAACCATCTCCATCCGCACCGCAACTAGAGGGACGCCGTATCTCATCATGGCGGATGAAAACCGACTTTATCATATGGTGTTGAATCTGGTGGACAATGGCGTGAAGTACTCGCCACGGAACACCGAACTGGCCGTCTTGATCGATTACACCGAACAGGGTTTGTTGATTCGGGTGCAAGATGAGGGACCAGGCATTCCCGAAGATGATTTGCCGCATATTTTTGACAAATATTTTCGCGGCACGACAGCTAAAATGCAGCCCGGCTCTGGGCTGGGGCTTTCGGCTGTATGGGGCATTGCCAAAGCACATAATGGCGTAGTTAAGGTGGCCAATCGCCCAGAAGGAGGCGCAGAATTTTCGGTTCTGCTGCCAAGTAGTTTACGCTGCAATGCGGACGGCACGGCCGTTTAACCCCTCCTCCTCTTTGCCTTTCCCCTGATTCTCCTACGATTCCGCTTTTGCGTTCGTCTCCCCTCCAAAATCGGTTATGATCGCCGCCATGCGACAACATGCACCTTTCACGATCATTTTATTGCTTTATCTGGTAGTGGGCGCGCTGTACGCCATTTTCACCCCAGATTGGCAAACCCCCGACGAACCGGCGCATTATAATTATGTGCGACAGTTGGCCAACGGCCGTTTCCCCATCATTCAACCCGGCGATTATGACCAGGAATTTATCATGCGTGTGGTCTTTGCCGGGCCGCCCTTTCCGCCCGATGTTTCGCTCGAACCGATGTCGTATGAGGATTGGCAGCCGCCGCTCTATTACTTGCTGCAAACGCCTGCTTTCTGGCTGTCTGGCGGCTCACTGACGGTGATGCGGCTGGTGTCGCTGCTGTTGGGTGCAGGGGTGGTGGCGTTTGCGTACGGGCTGGCCTGGCGGCTGTTTCGGGCGCGGTGGCTGGCGCTGACAACGGCCGTGTTCGTCGCTTTCCTGCCGCAGCATTTGGCCATCATGGCCTCGGCCAACAACGACTCCCTGGCAGAGCTGATCATCGCGGCCATATTGTTTGTGTTGGTGGGATGGGTGGAGACCGGAGACAGGATATTAGAGACTGAGGCGTCTCCAATCTCCAGTCTCCAATCTCCCAAACCACTTATTTTGCTCGGCCTGCTTCTCGGCCTGGGCTATCTGACGAAGGGCACGGTGTATCCGCTGACGGCCGTTGTCGGACTGGCAATTGTGTGGCGTTACTGGGGGCGCTGGGGCGAGTTGATGCGGGCGGGTTTGTTAACGGCCGTGCCTGCCGGCCTATTGGGGCTGCTGTGGTGGGTGCGCAATATGATGGTGTACGGCGGGCTGGACGTGCTGGGCAAAGCTGCCCACGATTCCGTGGTAGTCGGCCAGCCGCGCACGGCCGAGTGGATTGCCGACATGGGGCGTACGGCTGTTATCCGAGCCTTCATTTCCACTACCTTCAACAGCTTTTGGGGCCAATTCGGCTGGATGACTACGCCGATGGACGGCCGTTTGTACCGCTTGTTATGGGTGTTTACGGCCGTTTGGGTGGTTGGGTTGATCGTGGCGCTGGTGATTTGGTGGGATCGAAAACGGCCGTCGATTTTGGCTGTGGTGGTCTTACTCACCACTTTTTTGCTCTCCCTGGCCGTGCATGTGGTCTACAATTTTACCTTTGTGCAGCACCAGGGGCGCTATCTTTTCCCGGCGCTGCTGCCGATTGGCGTAGGAGTGAGCGTGGGATTGGGGGTGTGGGGACGGCCGTTTGTCCGCCGCTGGCCGCCGCTGCGTTATGCGCTGCCCTTCGGCCTGGGTTTGGCGATGGTTAGCCTGGCTGTCTGGGCCTTGTTCCGCGTCATCGTGCCTTTTCTGTGAAGAAATAGGACGCGGATGAACACGGATTTGGCAAATTTTCGCGGATATTTTTAAGATCCGTGCCCATCCGCGTTCATTCGTGTCCCATTCCCATCAAATCCAACGCCAACTGCTCAATTTCCGCCCCCATGGTCACTTTTTCGCGCCAGGAAGTGGGGATGGCAGCACGGCCGTAAAACGCCCCAGCAATTTGTCCACACACGGCGGCTGTCGTGTCGGCATCGTCGCCTAAGTTGACGGCCTGGAGAACGGCCGTTTCGTAGCTGTCCGTCGTGTAAAAGCACCACAACGCCGCTTCTAACGAATCCACCACGTAGCCCGATCCCTTAATTTGCGCCAGCGACTTTTGCCGATACGTCCCATCAGCAATGGCCTGGATTTTGGGTGTGGTGGGCGTGTAGCCCCGGTAGCCCAAAATCTCCTCTTTGCTGCCACCTTGTATGGCGACATGCAGCATTCCGCCATACAGGCGGCAGGCGTCCACGCATTCGGGCGCGGCGTGGGTGGTCTTGGAACTTTCCCCGGCGTAAAGCAGCACCTGCGCTTCGTCGGGCGTGAAGGCCATCACCACCGGGGCCAGCCGCATGATAGAGCCGTTGCCCGCCGAATAGGGATCGGTGGAGCCGCTGAATGGATCGCCGCTTTGCTTGAAGCGGTGCAGGGCGGCAGAGGTGGCGTTGCCAATGTCGAAACAGCGCCCGGTGCTGCTCATGTAGCCGTGATCGTACCAACGGCAGTAGCGGTCCATCTGGTCGGCGGCATCGAAGCCGCCGGTTTCCACAAGGCTGTAGCGCAGGCAG
>WBZL01004080.1_pt1 | contig 12887 bp, 11 predicted proteins | sample 5204291 | NCBI WGS metagenome assembly WBZL01 (sample SAMN12344345, study PRJNA552823) | activated sludge metagenome | biome: Activated sludge suspended growth; feature: Nitrification reactor; material: Wastewater; isolation source: activated sludge from nitrification reactor of wastewater...
CGGCAGCGACACGCGCGAGAACCTGAAGGCCCGCCCGAGCTTCTTCGACGCCCGCGGCATGAAGGTCGAGCAGGCCTTCGCCTCCTCGGCCGACGGCACACGCGTGCCCTACTTCGTGGTCTGGCCTCGCCAGCCGCGCAGCGACGGTCGCAACCCGACGCTGCTCTACGGCTACGGCGGCTTCGAGCAGTCGCAGCTGCCGTTCTACTCGGGCTCGGTGGGTGCCGCGTGGCTGGAGTCGGGCGGCGTCTTCGTGCTGGCCAACATCCGTGGCGGCGGCGAGTACGGTCCGGCCTGGCACCAGGCGGCGGTCAAGGCCGGCCGGCAACGCAGCTTCGACGACTTCATCGCCGTGGCCGCCGACCTGCAGCGGCGCGGCATCACGCGCCCGGAGCACCTGGGCATCGAAGGCGGCAGCAACGGCGGCCTGCTGGTCGGCGCGGTGATGCTGCAGCGGCCCGAGTTGTTCGGCGCGGTCATGTGCCAGGTGCCGCTGCTGGACATGCGGCGCTACAACCGTCTGCTGGCGGGCGCCTCGTGGATGGCCGAGTACGGCAATCCCGACGACCCGGCCGACTGGGCCTACCTGTCGCGCTACAGCCCGTACCACATCGTGACGGCGCGGATGAAGCTGCCGCCGGTCTTCTTCGTGACCTCGACGCGCGACGACCGGGTTCACCCGGGACATGCGCGCAAGATGGCCGAGAAGATGCGCCAGCAGGGCCACCGCGTGCAGTACTTCGAGCTGATCGAGGGCGGCCATGGCGCGGCCGCCGACAACGCGCAGCGCGCCCACCGCGTGGCGCTGGAGTACACCTTCCTGCGCCGCCACCTGATGCCGCGCTGAGCCGCCCCGGCGACGACGACCACCCGATGCTGGCCTGGATCGACGACGACGACCCGCTGCCACCCGGTGCCCAGGCCATGGGGCCCGACGACGAGGCACCCGGCCTGGTGGCCGCGGGCGGCCGGGTGACGCCACCGCGCCTGGAGGAGGCCTACCGCAAGGGCATCTTTCCCTGGTACAGCCCGGGCCAGCCGGTGCTGTGGTGGAGCCCCGAGCCGCGCATGGTGCTGCCGGTGGCGGAGTTCCGGCTGTCGCAGTCGCTGCGCAAGACGCTGCGCCGCTTCATCCGCACGCCGGGTTGCGAGCTGCGCGTCGACAGCGCCTTCGAGCGCGTCATCCTGGCCTGCGCCCAGACGCCGCGCCACGGCCAGAGCGGCACCTGGATCGTGCCGGCGATGATCGACGCCTACGTGCATTGGCACCACCAGGGCCGGGTGCACAGCGTCGAGACCTGGATCGATGGGCAGCTCGCCGGCGGCCTGTACGGCGTCGGCATCGGCCGCATGTTCTTCGGCGAATCGATGTTCGCGCACCGCACCGATGCGTCGAAGATCGCGCTGGCCGGCCTGATCTGTCTGGCCCGCGAGCATGGCATGCCGCTCGTCGACTGCCAGCAGAACACCGCGCACCTGGCCTCGTTCGGCGCGCGCGAAGTCACGCGGCAGGCCTTCGAGGCCCAGCTGGCTCGCCTGGTGCCGCTCTCGGACATCGGCGATTGGACCTATGATCCCTCGATGTGGCGCCACCTCCTGCCGCGCGCGGGGGACCCGGACCTCCCAGACCCGCCGCCCTGGAACGACCATCCGTGACGCATCCGAAGGAGCTTCCGCTCTCCTCGCTGCAGTTCTATGCCACCGCGCCCTACCCGTGCAGCTACCTGCCCGGGAGGCTGGCGCGGTCGCAGGTCGCCACGCCGAGCCACCTGATCCACGCCGACGCGTACTCGAGCCTGGTCGCCGCCGGGTTCCGGCGCAGCGGCATGTTCACGTACCGGCCCTACTGCGACGGGTGCCGCGCCTGCGTGCCCCTGCGGGTGCCGGTGGCCGGCTTCGAGCCCACGCGCAGCCAGCGCCGGGCCTGGAAAGCCCATGCCAACCTGAAGGCACGCGTGCTGCGCCTGGGCTTCGTGCCCGAGCACTACCAGCTCTACCTGCGCTACCAGTCGGGGCGCCACAGCGGCGGTGGCATGGACCACGACAGCGTCGACCAGTACACCCAGTTCCTGCTGCAAAGCCGGGTCAACTCGCGCCTGGTCGAGTTCCGCGAACCCGCCCCGGACGGCCAGACCGGCGTGCTGCGCATGGTGGCCATCCTCGACGTGCTGTCCGACGGCATCTCGGCCGTCTACACCTACTACGACCCGGACCCCAAGGCCAGCTACGGCACCTACAGCGTGATGTGGCAGATCGAGCAGACGCGCCAGCTCAAGCTGCCGCATGTCTACCTCGGCTACTGGATCGCCGAGAGCCCCAAGATGGCCTACAAGGCCCAGTTCCGCCCGCACCAGCTGCTGATCGACGGGCGCTGGCAGGCGGCCCCCTGAGCCGGCCGGCCGCCCGTCGGTTTCGCCGTAAGCTGGCCTGATCAGGACTCTGCGGCGCGTGCCGCGCCGGCGGCCACCAGGGCGTCGATCTCCGCCGCCGAATAGCCGGCCTCGCCCAGCACCTCACGGGTGTGCGCACCGGCCGCCGGCGCCACGCGCGGGGGCTCGGGCGTGCTGCGCTCGAAGCGCGGCGCCGGGCCGGGCTGCACGACGCCGTCGAGCGTCACGAACCCGCCGCGGGCCTGGGCATGGCGGTGCCGTGGAGCCTCGTCGAAGTCGAGCACCGGCGCGAAGCAGGCATCGCTGCCTTCGAGCTGCTCGCACCACGCGTCGCGCGTGCGGCTGCGCATCCGCGCGGCGATCGCCTCGCGCATCTCGGGCCACAGCAGGCGGTCGTACTGGCGCTGCACGAAGCGCCGATCGAGACCCGTCCGCTCGGCGAACTCGGCGAAGAACTTGGGCTCGAGGGCCGCCACCGAGACCCAGCGGCCATCGGACGTCTCGTAGGTGTCGTAGAACGGCGCGCCGCCGTCGAGCAGGTTCTCGCCACGCCCGCCCGGCCAGGTGCCGGCCGCCTTGAGGCCGAAGAAGATCGATCCCAGGGACGCCGCGCCGTCGACCATCGCCGCGTCCACCACCTGGCCCAGCCCCGACTGCTGGCGCTCGAACAGCGCGGCCATCAGGCCGAAGGCCAGGTACAGCGCGCCGCCGCCGTAGTCACCGACCAGGTTGAGCGGCGGCACCGGCTTGCCGCCGGCCGGCCCGATGGCATGCAGCAAGCCGGTCAGCGCGATGTAGTTCAGGTCGTGGCCGGCAGCCTGCGCCAGCGGGCCGCTCTGGCCGAAGCCGGTCATGCGGCCGTACACCAGGCGCGGGTTGCGCTGTCGGCAGTCCAGCGGACCCAGGCCCAGACGCTCGGCCACGCCCGGCCTGAAGCCCTCGATCAGCACGTCGGCCTGCTCGACGAGGCGCAGCACCGCCTCGCGTCCGGCGGGTGCCTTGACGTCCAGCGCCACCGAGCGGCGGTTGCGGCCGTTGATGTCGATGCGGCGGGCCATCGGCACACCCAGGCCGCTGGGTTCGAGCCGGTCGACGCGGACCACGTCGGCCCCCAGATCGGCCAGCAGCATCGCGCACATCGGACCGGGCCCGATGCCGGCCAGCTCGATCACCTTCAATCCCTTCAACGGTCCCATCGGTCACCTGCCACGTGTCGTCTCGAGGCCGACATGGCCACGATCGCAGTGCGCAGTGTGCCGCAGGCGAGAATGCGCGCTCCCCGACCCTGCCACCCCACGCGGAGCGCCGCGCATGCCTGCCTCGCCCCTGATCAGTCCCGAAGCCCTGCGCCAGGCCCTGGCGGATGCAAACCCGCCCTTGGTGCTCGACTGCGGCTTCGACCTGGCCGACACCGAAGCCGGCGCACGCGCCTACGCCGCCGGCCACATCCCCGGCGCGCTGTACGCCCACCTCGACCGCGATCTTTCGGGGCCGAAGACCGGCCGCAACGGACGCCATCCGCTGCCGACGCGCGAGGCCTTCGCGGACACCCTCGGCCGCTGGGGCGTGACGCCGCAGAGGGCCGTGGTCGTCTACGACGCGCACGGCCTGCCGTATGCGTCGCGCGCCTGGTGGATGCTGCGCTGGATGGGCCACGCGGCGGTGCAGGTGCTCGATGGAGGCCTCGCGGCCTGGCGGGCGATCGGCGGCCCGATGAGCACCGTGACCACGCCCGCGCAGCCGGCCGCGCCGTACCCGTCGGGCCCATCGACGATGCCGACGATCGGCAGCGACGAACTCTTGGCCAACGCGGCGACCTGGACGGTCGTCGATGCCCGCAATGCCGAGCGCTACCGCGGCGAGGTCGAGCCGCTCGACCCGGTGGCCGGCCGCATCCCCGGGGCCCTGAACCGCTTCTTCAAGGACAACCTCGGTCCCGATGGCCGCCTGTTGCCGCCGGACCGCCTGCGCGCCGCCTTCGCTGCCCTGGGCGCGCCAGCCGACCGGATCGTGCACCAGTGCGGGTCGGGCGTCACCGCCTGCCAGAACCTGCTGGCGATGGAGGTCGCCGGACTGGCCGGGTCGCTGTTGTATCCGGGATCGTGGAGCGAGTGGTGCAGCGACCCGCAGCGCCCGGTGGCGCGGGGTTGACGCCACGCGGTGCCGGTCGGCCCTCCGCCTTGACTGTGATCAAGACATGCGCGGCGCGCCGCGCGACACTTCAGGCACCGGCCGGGCCCGTCCGGCCGATCGGCCAAGGAGCTCAGCATGTTCAAGCGCATCCTCGTTCCCACCGACGGCTCCGAGATCACCGCCAAAGCCGTGCAGACCGCCATGTCGATGGCCCAGTCCGGCGGCGCGGAAATCTTTGCCATCGGCGTCAAGGAGCCCTTCCCCTACAGCGCCATCAGCGAGATGCAGCCGGTGCCGCCGCAGGAGTTCTACGACGCCCAGGAGCGCATCGCCGCGGCCAACGTCAAGAAGGTCAGCGAAACGGCGACCGTGGCCGGCGTCAAGTGCACAGCCCACACCGTCGAGGCGCTGCACCCCTGGGAGGCGATCCTCGATCACGCCAAGACCGTCGGCGCCGACCTGATCGTCATGGCCTCGCACGGCCGGCGTGGCGTCAGCGCCATGCTGCTGGGCAGCGAGACGCAGAAGGTGCTGACCCACAGCGCACTGCCGGTGCTGGTGGTTCGCTGATCCGCCCCGCAGGCCTGTCCCTGCGGGCAGGTCGGCGACCGACGAACGGCCCCCGAGCGAAGGGTCGCGTGCCCGTTCGGCCGGCGAGTCGCACGCCGCTGCCAGCTGCATCGAACCTCCGGTCGCTTCGACGGCCTCAAGGGGTCGCCAGCGCCGGGCACGCCGGCGCTTCAGCCGCGCACCCCCAGGCCGCGATGGGTGATGGACAGCTCGCGCCGAAAAGCCTTGCGCAGGCGCCACAACTGGGCCGGGCGATGCGCACCGCCGGTGGCCCGCGCCCCCTCGATCGGCTCGAGCATGCCCAGTTCGTCCATGCGGCGGCGGAAGCTCACCTTGTTGATCGGCTCGCCCAGCACGGCTTCGTAGACCGCCTGCAACTGCGGCAGCGTGAAGCTCTCGCCGCACAGGTACACCGGCAGCGACGAATACTGGCTCTTCGAGCGCACGCGGTCCAACGCCAGCTCGACGATCGTGGCGTGGTCGAAGGGCAGCGAGGGCAGCCGGTCGACGGGCCACAGGCGCAGTCGGTCGTCGGCGTCCGGCAGGATCCCGCGCGGCACCAGCGCGTAGTAGGCGATGGCCACCGACCAGCCGCGCGGATCGCGTCCGGGACCCGAGAAGGTGGCCAGTTGCTCGAGGTAGGGGCTGTCGATGCCGGTCTTGTCGCGCAGCACGCGCGCCGCGGCGTCCCAGGCGTCGTGGTCCTCGTGGGTGCGGATGTAGCCGCCCGGCAACGCCAGGCGCCCGGCGAAGGGATCGGACTCGCGGCGCAGCAGGACCACGTGCAGCCGGTCGTCGAGCAGCGTCAGCAGCACGACGTCGACGGTGCAGATGATCGGTTCGGTGCGCGGGGACATTGGGTTCGATCATGGTCGCAACGTACGAGGCTGGCAAGGCCGTTCCGGCGCAGCCTACCCGGGCGCCCGTTGGTCAACCACTTAGTTGCATAGTTGTACAAACTAGCCTAGACTGGCGCCACCCTGCACCGGAGACGGCCATGAAACCGCGCATCGAGCTGCTGATCATCGACCCGCAGAACGACTTCTGCGACCTGCCGCCCGACGGGTGCGCCGCGAGCGGCGGCGACGGCGAGCAGCCCGCGCTGCCGGTGCCCGGCGCGCATGCCGACATGCTGCGGCTGGCCGCCTTCATCGACGCCGCCGCCCCGTTGATCGAGGCGATCAGCGTCACGCTCGACAGCCACCATCGGCTCGACATCGCTCACCCGCTGTTCTGGCAGCAAGCCGACGGCCGCGCGGTGAGCCCGTTCACGTCGATCACCGCCGCCCAGGTCCGCGACGGCCGGTTCGAGCCACGCGACGCCGGCGCGCGGGCACGCACCCTGGACTACCTCGACGCCCTCGAGGCGCAGGGCCGCTACGCGCTGATGGTCTGGCCGGTGCACTGCGAGATCGGCAGCTGGGGCCATGCGGTGCATGCCGCGGTGCGCACCGCCTACGACCGCTGGGAGGATGCGGGCCACGGCCATGTCGCCCACTGGCTCAAGGGCCTCAACCCGTGGACCGAACATTACAGCGCGCTGCAGGCCGAGGTGCCGGACCCCGACGACGGGGCGACGCAGCTCAACCAGGCCCTGCTGGCCTCGCTCGATCGCGCCGACTGGCTGCTGGTGGCCGGCGAGGCCGGCAGCCATTGCGTGCGGGCGACCGTCGAGCATCTGGCCCGCCACCTGCCCTCCGGGCGGCCGTCGAGGCTGGTGCTGCTCGACGATTGCATGAGCCCGGTGACCGGTTTCGAGGCCGAGCAACGGGCCTTCTTCGACGAGATGGCCGCACTCGGCGTGGCGCGCCTGACCAGCAACGCCGCACTGCAGCGCTGCCGCGACGCCGCCGGCCACTGAGCCGCCGCGACCCACCCCTTCCTGCGCGAGGCCCCTGATGCAACCCGTCATCCACAGCCTGCTCGACACCGACATGTACAAGTTCACGATGTGGCAGGCCATGCTGCATCGGTTCCCGGCGACGCAGGCCGAGTACACCTTCAACAGCCGGCGCGCCAGCCAGGTGCCGCTGGCCGAACTGGTGGGCGAGGTCAATCGCGAGTTCGATCACCTGTGCTCGTTGCGCTTCCGCCCCAGCGAACTGGCCTACCTGAAGGGCCTTCGCTTCATCAAGAGCGACTTCGTCGACTTCCTGCGCATCTTCCAGTTCCAGCGCGACTTCATCACCGCGCGCGCCTCGGGCAACGACCTGGAGATCGTCGTCAAGGGACCGCAGGTGCACGTGATGGCCTTCGAGATCTTCGTGCTGGCCATCGTCAACGAGCTGTACTTCCGCCGCTTCGACCAGGCCGCCGCCCGCACCGAAGGACGCCGCCGCCTGGCGCACAAGATCGAGCTGCTGCGCGGCCTGCCGCACGAGACGCAGCGCCGGCACCCCTTCGAGATGTTCGACTTCGGGCTGCGCCGGCGCTTCTCGGGCGAATGGCAGCGCGAGGTCGTGGACACCTTCCGGCGCGAGATCCCCCAGTACTTCAAGGGCACCTCCAACGTGCTGCTGGCACGCGACCTCGGCCTGGTGCCCATCGGCACCATGGCGCACGAGTACCTGCAGACCTTCCAGGCCCTGGGCGTGCGGCTGCGCGACTTCCAGCGCGCAGCGCTCGAAGGCTGGGTGCAGGAGTACCGCGGCGACCTGGGCATCGCGCTGACCGACGTCGTCGGCATGGATGCTTTCCTGGCCGACTTCGACCTGTACTTCGCCAAGCTCTTCGACGGTCTGCGGCATGACTCGGGTGACCCGGTGGTGTGGGGCGAAAAGGCCCTGGCGCACTACGACAAGCTGCGCATCGACCCGCACACCAAGCGCCTGGTGTTTTCCGACGGGCTGGACATACCCACCGCCCTCAACCTGTACCGGCGTTTCGCCGACCGCACCCAGCTCGGCTTCGGCATCGGCACCAACCTCAGCAACGACATGGGCCTGGAGACGCTGCACATCGTGATGAAGCTCACCCAGTGCAACGGCCAGCCGGTGGCCAAGCTGTCGGACAGCCCGGGCAAGACGATGTGCGACGACCAGACCTTCCTGGCCTACCTGCGCCAGGTCTTCGGCGTGAAGGGCTGAGCGGAGTCGCACCCCATGCTGCAGCTGACCCTGGCCCAGCTCAACCCGACCATCGGCGACATCGAGGGCAACGTCGCCCGGATGATCGAGGCCGCGCAGCGTGCGCAGGCCCGTGGCTCGCGGCTGGTGATCTTCCCCGAGCTGTCGATCACCGGCTACTACCCCGCCGACCTGCTGGACGAGCCGGGCTTCCTGCGCCGCGTCGACGAGGGCCTGGCCACCTTGCTGCAGGCCACGCAACAGCTGCGTGAGCTGCACTGGGTGGTCGGTTCCCCGCAGCCGCGCAGCGGTCCGGGCAAGCGCCTGCACAACACGCTGCTGGTGCTGCACGACGGCCAGGTGCGCCTGCGCTACGCCAAGCAGCTGCTGCCGACCTACGGCGTGTTCGACGAGCGGCGCCACTTCGAGCCCGGCCCCGACGTCGCCCGCGTGCTGCGCATCGACGGCCTGCAGATCGGCCTGATGATCTGCGAGGACGGCTGGAACGACGCCCTCGAGGACTACCCCGTCAACCCCTTCGAGCGGCTGCGCGACGCGGCCCCCGACCTGGTGGTGTCGATCAACGCCAGCCCCAGCCAGGTGGGCAAGCGCGAGCAGCGTCATCGCATCTTCGCCGACGCCAGCCGGCGCCACGGCCTGCCCATCGTCTGGGTCAACCAGATCGGCGGGCACGACCAGCTCGTCTACGACGGGGCGTCGTTCGCCGTCGAGCCCGAGGCCGGCGTGGTCTTCGAGGCGCGCCGCTTCGTCGAGGACGAAGCCGTGCTGCGCTTCGACCAGGGCCGCTTCACCGGCCCCCACGGCGCACGCCCGCCCGGCGTGGCCCCCGAGGGCCTGTCGGCGATGGACTTCTACCGCGCGCAGATCACCCTCGGCCTGACCGACTACGCGCGCCGCTGCGGCTTCCGGCAGGTGGTGGTCGGCTCCTCCGGCGGCATCGACAGCGCGCTCACGCTGGTGCTGGCGGCCGACGCACTGGGCCCGCACAACGTGCTCGCCGTGACGATGCCGTCGGCCTGGTCGTCGGCGGGCTCGGTGGACGACTCGGCCCGCTTGTGCACGACGCTCGGCGTCGAGCTGCGACGGCACCCGATCGGCGAGCTGGTGCAGGCCTATGGCCAGGGCTTCCAGGCCGGCTTCGGACAGCCGCTGAAGGGCCTGGCGCTCGAGAACCTGCAGGCGCGCGTGCGCGGCACGGTGCTGATGGAGGTGTCCAACGCGTTCGGCCACCTGCTGCTGACCACCGGCAACAAGTCGGAGATCTCGGTCGGCTACTGCACCTTGTACGGCGACACCAACGGCGGCCTGGCCCTGATCGGCGACCTGTACAAGACCGAGGTCTTCGCGCTCGCACGCCATCTCAACGCACAGGCCGGCAGCGACCGCATCCCGCAGCCGATTCTCGACAAGCCGCCGTCGGCCGAGCTGGCACCGGGCCAGCGCGACAGCGACAGCCTGCCGCCCTACGAGGTGCTCGACGAGGTGCTCAAGGTGCTGATCGAAGGCGACCGACTGCCCGATGCCGAGCGCGCCGTGGCCGAGGCCGCCTTCGCCCGGCTGCAGGCCACGCCGGAAGGGCGTGTGCTGGTGCAGCGGGTGCGCACGATGATCGCGCGCAGCGAGTACAAGCGCCGGCAATCGCCGCCGATCATCCGCCTGCGGCCACGGGCCTTCGGCAGCGGGCGCCAGATGCCCATCGCGGCGCGCACCGTCTGAACCGGCGTCCACAGGCCTCGCCACGATGTTTCGCTTCGACGCTGCCGTCTGCATCGGCCGCTTCCAGCCGCTGCAGCAGGCGCACCTGGCCCTGATCCGCCGGGCGCTGGAACTGGCCCCGCGCTGCGTGGTGGTCGTCGGCTCGGCCTTCCAGGCACGCACCTCCAAGCACCCGCTCACCGGACCCGAGCGGGTCGAGCTGATCCGCCGCGAGCTGTCGCCGGACGAGCGCCGACGCGTCGGCTTCCTGCTGCAGCGCGACCACGCCGACGACCGCACCTGGCTCGCAGCGGTGCGGCGCGGGGTGCTCGATCGGCTGCGCGCAGCGCCGGCGGTCGCGGCGGACGACCGATCCGCGACGAACGAGCCGTCGGTGGCCCTGGTCGGCCACTGGCGCGACCCGACCGACGACCACGTGCGCCAGTTCGACGGCTGGTCCTTCGTCGACCATCCGCGGGTCGAGGGTCCCGACACCCCGGCGATCTGGGACGCCTACTACGGCTGCGACGACCCCGGCGCGCTCGAGTCGGCGCTGGGCGGCGGTGACGCCGGATCGGCCCTGGCGCGCGTGGCCCCGGCGCTGCCCACCAGCACCCGCGAGGCGCTGCTGGCGTGGTTCGCGCAGCCCCGGCGGGCCGAGCTGGCCGACGAGTGGCGGCACCTCCAGCGCTACCACGCGGCCTGGGCCGGTTCGCCGTTCCCGCCGATCTTCGTCACCGTCGATGCCGTGCTGTGCTGCGCCGGCCACGTGCTGCTGATCCGTCGCGGCCACTGGCCGGGCCGCGGCCTGTTCGCGCTGCCCGGCGGGTTCATCGAATCGCGCGAGACCGTCTGGCAGTCGACCTTGCGCGAGCTGGGCGAGGAGACCGCCTTCGAGCTCGACGACGCCGCGATGCGCGCCGCCCATCGCGGCAGCGCGGTGTTCGACCGGCCCGACCGCAGCCAGCGTGGCCGCACCATCACCCACGCGCTGCATTTCGACCTGGGCGACCGCACCCTGCCCTCCACGCGGGCCGGCGACGACGCGGCGGCCGTGTCGTGGGTGCCGATCGCGATGCTGCCGTCGCTGGAGGATCAGTTCCACGACGATCACTTCCAGATCCTCGAACACGTCCTCGGGCCCGGCATCCTGCCTTCGCCGCCCGACGCCGACTGAGCGCCGGACACCTCCGGCCCGCCACAGAAAGCCGACCGCGGTCAGTGGGCGTGGCCGCCGCCGCCGAGTTGTCCGACGACCAGCACCACCACGACCAGGCCGGCCCCCATCCAGCCCAGCTGGCTGGCGGTGTCGCGCCATGACAGCCGCCGCTGCAGCTGCGGCATCAGGTCGGCCACCGACACGTAGATGAAGCTGCTGGCCGCCACGACCAGCAGGAACGGAAAGAAGTCCTTCCACGGCGCGACGACGAAGTAGCCCAGCACGCCGCCGGCCACCGAGGCCATGCCCGACAGCGCGTTGTAGACCAGCGCCCGCATGCGCGACAGGCCGGCGTTGACCAGCACGATGAAGTCGCCCACCTCCTGCGGGATCTCGTGCGCCACCACCGCCGCTGCGGTGGCCACGCCGAGCTGCGTGTCGGCGAGGAAGGCCGCGGCGATGATGATGCCGTCGCAGAAGTTGTGGATGCTGTCGCCGAGCAGCACGCTCCAGCCGCCGCGCCCGGCCTGCTCGGCGTCGAAGCCGTGATGGTGGTGGTGGTGCGGGTCGTCGCCTTCGTGGTGGTGGCCGTGGCGGTACAGCTCGGCCTTCTCGAGCAGGAAGAAGAACAGCAGCCCGCCCAGCAGCGTGGCGAACAGCGCCGACGGCTCGACCTTGGACTCGAAGGCCTCGGGCAGCACCTGCAGCAAGGCCGTGCCCAGCAGGATGCCGGTGGACAGGCTGACCAGGTGGCGCACGACGCGCGCCAGCAGCGTCACGTTGAGCAGCGCGGCGATCAGCACGGACAGCACGCCACCGGCGAAGGTGGCGACGACGATGTAAAGCAGGGTCATGAGGGAACGGCGGCCGTCCGGGGCAGATCAGCGTGCGCTGCGGCAGGCGGTGCCGGCCTGCGCGGCCAGCGCCTCGAACGATCGTAGCGGAGCTGTCAAGGCCCGCGCGTCGGGCCGCCGTCAGGCCACGCCGTGGCTGCGGAACCAGGCCAGGCAGCGCTTCCAGCCGTCCTCGGCCTGGGTCTTGCGGTAGCTCGGCCGGTAGTCGGCGTGGAACGCGTGCGGGGTGTCGGGGTACAGCACCATCTCGCTGCGCGTGTTGCCGGCGGCCTTGAGCGCCGCGGCCATCTTCTCGACGGTGTCGTTGGGGATGCCCCCATCGGCCGCGCCATACAGACCGAGCACCGGCGCCTTGATCTTCGTGGCGAGGTCCAGCGCGGTCTTGTCGCCCGGGAAGTACGAGCGCGCCACCGGCCCGTACCAGGCCACGGCCGCGGTGACCGCCGGGTTGTGGGCGGTGTACATCCAGGTCGTGCGCCCGCCCCAGCAGAAGCCGGTGATGCCGAGCTTGTCGGCGCCCGCGCCCTGCCCCTTGGCCCAGGCGACCGTGGCGTCCAGGTCACCCATCACCTGGGCGTCCGGGGTCTTGGCGATGATCTCGCTGATGAGCTTGCCGATCTCGCCGTACGAGCCGGCGTCGCCCTGGCGCACGAAGAGTTCGGGCGCCACCGCGAAGTAGCCCTGCTTGGCAAAACGCCGCGCGACGTCGGCGATGTGCTCGTGCACGCCGAAGATCTCGCTGATCACCAGGATCACCGGCGCGCCGGACTTGCCCTCCGGCGCAGCGCGGTAGGCGGGCATCTTGAAGCTGCCCACCGGAATCGTCACCTCGCCGGTGACCAGTCCCTGGTGGTCGGTTTTGATCACCGTCTGCGCCGTCACCGGCAGCACCGCGGCAGCGAAGCCGCTGCCCACGGAGGTGCGCACGAAGGCGCGACGCGAGAAGTCCCGCGCAGGGACGAGGCTGTCGAGGTCCTGCTGGATCAAGGCGGTCTCCATG
>WBZL01004081.1_pt1 | contig 12885 bp, 12 predicted proteins | sample 5204291 | NCBI WGS metagenome assembly WBZL01 (sample SAMN12344345, study PRJNA552823) | activated sludge metagenome | biome: Activated sludge suspended growth; feature: Nitrification reactor; material: Wastewater; isolation source: activated sludge from nitrification reactor of wastewater...
CGTTTCTGCGGGCTTGCTGATCTCGCTCCGCCAGTCTCATAAAGCTGCGATACCGAAGACTCAGGTTGTGCGCAATGCCTAGACCGGCAGTTTCGTCAGCCACTTGGGCTACCTCGAGCAGGCATTGGAAGGCGACGATCAACGGAACCACAGTGGTTGCTCTGTCCCGTGGGGAGTATCGGACACCTCGCTTCGTCCGCTTGAGGGCGAGACCGATGGCGCCCGGGCTCCAATGATGCCAGGCGCTATAGATTCCATAGGTCCACTCGTAGTGATCAGTGGCCTTCACCGCCTCGAAGAGCTCGCGCACGGACTTGCCCGTCCAGTTATCGACATACGGATCGGTCGGCAGCTGACCCGTGCTCTCAAGGGCACTGCGCGCCCTCTTAGTCAAGAACGGTCGTCCGTGCAGCAGGACCTCTCGCTCGCAGTCTCGGAGATCGCGATCGGCGTTGGGGAGGGATGCGGCGTGGCGCTTCCGGGCCAGACGCCAGTCCGTCACGTAGGCGAAGGCACGCCAACGGTGCGCCCTCTCCTGGGGCTCCGCCAGCGCCCACTTTATTTGACACAACCCCTCAAGCATGCTTCGCACAACGAGGTTCGTGTCTGGGTGTTCCCGGAGCCTCAGAACCGCCGCCGCGTGATCGAGTTGCTTCGACACGAAGGCAAGAGACATGAACGCCATGTCGTCGTCGCTGCGGTATCGTACTCCGCCGAGCGAATCGGTGACTAGGGCCCCGAGAGTTCGAAGGTGGTACCGGAACCTCGCGGGTGGTGGTGGGCGCGACGGCATGCGCAGGAATCTTGAGGGAATGCCTAACGTACATTGGGCTGCCCGTCGTATCGCTCCTTCGCCGCGCACCACGGATTTTGGAACGCTGCGCGATAATGCCGCCCCTTTAGGCCCAATGTGCACGCAAGTCCCGGACCCATCAAGACTTGAAGGTGTGGCAGGAACACCACGGCCGCCACATTAGGCTGCAAGGGATGCGGCATAACCGGGCGCTGCGCCAACGGCATTGGCTTGCGCGAGAGCCCGGGAACACTCCCCCTGACCCATCGCAGACCCTCCAACGCGACAGCGCACGACCAGCGCCTCGACCCTCCGCACACCGGCTGGCAGACGAGCAGGTCGCCGCCGCCGGTGAGGTCGACACCACCCGGCCCGGCGACCGCATGCGCTCCCCCCAGGGCGCCTAACGCCGCGCGAGCGCGGCGAGGGTCTCCCGGTCGAGGCGGTGGCCCCCGGCGAACGTCGTCAGCCGCGCGGCGATGCCGGCGCCCTCGAAGCGGCGCACCTGCCCCTCCGCGCCGATCCACTCCTTGAACTCATCGCGCTCCCCGACCACAAGATCCACACCGGCCGATGGCCATCGCGCCGCGGTGTTGGCCGGGTCCACATCCTTCGGCAGTTCCCCCGCCCAGAACACCACACGGTGCAATGGCGTGCGGCCCTGGGCGACCCAGCGGGCAGCGGTCGTCACCCCCTGCGAAAAACCGAGCACCACCACGCGGCTTCCTGGACGCGCAACGGCCGCGACCGCGTCGTCGAGATAATCCACGTAGTCCGCGATCTCGGCCAGGCGATGTTCGCGCGTCATCCACGTGGTTCCCACGGGCACGGCCGCATGTGAACCCTGATGCCCCTCGGGCACCTTGTAGAAGCGATTCAACGCCTCCGGTGCCATCACGGCCCGGCCCGGCCCCACGAGCGGCGCACAGGCCGGCAGGAACTCGGCCACCAGTTGCCCGTACCCGTGAATCGCCACCCAGAGCTCGTCGGCCCCCGAAGGGTCGCCGAGCACACCAATGCGCGCGCGACGCTTCACGACCAGGTCGGTCCAGTTCACGACGTGGTGGCCGGACGAACCAGCAGGCGTTGCCCCGCCACGATGCGCGAGGTGGTCAGGTTGTTCCATGTCAACAGGGAGTCCGTGGTGGTACCGTAGCGACGTGCGATCGCGTCGAGCGCCTCGCCCGGCTGCACCAGATGATATGCGGCGCGGCGGCTCGCCGCGGCCGCGGCCTCGACGGCGCGACGTTCCGCGTCACTGGCGGCTCGAAGCCCGGCGATACGCGCGTCCATGGAGTCGAGGACCGACGCAAGGGCGTCGGCATCACGACCACTTCCCTCGATCACCTCGCGTTGCGATCCACTCGCGAGTGCCACCTGCATTCCGCGGCGCCCGGGAGAGCGGCGCACGCCGACGCCACGGGCATACCGGAACGAGACGTCCACCAATTCGCGGGGACCGGCGTCACGATGCAGCAGGGGCTCCGGTGGAACACCGAGGAAAAGCAGCCGCCGGTCGGTCGCAATGAGCAGGCCGTAGGTGCGGCGATAGTAATCCCACCAGAGGCGTTGCGTCACGGGCGCCGACGCGAGCACCACCTCCCCTCCTTCCAGCATCGCGGCGAGCTCGGCTCGGGCCACTGCACGCGCCGCGTCGGGACTTCCTTCGCGGCGGACGACGAGGATCGCGGACAGGAGTCCAACGATTCCCAGCAAGACGAGCCACCCCAGCGGGGTGAGCCAGCGCCCGGGTGACCGGAGGCGGGCGACCGCTGCCGGTGCGGTCACGCCCCCGGACGCCGGGGCGGACGACCGCGCGCGTCGCGCCCGGCCACGGCGATCGAATCGAAGCGACGGCGCTGATCGGCGGACAGCAGGCCCCGCGCCTCGGCGCGGGCGACGTCGTTGTTGAATCGGATGCTGTCCACCACCGGTCGCGCCCAGAGGTTGAACCGCGTGAGGGCTTCTGCCTCGCGCCGGCGAATCCGTTCCCGATCGCCCAACTCGACGCCAGCCAGCTCACGAAGGGAGTCCAGCCGCGCCATGAACGGCTTGTTCAGCACCCGCAGGTTGCGCCGGATATCCATCAGGCGACGCTTCTGCGTGTCCGTCAGCTCGAGGGCTCGCGAGATCTCGATGAATGCGGAGATGGGTTCGCCGTCGGAGAGATCAACCGTCAGGTAGCCGCGCGGGCCATCGAAAGCGGGGGCCGCACCACGCTGCGCCTGACCTCGCGAGGCCAGGCAGCACAGCAGGGTCACCGCTCCAAGGACGACACGCATTGTGTGGACGGTCGGGGAGTGCGCCCCGCGCAGGGCGCACTCGATCGACACCGTGACCTCCGCCCTGCCCTACCCCGGCTAGTGCTTCGCGCCCTCGGCTGCCGGCGCAGCGGCATGTTCCGCCGTCGAGGATCCCGGAGCCGTCTGGTCGGTCGGGTTCCGGTAGGTGCTCGACTTGATATACCCGGCGAGGAGGAAGGCGCCGACGGCCATCGCCGTAATCAGCCCCGCGATCCCCCAGCCCTGAGAAAAGTCCGGCTTGCTCGTGTTCTGGCTCATCTGTTCCGTGTGTGGCTGGCGAGAAAGTTAGCCCGCCGGAGTGGCCGCCGGGGAGTGTCGGCCCCCCGCGACCCGATGCACCAGGTCAAGCACCTCCCGCGCCGTGGATCGGCCCCGGTCCCGGGCGTACCACGACCGGATGCGCAGATTCCGTTCGTCCTTCGGAAGTAGGTGCAGCTCGCTCCAGTACAGGGCCTGGAGGACGGTGGGGCGTGGTCCCCACCACCCGACCTCCTGGAAGTCGGCATCGTAGGCTATCACCACCGGGATCGCGCGGCCCTCGCGCGTGCGGTGCGCGTCCATCAGGTCGGGGTTCGCGTCGCGACCGACGATGCGGAGTTCGCCCTGGGGCAGCGCAGCGGCGAGCCGGTCGACCATCGGCAGCGTGTTCACCGCGTCGCCACACCAGTCCTCCGACAGCGCGAGGAGTTGGACCGGTGATGTGAGCCGCGCGGCCTCCGCGGCGAGGTCGTCCGGGAGCCTCGCGGTGCGCGCCACCCCCTGCCAGAACGCGGTGTTCTTCCGGGTGGTCCCGATCCACGCGTCCAGCGTCAGTGCCGAGGAAAAGCGCTCCGGTGTCATCATCACACCACTGAATCGGCAGAGGCCGCCAGGGGTTCCGGATTTCGTTTGCCGGTTCTCATCGGCGGGCTTAAGGTTCGGATTCAGGCTGTCGGAGTCTCCCCGGGTGCTGGTCCCGTTTGTCCGCTCGTCGTGGTGCTGGTGCATGATCGCTGTGGGCTCGCTTTCTTTCGCGACGTCTATGCGTGCACAGCGCCCGTCCTATCCCGCCACCCGCACCGTGGAGGTCGTCGATGACTTCCATGGACTGCGCGTGGCCGATCCCTACCGATGGCTCGAGGCCATGGGCAGCGACGAGACCCGCCAATGGGTCGACACCCAGAACGCCTTCACCAGCTCCTGGCTGTCGCAGGCCCCCCGCGCAGCCTGGAAGGAGCGCCTGACGGCGCACTGGAACTATCCCCGCGTCGGGCTCCCGGATCGCCTGCGCAACGGGGTGCTGTTCTACGCCCGGAACTCGGGCCTGCAGCGCCAGGCCGAGATCGTGGCCCAGTCGTCGCCCTCGACGCCGGCGCGAGTCGTGATCGATCCGGCCGCGCTCTCGCCCGATGGCTCGGTCGCCCTGGCGCAGTACCAGCCCGCGCCGGATGGGCGCCACGTGGCGTACGCCCTCGCGGCCGGTGGGGCCGACTGGGAGGATGTGCACATCCGACGGGTGCGCGACGGCGCCGACCTCGCGGACACGCTGCGCTGGGTGCGGTTCAGCAACCTCTCGTGGACACGGGATGGCCGCGGCTTCTTCTATTCCCGCTTTCCCGCGCGGGACAGTACCACGCGGCTCGCCGACAAGCTGGAACACCACCGCCTCTACTATCACCGACTCGGCACCTCGCAGGACGAGGACGTGCTCGTCTTCGAGCGACCGGCGCAGCCCTCGTGGTTCGTCCACGCGACCACGAGTGCCGACGGCAGGTTCCTCCATATCTACTCGTCGGCAGGCGCCGACTCCCGGAATCGCCTCGCGGTCGTCGACCTGGGAAACCCCCTCACGCCCACGATCACGGCACGTCCCATCGTGCTGGTCGATGAAGACGACGGCGAATACACGGTCGTGGGCAACGACGGGCGCACGTTGTATGTGCGTACCGACCTGGGGGCGCCACGCCGGCGCCTCATCGCCATCGACCTGGATCGACCCCAGCGCGCGCGGTGGCGCACGGTGATCCCGGAGGGGCCGCACCCGATCGCCGGGATCGCGATGACGTCCTCCGCATTCGTGGTGAATCGCCTGGTGGACGTGACCAGCGAGCTGTCGCTGCATGCGAGGGACGGCAGGCGCCTGGCGACGGTTCCGCTCCCGGGGCTCGGGACGGTGTCCGGGATCTCGGCGACGCCCGACGTGGCGTCGTTCTACTTCGCCTTCAGCGCACCGCTCGTCCCGACCACGGTCTACCGCTACGACGCCCGCACCCGCGTCGCGGTCCCCTTTCACGCCCCCACGTCGCGCCTCGGCAGCGGGGGCTGGACCACCCAGCGACTTTTCGCGACGTCCCCCGACGGCACGCGCATCCCGTTGTTTGTCACCGCGCGGGCGGACCGTGCCAGGGACGGCACCGCGCCGACCCTGCTGTATGCGTACGGCGGCTTCGCCGTTCCCCTCGCGCCCACGTGGTCCGCCGCGGCCGCCGCCTGGATCGAGCAGGGGGGCGTCTGGGTGACCGCGAGCCTGCGCGGGGGGAGCGAGTACGGCGAGCAGTGGCACCGCGCCGGCATGCGCGACAACAAGCAGCGCGTCTTCGACGACTTCATCGCCGCCGCCGACCACCTCATCCGCGAAGGCTGGACCGCGCCGCCGCATCTCGCGATCATGGGTGGCTCCAACGGGGGGCTGCTGGTGGGGGCTGCCATGACGCAACGTCCCGACCTCTTCGCCGTCGCCATCCCGCAGGTCGGGGTGCTCGACATGCTGCGTTATCACCAGTTCACCGGCGGGGCGGCCTGGGCCACCGAATACGGCGTGGCCGATGACCCGGAGGCATTCCGGTGGCTGCATGCCTATTCCCCGTTGCACCGCGTCGTCCCCGGCACCTGCTACCCCGCCACCCTGGTGACCACGGCGGATCACGACGACCGCGTCGTCCCCAGCCATTCCTACAAGTTTGCTGCCGCGCTCCAGGCCGCCCAGGGCTGCGAACGCCCGGTCCTCCTGCGGGTGGAGCGCGATGCCTCGCACGGATACCGCCCGACCGACCGCCAGATCGACGAATACGCCGATCTCTGGTCCTTCGCATGGTGGCATACCACGCGCGCGACCGATCGTCCGCCGCCCCTTCGGTGACACGCGTCCGGCGCATCACCGCGGAACTGCCGGATCGCGACGTGGTGGAGGAAGCCGCCGCCCTGCTCCGCGAGGGCCAGGTCGTGGCGATCCCCACGGAAACGGTCTACGGACTGGCCGCCGATGCCACCAATGCGGCCGCCGTCCTGCGGATCTTCGAGGCCAAGGGGCGTCCCTCGTGGAATCCCCTCATCGTCCACATCGCGTCCGTGGACGACCTCCACACGGTGGCACGTGACGTCCCCGATCTCGCCCGCGAACTCGCCCGTCACTTCTGGCCCGGCCCCCTGACCCTCGTCCTGCATCGAAGCCCGCAAATCCCGGACATCGTCACGGGTGGGCGCGACACCGTCGGGATCCGGGTGCCGGACCACCCCGTGGCGCAGGCGATCATCAGGGCCGCCGGTGTCCCGCTGGCCGCGCCGAGCGCCAACCCGTTCATGGCGGTCTCACCCACGACGGCCGAGCACGTCGTCGGCGGACTCGCGGGCGCCATTCCCCTGGTGGTGGATGCCGGCCCGACCCGTGTGGGCATCGAGTCCACCGTGGTCGATCTCACCACGGCCCCTCCCCAGCTGCTGCGCCCCGGCGGGGTCCCGCGCGAAGCCCTCGAAGCGCTCCTCGGGCCCCTCGCCGCCCCGACCCTGGCCTCAGATGGCGAATCGCGCGCCTCCCCGGGAATGCTCGACCGGCACTACGCACCCCGGGCGCGGGTCACCCTGTTCGATCGACGTGAGGAGGCCGTGGCGGCATCCCTGGCCGCGCGGGCCCGCGGCGAGCGCACGGCCGTCGTCACCTGGTCGGGCCCCATCCCCGGGACCGACGCCATCGTGATGCCCGACGATCCCGCGGCGTTCGCGGCGCGGCTGTACCAGATGCTGCATGCCCTCGACGAGGCGGGGGTCGACCGGGCGTGGGTCGAGCGCCCCCCCGCGACCCCGGGTTGGGAGGCGGTTATCAACCGGCTCGATCGCGCGGTCGCTCACTGAGCGAAGCATCCAGCTTCTGGATGGGTGGTGCCGAATCCAGAAGTTCGCATTACCTTATGGGGAGCTTTGCCGCGTTGCCTGCCGCCCTTTCGCGCCCTCCCACATGCCCTGGCTCAATTACCACCACCTGCTCTACTTCTGGACTGTCGCGCGGACCGGAAGCGTCACGAAGGCCTGCGTCGAACTGAACCTGACCCAGCCCGCCGTGAGCGCCCAGATCCGCATGCTGGAGCGGGCGCTCGGCGAGAAGCTGTTCATGAAACGCGGGCGCAACCTCGTCATGACCGACGTGGGGCGACTCGTGTATCGCTACGCCGACGAGATCTTCGTCCTCGGTCGCGAAATGCAGGAGACGCTTGCGGGGCGCCTGAGCGGGCGCCCGACGCGCCTCGTGGTGGGCGTCGCGGACCAGGTCCCGAAGAGCATGGTGTACAAACTCCTCGGGCCCACCCTCCGGTCCGAGGATCCCGTCAAGCTCACCATCCGCGAGGACGGCCTGGAGCGGCTCCTGGCCGACCTCTCCATGCACACCGTTGACCTCGTCATCTCCGATGCGCCTAACGCGGGTACCACGCGCATCAAGGCCTTCAACCACCTGCTTGGCGAAACCGACGTGGCGATCTTCGGCGCGCCAGCGCTGGCGGCGAAATACCGGAAGGGCTTCCCCGAGTCCCTCGAGGGGGCACCCCTCCTGATGCCGACGCAGTCGACGCAGCTCTCCCGCTCCCTGATGTCCTGGTTCGACGGCCTCCGGATCAGGCCCCTCGTGATCGCCGAGATCGAGGACTCGGCACTGCTCAAGATGTTCGGCCAGGGGGGACTCGGCCTCTTTCCGGCGCCAACGGCCGTGGAGGACGACGTGATTTCCCAGTACGGCGTGAAACTCGTCGGACGGGTGTCCGCGGTGAGGGAGCAGTTCTACGCCATCACGGTGGAGCGCCGGATCACACATCCGATCGTCCGGGAAATCACGTCCCGCGGGCAGGCCGCCCTCGTGCACGCCCCGGCGGAGTAGGGGCAAGGGACGTCAGCGCGCTTCCCTCGCCAGGGAAAACGAGGTCGTCAGCGTGGTGAGGATCGTGTGGTTGCGCTCCAGCTGCCGGCCGTTGGGGCGCTCCACCAGGTGGTCCATGTACCCGACCTCCAGCCGATGCCGGCTCCCGAGCCGGCGCCCCGCCGTCAGCATGAGCCGGTTCTGGTCGAAGACGTTCTGCTGGATGTTCGCCCCCCAGTTCATGAACAACTCGTCCGCGAGGGAGACAAACCACTCGTTCGGGTCCAGCGTCGCCCCCTGGAGTGGCAGCGTCCCGCGCACGAGATACCGCATGCGGTTCGTGCGGACCCAGTTCTGCACCTCGGGTTCGCCACCCACGTCGGCCACACGCCCCGACCACCGCTGCTCCAGCCGGTAGCGATGTGTCCACGACGTGCGGGCGGCGTTGTGCCCGAACTGCAGTTGCTGGAAGGCTCGGTGTTCGGGCGCGCGGTACGCGATGGGGAGCGACCCGTAGGGATGCGTGTCGGTGCCGGCATATCCCACCGCCACGCGCACGTTGCCGGGCAGGTTGCGACGCAGTGACACCCGCCACAGGTATTGCGCGGTCTCATCGTACGGTCCGCTGCGCCGGATCTGGATGTCCCCATCGATCGCCCACTGCGGCGCCAACTGCACATCGGTAAACCAGGAGAACCACCCGTTGGTATTCGTGAAGGTCTCGCGCTGCGCGAGGACGGGGGTGGCGAGCAGGGCACTGCCAAGGAGGAGGCGACGGATCACAGACCGATGGGCATGGGCCCGGGGAGGCTACGCGCTCGCGCCGCGCAGGTGAAGGGGCGCGCGGCATCTTGCCTTTCGCTGACGTCGGTCGCAGGCTCCCTGCTTCTCATCCTCCGCGCACCGATGCCCCACCTGTTGAAGCCCGTTTCCGCTCGACGCCCACCGGCCCTTACGGATCGCGATGCCAGGCCACCCGGGTCGCTGCCGAAGGGTGACGCCCTCAAGGAAGCGCTCGCGCTCGAACTCGAGAAACTCACGAAGCTCCAGTCGGTGTTCTACGCCGACGGCCGGCGAGCCTTGCTCGTCGTGCTCCAGGGCCGCGACGCCTCGGGCAAGGATGGCACCATCCGCACCGTCTTCGGTGCGTGCAACCCGCAAGGCTGCCACATCACGTCCTTCAAGGCACCCACCCCACTGGAGCTCTCGCACGACTACCTCTGGCGCGTCCATCAGGCGGTCCCCCCGAAGGGAATGATCGGGATCTTCAACCGCTCACACTACGAGGATGTGCTGGTCGTGCGGGTGAAGGGCTTCGTCGCTCCCGACGTCTGGCGCAAGCGGTATGAACAGATCAACCACTTCGAGAAACACCTGAGCGAGAACGGCGTCACCATCCTCAAGTTCTGCCTCCACATCTCCCACGATGAGCAACGCGAGGAGTTCCTCGAACGCCTGACCGATCCCAGGAAGAACTGGAAGTTCCGCGCCGGCGACCTCGAGGACCGCGCCCTCTGGAAGGAGTACACGGCCGCCTACCGCGACGCCCTCGCAAAGTGCTCCACCCCCTGGGCCCCCTGGTACATCGTCCCCTCCGACAACACGGCGGCACGCAACTACATGGTGACCCGCGTGATCAACGAGACCCTGCAGGACATGGACCTCACCTACCCCCGCGCCGCGAAGGAGGTGCTGGCCCTCGCCTCCAAACTGCAAAAGTAGGCTCGAGAACCGCCCCGGCGTGCCCCGGGGCCCGGCATCCGCCCGTCGCCCCGGGCTTGACCCGGGGCCCAAGTCCGCCCGTCGCCCCGGGCTTGACCCGGGGCCCATTGTCGTCAGGCCCTCCCTCCATCAGACATGCCGCGCTTCGTCCTCCTCTGCGCCCTCGCCGTCGCGCCGCTCGCCGCCCAGCGTCCCTACGACCTGGTCATCGCCAACGGCCGTGCCATCGACCCCGAGACCGGACTCGACGCCGCCCGGTGGATCGGCGTGCGCGACGGACGCATCGCCGCGATCTCGGCGCTGCCCCTCCGCGGCACGCAACAGCTCGACGCGAAGGGCCACGTCGTCGCGCCAGGGTTCATCGACATGCACGCGCATGGCCAGCAGCTCGCGGCGGCCCGCATGCAGGCCTTCGATGGCGTCACCACGGCGCTCGAACTCGAGGCCGGTACCCTCCCCATCGCCACGGCCTACGACCTGGCCGCAAGGGAGGGACGTCCGATCAACTACGGCTTCTCGGCTGCCTGGCTCTTCGGTCGCATCGCCGAAAAGGAGCAGATGGAGCCCGATGGTTCCATCACCTACTTCCAGGAGGCACAGAAGAAGACCGGGTGGCAACACACCCTCGCCACGGACGCCGAGATCGGGCGGATCATGGGGCGGGTGGAACAGGGACTCAAGGAAGGGGCGTTAGGCATCGGCGTGCTCGCCGGATATGCCCCCGGCCACGGCCGCAAGGAGTACTACGCCCTCGCGCAGCTCGCCAGGAAGTACAACGTGCCCACGTACACGCACGTGCGGTATCTCAGCGTGATCGAGCCGTCGTCGTCGTTCGAGGCCTTCGAGGAACTCGTCGCCCTCGCCGCGGCCACCGGGGCGCACATGCACATCGCCCACCTCAACAGCAACTCGACCCGCGACATCCCCGCCATCGCCGACCTCATTCGCGGGGCCCAGTCGCGCGGACTCAGGATCACCACCGAGGCCTATCCCTACGCCGCCGGCTCCACCGTCGTCGGCGCCGAGATCTTCCGCGGCAACTGGCGCGAACGCATGGGAGGGGCGAAGGCCAGCGACCTCGAACTCGGTGGCAAGCCCTTCACCGATGCCACGCTGGCAGAGGCGCAGGCGAAGACGCCCGGGGAGTGGGTGGTCGTGCATTTCATGCGCCCCGAGTCGAACCCCGCCGACCAGGACTTCCTCGACCAGGCCGTCCTCTTTCCTGGCGGCGCGATCGCGTCCGATGCCATGCCGTGGACATCGAAGGGCCGGACCATCACCGAGGACGTCTGGCCCCTCCCGGACGATGCGTTTGCGCACCCGCGCAGCGCCGGCACCTTTACGCGGTTCCTCCGTGACTATGTGCGCGAACGCAGGAAGGTCGACCTGCGGGAGGGACTCCGGCGCCTCTCACTCGCCCCGGCGCAGATCCTCGGCGAGAGTGTGCCGCAGATGCGACGCAAAGGCCGCCTGCAGGTCGGGATGGACGCAGATCTCGTCGTCTTCGATCCCGTGACCGTGAGCGACAAGGCGACCTATGCCCAGCCCAACCAGCGGTCGGTGGGCATGCGCCACGTGGTGGTGAACGGGGTGCCGATCATCCGCGAAGGCGAGCTGGTACGCGAGGCGCTGCCCGGCAAGGCGATCCGTCGCGCGGTGGTGAGGTAGCCGACGACCAGGGCCAGGCGCTTCACCCCCCGGTCACCGTGGCCGACACTCGAGACGATGCCCACGCGTGTCGCCCGGCGGGAGCCACCACGCCCCGAGTCCCCGGCCTTTACCGGCTGGATGGTGGCACGCGGCACCATGGTCCTCCTCACGCTGGCGGGGCTCGTCGCCGCGCAGGTTCCGGCCCGGTTCTCCCTCGGTGACCCCCGTGAACGGGTGCGCCAGATCCAGGGGAGTCCCAGCCTGATCGAGCGCCTCTACTCCCTCGGCATCGAGCGGTGGACCTGGGAGGGAAGTACGGTCACCTTCGATCCTTCGACCGGCCAGGTCGTGGGGTGGCACGACCCCGCTCGACGTCTTCGGGCGACGCTCCGTCCGGCCCATCGCGCCCGGGACTCCGTCCTCACGTTAGGCATGCCCCTGGGGGACGTCGCCCGCCTCTTCGGCACCCCGTGGGCCGTCACGCCGGCGCCGCAGCGAGGCCAGGTCCTCCTCTCGTACGGCCGCAGCGCCGTGCGGATCGACCGCGTCTCGAACAAGGTGAGCGGCTGGGCGAGGGGTGACACCCTGCTCCGCACGTCCCCGATCGACGACCCCGCGGCACACATCGCCGTCGGGGCCCTCCCGCCCACACCGGGACAGGACACGGCGCCGCACCCGGGCGGCGGCTTCGCCCAGGTTGTCATCCGAGTCGATTCCATCCGCGACCGGGATGGCGACGGGCGCCTCGCGCCACGCGAGTTCGCCGACGTCTCCTTCCGCGTGACCAACACCGGTCGACAGTGGTCGCCCCCACTGCGGGCGCAGTACCTGCACGCCCCCGGCATCGCGACCCTCGCCGGCACCCCGGATACCGTCTGGCTCGCCGCGCTCGCCCCCGGCGACAGTGCGGACCTCTCGATCGCGCTCTACACCACCGGCGTGGTCCAGGACCCCGAACTCACCCTGGTCGTCTGGGCCGGCCACTCCCCAACGAGGCACAGCATCCGTGTGCCGACGCTCGCTCCGGTCGTCACGGCCGCCACGCGGGGCGAACCGCGCCTCGACGTGCCCCGCCCCGGTCGCCCCAATCCCGACGCATTGGCCGTCGTGATCGGCATCGAGCGCTACCAGCGCCTTCCGAGCGCCCCCTCCGCCGCACGGGACGCTGCCCTGATACGCTCCTACCTGACCACGAGCTTCGGGGTCCCCCCGGATGCAAGCCACCTCGTCATGCGCACCGACGCGGCCGCCTCGGGGTCGGAGCTGCGGCGCCTCCTCGACGATCGGGGGTGGCTCGCGCGACGGGCCACCGAGAA
>WBZL01004082.1_pt1 | contig 12885 bp, 8 predicted proteins | sample 5204291 | NCBI WGS metagenome assembly WBZL01 (sample SAMN12344345, study PRJNA552823) | activated sludge metagenome | biome: Activated sludge suspended growth; feature: Nitrification reactor; material: Wastewater; isolation source: activated sludge from nitrification reactor of wastewater treatment...
CTCGCGCCTGGTGGACTTTCAGTTCACCTCCGGGCAGCGCCAGCAATACACGTATGATCGCTGGGGCAACCTGACCCAGATCAAGACCACGGCCGGCACCACCACGACCCAGGGCTTCACCATGGACGGCAGCACCAACCACCTGACGGGCGCCGGCGTGGGCTACGACGGCGCCGGCAACCTCACCGGCTGGGGCAGCTACACCTACGGCTACGACGCCTTCAACCAGATGATCAACCTCGACGGCGCCGGTAACGACGAGACCTACTACTACACCCCGAGCGACGAGCGCCTCGCCTCGATCCACTACAACTCCGCCCTCGGCTACCCCGCCGGCCAGACCGCCACCTACCGCCTGCGCGACCTCTCCGGCCAGGTGCTCACCGAGTACACCCTCACCGGCAGCGACGCCATCGGCCACTGGGCGTGGACCAAGGACTACGTCCATCGCGGCGGCCTGCTCCTCTGACCAGCCAACCACATGGGTAACACTTCAGACCGGGGACATGGGTAACACTCCGGGTCTCCGGCCGGGTGGGCGCGTGTGGCTTCGCAGGGAGCCCGGAGGGCGACCGAAGAGGCCACACGCAGGTCGTCTTGCTCGGGTGGATTCATAGCAAATCCCAGCGGCGGCCAGCCTCATCGCGGCGACCCAGCAGTAGAGGGCCGAAGTACAGCGACCACAGGCCGTCGTCCGTCTCTTCGAGGCCGACGGCTTCGCCGGCCAGCACCTCGCTGAGGAAGATCGCTTCCCCGCGCCAGCGCAGCTCGCCGTTTCGCCGAACTCGTCGCACCTCGTAGTGGCCCGGGTAGGTCGGATCCTTCAGGCGATGAGGCAAGCTCCGCGGCGAAGGTCGGTAGAGCTGCGAGGGTGTCTCCATCCCGATTCCCTCGTGCGGACGCTCTTCGTTGTACTCGCGACGAAACAGAACGAAGGCCACCTGCTGACGCCACAGGCTCGCCGCCGGGGGCCTCGCCGTCGACTGCTTGAGGGTACGGTGCATCCGCTCGTGCCGGCCGTTCTGCTGCGGCTTGCCCAGTTGGATCACCAGCGGCTGGATGCCCAGCTTCACCCACCACACCGAGAGCCTGGACAGGCGCCGTGGGCTGCGCGGCGACGCGAAGGGCACCCCGCCGTCCGTCAAGATCGCCGCTGGCAACCCGTACTCGCGGAACACCCGCTCGAACACCGATCGGGCTCCCACCGTGCTCGTCGAACGCCGGCTCTGGCAAGCCAGCAGGTAACGGCTGAAGCCGTCCGGCACGGTCAACGGGTAGCACAGCTGACCGTCGCCCGTACGAAACTCTCCCTTGAAGTCGCCCGCCCACACTGCGTTGGCACTCGGCGCCTCTACCACCGGCCTGGCCGCCTCGGAGGGCCGGCGGCGGCGGGCACGCGGCACCACCAGACCGTGGCGCTTCAAGATCGCTCCGGCCGTGCTCACCGCTGGCCACGGCCAGCTCGGATGCTCCCGCGCCAGCCGCACCAGAAGCTTGCGAGGGCCCCAGTGCGGACGCTCGAGACGGGCCGCCACCAGCGCCTCCTCGCACCGCCGCGCCGTCCTGCCGGGCCGGCCTCGCGGCGCCCGCGACCGCTCCCGCAAGCCCTCCGCGCCCTCGGCCACGAAACGCTGCACCCACTTGTAGCCGTCTTGCGGCTGATCCCGAAGGCCGCACACAGCTCCGACATCGCGTATCGGCAGCTCTCAACAGCTCCCACGAACGGCACTCGCTCGTCCATCGGCGTCCGCTCGTCCCACGGCATCTGGCACCCCCGACGGTGCCCAAGCATGGCCCACGAGACTGTTACCGATGTCCCCGGTCCAGAGTGTTACCCATGTCGCCGGCCTGTACCACCGTCTGTACCCCCCCCTCCCCCCTACACCGTCCCCACGGCCTCCCGGGCGGCAGCGAGGGTGGGGGCCTTGGCCTTGCGGTCGGCGGCTTCGGGGGCCTCGACCACCGGGCTGACGGGCTTGAGGAGGTCGCGCTCCAGCCAGGCGTAGCGGCCGTCGAGCACCTTCAGGGCGAGCTTGTACTTGGCCACGTCGTCGTTCGACCACAGCTCCTGGAACAGGCGGCGGACCTTGCGGCGGGCGTTGCGGCAGAAGAGGTCGGCCAGCTCGCCAGCGCTCTCGGCCTCGGGGAGGCCGGCTTCCGCCATCGTCTTCGCGCCGGCGATCGACGCCGCCATCGCAAAGAGCTCGTTGCCCACGTCCACCAGGCGGAAGAGGAAGCCCTGCTTGTGCTGCAGCTTGGCCTGGTGCGCCATCATGCCGTGGAAGACCTCGCGGGCGAGCTTGCGGCAGCTGCGCTCCACGAAGCGCAGGTGCGAGCCCAGGGGGCCCATCTCGGAGTAGCGGGGCCAGCGGCCCCAGCCCAGCCAGCGCGAGGGGTACCAGCTAGCGTAGAAGGCGGCCACACCGGGCAGCGCGGCAAGCTTCTCGCCCATAGCCTTCTTGGGGTCGATCAGGGCACCGGCCACTTCGAGGTGCTTGTCCACCGCCTCGCGAGCCATCAGCAGGTGCATGATCTCGCTCGAGCCCTCGAAGATCTTGTTGATGCGGTAGTCGCGCATCAGGCGCTCGACGGCGATCGGCTTCTCGCCGCGGGCCGCCAGCGAGCGCTCCGTCTCGTAGCCGCGGCCGCCACGGATCTGCATCGTCTCGTCGACGATCTCCCAGGTACGGCAGCTCAACCACTCCTTGCTGGCGGCGGCCTCCAGGCGGATGTCCGAGTCACCGCGGTCGGCCATCGCGGTGGCCAGCTTGACCACCGCCTCCATGGCGAAGATGTTCGCCGCCATGTCGGCGATCTTGTGGGCGATCGCCTCGTGCTTGCCCACCGGCTTGCCCCACTGCACCCGCTCGTTGGCCCACTCACGGACGATCGACAGGCAGGTCTTGGCGCTGCCCAGCGAGCCGTTGGGGATCGACAGCCGGCCGTCGTTGAGCGTGGTGAGGGCGATCTTCAGGCCGCGGCCCTCCTCCCCCACCATGTTCTCGACCGGCACCCGCACGTCCTTGAAGCTGATCACCGCGTTGGCGAGCGCGCGCAGGCCCATGAAGTGGCAGCGGTGCTCCACCTTCACGCCGGCCCACTCGGTCTCGACGATGAAGGCGCTGATCTTCTTCGTCTCGGCGTGCGCCGCCATCACCACCAGGAGCTTGGCGATCGTGCCGTTGGTGCACCAAAGCTTCTCGCCGTTGAGGACGAAGTCCCCCTCGGGGGTGAGCTGATAGGTGGTGGTGAGGCGCGCCGGATCCGAGCCCACCTGGTTTTCGGTCAGGGCGAAGGCCGAGATCTCACCGGCGGCGCAGCGCGGCAGGTACTTCTCCTTCTGCGCCGCGGTGCCGAAGATCTTCAGCGGCTGCGGCACGCCGATCGACTGGTGCGCCGAGAGCAGGGCCGAGAGGTTGCCGTCGATCGTGCCCAGCAGCTCCATCACCTTCTGATACTCGAGGTTGGTGAAGCCGAGGCCGCCGTACTTCTTGGGGATCTTCATCCCGAAGGCGCCCAGCTTGCGCAGGCCGTCGACGACGTGCTCCGGGTACTCGCCGGTGGCGTCGATCTCGGTCGAGTCCACCTCGTTGACGAGGAACTCACGCAGCGCCTGGTAGAAGGCGGCAAACTCCGGGCGGTCCTCGCGCTGTTCGGGATAGGGATAGAGCAGGTCGAACCGGAAGTTGCCCAGGAAGAGCTCACGCAGGAAGCTCGGCTTGTCCCATTGGGTCTCGCGCGCTCCCTCAGCGACGTTCCTCGCTTCCTCCTCGGTGACATGGACGTTGGCGTGACGGCTCATGGCGACCTCCCGGATGTTTTTGTCCCGTTGCGGCATTGTAGCACAGGACGGCGCCCGGCGAGTCTCCTACGGCACAATCACAAAGCGCTCATTCCGCAGAGCTTAGGGACGGCCCCCAGAAGCGAAGGCAATTGCCGCCCTGCGGCAACCGCCGCGGCGCGGCGTGTCAGGACGCTCGGGCGCGGGGGCTCATCGCAAGTGCCACGCCGGCGAGAATGGCGAGGCAGCCGAGGGCGATGCGCAGGGTGAAGGGCTCGTCGAAGGCAGCGATGCCGATCACCACCGCGACCACCGGGATGAGGTAGGCGATCAGCGAGAGATCGGTCGCCCGCATCGTCGAGAGGAGGTCGAAGTAGAGCGTGAAGGTGAGAGCCGAGCCGGCGAGCGAGAGGTAGAGCACGCTGCCGACGGCCGCCGGGCTCCAGTGCACCGGCCGCCCGCCCTCGACGGCCAACGCCAGGCTGCCAGCGAGAACAGCGGTGAGCAGCATCGGCACGCTGGTGAGCGAGAACGGATGGTGGGCGCCGCCGCTCTTCTTGACGATCACCTGGCCGGCAGCCGAGGAGAGCGGCGAGAGCAGCATCAACCAGGCCGCCCAGGCAGCTTGGGGGGTGGTGACGGGCGCCAGATCCGCCGAGGAGAGCACGTAGACCCCGGCAAAGCCCACCAGCACCCCCAGGCCGGCGCGCCGGGTGAGCCGTTCGCCGGGGAGAAAGAAGTGCGAGAGGAGGGCGACGAAGAGGGGGAACGTCGCGAAGAGGACCGAGGCGATCCCCGAGGGCAGGTATTGCTCACTCCAGTAGACGAGGCCGTAGGGCAGCGCGAAGTTCAACAGGCCATTGCTCAGCCAAAGCCAGCGCTCGCCCGCAGTGGCGCCGAGCCGGACGCCGCGCAGGCGGGCCACCACGAGGAGCGCCAGGCCGGCGATCCCGAAGCGGATCGCCACGCCGGTGAAGGGCGGGATCCCGCTGAGCCCCACCCGGATCGCCGCCCAGGTGGTGCCCCAGATGAGCACCAGCAGGCCCAACACCAGTAGCTGGGAGCGGGGCCGCACGGCGGGCTCGCCCGGCTACGGGTAGATCTTGTAGAGCATGCGGGGGTAGGCCGTCGCCTCGCGCAGGTGCGAGAGGCCGCACATCCAGGAGACGAAGCGTTCGAGGCCCATCCCGAAACCGCTGTGCGGGAAGGAGCCGTAGCGCCGCACGTCGAGGTACCACTGGAAGGCCTCGCGCGGCAGCCCATGCTCGTCGATCCGCGCCAGCAGCAGGTCGTGGTCGTGAATGCGCTGGCTGCCGCCGATGATCTCGCCATAGCCCTCTGGTGCCAGCACGTCGAGGGCGAGGGCCAGCGACGGGTCCTGCGGGTCCGGCTGCATGTAGAACGCCTTGATCTGGGCCGGGTAGCGGCGCACCATCACGGGGCGGTCGAACTGACTGGCGAGAATGGTCTCCTCGTCGCCCCCGAGGTCGTCCCCGAAGGAGACCTCGGCCCCCTGCCCGCGCAGCACCTCGATCGCCTCCCGGTACTCGATGCGCGGGAAGGGCGCCCGGATGTTCGCGAGCTTGGCGACGTCACGCTCGAGCGTCGCCAGCTCGGGCCGGCAGCGCTCCAGCACCCGTGAGACGAGGAAGCAGAGGAACTCCTCAGCGAGGTCGCAGAGGCCCTCGAACTCGAGGAAGGCGACCTCCGGCTCGACCATCCAGAACTCCATCAGGTGGCGCCGAGTCTTCGACTTCTCGGCCCGGAAGGTCGGCCCGAAGCAGTAGACCTTACCGAAGGCGGCGGCGGCCGGCTCGAGGTAGAGCTGGCCGGACTGCGAGAGGTAGGCCTTGTCGCCGAAGTAGTCGGTCTCGAAGAGGGTCGAGGTGCCCTCGCAGGCCGCCGGGGTCAGGATCGGCGAGTCGATGTGGACGAAGCCGCGCTGGTAGTAGAAGTCGTGGATCGCCTGCGAGACCTCGCTCCGCACCCGCAGGGCCGCCACCTGCCGGCTGGAGCGCAGCCAGAGGTGCCGGTGCTCCATGAGGAAGGCCGTGCCGTGCTCCTTGGGGGTGATCGGGAAGTCCTGGGTCAGGAAGGTGACGGCGAAGTCGGCCAGCTGGAGCTCGACGCCGGAGGGGGCGCGGCGGTCTTCCTTGACCAACCCCACGGCGCTGACGGTCGACTCCTGGGTGACCTTCTCGACCTCGGCCCAGGCCTCGGGGCTGAGCTCGGCGCGGGAGGCCACGCCCTGCACCGTGCCGGTGCCGTCCCGCAGCTGGAGGAAGGCGAGCTTGCCGCTCGAGCGGCGGCTGGCGAGCCAGCCGAGGATGCGGACCCGCTGGCCCACGAAGCCGGGCAGGTCACGGATGGCGACGACGGGAATGGTGGTGTCCATGATGAGGCCGAGATTGTAGGGAGGCCCCATGCCGCGGTCAACCGCTGGGCGGGCGGGGCTCAGTCGGGCCGCTCGGCCTGCAGGCGGTGGATCGCGGCCAGGGCCGCCCGCTGCTCGGCCACCTTCTTGCTGCGCCCCTCCCCGCGGCCGAGCACCTCGCCGCGCAGGCGGCACTCGACCTCGAAGCGCTTCTGGTGGTCCGGCCCCTCGGCCGCCACCACCTCGTAGGCCGGACGGTCCCAGCCGCGTGCCTGGGTGATCTCCTGCAGCTGGGTCTTGGCGTCGCCGTGCTCGGCCTGCTGCTGGGCGCCGATCGAGCGCTCGAGAAAGCTGCGGATGGCCGGCCGCGCCGCCTCGACGCCGCCATCGAGCCAGAGGGCAGCGAAGACGGCCTCCAGGGCGTCGGCAAGAAGTGACGGCTTGCGGCGCCCCCCGGAGCGCTCCTCCCCCACCCCCAGTCGCAGCACGCCGCCGAGGCCGAGGGCGGTGGCGTGCTCGGCGAGCGAGCGCTCCGAGACCAGGCTGCTCTTGAGCTTCGAGAGCTCGCCTTCCGGCAGCTCCGGGAAGCGCTGGCAGAGCCACTCGGCGGTGAGCGCCCCGAGCACGGCGTCGCCGAGGAACTCCTGGCGCTCGTAATGGCTGCTCAGGCCCTGCTCGTTGGCATACGAGCGGTGGGTCAGGGCCACCTCCAGCAGCTTGGGATCGCGGAAGCGATGGCCGAGCTCTTCTTCGAGGGGCGAACGGGGGCGGCGGTTGAACACGAGCGCGAATCCTAGCAGCGCTGGCAGCGCCGGGCCCTAGCGCCGGCCGAAGCGCCGTTCGAGGTCGCCGTCGGTCAGGGTGAGGATGATCGGCCGGCCGTGCGGGCAGGCGTAGGGCTGCTCGGCAGCGAAGAGCTCGGCGACCAACGCCTCCATCTCCTGGGGCCGCAGCGGATGGTGCATCTTGACCGCGCCCTTGCAGGCGAGGCTCGCGGCCAGGGCCTCGAGCAGCTCACGGCGCAGGGCCTGTGGGTCGTCGAGGCCCTCCAGACGCTCCTGGGCGAGGGCCACGATCAGCTTCTCGCCTTCCTCGGCCGAGAGCACCGCCGGCACCGAGACCAGCGCCAGGGTGCCGCCAGAAAGCTCGGCGAGCCCGAAGCCCAAGGGTTCGAGCTGGTCGGCCAGCTCGCCCAGGCGCAGGCGCTCGGCTGCCGCCAGCTCGAGAAGGATGGGGGTCAGCAGGGCCTGGCTCGCCGGCCGCTCACGCTCCATGGCACGGCGCAGCCGCTCGTAGAGCAGCCGCTCGTGGGCCACGTGCTGGTCGATCAGGTAGAGGCCGTCCGGGCCTTCGAGGAGGATCAGCGTGCCCTTGTACTGGCCGAGCAGGCGGAAGGGGCGGGCCGGCCCCGAGCGCCCCGAGAGCGGCACGATCGGCCGTTCGACGGGAACATAGGACGGCTCGGCGAGGCGTGGCGGCGGGCCGGGGGCCGGGCTGGGCTCCGCGGCCATGTCCGCCGGGCCCGCTGGCCCCTCGCGGACCTCCCAGGGCTCGCCGGGGCGGTCACCGTAGGCGGCGCCCGGCGAGGCGCTGCCGGCCAGCTGGCGGGCGGTGAGCTCGCGGGCCCCGAAGCCCCCCACACGCTCCCCCAGGCCCTGCCAGGCGAGCGGCTCGGGGGGGAGACGCTCGAGCGGGCGCAGCGGCGCCGGCACCTCTCCCAGGGCGCTCTCCAGGCCGGCCCGCAGGCGACCCAGGAGGCGGTCGAGCAAACGCGGGTCCCGAAAGCGCACCTCTGCCTTCTGTGGATGGACGTTGACGTCCACCTCAGCGGGGTCGAGGGAGAGGAAGAGGAAGAGCGAGGGGAACTCCTCGCTGCGCCAGGCGTCGCGGACCGCCCGGTAGAAGACGGCGGTCACCGCTCGATCGCGGATCAGCCGCCGGTTGACGAAGACGAAGAGGCGACGGTTGCGCGCCGTCTCGGGGCCGCCGACGAAGCCGCGGATCTCCTCCGCGGCCGGCGCCGTCGGGTCGCGGCCGTCCTCCGGCAGCGCCACCAACGCGTCGGCGAAGCCGCTGCCAAAGATCTGCCCGATGCGCCGCCGCGCGCCCTCGATCCCCTCCCCCGCCGGCAGCGCCTCGAGCAGGCTCCGGCCCTCGTGCAGCACCTGGAAACGCACCTCCGGCCGGGTGAGGGCGTAGCCCTGCACCACCTCCAGGGCCTTGCGCAGCTCGGTCGGCGGCGCCTTGAGGAACTTGCGGCGGGCCGGCACGTTGAAGAAGAGCGACGCCACCTCGATCGTCGTGCCCCGCGCCCGCGCCACCGGCTCGGCACCGCGCACCCGCCCGCCCTCGATGCGCACCCGCGTGCCCTCGCCGGCATTCTGCGCCGTCGCCAGCTCCACGCGGGCCACCGCCGCGATGGTGGCGAGCGCCTCGCCCCGGAAGCCCAGGGTGCCCACCCGTTCGAGGTCGTCGAAGGTCGCGATCTTGCTGGTGGCGTGACGATCGAAGGCCAGGAGAGCGTCGTCGCGGTCCATGCCGCAACCATCGTCGGCGATCACGATCCGCCCCTTGCCGCCGGCCTCGAGCTCGACGCGCAGCGCCGTGGCCCCCGCGTCGAGGGCGTTCTCGACCAGCTCTTTGACTACCGAGGCGGGGCGCTCGACGACCTCGCCGGCGGCGATCTGGCTGACCAGGTGATCGGGAAGGAGATGGATGCGGGGCAACGGTCGGCCTCGGCGGCAGCGTAGCAAAGCGCCGCGGGAGCTGTCGATGCGCAGAGAAGGCCGGCGGCCGATCACCACCGCGATGGGCCTCAACCTCCGGCGCATTCGCGTGTCAGTAAGAAGGGGCGGCCGCGGCGCGTGTCTCTGCGTCCCAGAGCCTCGGCCGCCGCAGCCAATCGCCATCAAGGCGTGGCAAAGGAGCCAGCCAGTGCAAGGTCGACCTACGAACCGCTGGGGCGTCGCGGCCTTCGTCACGCCCCTTCTCTTCGCCCTCTCCGGCAGCACCGCGCTCGGCCACGGTGGCGGGCTGGACGCCAACGGCTGTCATACCAACCGCAAGACGGGCGAGTACCACTGCCACGGCCAGCCGCGATCCTCGCCGAGGAGCGAGCAGGCCCCGCCGGCGAACAGGCGGGAGGCCACACCGCAAGCGCTCTTCTCGCCGCCACAGGCCGCGACCGGAGAGACGTCGCCGGCCCTCTCCCCCTGCGCCCTGACCAGCGAGCAGGACCTCATCACCACGACGCAGCTTCTGCTCAAGCGCCTCGGCCTCGGCGCCGGGATGGCGGCCAATGGCGTGCTCAACCCCGACACCGTCGCCGCCATCAAGGCCTTCCAGAGACGGGCTGGAATGCGCGAGGACGGCCGGATCTCCGGCCGGCTCTTGGTGGCCCTGTCGCTGGAGGTGGCGACGGCGCGCTGAGGCCGGATGAGACGGGGCCGAGGTGAGGGCTCACCCCGGCCGGGAGAAACGGGCGGCGCCTAGCCGCCGACCTCGGTCGCCTTGGCGAGGCGGGAGCGGGCGGCGGCGAGGCGGGCGATCGGGATGCGGTAGGGCGAGCAGGAGACGTAGTCGAGGCCCACCTTCTCGAAGAAGGCGATCGACGACGGGTCGCCACCGTGCTCGCCGCAGATGCCGAGCTTCAGGTCCGGCTTCGTCGCCCGACCCTTGCGGCAGGCCATCTCGACCAGGGCACCGACCCCCTCGGTGTCGAGGCGGGCGAACGGGTCGTGGGCGAGGATGCCGCCGTCGACGTAGTGCGGCAGGAAGCGGGCCGCGTCGTCGCGCGAGTAGCCGAAGGTCATCTGGGTGAGGTCGTTGGTGCCGAAAGAGAAGAAGTCGGCCTGGCGGGCGATCAGGTCGGCTACCACGGCTGCGCGCGGCACCTCGATCATCGTGCCGATCAAAGTCGCTACCTCGACGCCCTCCTCGCCGTAGACCCGCTTGAGCACGGCGGCCGTCCGCTGGCGCAGCACGGCGAGCTCCTTCTCGGTGCCGACCAGCGGCAGCATGATCTCCGGCCGCACCTCGAAGCCGGCCCGGGTGCGCGAGACGGCGGCGCGAGCGATCGCCTCCACCTGCATGTCGTAGATCTCCGGCGCGGTGAGGCCCAGGCGGCAGCCGCGGTGGCCGAGCATCGGGTTGAGCTCGGCGAGGCTCGCCACTTTGTGCGCCACCTCCTCGTAGGAGATGCCGATGTCTCTTGCCAGCTCTTCGAGGTCTTCCTTCTCCTTGGGCAGGAACTCATGGAGTGGCGGATCGAGCAGGCGGACGGTGACCGGCAGCCCCTCGAGGGCCTCGAAGATGCCCTCGAAATCCTTCTGCTGCATGGGCAGCAGGGCGGCGAGCGCCTTCTGGCGGTCGGCCGGGGTGGCGGCGAGGATCATCCGCTGCACCCAGGGGATGCGCTCGGGCTCGAAGAACATGTGCTCGGTGCGACAGAGGCCGATGCCCTGGCCGCCGAAGGCGCGTGAGACGCGGGCGTCGTGGGGGGTGTCAGCGTTGGCGCGCACCTTGAGCCGGCGCACGTCGTCGGCCCAGGAGAGCAGCTCGACGAAGGCCTCGACGGCCGCCGTGCGGCTGCCCTTGCCTTCGAGAAGAACCTGCACCACCTCGGACGGCTTGGCTGCCAGCGCCCCGGCGATCACCTCGCCGGTGGTGCCGTCGATCGACAGCTCGTCGCCCTCGTGGAAGACCTTCTCCCCCACCCACACCTCGCCCTTCTCGCTCTCCACCACCAGGGCACCGGCGCCCACGATGCAGGGCTTGCCCATACCGCGGGCGACCACCGCGGCGTGCGAGGTCATGCCGCCGCGCGAGGTGAGGATGCCCATCGAGGCGTGCATGCCGACGATGTCGTCCGGCGAGGTCTCCTCGCGGACCAGAAGCACCTTGGCGCCCGTCGCCGCCATCTCGGCCGCCTTCTCGGCGGTGGTGGCGATCTTGCCGGCGGCTGCCCCCGGACCGGCCCCCAGGCCCTTGGCGAGGAAGCGCCCGCCGGCGATCGCCGCCTGCTTCTCGGCAGGGTCGAAGATCGGCGCCAGCATCTGCTCGAGCTGCTCGGGCTCGACGCGGGCGAGGGCCTTCTCCTTGTCGATCCGCCCCTCGCGCACCATGTCGACGGCGATCCGCACCGCCGCCGGGCCGGTGCGCTTGCCGGTGCGCGTCTGCAGCATGTAGAGCTTGCCGTGCTCGATCGTGAACTCGACGTCGAGCATGTCGCCGAAGTGGTCTTCGAGACGCTGGCAGACGGCCTGGAACTCGGCGAAGGCCGCCGGCAGCTCGCGGTCGAGGCCGCCCGTGCCGTCGGTCGAGACGATCGGGTGCGGGGTGCGGATGCCGGCCACCACGTCCTCACCCTGGGCGTTGATCAGGAACTCGCCGAAGAGGCGCGGCTCGCCGGTCGCCGGGTTGCGGGTGAAGGCCACGCCGGTGGCGCAGTCCTCACCGCGGTTGCCGAAGACCATCGCCTGGACGTTGACGGCGGTGCCGAGGTCGTCCGGGATGCGGTTGATCTTGCGGTAGGCCTTGGCACGATCGATGTTCCAGCTCTCGAAGACGGCGGCGATCGCTCCCCAGAGCTGCTCCTTGGCGTCCTGCGGGAAGGGGCGCCGGCCGTGCTGGGCGATGATTTCCTTGTAGTCGGCGATCACCCGCTCGAGCTCGGCGGCCGGCAGCTCGGCGTCGGTCGCCACGCCGGCCCGCTGGCGGGCGGCCGCCAGGGCCTTCTCGAAGGCCTCGTGGGGGGCGCCCAGCACCACGTCGCCGTACATCGAGAGCAGGCGACGGTAGGAATCGCGCAGGAAGCGCGGGTTGGCACCGGCGGCCGTCTGCGCCGCCACCGTCTCGTCGTTCAGACCGAGATTGAGCACGGTGTCCATCATCCCGGGCATCGAGATCGCGGCGCCGGAGCGCACCGAGACGAGGAGCGGGTTGGAAGGGTCACCGAGCTTGCGGCCGAGCAGGCCTTCGAGGGTCGCGAGCTGGGCATCGAGCTCAGCGGCAAGCTCCGGTGGATAGTGCCCGCCGTGAGAATGAAAGAAGGTGCAGACCTCCGTCGAAATCGTGAAGCCAGGGGGCACGGGCACTCCCAGCCGGCTCATCTCGGCGAGGCCAGCGCCTTTGCCGCCGAGAAGCGTCCGCTGGTCGCCTTGCCCTTCCGCCGTGCCACCACCAAATCCGTAGACGTACTTCGTCATGGTTCCTCCAGGTTGAGGGCTCGATCCTACCCGCGCCCGGCGCGTGGACCTCCCACCCGCGGGCGTAGGCCGCGAGCCCCTACTCGCCGTGCCGGGCGCGGTGCTCGGCGCGGTCCACCACCACTTCGGTCAGCCGGGCAGCCCGCCCGATCGCCGCCGCCACCGCCTGCAGCAGGGCGATGCGATTGCGTCGCACCGACTCATCGTCCACCATCACCATCACCTCGAGGAAGAAGCGGTCGAGGGGCGCCGCGAGCTCGGCAGAGCATCGCAGGTAGCTTTCCCAATCGCCCTGCTCGGCGGCCGCGGCCAGCGCCGGGGCGCGCGCGCCGAGGGCAGCGGCCAGGTCGCGCTCGGCCGCTTCGCTGAGGGCAGCCGCGGCGAGCTCGGCCACCGGCGCGTCCTTGACGATGTTGGCGATCCGCTTGGCCGAGAGCACCAGCGAGAGGAACTCCTTCTCCTCGCGCACGGCGTGCAGGGCCGCCACCCGTGCGGCGACGTCCGGCAGCGGCGCCGGGCCGCTC
>WBZL01004085.1_pt1 | contig 12881 bp, 8 predicted proteins | sample 5204291 | NCBI WGS metagenome assembly WBZL01 (sample SAMN12344345, study PRJNA552823) | activated sludge metagenome | biome: Activated sludge suspended growth; feature: Nitrification reactor; material: Wastewater; isolation source: activated sludge from nitrification reactor of wastewater treatment...
GATCTCGCCGGTGGCCAGCGTCAGGGTGCCTTCGAGCTTGCCGACGTTGTTCTCGATCGAGCGCGCGGACCAGCTGGCGCTGCGGTAGCCATCGAGTGCGTTGCTGCGCGCGAATTGCTCCAGCGCATCGCGATCGGTGCTGGCGCGGAAATCCGGTGTGGTCAGCGCCAGCGCGCCCTCGTAGTCGCCCTTGGCAATGCGGCCAAGGAACTGGTCGGCAGCCTTGGGCAGGTCGGCGGTCAGCCAGAACACGAAAGCGACCATGCCGGCGCCGGCGAGCGCCAGTCCGAACAGCACCTTGAGGAAGGTCTTCATCCGCTCAGCTCCTCCGGCGCGACCGCCGGCTTGCCGCGATGCTCGCCCGTTCGCCCGTGTGCGTCCACCTGGTCTGCGCGCAGGCACTGGCCATGCACGACAGGTCGGGTTATGTTGCTGTCCCCAACTCTGCTGGTGTGCGCCGATGTCGAGGATTATCCCGGTCTGCAGCGCCTGGGCCATCGCCCTCTTGCTCCCCCTGACGGCTTCCGCCGCAGACGCCCAGCGTGGCACTTTCCGTTCCGCCACCACGGCCGTCCAGTTCGATGTGTCGCCGCCGCTGCGCGATATTCCGGTCAAGCCGCCAGCGGATGCCTTCGGTGATTTCTTCGGCACCCTGATGATCGATCCGGATCCGCCAGGCAAGCCGAGCTACGGCCCGCAGGATGCCGACGGCCGGGTGCAGTCGCGCATCGAGGGCCTGCGCGCCATCCCGCCGGCGATCGCCAATTTCAACGTCGGCACCGGCACGGCGAATCCACCCGATCCGGTCGGCGACGTCGGTCCCAACCACTACGTGCGCATGGCCAATGCGTCGTTCCAGATCTTCAACAAGACCGGCACATCGATGTTCGGCCCCGCCAACATCAACACCCTGTTCACCGGCTTCGGCGGTGCCTGCGAAACCGAGAACGCCGGCGACCCGATCGTGCTGCACGACCAACTCGCGGACCGCTGGCTGCTGACCCAGTTCTCCGACAGTACCGGTCCCGGTTTCTTCAACTGCGTGGCGCTCTCCACCAGCAGCGATCCACTCGGCAGCTATTACCGCTGGGCCTTCGTCACCCCGACGTTCCCCGACTACCCGAAGTACGGCGTGTGGCCAAACGCTTACCTGATCAGCACCCGTGAAGTGAACGCGAGCCTGATCGGTGCCTACGCGATCGACCGCCAACAGATGCTCGACGGCGTCGCCAACCCGACCCTGATCAACTTCTCGGTTCCGGTCGACGAGTTCTCCGGCGATGGCCTGCTGCCGGCGGACCTGGACGGCGGCGCGCTGCCGCCGCCGGGATCGCCCGCCTGGTATCTCGGCGCGATGGACAATGGCGGCCCGTATGGCGCCGCCCAGGACGCGCTGGCGCTGTGGGCCTTCGTGCTCGATTTCACCACCCCGGCGAACTCCTCGTTCCAGGTGGTTGCGACATTGCCGATCGCGCCCTACGACACCATCTTCCCGTGCAGCGGACGCTCCTGCATCCCGCAGCCGGCACCGCTCGGGGCAGTCGACATCCTGTCTTACCGCCAGCGTCCGGTGCATCGCGCGGCCTACCGCAATTTCGGCAGCTACCAGTCGATCGTCACCAATCAGTCGGTCGAGGCCGCGCCGGCGATGGCCGGCATGCGCTGGTGGGAGATCCGCAACCCTGGCGCCAATGCGGTGGTTTACCAGGACAGCACCTTCGCGCCGGGCATCACCGACGGCATCCACCGCTGGATGGGCTCGATCGCGCAGGACAGCAACGGCAACCTGGGATTCGGCTACAGCGCCGGCGGTCCGACCCTGTTCCCCAGCGTGCACTACACCGGCCGCCTGGAGAGCGACCCGCTGAACGAGATGACCCAGGGCGAAGGCATCTTCGTCACCGGCGGCGGCGGCCACACCGCCGGCACCCGCCGCTGGGGCGACTACACCTCGATGAACCTGGACCCGAGTGACGACTGCACCTTCTGGTACGTCAACGAGTTCTTCGCCACCTCCGGGACCCAATGGACCATGCGCGCCGGTTCGTTCAAGTTCCCCGGCTGCGGCGATCCCAGCCTGGGCGTGGCCGCGGCGCCCGCCTCGCGTGCCGTCTGCGCGCCGGCGGACGCCGTCTACAACGTCGATGCACACGGCTACGAAGGTTTCACCAGCGAGACCACGCTGGCAGCTACCGGCCTGCCCGCCGGCGCTACCTCGAGTTTCTCGCCGGCGACCATCAACCCGGTGCCCGGATCGTCCACGCTGACCATCGGCACCACCGGCGTGGCGGCCGGCAGTTACACCTTCGCGGTCACCGGCACCAGCACATCTCCGGCGCAGACGCGCTCGCGCAACCTGGCGCTGCAGGTCTTCTCCGACGCGCCCGCCGCGCCCACCGCGCAAGCGCCTGCCAGCGGCGCGCTCAACCAGGTGCTGTTCCCGACCCTGACCTGGACCGCCAGCGCGCAGACCGACACCTACGTCGCCGAGGTCGCCACCGATGCCGGGTTCAGCAACATCGTGTTCACCAGCGCACCCACCAGCGCGACCAGCGTCCAGGTGACCACAGCGCTGCAGCCGGGTACCGAGTATCACTGGCGTGTGCGCGGCAGCAACCTGTGCGGTGCCGGCAGCAACTCCGCAGCGGCCACCTTCACCACCCGCCCCGCCGCCGGCAGTTGCGCGCTCGGCACGGTACTGCGCAACACCTATTTCGACAACGTGGAGAACGGCGTCAACGGTTGGACCACCGATCCGGCGGCTGGTACCACCTGGACCCGCAGCACCGCCCGCCCGTCGAGCGGCACCTTCGCCTGGCTCGCGCAAGGCGTGACCACGGCGTCCGATCAGCGCTTGCTGTCGCCGGCAATCAGCCTCCCCGCCAGCGGCGTGGCGCACACGCTGCGCTTCCGTCACGACGTCACCCTGGAGCCAAACGGCGCAACGGCCTGTTTCGACGGCGGCTTCGTCGAGGTTTCGACCAACGGCGGTGGCACCTGGACCGCGCTTAGCCCAACTGCCCAGCTTGGCGACTTCTACGACGGCCCGCTGGCCAGCGGGCAGGGCGCCTGGTGCGGCACCCAGGCCTACAGCACTGGCAGCTTCGACCTTTCGCCTTTCGCCGGTCAGAGCGTGCGGTTCCGTTTCCGCGCAATCACCGATTCCTCCACCGGCACCCTGCCGCATGGCTGGTATGTCGACGACATCCGCGTCGAATCCTGCCAGGAGGGGCTGTTCTTCGACGGCTTCGAGTAGGCCTCTGCGGCCCCGGCCCGCTGCCTGCGCAGCGTGCCGGGGCCCGGGCTCAACCGCGCTGCTCGTCCAGCCTCCGTAACTGCGTCTGGTGAAAGGCCCGGGCAGTCGGGCCGCTCTCGGCGCCAACGAGTCCCAACCGCCTGGCCAGATCGAAGAAGCCCGGCGCGGGCAGTCCGTCGCGAACGCGGCTGACCACGCGCGCGGCGAGCAATGGCCGCCCGGCAGCAGCATCCTCGCGCATCGATTGCTCCAGCGCCTGAATCACGCGGTAGACCGTTTGCGGCGGCTTCAGCCGCAAGGCACGCGTCACCTCGTGGTAAGTCGGCAGCGGCTGCTGTGGCGGCAGCGCCGACAGCAGAGCGCGCAGCGCCAGGGTCAACGCGGCCAGCTCGGTGGGCGGCAGCGGTGGGTGCGGGGCGTCGGTCATGGCGGCGATCCTGGTGTGGGTGCTGAAAGTACTTTGATTGATTTCCGCGTCTTTCGACCCGGATGCTGCGTTGCTTTTGGCCCTTCGGCGCAGCCGCCGGGCGTTCGACCGATCGCGCGGCATGCCGCGCAATCTTGATCGGTCTCACTCTGCGCGCAGATCGCGCCACCTCGATCCGTCGGTCGACCTCAGCCCGCCTACGAACAGAAGCCGAAGTCTCAATCCACCCAGATTTCAAGGGGCGGAGTCATCGGCGCCACATCAGGCAGGAAACGGTGTGCGGTGGCGACGATGCGGTAGCGACCGCGTAGGGGCATCGGGTAGTAACTGAAATCGAGCCGTTCTTTGTAACCCCATCCGCCTCCGGCCGAGTTGATCGGCTCGGCAGGCAAGAAAGTCGCCTCTCCGGGCTTCAGCGTGAGCGTCTTGACTGCGCTCATGTGGCGAAAGAAGTGGTCCATGCTGTCCTGGTCCAGTTCCGGATGGGGCCGCGCATCGATCACTCGGCCGTCTGGTCCGTCGATGCTCAGCGTGAAATGCGAGCGCTGGTCGCGGGTTCCTCCGAGGTGCAGGCGCAAGGGCACGGCGCCGACATTCTTCAGCCCCAGCGACACCTCGATATCCTCGCCGGCTGCCACGCGCGGCATGTCGGTCACCAGAATGGCGGCCAGACCTTGCCGTGGCGCGCCCCACGGTGGAATGTGCGGAAGCAGCTTGTGCAGGATCTCGAGGCGCTCGGTGTCGTCGACTGAAAATGCACGCTGCAGGCGGTAACGACCCTGCGGACCGTGTCCCAGGTACAGCAGGTAACTGTCGCGGCAGCGGATTTCCAGGACAAAGCCACCGACAACCGTCATACCCTCGAGGCTGCGCTCCTCAGGGTCACGGTCCACGGGCCGGCCACAACGCGGCGACCCCGGCGCAGCGTCCGCATCGACCAGCTCACTGCCCGGCGCAAGGCCCACCGTCAGTTCATCGCGCGGTCCCGAGCCACGCAAATAGCGCTGTACGGCGAAGATGACATCAGGCGCGTCCGCGCCCATGTCGATGAACCGGCTGGCCTTGGCGATCACAATGACGTCCGCCATGCCGATCTCCACACTCGCCGTATCGATCTTGATCCGAGCCAGGATGGCTGCCGCGGGAAGCAGCAAGAGCAATATCCCTGCAGCAAGCAGTGCGGGGAGCAAAAGCGACGTCCGGGGCATACTGAATTGAAGTGGCATGGCTTGGGACTGTCTCGGCGAGGTAGTCGGGGCGCGGTGCACACTCTACGGCACCACCCGAGCCCCCGATGGGCACCCTCGCCGCCCGACGCAGCGCCGGAATCGGCAGCAGGCGCATCGACGCCAGCGGCGGCGTGCCGAAGCAGGGACGACTGGCGGCGTGCTTCTGCGAAATTCCCGAATCTGTCCCGATCACTCTGCGACACTTGGGGGTCGAATCAGCCTTCGTCTTTCAGCACCGGCAGCTGCAGGCGCACGCGCGTGCCGACTCCCGGCTTGCTGGTGATGTCCAGACTGCCGCCCAGGTCAGCAGCGCGCTGCCTGAGGCTGCCGAGTCCCCGACCGGCAATGACCTTGTCGACATCGAATCCGCGACCATCGTCGGTCACCTCGATCAGCACATGGGCCGGCCGGGCGTTTCGCGGATCCTCGATACGCTCGCAAGTGACGGCGACGCGCGAGCTCCGTGCATGCTTGATGACGTTGGTGAACAGCTCCTGCAGGATGCGCAGTACCTGCAGGCTGCGCTGGGGTGACAGTCGCGGCAGCTCGGGCATTTCGGTGAAGTCCCAGGCCAGTTCAATTCCGAGCGCGTTCAGTCGGCGTGTCAGCCGCTCGCGCAGGCGCGCGAGCAGATCGTTCAGGCGTTCGCTGTGCACATCGCTGGCGTCGATCAGCAGGCGCAGGTCGTCCAGCGCGATCTGAACCGACTCGCGCAAGAGAGCCGCAGATTCGCCGCGGTCGGCCAAGGCCAGCGCCTGCACCAGTTGGCCACCAACGCCATCGTGCATCTCGCGCATCAACCGATCGCGTTCCTCGAAGCGCGCACGCTCCCTGTCGATCTCGGCGATACGCCGCCAGTTGTTCTCGATGTGGGCGGTCTTTTCCGCCACCTTGATCTCGAGTTGCCGATTGACCAACTCGGCGCCAGCCAAGGCTTGCGCGTAGCGGCGCAGCAGCATCGCGCCGAAGACCAGAAGCACCATGGGCGCAGCGAAAGGCAGGTAGCGGATCGATTGCCAGTTTCCAACCAGGCGAGTGTCGACCAGCCAATCGCGCACGCCGATGACCAGCAGGACACTGGCCAGGGCCAGCAGGGCGCCAGCCTCGCCGCCGCTGAGGTGTTGGCGTCTTACCGCAGACCACAATCGCGTCGAAATCACCGCGCCTACCGCGAGTACGCCCGGCACGATGAAGTAGAGCGCCGCCACCCGATAACCCGTGCGCAGGTCGATGGCACTGGCGCCCACCGCAAGGACGCTCGCCGCGATTCCAAAGCCGAGCACGATGCGCTCAAGTTTGCGCGCGCGCGCACGCTGCAGGCGCAGCACGAAGAACAGGCCGAAGATGACGAACCAGATCAGTGCGATCAGCACCGCCGGGCGCACCAGCCACGCCGGGACGCTGCCACCAGGGCTGCGCAGGTCGAGCGTGGTATGGGCAGCCCAGCAGGCCAGCGCCGCAGCGAACCAGCCAAAGGCGGTGTCCTCGGGGCGCACCAGAAAGAACCCGGCCAACACCAACGCCAGGAAGCCGATGACCTGAACTGCAAGGCGCGGCCAGTCTTTTTCGATGCGGTTGCGGGCAGCCTTGTAGCTGGCCATGGCACTGGCGTCGCCCAGCCACAGTTCGGCCATGCCGGCGCTGTTGATGCGCGAGCGTACCAGCACCAGGACGCTGTTCTCGCCGGGCATGAGCAGGTCGGGGCTGAGGTTGTAGCGGAGATCGTGGCGGTACTCCGGGGGTGGATCGCGCAGCACACCCGAATCGGCCAGCAGGGCGCCATTGACCCAGATTCTGGGCGCGGCAAAAGGACGCTGCAGCATCAGCCCCCACAGGGCCGGTGCCGGACTTGGCAGCTCGAAGCGAAACCGATACCAGGCATGCTGCAGGCTTGAGTGTTCATCGACCGGGGCGTCGTCGGGAAGGGCGACCGGCAGCCAGTCATCGGTCTGCAGGGGCTCCGTTGCGAATGGCGCCAGGCTGCGTTCGGCCTGCTGCAGGCGCAACAGCGGCTGTGGCAAGTCCGTATGCGTGCTTCGGTCGAGCACCAGAATCAACAGCAGGCCCGCAGCCAGACCCAGAACCAGGCAAGCCCAGGCCCTGAGCAGAGCACGGGCGGGCGCCTGGTCAGTCATGACTGCCATCGATCAGACCCATGCGTCCGGCCTCGTACAGGGCTTCGGCGCGGGAATGAACCTCAAGCTTCTCGTAAATCCTGCGGGTATAGGAAGCCACCGTATTGGCGCTGAGGCCCAGCAGCTTGGCGACCTCGGCGTGGTTGTAGCCCTTGGCAGCCAGGCGCAGGACTTCCACTTCGCGCGCCGTCAGCTGGCTCTCGGCTGGCGGTGGGCTGTCGGGCTGATCCCGCACCAGTCTGCTGACCAGAAAGCGCGCAATGGCCGGGCTGATCGGCGCGCCGCCCGCCAGGATCTGCTCGATGGCATCGACCAGGCCAATGCTGGTCTCATCCTTCAGCAGATAGCCGCGTGCGCCGCGTTCGAAGGCACGGATCAGTTTCTGCTCGTCACCGAAGACGGTCAGCACCAGGGTGGCAAGCGCGGGGAAACGCTCGGACAGTTCGGCAATCAGGTCCAGTCCGGAACCGTCGGGAAGCCCCAGATCGACAATCAGCACGTCCGGTGTCAATGCCCGCAAGCTGGCACGCGCGCTGCGCAGGCTGTCCGCTTCGAACAGCAATTCGAACTTCAGCGTGGCGGAAAGGCGCTGGACCAGTGCCGCGCGCGTGGCCGGTTCATCTTCAACGATGGCAACTCGGATCTTGTTCACATCAGGATGTTTGCCGGAAAGCGGTTCGTCATGGACGCCATGGCCATCTTCGTTCACTCGAAGCCAGAAGCGAAGACGGGAGAGGCCTCACGATTTGATCCGGAGTGATGCCGTTGGTGTCAAGGCGGACGGCAACAACGTCCGCGCGATCATCCAGCGTGAGATCCCTCGCCAGCAGCTTGAGCGTCGGAACCGCCGGCAGCAGATTCGAATCGCTCTGCACCAGGATGTTGCCCTGGGAGCGGGCGTGCTCGCTGATGCCGAGCAAGAGCAGCACGGTCAGGACGCCATCGCGAAGTACAGCTTTGCGGAACATGGTCGGTTGTCCTGCCATTCCTGAGGCACGTTCAGACTAGGAGCAATGGCCGAAGCGCACACACCTCAGACCTCAGGCTTGACAGGCCAGGCTCAAGCTGAGTAAAGCAGCGAACTGTGGGCCGCGACTTCAACAGGTCGCGTGACCTACGCCCGTAATCGTGCGCATCCAGTGCGCGTTGCGAGGGAAGATCCAGGGGACAAACCGCCGTCAGGAAGCTCGCGGATCGCTGTTCTCGCAAGCGGCAGACACCGGATCAGTCCTCGAAGCCGTCGCTCATCAGCAGCACTCCGCGCCATTCATGCGCGCCGATATCGGGCGTCCCGGCCCGCGGCAACCCGTCCAGATCAACACTGGCAGCGAAAGCGGAATTCCCGGCGTCAACCATCGCTGCCTGCGCTGAGGCTGCGCTCAGGTTGTGAGCTGCCACGTCGAAGAATCCCGGCATCTGCGCCTGCGAGCTCTGATCGAACCCCGTTTGCGCGCGCCAACTCTCCAGCGTACCCGTCTCTGCTACCCAGGACAACCCCGCTGTGCCGCTGGCGCAGCGCTGGTGGTCGAACAGCGTGAACGCCGCTGGCGTGGTGGTGACCGAAAAACAGGCCAGGCCGGGGTTGTTGCCGAGTTGGATTGCGTTGTGGCTGATGCGATGCAGCGCACCCTCATTGCCGATCGCCACGCCGCTGCCGCCACCCGATGCCAGATAGATGCTGTTGTTGCGCACGTTCAGCGCGTCCATCCGAGCATCGCCGCTGGCGCCGCAGCAGACGGGCGCCGCAATCGCGCGCACTGAAAAGGGCTGGGTTGAGCTCAGCACATTGTTCTCGACCACGCAATTGATGCATGAACTCAGCCCGATCAGCACATTGCCCAGATCGTGCACGCGGTTTCCGGCGATGACGACGTCTTCAAAGCGTTCCGCCGTGCTGTAGCCGGCATTGACGGTAATGCCCCAGCAGCCCTGGGCAGCTGCCCCCGGATCCTCATGGACCAGATTCTGCTCGATGCGCAGATCTTTGAAATTGCCGTGCACCACCAGCGAGGTGGCCTGGCAAACGCCCTGGGCGTCCAGCGCCGAGCGGTAGAGCCGGTTGCGCAACACGCGCACACCGAGTCCAAGTCCTGCACTGAGGTAGATATTGTGATCGAGGTTGGCGCGAGTGCCGTTGGATTCAAACTGACTGTCCAGAATCTCGGTGCCACTGTCTCCGCCCAGCCAGCCGTGCGTGGAGTTGTGGTGGATGAACGCTTGGCGCAGGACGATGCGCTGATTGCGACCATCGCAGTCGGGATCGGGGCGGCAGGGGTTGGATCCGGCTTGATGCACGCCGATGCCGAAGCCATGAATCTCCAGATCACGCATTTCGACATCGTCGACATCGTTGAACAGAAAGATCCCGCTGCCGTTGGGGCCCGCTCCAATCAAGTGCAACCCCTCGATCAGGTAGCCTCCGTCCTGCAGCGCGTTGCCACCGTTGGCCAGGCTGATGGCCGAGTCATCCACCAGCATGCGCAGGATCGGCGCTCCCTCATCGCCGCTGGACCAGAGTGCGCCGTAGTCACCCAGTACGCAGCGCTGATCGGCGCGGCAGTTGGTGTTGAACCAGTTTCCGAGTCCGTTGCTCTCAAAGGCGCCGCCGCGACACAGGCGCACTTCGTCGCCTGCATTCATGCCCAGGAATCGCGTGCGCGCCGCCGCGGCGCTGCGCCAGGGTTGGTCGATACTGCCGCTGGCGGCGTCGTTGCCGGGCACGCAATCAGCGTCCGCGCCGTTGGCGCAATCACAGACATGAGTGACTGTGGCCATGGTCGGACCCGCGGACATGACGAGCGCCGCGCCGAGCAGCCCCGCCCAGAGGCGGTTCATCGGGCCGCTCCAAGCGGGGGGCAACGTTCGAAACCCAGTACGGCGGTCGACAACTCCTGGCCAGATTCGACGGCACCCTTCCACCAGCCACCACCGGCGACGGCTTGCAGCACGCCCAGGGGTCCGGTGCCCTGAAACAGATCCGCGCCGGCCTGGCGCACCGCGGCACACAGGCCCAGCGTGGAGTCGTAGTGATCTCCCCGTACCAACACGCTCAGCATGGCCAACTTGTTCTGGGTGAGGTTGTCGGGATCGGGCACCGGGCTGCAGCTTTGGATCTGGGTGAAGCCGGGGCCGCCGAGCTGACAGAGGATTCCGTTCGGCCAGTTGGCATTGACATCGACATCGCCACCGGCAGTGGTCGGCAAACTGGCCAGAAGGCGGTCCGGAGTGACCGACAGCGCACGACGCCAGTCCTGCGCCGATGCCGCCGGAAAAGTGTGTGCGTAGTTCAGATACAGCCGTTCGAGAATCGGATAGAACCACGCGTAGAGCATGAAGTTCTGGCCCACGAAGCAATCCGGGCCAGGCTCGAACTTGAGCTGGCACATCAATCCGGCGCTGAGCGAATTCTGGATCAGGCGCGTCAGCACCTGGCGCAGCCGAGTGTCGCAGGTCGTTCCCTCCGGGCCTGGCACGAACTGCGCGCAATTGGCCAGACTCTCGATGTACTGCAGATTGAGGCGGCCGATCGCCGACCAGGTGGTGTCATCGTTGGGATCGTCGATGAAGCGCAGCGCTGCGGCGTTGCCGGCAGCGGCAAAGCGATCGCGTTGGGCGATGTTGGGGCGCAACAGGTAGCTCAGGGCCTGATGTCGATTGTAGGTGTAGTCCGCCGAACCGGAATTGGACCGGTGCCAAAGGCCGTCGCCCGTGCCGCCTGAGCCGAAGCTGTGGCCGGCAATGTTGCTATTGGTCCCGGCCCCATTCGGGAAAGGGCCGAAGTTGTAGTAGGCGGTGTGCGCCATCAAGCGTGCCTGCGGCAGGGCAAACTCCCACAACCAGCGCGGCTGGCCGCTGCGCTGAAACTCGGTCAGTTCGATCAACGCCGGATCCCAGTAGTTGAGCTTGCCCTCGTTGCTCGCCGGTTCCGGATTCTCGGTGAAGCCGAATTGCTCGTTGAACTGAATGTCCGGCCACAGCTGCAGGCCGAAGGTCCGTGCGCAAGTCCACTGACTGCCGTTGCCGTTTGCGGCGTCGATGCAGGGTTCGTCGCCGACGGTCGCCAGATGCTTCTGCTGCAGATATTGCAGATAGGCCTGTCCGGGCGCCTGCGCCAGCGTACCCGCGAGCGGCGGCTGCACCTCAGCCGCATCCAGATCCTCCGGCAGGGCTTGCAGGGTCAGCGCGCGCTCGGCGGCAAACCCGTTGCGCACCCGCAGCCCGTCGAGCAGGTTCAACGCCTGAACCTGGTCGGCTGCCACCGCCATGGCGACGCGCCCGGAAAACCACAGGCTCTTGGCTTTTCCCACCAGGATCGGTTCGGCGATCAGCTCCAGGGTGAGCCGTCCATCCTGCACGCCCAGTGCCTGGGGTTCGCGATAGCGCATCCACGGCATGCTCGCCATGGCCAGCACCCGGGCACTGCCCCCAAAGGGACGGATCAGCCCCGCCGCGGGCTGAGCGAAAAAGCTGTTACTGCTGAGCACATTGCCGTTCTCGGTGAGCTGCGCATTGCGCTGCCAGGGGGAACCACCCCCACGGCGCTGGGCGACCCGATAGGCATTCGCCGTTCCTGCGGCAAATACCTGAGCGTTGGCGACGGCGGCTGCCACCGCCTGGGTCTGGGCCTCCACACCCCGTGCCAGCGGCAACCGGTATTGCGCATGTTCGAACTCGACCAGGCCATCGGCGGGATTGGATTGCGGGCTGCCGCAGGCGTTGCCCAGCTGAAAATCCATGTCGATCGCCGCGCTGCCGCGGTTGAAACGCAGACTCAGGCTGTAGGGGAAGCGCAGCCAGTTCGGGTCGCCCTGGCAAAGATCGCCATTGCCGGCAACCGCCAGGTGGCCATCCACGTGCAGCGCCGCATGCACCGGCCCGGTGATCGCTTCCCAGCGCACCCGATCGACGACCAGCGAGCCCGGGAGGGCTTCCGACGCCTCCAGAATCGGCGCGCCCCCCGGTTCGCGCACTCGCACCGCCAAGCCTTCGTCAGCACTGCCGGTTTGCGCCGAGTAGATCTCGGTCCAGGGCCCGCCAGGCGCCTGGCGCAAGCGGATGCGCCTGATCGGTTGCGACCGCGTTCCGTCGATGTCGAACTCTGCTGTCCCGGTGTCGACGAGGTAGTGATCAGGACCGAGCAACTGCAGCTGAAGGGCGCCAGGATCGGGCACGGGCGCCGGGGCGCTGGGCAGTCGCATCAGCGCCAGCCTGGCCGTCGAGCTTGCGGCGAGATCGACTGCCAGCGCGACTTGCAGCCAGCGCACCGGGGCGGACGTGCTTGCCAGCGGCTGGCCCCAGCGGGATAGCGTGCTGAACTCGGCCGGTCGCCGCTGCCCCTCCGGTCCGATGACGATCAGGCGCTCGAAGTCGACGTCGTTCAATGCCGCCGATCGCGCCATCGGCACGCTGCCGAAGGCCAGTTCATCCAGGCGAGCGGCGGCATCGTTGCCAATCTCGAAGCAGCCCAGCAATTCGGCCTGAGCGAGCGGCGGCAAGGACAGGGTGTCGCCGCCCAGCGTACCCGACAGGCAGTCGGGCAACACGCTCTCGTAGCCGTCGGCGAAAACGGGATCCTGGGCCCGCAGCGGGGCCGTGACCAGCGCGATTGCAAGGGCCAACAACAGGGTCTTCATCCGCAACTCCGAAACGGGTGTATCAAGCTGAGGATCAGCTTGACCCGTGCCGGGTGCGCGGATTGACACCCGAATTGGGCTTGACGGCAGCCGGTTGTTCGTTGTTCGTTCTGGGTTGTTGGCAGCCGGAGCCGGCGATCCGAAAGCCTGCGAGCGGCTTCAGCCGCGATCTCTTCCTGGCGGCCGTCGGTGAGATCGCTG
>WBZL01004087.1_pt1 | contig 12880 bp, 11 predicted proteins | sample 5204291 | NCBI WGS metagenome assembly WBZL01 (sample SAMN12344345, study PRJNA552823) | activated sludge metagenome | biome: Activated sludge suspended growth; feature: Nitrification reactor; material: Wastewater; isolation source: activated sludge from nitrification reactor of wastewater...
TCACCCGCCTGACTCCATGACAAGTCAGACAAATGCACCAATCCATCAATATTTCCTGGCAATCCTATAAATACGCCAAAATCAGTAATGGATTTGATCTGCCCCTTAACTTTGTCACCTTTCTCATGATTCATGGAAAATTCTTCCCAAGGATTCACTTGACATTGTTTCATGCCCAACGATATGCGACGACGCTCCTCGTCAATCTCAAGAATCATTACCTCGACCTCGTCACCCAACTGAACTACTTTTGATGGATAAACATTTTTGTTCGTCCAATCCATCTCGGACACATGAACAAGCCCCTCGATTCCCTGTTCAATTTCAATGAATGCGCCGTAGTCGGTAAGATTCGTGACCTTGCCGAATAAGCGGGTGCGTGGAGGATAGCGACGCGACAATCCCACCCAGGGATCCTCTGTCAGCTGTTTCAGGCCCAGCGAAACACGATTCTTTTCCTGATCAAACTTAAGCACCTTAGCCGTAACCTCATCTCCGATATTGACCACTTCGGAAGGATGCTTGACCCGCCGCCAAGCCAGATCGGTAATATGCAGCAAGCCGTCGATCCCGCCCAGATCAACAAATGCACCGTAATCGGTGATATTTTTAACGATGCCTTGAACCACCGCACCTTCTTCAAGACTTGCCAATAGCGACTGGCGATCTGCACCTTGCGTTTCTTCAAGAACAGCACGACGCGAAACCACAACATTATTGCGCTTGCGGTCAAGCTTAATCACCTTGAATTCCATTTCCTTATTTTCATAAGGCGTGGTGTCCTTTACCGGACGGATATCAACCAGCGAACCAGGCAAGAATGCGCGAATACCATTAATCATCGCAGTAAGGCCGCCTTTAACCTTACCATTGACCATACCCGTTACGATTGCGCCACTTTCCATAGCTTCTTCAAGATCATGCCATGCTGTTAAACGCTTGGCCTTATCGCGCGACAAACGCGTCTCACCATAACCGTCTTCAAGTGTCTCAATCGCTACACTAACAAAATCGCCCGGCTTTACTTCGATCTCACCTCTGTCATTCTTAAATTCTTCAACAGGAATATAGCTTTCCGATTTCAATCCTGCATTGACAACGACAATATTGTAATCGACACGGACAACCTCGGCCGTGATCACTTCACCAATGCGCATTTCCTGGCGCGCAAGACTTTCTTCGAACAGCTGGGCAAAACTTTCTGAGGACTTTGTTACAGTAGAAGCAGTAGTCATTATAAAAAATACCTGATATCTTTCCCTCTTAAAAGAAGGAAGGTTAGTTAAAAAATTACCTGAACAGACTCAAACTTGATGGGACTGTTTCAGATCCGTTCTTCCGTTGCATTGCCGGCTCTGTACCATTCCAGCACGCAATTCCGAGCCTGTAAAATAGAAAGCGAGGTTGTATCCAGCAACCTCGCATCCAAGCATTTCTGTAAAGGCGCCACTTTACGATTACTATCGCGCTCATCACGCTTGCATATCTCTTCCTGCAAGGCGTCAATGTTAGCACTTATTCCTTTCTCTATCAACTGCTTATAGCGCCTTTGCGCACGCACATCGGCACTTGCCGTTAAATAAACCTTCAGCACCGCATCAGGGAAGATTACAGAACCCATGTCACGCCCATCAGTAACTAATCCTGGTAATTGACGGAATGCGCGCTGACGCGCCATCAGAGATTCTCTGATACTTTGACAGGAGGCCAGTCTTGAAGCCAATGCACCACATTGCTCCGTACGGATAGCATCCGTTACCTGCTTGCCATCCAGATAAATATCGCTATTCTCAAAAACCACATCGAGATTAGCTGCAATTTCAACCAGCGCACCCTCATCAGTAATATCAGCATCTTCCTGCAAGGATTTTAACGCCACCAATCGATACAACGCACCGCTATCCAAATAATGGAAACCAAGCTCTTTCGCCACTTGCTGCGCAACAGTTCCCTTGCCGGATGCGGAAGGACCATCAATTGTTATTACCGGAATAATCTCGCCACGCGCCATGATTATACTTTCTCACATTCCATTTCTCAGGAATTCATAATACGTTGGAATTGGTCAAAAAAATCAGGAAAAGTCTTCGACACACAACCCGGATCATTAATACGCACAGGCGCACCAAAAGCAACCAGAGAAAAACACATAGCCATACGATGATCATCATAAGTATCTATTGCAACATGCGCTTTCAAGCCACGCTCCGGCGGGGTGATTTGCAAATAATCACTGCCTTCCTCCACATATGCCCCTAATTTCCTCAGCTCGCTGGACATCGCCGCAAGACGGTCTGTTTCCTTTAGTCGCCAGCTGGCAATATTCCTAAGCGTCGTCACCCCTTCGGCAAACAACGCCACCACAGCCAAAGTCATGGCCGCATCCGGAATATGATTACAATCCAGATCAATTGCACGCAACAACCCGTTTTCTCCGCACGCGTCACTCGATTCAATCCAGTCAGGCCCCATCTCGATTCGGGCGCCCATTTTCGCCAAAGCATCTGCAAAATACACGTCACCCTGCGCGCTCTCGCGCCCGACCCCCAGCACACGAACCGGACCACCGCCAATAGCGCCCGCAGCAAGAAAATACGACGCTGAAGACGCATCTCCTTCTACTATTATCTCGCCCGGACTGCGATAGCACTGATGCGCAGGTAAAGTAAACTTATGCCATGCCTCTCGCTTGACAGTCACACCGAAACGTCTCATCTGCTCTAGCGTCAACGCCACATAGGGCTGTGAAATCAATGCACCGGAAACCTGAATCACCGATTCTTTTCCGGTAATTGGCAACGCCATCAGCAGTCCAGTCAGAAATTGACTTGAAACATTTCCCTTTACAGTCAAATGAATGGATTCATGTCGAATGATCGCAGGCTTGATCTCCAGTGGCGGATAACCCGGATTACCCATATAACTGATATGCGCACCCAATCCACGCAAGGCATCAACCAGATCGCCGATAGGTCTTTCGTGCATTCGCGCCACACCGGACATTCGATAATGTCCCTGCATCAGCGCAAGCACTGCAACCAAGGGACGAAAAGCCGTACCGGCATTACCCAAAAACAATTCGGCATTCTTTACTTTAAACCGACCTCCGGCGCCAGAAATCAGATAGCTGTTCAGACCTGCCTGTTTAATCTCGACACCCAGAATCTCTAATGCTTTCAGCATATGCGCGGTATCATCCGAAGCCAGCAGATCACGAACATGCGTTGTACCTTCCGCCAAGGCGGCAAGCAGCAGAATACGGTTGGATATACTTTTAGAACCGGGAAGTCGAACAGTGCCGCACGCCGTTTTTACAACCGGCAGATCGAGCCATTTCATGCTACCTCATCTTTCCAAAAGGATGGATAATAACGCAAATGAACAACAAGCTACAAAATATTGTTGACACGAACAATGGCACACTGACAACATGAAAAATATGGCATAAGCACAAAAAAGCTTCCTTCAGACTGGCACCAGATCACTGCTTGCGGAATCATTTGCTGGAAATCCGGGAAAAAGCGACCAACTTTGATTGCGAATAAGATTATCCGAATGAATAATCCATTGCACGAATCCTTCTGCTATTATAAATTTCCCTGTATTCACAGTCGTGATAATTTCGGCGCATGACGCCCAGATACCCTGAAAAAGCTATCTTGCGCATGCACGAATAACAGAAGAAAAACAATAACGCCCAATATCATTACACTTTTAAAGAGGATTAGACATGTTTTACATGGAAGACGCAGAAATTGCCTTAATGTTTTCTCTATTGGCCATCCCCGTTGCCATCTGGCTACAACTATGGGTCAGAACCCGTCGACAAAACCGTAGAAATCAGCTTGGCGAGGAGGAATTTGAAACCACCGGACGCGCTTTCTTCTCCATCATTGTTGAAGGCACCGCCATTATCGGTGGTCTGATCATGATTATCGTGGCTTCAGGCGGCGTAATTAAATACGTCATCAACTTCTATACCTAAAAACTTTTATTTTTCATAAACAGAGGCCCGACGACCAGTTCCACACGTATCAACCGGGCTTCTGTTTCGTTATTTCTCATACGGATACATAACTACACCGTAACATCAGAATCGCTCGTTTACTCAGGCTTTTCTATTTTGTCGCTTCTTCCGTTTTTTCATCGGTTGATTTTGCTTTGATCCGTCTGGTCTTCGCTGCAGATCCTGCACTCAAATCAGTCTCTTTCCTGGTTTTTTTCTGCTCAAACTCGAATCCAATTTTACCCTCCGCATTTCTGATCAGATAAGCTGAAAAAGGTCTGCCCTTTTTAGAAATAAACTTATTGAGCAAATCTGTTCTTCCCTTTTCAAGCAACTTTACCACCTGATCCGGTTCAATCGGGCGCTCAAGAATAATCTTACTCATTTTGAAACTACAGGTACGCGCACTTCCTATCGCCTTTTCACAGACATAGAACATCCCATGTTCATAAACGGCATGCTGACACAATGACATTTTCCCAATGCGGTTTGGTCGGAAAAATCAACCGAAGACTGCTCTTCCTCATCATTGCCAAAGTCGAATTTGGTTTCAAAATCATCCGTAAGCTTGATATTCGCATTAAATAGTCGCCCCATTTTGCTGCGAAAACCTTGAAGCGGGCCAACTTCGCGTTGCTTGATCAGTGTTTCCATTTCATCAATTTCGAACTGACGCCCAGCCAGAATTTTCCAGACGGAAAAATCGCACTGTTCGCAGCGGAATTTTTTATACGTTTCACGCACTACCCCGCCACACTTGGGACAAGGCGTTTCGAGTGTAGCAAAATCACCCTCAATTGTTTCACCCTGATGACTTTTTGCCTGCTCAACGATATGTCGGGTCATTTCGGCAATCTTTTCCATGAAAGCATCGCGCTTGAGTTCACCCTTCTCGATTTGCCTAAGCTGAAACTCCCAGTTTCCTGTCAACTCGGGGGAAATCAGTTCCGGAATCCTGAGACCACGTAATAAAGTAATGAGCGAAAAAGCCTTGGCGGTTGGGTGCAGCTCACGACCTATTCTCAATAAATAATTTTCCGTAACCAAACCTTCAATAATAGCCGCACGCGTTGCCGGGGTGCCCAGCCCTTTGGCACTCATCGCTGCACGCAGCTCCTCATCTTCTACGAGTTTTCCAGCACTTTCCATCGCCGAAAGCAGTGTTGCTTCATTGAATCGCGCGGGTGGGCGGGTCTGGTTGGATATAATTTTAACTTCGGTCGTTTCTACGGACTTACCTGGTTGGACTGCGACCAATGACGCATCATCTTCCGCCTTGCCTTGAAGTGACTTACCATAAACAGCTTGCCACCCCGGATTAATCATAACCTTACCCTCTGTTTTAAAGGGTTCATTTTCAACGCGAGTGATACGCGTCGTTATCAGAAATTCGGCTGCAGGGTAGAAGATAGCCAGAAATCGTTTAACCACAAGATCATAGAGCTTAGCCTCGGCCTCATTCAATTTCTTTGGACTCAACATCGTAGGAATAATGGCGAAGTGATCCGAAATTTTGGCGTTATTAAAAATACGTTTATTCGGCTTCACCCAGTCTGACGCCAGGATTCTGCGCGCAAACTCCGCGTATTCAGTGCCCTCAAATCCTGCCAAAGTATCTTTGACCGTTAACAGATAATCTTCCGGCAAGGCGCGTGAATCCGTTCGCGGATAAGTCAGTACTTTATGTTTTTCATACAAAGCCTGCGCCAATGCAAGCGTCGTTTTGGCTGTAAATCCAAAACGGCTGTTGGCATCACGTTGCAGGCCAGTCAAATCATAGAGTAGAGGACAAGTCTCTTTGGAAGGTTTACTATCGTCAGTGACAATACCCGGCTTACCTTTACACTGCATCCGTATTGACTCTGCCTTCTCACGATTCCAAAGCCGATCGGCTTTTAATTCACTATCCGCCTTGTCCTTCTTAAATTGTTCGTCAAACCACTTGCCGTAGTAGACGCCGCTTTCAGCAACAAATTCGCCCTCCACCTCCCAATAGTCCTTGGGTTTGAATTTTTTGATCTTTTCTTCTCTCTCGATCAGAATTGCCAGCGTCGGTGTCTGAACACGTCCTACCGTTGTTTTATGAAAACCGCCTTCCAGGGAATTAAAGGCTGTCATTGCGCGTGTACCATTAATTCCAACCAGCCAATCCGATTCGGAACGACTGACTGCAGCTTCGGCCAGTGAATGCACCTCCGAATTGTCCAGCAATTTTTCAAATCCTTCCCGAATCGCATCGGGCGTCATGGATTGCAGCCATAAGCGCTTAATGGGCTTGTTGTTGTGAACATGACGCATAATGTAATAAAAAATCAACTCACCCTCACGTCCGGCGTCACACGCATTAATAATGGCTTCAACATCCTTGCGCTTTATAAGTTTGGTTAGCACTTTTAGTCGGGGCGCTGTTTTTTCAATAGGATTCAAATCGAAATGAGGCGGAATAACCGGCAGATTGGCAAAACTCCACTTGCCGCGTTTAACCTCGTATTCTTCCGGTACAACAAGCTCCAGAAGATGACCCACAGCAGACGAAATAATATAGTCCTCATTTTCAAAATAATCCGTATGCTTGACAAATCCGCCCAACGCGCGTGCAATGTCAGCAGCCACGGATGGCTTTTCAGCGATAACCAACGTTTTACTCATAGTCATCCTCACAAAAACGAGTCATGGTCAGTTTTTTTAGCCAACAAGGCATCTGCGCACTTTTTTGGAAAAATAAGTGCGTACATTGAAATATCAAATACATTTAATACCTGGGAAGTTGCTACTGCATTGATTGATTGGAGAAGAAATTAATGCCAGTGATGCGCATCACTGACAATCAGCAGCTTCTCCAAGACGGCATCATCCGACAACTGATTATGCATCCAAAGCTCAGTTAGAACGACAAGCTTGATTTTCTCCAGACTTGAAGAACCTTCGTCCAAGCCGATTACACGGTCTATCAGCAACTCGCGTTGTAATGGATTAATAATTTTGGATTGTTCCAGGAAAATAATAAAACCTCGACCTTCTGTGTCGATTTTTTCCATTTCAATTGAACTGAAGCAGCGGATGGACCTGCTTTCAGCGAGTGAATCCGGATAACTGTCATTATCCTGCTGCGCCAATTCCGACAACCAGTCCAATGTTTGATGGATATCTTCATCGTTAAATCCCGCCATGGCCAATTTACGGGTCAGTGTCGCAGAATCAGGATAGCTTCCTGAATCAAAATAATTCTCAAACAAGTAATAAAGTATTTCGAACATCGTCGTGTTTAATCGCTGTAATATATGCTTGTTTCGTCTTCCGAATGAAAATTTCACATCTACATCTATCTGTAACAAATCCACCGGTATTAATCTAGAACATACATCAATGTAATATTTTTTCTAATTCTTTTTCCCGATTGCTGATTATTGCATTTATCGCACATTCCTTTGATAGCAATTGCCTGGAAGACAAGAAACATAACCGTTAAGTTCAAGTGTCAATAGCATGGCGGATACCGACTCAACCGTCAAGCCACTTCGCACACACAAAGTATCAATATCAATCACATCATGCCCCAGGCATTCCAGCAACCGTTCACCTTCGTCAGACGGAAAAACCGCGGAGAATTGCTGAATCTGGGCTTGCATTGTCTCTCCGGCAATATTTTCTCGTATATCGTTTTTCTTCTGGCGCCGATGGCTGGCAGGGTAATTTAATTCATCCAGAATGTCCTGAATGTTCTCAACCAGTTTAGCACCTTCCTTGATTAATAAATGACAGCCTTTCGATAATGGTGAATGAATGGAGCCAGGTATCGCCATGACTTCACGGCCCTGTTCCAGCGCTTGTTTTGCCGTTATCAATGAACCACTGCGCAAGGCGGCTTCAACCACCAGACAACCCTGACTCATGCCACTGATGATGCGGTTTCTTCTGGGAAAATTTCTGCCGATAGCGGGTGTTCCCAACGGCAATTCAGAAATAAGTGCGCCGTTCTTTGCGAGTTTGTGCGCAAGCTGATGGTTTTTTGCAGGATAGACAATATCCAAACCTGTTCCAACCACCGCCATGCTCGCAGCGGAGCCGCGCAAACCACCGGCATGAGCGGCCGCATCTATACCAAGCGCCATGCCGCTGATGATACAAAACCCCGCATTACTCGCCGATTCAGCAAATGCTTCGGCGTTGGATAACCCTTGCGGCGTGGCATTTCGACTGCCGACGATCGCCAAAGCAGGCTTAGCCAGCAAATCGCGATTTCCTTTGAAATACAATAAAGGTGGCGGATCCTGAATATTCAGCAATTGTGCAGGATAATCAGACTCCGCCAACGTAACGATGGAATTTGCCGGATCTTTCAGCCAATTCAAAGCAGCACTGATTCGCGCGGGTTCAGCGCCACGCTTGATATGCTTGCCTATGGATTTTCTGACAATCCGCTCAAGCGCCATCTCAGACGCCGATAAAATTGCCGCCGGACTGCCAAATGCAACCAGCAGCCGACGGATGGATTCGTCTCCAACACCTTTAACCAGACAAAGCTCCAGCCAGGATTCAATATTTGTATCATCAATCGCATGATTCATAGATCACTCTAGCCGCACTTGATCAAAAATGCCAGGATAAAGGCGGATTTCTTCAATGACTGTCTAACTACGAACACTATCGTTTTTCTGGATACGGCAAGAATAAATCAGTTAAAACACATTATGGTCGTCTCTAAAAATTCAAAGTTTTAAACAGAAAATGAGCAACAAAGTGTTGTGACAAAATCTGGATTTTTAGAGATGCCCTTATATTTTTCACACCGCAAATTGGATATCAATACCTTATTAAGTTTTATTACAGCCTGTACTCTTCAGTGATATTTTTTAACAGACCCTAAGGATTTTTGACTGCATCCTGAATCAGGATAGAGCCTTTGCTTTGCACTACCAAAGCATAAGATACCTTATCAAATACACGGAACACAAACACCAGCCCTGAACGTTCTTCCGGCAATACTATCATTTTCCCATCCGGCATTCGAGTTTGGCTCTTGCGGTGAATGGCAAGTACATTCCCCATTTCCAGTCCGTCTCGCGCGCCCTTGTTCAAGGTTATGATAGACCCTTTGGCAATCTCGGTTACGCCACCATAAACAGACAGGATACGGCCGCTGATTGGTACAACCGGGGCATGCGGCGCATAATTGTTGAAGATAAAGCCAGGCGCGGGAACCAGTCGATCACCTTTCAAAATTTCCTGCGTCGAATGCGTAATCACCGCGGTACTGATTTCACCAAAAGCAGCGATACTTGCATTACCCAGATATTCCGCTTCATAACCGATAACCTGATTATTCATATCAGGATCCTTCAATGCTTTTCCCGGCCTGAAAATCTGCCATGCCTTACCCAGTTCGCGAGGAATATTACTCACATAGACTGTGTTCCCGGTACTCATAACGACCCGGTTGTCGCTTGTCCCCAATAAGATGGGCGCGTGCAATAGCCCGTCCTTTTCAATCACCAGCGGCTGAGTCAGGAACGGTTCAATGACTGAGGCCGGTATACTGGGGATGGCGCCTGAATCAACCGACTCAATTCTGACACTGGGTGACAATTTGACGGTACGCCGGTCTTCGCCGCCTTTAATCAGATGTAATCGATCGCCCTTTAACGTTTTTTCCAAAACAATCACATCGCCCGGGTATATCCGATGCGGATTTTTCAGTTGGTCACGGTTAAGCCCCCAAACTTCAGACCATCGCCAGGGATCGTGTAGAAATCGCGCGGCAATTCCCCATAATGTGTCACCTTCGACGACGATATGGCGTACTGGCGCATCCGCCCTCAGCAGATTGTCGTCTACGGCGTAAACAGGCCGGATGGAAAGCAGGCTTAGACAGATGATTATCGATATAATAGGCTTACGCATGTGTAACCTCGGATACAAAAAATATTTCAGTGTGCACAGAATTGCTTGCCAATAATACGATCTATATAAAATATCCGTTTATTAAATTAAATCATTTTTTTATGGCTATTCTTAAAATCTTACAATATCCGGACGAAAGACTGCACACTGTCGCAGTACCGGTCACCGCGGTAACTGACAGAACGCGCGCATTGATTCAGGATATGGCAGAAACCATGTACGCCGCACCCGGTATTGGTCTTGCCGCAACACAAATCGATGTGCATGAACGTATTATTGTTATCGATACTTCTGAAGCGCGCGATCAACTGCATGTCTTTATCAACCCCGAGATTATCGCGCGTAATGGTGATCTCGAATATGAAGAAGGTTGCCTGTCCGTACCGGGTATATACGGCAAAGTAAGACGCGCTGAGTCGGTTACTGTCAGCGCATGGAATACCGAGGGCAAGCCTTTTACGCTGGAAGCATCAGGACTGATGGCCATATGCATCCAGCATGAAATGGATCATCTCGAAGGCAAAGTCTTTGTCGAATACTGGTCAGCTTTCAAGCAATCGCGTGTTTTGGCAAAATTAAAAAAGAAACAGCGCAGCACAATGTAGGTCATCCCATCAAAAGAATCACCGCTGATACGATATAACGCGTGCTACTTCACCCGCAGCACCATCGAACAAGAAACAAACAGCTTAATGAAAATAATATTCGCAGGAACGCCTGTTTTTGCAGCAACAGCATTGGACGCATTAATCCAGCAACGCCATGATATCGTTCTAGTGCTTACTCAGCCTGATCGTCCGGCAGGCAGAGGAATGAAAGTAACAGCCAGTGCGGTCAAACTTTCAGCTCAGACGCACGGCCTGAAACTGCTGCAGCCGCAGTCGCTGAAAGATAACGTGATACACGAGCAGCTGCGTGAAACGAATGCCGATTTAATGATTGTCGCCGCCTATGGCCTGATTTTGCCTGAAAGCATCTTAACGTTGCCGCGATTGGGCTGTCTGAACATACACGCCTCTTTATTGCCGCGCTGGCGTGGCGCGGCGCCGATTCAACGAGCCATTCTGGCCGGTGATCGCGAAACCGGTATTACCATCATGCAGATGGACGCCGGGCTCGATACGGGCCCCATGCTGCTGAAAGAATCGATCGTCATTGCACACAACGATACGGCACAGACGCTGCATGACAAACTCTGTCAGCTGGGGGCGCACGCCATAATCAAAGCGCTGACGCTGATGCAGCAAAACCGGCTGACACCTACAGCCCAGGACGAAACACTGACCTGCTATGCCGGAAAAATCAGCAAAGATGAAGCGCTGATTGACTGGAACCAAACCGCCGCACAGGTTGACCGGGCAATTCGTGCTTACAACCCGGCACCCGGCGCCTACACGACTTTTCAAGGACATACCATCAAAATCTGGCAGGCCAGTGTCATAGCGCAAGATACAGACCGTCCGGGAGAAATCATGGCCATCGAGCGCGAAGGCATCATCGTCGCCTGCGGCACAGGATCGATACGGCTTGAAATAATACAAAAATCCGGCGGCAAGCGATTATCCGCAGCAGAATTCCTGACAGGATTCAAATTGCATGCGGGAGATTTCTTTGACACAAACGGTGCTACTGTTAACAGTCATGGTTAAAACTCAACTCATCGCCGCCGGTATCGTCAGCGATGTACTGCGTGGCGCCAATCTGACCCGTTTGTTGCAGGAATGCTGGCAGAAGCATCCGGCGCTGTCACAACAGCAAAAAGGCGCCATTCAGGATTTCAGTTACGGCGTATTACGCTACTATGGCCAGCTCACTGAAATTCTATCCCATCTGCTTACAAAAAAAGCACCCGACAACAACATCTATTATTTGTTACTGATCGGATTGTATCAGCTGCTCTACAGCAAATCGCCAGCCTACACAGTAACCAACCAGATTGTCACTGCCTCACGCGCACTGGGCAACAATAAAAAGATTCAAGGATTGGTCAATGCCGTTTTACGCGGCTTTATTCGCAACAAAGAATCATTGATCGCCAAAGCCACCGAAAAGGAAGTTGGTTTTTATTCTCATCCGCGATGGTGGATCAATAAATTGCGCAACCAGTATCCTCATGATTTTGATCTAATTCTGACAGCGGATAATAAACATCCGCCGATGACATTGCGCATCAATCAGCGCAAAACCAGCAAGGCGGCGTATCAACAGCTGCTCGCCACACATGGTTTGGAAGCACAATCGATCTGGCCCGAAGCATTACTGTTGAAAAATCCTGTCGGCATCGACAAATTACCCGGCTTTCATGACGGTCTGGTTTCTGTACAGGATGCGGGCGCTCAACGGGCGGCCGAGCTGCTTGATGTGCATTCCGGCATGCATGTGCTTGACGCCTGCGCAGCGCCTGGCGGCAAAAGCACCCATTTGCTGGAACTGGCGGATATATCACTGATCATCCTCGACAATGACGAAGATCGCCTTACGCAGGTCAGACAGAATCTTTCTCGTCTGCAATTACAGGCGGCACAAATTATCTGCGGCGATGCCGCAACACCGGATACATGGTGGAATGGCAAGCCATTTGACCGCATCCTTGCCGACGTCCCTTGCTCGGCTTCAGGCGTGGTTGCCCGGCACCCTGATATCAAGTGGTTGCGACGCGAAAGTGATCTGAAAAAATTTGTTGCGCACCAGCGCGCAATCCTGAGCGCGTTGTGGCAAATTTTGGCCAGAAATGGTAAGTTGCTGTATGTCACCTGCTCAATTTTTCATGAAGAAAACAAATTGCAAATTGCACAATTTATGCAGCAACATCCGGATGCACGCCAGTTAACACTCGCTGACCCCATGCTACCGGATGGACAGCTATTGCCAGACATGTACCATGATGGTTTTTTTTACGCCTTACTGCAGAAGTGTTAGATTCCTCATGAAGCAAAATCGTTTGATACAGCTTTTACTTATCTACACGATTGT
>WBZL01004088.1_pt1 | contig 12879 bp, 12 predicted proteins | sample 5204291 | NCBI WGS metagenome assembly WBZL01 (sample SAMN12344345, study PRJNA552823) | activated sludge metagenome | biome: Activated sludge suspended growth; feature: Nitrification reactor; material: Wastewater; isolation source: activated sludge from nitrification reactor of wastewater...
CGCCCCTATGCTGCTCGGGCGGCAAGGCATTGATGATCGTTGCGTCGCGTGTGTCGATCGCCGCGAGAACCTCGTGCTTGCTGGCGAACGAACGCACCCTGGGCCTGGCGGTCAGGTTCCCGGGAGCATAGGAGGAAGGACGATCGTCGACGGCCCCCCCCTCGCGCTTCCATTTCTGGTATCCCCCGTCGAGGACCAGTGCCCGATCGAATCCGATGGCGTGAAGCATCCACCAGACGCGCGTTGCCCACATGACCTGACCGGCGCTGTACAGGACGACGATCGAATCGTCGCTCACGCCGTATGCCGCCATGCGGGCAGCGAACAGATCGGCGGGCAGCATGGTCAGCCTCAGTCCGCTCGTCTTGTCAGAGAGCACATTGGGAATGTCGAGAAATCCCGCGCCCGGGATATGCTCCTTTCGCCAATCTGCCTCGCCGGTAACCTCCCGGAACGTCGACACCGGATCGCGCACGAGATACGTGCTGCAATCGAAGATTCGCAATTGCGGATCCCAGAGCCTCTGCCGAAGCTCGCCAGTCGAAATCAGCATCTGGCCAGCAGTGCTTCGGCCGGAACTCTTGGTCATGGATTGCCCCAGGATTTAAACATTCGTTTGACTTGATGCCATGATATTGTCGGACGCCTTGCCGCGCAACCGGTCACTTATTTCCTTATAATCCTACCGTTGCCGAGTCGCCCTGGCCGCGACGAGCGAACGATGCAAACAAACGTTTGTCTGCTGCGTTAGGGCGGCTTAGTATAGCCGGCGACTGAATCGGGGGGGACGACGCCCGGAGCATCCGAGCAGGCCAAGTCCCTCGCCAAGTCGGTTGACGCGCGACGCCAGGGCCGCTCCCGGGTGCCTCCACATGAGGCACGCCAACACGCAATGCTGGGCTGCACGGGCTCGCCGGGGGCGATCGCCTTCGCCTCGATTCGGTCCCAAGTGGATCGGCGTTAGACGTCGGGACACTTGGTGTGCGATAGGCACGTAGCCTCGAGTCCATAGGAGCAGATCGAATGAATGTCGTGCTTACAGGTGGTGCCGGGTTCCTCGGATCGCGCGTCGCCCAGGAGCTGCTGGAGACCGGAACGCTCTGCGATTCGTCGGGCGTGCGACGGACGCTGCGCACCCTGACCATCGTCGATCTGGCCGCCCCGATGCAGGCGTGGGCGACTGACCCGCGTGTCCGCATCGCGATCGGGGATGTCGCCGACACTGACTTCATGAGGGAGATCGTCACGGCGGACTGCGAAAGCCTGTTTCACTTCGCCGCGATACTGAAGGCAGACGCCGATCGCGACGCGCGCGCGGCGGTTCGCTTCAATGTGCTGGGAATGGTGAGCCTGCTGGAGCATTGTCGCAATCTCGGGCGACAGCCGAAATTCTTCTTCGCCAGTTCGAGTGGCGTCTATGAAGGCGGCATCGGCGTCGCCAGCGACGAGACAAGGCACCTTCCACCAAGCACATATGGGGCGCACAAGGCGATCGGCGAGCTTCTTGTCAACGATTTCACGCGCGCAGGAGCCATCGATGGACGCGGCCTGCGGTTCCCCGTGGTCATGGTGCGGCCGAATCGCAACGATACGGCCGTGTCCAACGCCATCTCGGCGATCGTCCGCGATCCGCTGCTCGGGTCGGACATCGTGTGCCCGTTTGATTCGGCGCTGAGGATCCCGGTAACCTCCGCCGAGAATGCCGCGCAGGCAACACGGTTGCTGCACGACCTGCCAGCCGAGCGCTTCACCCACAGCAGAACGGTGAACGTGCCGTCGCTCACGGTCACCATCGGTGAAGTCGCCGAAGCGGTAGCTCGTCGTGCGCCGGACCGACGCGTTGGCCGCATTTCCTGGACGCGCGAGTCCTCCGCGATGCGCATGTTCGCAGGGCGGCCCGAAGTGATCGATGGGAAGTGGGCAATGATGCACGGGATCCCGCGCGATCGGGACATCGATGCGATCATCGATCACTTCCTCGCGAGTGTCCCCGCGCGGGCGGCGGCGGGGTCCGAATCCGGGGTCCGCTAGCCGGGAGACGAACATGGAAGGCACTGCGATCCAGCATGAACGGCGCTCCGCCATCGTGGGCACCATGACCGCGATCCGCACCATCGTGCCGGAGTCGGGTGTCGAACGCCGAACTCTGGATGCGATCCAGGCGGCGTTGGTAGCTCTCGCAGCGCGGGTTGAGCTGTTTTCCCCCGAGCACTTTCCGCCGCCGACTGATCCGAAGCGCGACTCGAACATGTATGAGCTCTGGCGCGGCGAGAACGAAACTTTGACGCTGTATGCGAGCGTGGCGCCTGAGGGTCTCGAAACCCCGCCCCACTACCATGGAACCTGGGCGGCAATCGCCGGAGTACGGGGAATAGAGCAGAATCAGCTCTATCGCCGCGATCCGGACGGCTCGCTCGCACCGACACGCGTCGTCCTGGTCCAGCAAGGTTCTGCCATCGGAATGCTCGCCGACGACGTGCATTCGATCCGAATCGTCCCCACGTCGGAACAGTTCTTCAGCCTCCACCTCTATGGATTGCCGTTCGAGCGCACGCAGCGCGAGTATAGGGACATGACGACGGGGGAGTGGTGTCGTTACGCCGCCCGTCCGAAAATCCGGCGGTTTGACCTGGGGCCGGCGCATGAGGTCGGTTGACCCCGCGACGGTCACCGCCTGGTACTCCGGCGGACAGGAGGTAGCGCTTGTCGACGTCCGCGAGGAGTGGGCCTATTGTCGAGGCCACGCCCTTCTCGCTTCCTCGTGCCCGCTGAGTTCGCTGGAGCTGATGGTGGAAGACCTGATTCCCCGTCGGGATGCCAACGTCGTCGTAATGGATGGCGGCAGCGCGAACGCCGACGCGCTAGGCCGCGCGGCTGTCGAACGGCTGCAGACCATCGGGTTTTCTAGAGTCGGACTCCTTGCGGACGGCGCCTGCGGCTGGGAAGCCGCGGGCTACCGCCTATTCTCCGGCATTCATGTGTACAGCAAGCTGTTCGGCGAATACATCGAGCGCATCCACGGGACGCCGGAAATCGAGGCGTCGCACCTCGCCCAAGCGCTTGCGAACGGCGGAAATTGCATCGTGGTGGACACGCGGCCTCGCCATGAATTCGCGCAATCGACGATACCCGGATCGATCAACGTTCCCGCGGGAGAGCTTCTGCGCACGCTGCCGGCGCTGGTGGCGGATTGCACCACCGATGTCGTCGTGCATTGCGGAGGGAGGACGCGAGGAATCGTTGCGGCGCAGAGCCTCATCGCGGCGGGCCTGCCCTGGCGGGTTTCGGTCCTAAAGAACGGAACGATCGGCTGGCGTCTCGGCGGGTTCGAGACCGTACGCGGCATCGGCGGCGGGACGATCGAACGCCCTGCCCGCGCCGACGCCGTTCGAGCGTACGCCAACCGACTGCTGGACGGCGGATCGATCGCGCGCATCGACGGCGCCGGGCTGGAGAAAGCGATTGCGGAGTCCAATGCCGTCACAACGTATTTCGTCGATGTCCGGTCCGCCGAGGAGTACCGCGCCGGACACCATCCGCTCGCCCGACACGTGGCAGCCGGGCAGCTCGTTCAGGAAATGGACCGCACGCTCGGCGTCCGTCACGGTCGAGTCGTGCTTCTCGATGACCTCGGCGATCGCGCCGCATTCGCGGGTCACTGGATCGTGCGGGCGGGATGGCGCGACGTGCGCTGGTTCAGCTACGAGGATTGCCGGGCGTCGCTGGTATGCGGCCCGTGGCGAACGCTCGGTTCTGCGGAAGGCCGAGGAGTCGCGTGCAATTACGTCTGCGCGGGCGAACTGGCCCCTAGGATTGCCGCTGGGCGAGCGCTAGTCGTCGATCTGTCGTCCAGCATCGAGTTCGAGCGAGCGCGATTGCCGGGAGCGTTGTTCGCCATCCGGTCGCAGCTGCCGAACGGTCTGGACGCAGTGCTCCCCGATGGCGCCATGCTGGTCCTCACGTCCGAGGATGGCCGGCGTGCGGGTCTCGCCTCGCACGAAATGGTCGGCCGGTACGGCGACCGTATGCGATTGTTGCTTGGCGGCAACCAGGCGTGGCGCGACACGGGCATGGCGATGGATTCGGGCCCCGGGGCGTTCCTTCATCCCCCGCACGACGTCCGCCGCTCGATATACGACAATCCGACCGATGTTTTCGCTGCAATGCGCGGCTATATCGAATGGGAAACCGGACTGATCGACGGCGCCCGCAACGAGCGCTACCTCCCCTTTGCGGCCTAGCAGCTTGATGCGAAACGCGTCATCGGTTTCGCGGTGAGTACGTTGAATGGGGAAGCCAACGAAACGGTGTTAGGACGATGCGCGGTCAAGTCGATCCCCAGTCTGCGATGTTCACCTACTTCTCTGCGGAGTCGCGGGTGCCTGCCGAGCATCCGCTGCGGCGGATCAAGGCGCATGCCGACACGGTACTGCGCTCCATGAACGCCGAGTTCGAGCGGCTGTACGCCAGCACGGGTCGGCCGTCGATCCCGCCGGAGACGCTGCTCAAGGCAAGCCTGCTGATCGCGCTGTACTCGGTGCGTTCGGACCGGATGTTCTGCGAGATGCTCGACTACAACATCCTGTTTCGCTGGTTCCTGGACATGGGTTTGGATGAGCGGGGACTGGATCAGTCGGCGTTCTCGCGGCTGCGCGCCCGGTTGGCCGGGGAGCAGACCGCGAAGCACTTCTTCGATGCGGTGGTTCGTGAAGCGCGCCAACGGAACCTGCTGTCGGACGAGCACTTCACGGTCGATGGCACCTTGATCGAGGCGTGGGCGTCGGTGGCCAAGAGCGTTCATCCCAAGGACGGCCCGCCGCCGGCGGCAGGCGGCCGTGACGATCAGGGCATGGTCGACTTCCGCGGCCAGCGGCGCAGCAATGACACGCACGAATCGAAGACCGACCCAGACGCGAGGCTGGCGCGCAAGGGTCCGGGCAAGGAGACGCGGCTGTATTACGGAGGGCACGCCCTCATGGAGAACCGTCACGGCCTGTGCGTCGACATCCTGGTCGCCGACGCGCTGACCAAGGAGACGACCGCCGCTCGCCAGATGCTGGACCGCCAGCGCCGCAAACGGGTACGGCCGACGACGATGGGGGCGGACAAGGGCTACCACCACCGCGATTTCGTGACCCATCTGCGCGACAGGGGCATCGCGCCCCACATCGCCCAGATCACCGGCCGCCGCATGCCGGGACTTCTCGATGGCCGCACCACGCGTCACGAGAGCTACCGGATCAGCCAGCGCAAGCGCAAGCGGGTCGAAGAGATCTTCGGCTGGATGAAGACCTACGGCGGGCTGCGCCGCACGCTGATGCGTGGCCTCGAGCGAGTGCAGCTTCACGCGTACATCGTTGCCGCCGCCTACAACCTGCTGCGCATCAGTCGAATATCGACTGCAACAGGCTAAGTCCGCCCGGAGGAAGCGCAAGTGACCCATCGAACGCATCAAAGCGCATCCAGCGGCCGAATCTCGATCGAATTCGACGCCTCGTTTGGCGTGTCGGTGTTCACGTCGATCATTTCGGCTAGTTTTCCATCAGGCTGCTAGGCCCCGGATGGCACCCCCCCGACGCACGCCGCCGTTCGACGGGACGCGGCGATGACACGCCCGCGACGCACGTCCGCCGCACACGACGCGCTGCGCGCGGAACGCCGGCACGGCTACGGCCCCGACGGCCACCTGCGGGCGCAACTCGCGCAGGCCGCCGCACGGCTCATCGCGGAGCACGGGATGGCGGACTGGTCCGCGGCGAAGCGCAAGGCGGCGCGCGAGCTCGGAGCGCCCGAGCGCGCCGCGCTGCCCGGCGACGACGAGATCGAGGATGCGCTCGTCGAGTACCAGGCGCTGTTCGGCGGCGAGCGCCACCGCGCGATGCTGAGGACGCGGCGCACCGAGGCGATCGTCTGGCTGCGCAATCTCGCGCGATTCGACGCGCGCCTCGTCGGCGCCGTGGCGGAAGGCTGGGCGACCGAGCACAGCGACATCCGCATCGAACTGTGCGCGGACGACCCGAAGGCGGTCGAGCTCGCGCTCCTCAACGCGGGCGTCGACTACCGGACGATGCCGACGCGGAACGCGGACGACGCGCACGAGCTCTACGTCGAGACGCCGCGGGGCGGCGTTCGCCTGTCCGCGCGCACGCCGGGCGCGATGCGCACCCGGCCGCGGCGCGACCGGCAGGGACGCGAGAGACGCCGGCTGGATGCCGCCGCGGTCGAGGCGCTGCTGGCCGGCGGCTGAATGCCGCGGTCAGGCCCCGCCTCGCGCCTTCGCCCGCGGCGATGCCGTCGTCAGGGGTCGGACCTCAGCCAGCGCGCGGCGTCGAGCGCGAAGTAGGTGAGGATCGCGTCCGCGCCCGCGCGCTTCATCCCGACGAGGACCTCGAGCACGCATGCGCGCTCGTCGAGCCAGCCCATCTGCGCGGCGGCCTTGAGCATCGCGTACTCGCCCGACACCTGGTAGACCGCAGTAGGCATCGCGAACGCGTCCTTCACGCGCCGGACGATGTCGAGGTACGGGAGCCCGGGCTTCACCATCACCATGTCCGCGCCTTCGGCGACGTCGAGCGCGACCTCGCGCAGCGCCTCGTCCGAATTCGCCGGATCCATCTGGTAGGTGTACTTGTTGCCGCCCTTCAGGTTGCCGGACGATCCGACCGCGTCGCGGAACGGCCCGTAGAACGAGGACGCGTACTTCGCCGAATAGGCGAGGATGCGCGTCCGCCGGAAGCCCGCGCCGTCGAGCGCGCGACGCAGCGCGCCGACGCGCCCGTCCATCATGTCCGACGGCGCCACCATGTCGACGCCCGCAGCGGCGTGGTTGAGCGCCTGCTTCACCAGCGCCTCGACCGTCTCGTCGTTGAGGACGTAGCCCGACGCGTCGATCAGCCCGTCCTGCCCGTGGCTCGTGTACGGATCGAGCGCGACGTCGGTGATCACGCCCAACTCGGGGAAGCGCGCCTTCAGCGCGCGCACGGTGCGCGGAACCAGGTCGTCGGGATGCCACGCCTGCGCGGCATCCTCGGTCTTGAGCTCGGCGGGGATCACCGGGAAGAGCGCGATCGCGGGGACGCCGAGCTCGAGGCAAGCCTCCGCGTCGCGGCACAGCAGGTCGAACGACTTGCGCGAGACACCCGGCAACGACGGCACCGGCTCCTCGCGCCCCGTGCCGTCGAGCACGAACACCGGCAGGATCAGGTCGTCGGACGTGAGCGTCGTCTCCCGCATGAGCCTGCGCGAGAAATCGTCGCGGCGCATGCGGCGCGGGCGCGAGTCGGGAAAGCGGGCGGAATAGGGATGGGCCATGCCGGGAACGTTCGTCGGATCGGGCTTCGGGGTCGGGCGGGACCAGGACGGGATGGTAGCGCGAAGCGTCGCCGGCCCGGGAGACTGCCAGCCCGGCTACCGCCTGCGGGCGCGCGACGTCAGTGGCCGCCCGACAGCCACTTCTGCTGCTTCGCGGCGTCCAGCAATCCCTTGAAACCTCGCGCGCCCTGCGCGATGGCCATCGACCGCAGTCGAAGCAGCAGCTCGGCGGTTGCGAGCGCGTCGCCGGCCGCGTTGTGCCGCGACGTGTTCTCGATGTTGAACGTCGCCATCCAGTCGTCGAGGCTGCGGCCGCCCTTGCGGTAGGTCTCGGGCTGGAGCGCCCCCGCGAGGTAGGCCAGGTCGAGCCAGGGACGATCGTCGAACGGGACGCGCGCCGCCTCGCAGGCGCGGCGCAGCACCTTGCGGTCGAAATCCGCGTGGAATCCGACGCAGCGCGCGTCCGCCACGTACTCGCGAAAGGCCGCGAGCGCTTCGGTCGCCGGCACGCCGGTCGCCTGTGCTTGGTAGCCGATCCCGTGCACGACGACGTTCGACGCGTCGCCCGCCGGCTTGTTGCGCAGGACGACCTCGAAGCTGTCGTCGAGCAGGATGCCCGAACCGTCGACCGCCACCGCGCCGATGGCGAGCAGGTCGTCGCGCTCCGGATCGAGCCCCGAGGTCTCGGTATCGACGACGACCAGGCGCGCATCCGCGTCACCTTCGGGCGCGACACGGCCGAACCAGCGGTCGAACAGGCTCATCGGGCCGCCTCCCCCGGGCTGGCCGCCGGCGCGGTGGCGCGGCGATTCCCGCGCAGTTCGCCGCGCAGGGCGGCCCGCAGGGGGCGCGGCGAACTCATCCCGGATAGTCGATCTCGAGGCGCTGCTGGATCGCGCGGACCTGCCGCAGCGCCTCCTTCAGGATGCGCCGGTCGAGCGCGGACAGGTCGGAGAGCGGAACGACGTTCGCCGCCCCCGACGCCGTGATGTCGCCCGACGCGCGCCGGTGCTGCGTGCGCAGCCGCAGGAGCTGCACGTGCTCGAACGCGGCGACCCAGCTGCGGATCTCGTCGGCGGGTACGCCCTTGCGGGCCCCGGCAGCCTCGAGCCGGTCGACGGTATTCGTCGCGGTCACGCCGGTCGCGAGCGCGAAGATGCGCGCGGCATCGACGAACGGAACGCTGCCGCTCATCTTGAGGTCGATGCCCTCGACGCCGGCGGCGTCCTCCTGCCCCGACAGCTCGCCGAACCAGTTGAGGGGGGGCCGGTTGGTGAGCGCGTTGTCGCTCATCTGCTTGAGGAAGCGCGGATTGCCCTGCGCGTGCGCGGCGATGTCCGCGCGGAGCCGAACGGCGAGCCCCTCCTCGCCCCACAGCGAACGGAAGTCGAAGAAGATCGCGCTGGCGAGCAGGCTCTTCGGATCGCCGCGGTCGATCCATTGCCAGAAGGCGGCCCGCCACTCGTCGAGCGACAGGCACCAGCGCGGGTTCATCGCCATCACGCCGCCCTTGCACAGCGGGTAGCCGCAGCGGTCGAGCGCCTCGTTGACCTCGCGGGCGAACGGCTCCAGTCGCCCGCGGATCGCCTCGGGGGGCAGCGACTCGTCGTTCGAGGCGAAGATGAGGCCGTTGTCCTGGTCGGTCGCGATCGTCTGCTCGCTGCGGCCCTCGGAACCCATGCCGAGCCAGCACAGCGCGAGCCCCGACAGGTCGTGCGCGGGCGCGACGAGGTCGAGGATGCGCGCGGCGAGCTGGTCGTTGAGGCTCGCGATCATGCGCGTGAGCTGGCCGCTCGCCACGCCCTGCGCGACCAGCGCGTGCGAGAGCGCGCGGACGTCGGCGGCACTCTGGACGAGGGAGCCCAGGTCCGGCGCGCGCCGGATCGCGCTCGACAGCTCGCGCACCGACAGGCGCTGGAGACCGAACAGGTCGCGCTCCGACACGACGCCGGCGACCCGACCGTCGGGGCCGGTCACGACCACGTGCCGGATGCCGTGCCGCGCCATGAGCAGCGCGGCGTCGCCTGCCGTCGATTCGCCGTGGAGCGTCAACGCGGGCGAGCTCATCACGCTCGAGATCGGCGAGGAGAGCGGCACGGCGGGCAGGACGATGCGACCGATCACGTCCTGCCGCGTGAAGATGCCCACGGGCTTCGATTCGCCGTCGACCACCGGCAGCGAGCCGATGCGCAACGCCTCCATCCGCTTCAGCGCGTCGCCGATCGGCGTTTCCGGGGCGACCGTGACCGGCGCGTTGCGCGTGAGCGAACCGAGCGGCGTCGAAAGCCCGCGCTGCTCGGTCACCGTCGCCGCATACTCGGCCTGTATCTTCGCGCGCGACAGGTCGAGCAGGTGCGCCATCCTGCGCGTGCAGAAGTCCTGGAACACCGCGGAGCCGTCGATCAGCCGATCGAAGACCGAGGCGGGGAACACGAGGCAGAACACGTCGCCGCCCGCACGATAGTGACTGGTCACTCCGCGACCCGCCAACAGCGCACCGAGCGGGAACATCTCGCCCGCACCGAGTTCCCAGTCCGCGCGCAGCGTGCCGTCGGGCGACGGGCGCTCGCCGCGAACGACGCCCTGCTTGATCACGTAGCAGTGGTCGGGCCGGGTGTCCGACGGCGTCAGGATCGCCTCGCCGGGAGCGAAATAGCGGATCTTCGACCCGCGAACGACGCGCTCGATGTCGTCTGCCGTCATTCCCGAGAACGGCGCATGGGGAACGAGCGCCTGCTTCAATCCCGATACGACCGTCGGGGCCGGCGACGACTTGGACATCGACCACTCTCCGCTCGCGGTTATTGCGACGATTGTCGCGACGATTATCGCGACGACGATTTCGCGGAACTATGACCGGGGTCAACGGTCACAGACTGCAGACGGAAACGTCTCCCGCTTCCCTCCCTGAGCGGGTGCCCGCCGCGGTCGGCAAGCCGCGGCGGGTGTTCCAAGGCCCCGCGTCACTCCCCTTGACGCGGGGCCTTTTCTTCTTCGCGCCCGGGACGTCACCCGGCGAGCCACCGCCCGAGGATCGCGTCGGCCTCCATGAGGCCCGTCCGCGCCGTCGCCGAGAACGGCACGACGGTCACGTGGGGCGCCTGCCCCGGGTACCGCTCCGCCAGCTGCCCGCGGATGGCCGCCGCCGCGCGCGCCGACTCCGTCCGCGTGAGCTTGTCGGACTTCGTCGCCAGCACCATCACCGGCCGGCCCGACGGCAGGAATCCGTCGAGCATGGCCAGGTCGAGCGGCTTGAGGCCGTGCCGGGCATCGACGACCAGCACCAGTGCAACGAGCGTCGACCTGGTCGCGACGTAGGTTGCGAGCACGTCCTGCCACGCGAGTTTGACTGCCTTGGGCACGGCGGCATAGCCGTAGCCCGGCAGGTCCGCCACGATCGCGCCGGACGGCAGCCCGAACATGACGATCTGCTGCGTGCGCCCCGGGGTGCGGCTCGCGAACGCGAGTCGATTCCGTCCGGCCAGCGCGTTGATCGCGCTGGATTTCCCGGCGTTCGACCTTCCCGCGAACGCGACTTCCGGCGGCCCGGGCGGCGGCAGCTGGTCGAGCGCGGCCGCCGCGATCATGAACTCGGCGCCCAGCAGCGACCGGGGGTCGGTCCCTCCCGGCCCGGTCTTCTCGGATACAATGTCGCGCTTATTCAAGCTGAAGTCCCGCCCAACCCGGCCCGCGTCCCCACGGACCGCGCGCCGACGTCGAGCCCGTAGAGGAGTCCGGAAATGAAACGCACGCTGCTCCTGGCCGCCGCGATCGGTCTGTCGGCGCTCGCCAACGCGCAGGCACCCGCCAAACCCGATCCCGCGAAGGCGCGAGAGATCGTCAACCAGGTGTGCGCCGCGTGTCACGGCGCGGACGGCGCGAGCCCGACGTCCGCGAATCCTTCGCTCGCGGGATTGCCGGCCGACTATATCACCACGCAACTCGCGCACTTCAAGACCGGCGTCCGGCAGAACGCGATCATGCAGGGCATGTCGGCGATGCTGTCCGACGCCGACATGGTGTCGCTCGGCGCGCACTTCGCCGGCCAGAAGCCCAAGCAGCTCGAGGCGAAGGACCCGTCGCTCGCCCGCGAGGGGCAACGCCTGTGGCGCGCCGGCGACGCGGCGAACGGCGTGCCGGCCTGCAGCGCGTGCCACGGGCCGACCGGCGCGGGCATCCCGAGGAACTATCCCCGCCTCGGCGGCCAGTGGTCGGACTACACGCTCGCGCAGCTCAAGGCGTTCAAGGCGGGCGAGCGCGGCATGGACAAGGCGGGCAAGGACATCAACGGCCGCGTCATGGCCGGCGTCGTGCGCGGGATGAGCGAGTCACAGATGAAGGCGCTCGCCGACTACGCGCAGGGACTGCGCTAGGGCGAGGTCCGGGCGGGCTCCAGGGGACGGGCGGCCGGGGCGACCTCGCCGCCCGAATCGTTTCCGGATCCCGACGACGGCATCGAGCGGCTCCCCCGTGCAGGCACGCCTGACCTCGATCGTCGTCCATCCGTTCAAGGGAGCGGCCGGCATCGCCGTCGGGTCCGCCGACGTCGGCATCGCCGGGCTTTCCACGGGCGGCGTCGCCGATCGCGAATGGATGGCGGTCGATCGCAACGGCCGTTTCGTCACGCAGCGCGAGTTCCCGCGGCTCGCGCTCGTGCATCCGGCGATCGACGACGGGCGCCTGGTGCTCTCTGCGCAGGGCCTCGCGCCGCTCGCGCTCACGGCGGACGCGTCGGCGCCGGCGCGCGAGGTCACCGTCTGGCATTCGCAGGTGCGCGGCTTCGATGCCGGCGACGAAGCGGCGGACTGGCTCTCGTCGGCGATCGCGAGCGACGTGCGGATCGTGCGCTTCGACCCTGCGCTCCCGCGCTACAGCAGCCGCGACTACGCCGGCGACTCGGGCGCGCAGGTGCGGTTCGCCGACGGGTACCCGGTGCTCGTGATCGGCCAGGCGTCGCTCGACCAACTGAACGACCGGCTCGCCGCGCGCGGCAGCCCGCCGGTCGGGATGAACCGCTTCCGCCCCAACCTCGTGCTTGCCGGCCTCGAGCCGCACGACGAGGACGCGCTCGCGTCGATCGAGATCGACGGCGTGGTGCTGAAGCCGGTGAAGCCGTGCACCCGCTGCCAGGTCACGACGGTGGACCAGGCCAGCGGGCGAACCGGCCTCGAGCCGCTTCGGACCCTTTCGACCTATCGCCAGGACGATCGCCTGGGCGGGGTGACGTTCGGCATGAACGCGATCGTGATCGCTGGGGCCGGGCGCAGGATCGCGGTCGGCTCGACCGCGTCCTGCGTGTTCGACTTCTGACCCACCCCCGGCGAGCGCCCCGGCGACCGAAGAGCCGCCCGGGGGTCGCCGCGCCCCCTGGTGGACAACGCGCAGCGCGTTTCGGGGGGCCACACACGCCGCCCCGCGCCCGCCGGGCCGTCCCAAGGGCACGGTGCCCCCTGGGGGAGGCGCGCTCGCGCGCCTCGGGGGGTCGCCCCGCGCCCGCCGGGCCGTCCCAAGGGCGCGGTGCCCCCTGGGGGGAGGCGCGCTCGCGCGCCTCGGGGGGATCACCCCGCG
>WBZL01004089.1_pt1 | contig 12876 bp, 11 predicted proteins | sample 5204291 | NCBI WGS metagenome assembly WBZL01 (sample SAMN12344345, study PRJNA552823) | activated sludge metagenome | biome: Activated sludge suspended growth; feature: Nitrification reactor; material: Wastewater; isolation source: activated sludge from nitrification reactor of wastewater...
GGCGTCGAGTTCGGCCGTCGCTTCGGGCACGCCGACGGCCTTGAGAAGCGCGACGACAGTGCGGTGGCGGGCGCGCACGCGGTTGGCGAGCGCCGCCCCGGCCTCGGTGAGGAAGACGCCCCGGTAAGGCCGCGCGGTCGCGAGTCCTTCGCGCTTGAGCCGTCCGACCGTCTTGGTTGCGGTCGGCTGGGCGACGCCCATGCGGTGGGCGATGTCGGCGACACGCGCCTCGCCTGCTTCCGCGATCAGGTCGCCGATCAGCTCGACGTAATCCTCGAGCAACGCCACCGCCTGCTTTTCTCGGGCACGGGCAAAGCGGTCGGCCTCATTCGGCGCGGAAGCTGTTCGGTCGGGCATCGGTATCCTGAGGTGATCCGTCGAGAATGCGTTATAGCCGTGGCTCCACTTCGCGACCAGCGCAATCTCGCCCGGTCGATAGTCACGCCTTATTCATATTTCCTATTGAAGGCAGTATAGCACAGGCTATATTCCGCGCGTCACCCGAGCCGAGGCCTCGATGCAGACCCTGAGCGATCGAACCCGTCACACGATGTCCCGGATACTTTCGGGCGAGGCCGGGGGCCGGTTGCGGCCGCTCGTCTTCGCCGGGCCGGCGATCATCGCCTCGGTGGCCTACATGGACCCCGGCAATTACGCGACGAACATCCAGGCGGGGGCGGGTTATGCCTATTCGCTGCTCTGGGTCGTGCTTCTGGCAAATATCATCGCCATGCTCTTCCAGGCGCTCTCCGCCCGGCTCGGCATCGTCACCGGCAAGAATCTCGCCGAGCTCTGCCGAGACAATTTTCCCCGGCCGGTGGTCTGGATCATGTGGGCGGTCAGCGAGGTCGCCGCGATGGCGACGGATCTTGCCGAATTCCTCGGCGGCGCCATCGGGCTCGCGCTGCTGTTCGGGTTGCCGTTGATGGCGGGGATGGCGATCACTGCCGTCCTGACTTACGCCATACTGATCTTCGAGCGTCAGGGCTTCCGCCCGATGGAACTGGTGATCGGCGCCCTCGTGCTCGTCATCGGGCTTTGCTACCTTGCCCAGATGCTGATCGCGCCGGTGGACTGGGCCGGGACCGTGGCGGGGCTGACGACCCCGGCGCTGCCTGATGCGACGGCATTGACGATCGCCGTCGGCATTGTCGGTGCCACGGTGATGCCCCATGCGATCTACCTGCACTCCGGCCTTACGCAGGGGCGGATCACGGTGCGGAACGACGCGGAGCGGCGCAAGCTCCTGCGGTTCACGAACATCGAGGTGATCGCGGCGCTGGCGGTCGCGGGGATGGTCAACATGGCGATGGTGATGATGGCGGCCTCTGCCTTCCACCAGGGCCATACCGATGTGGCCGAGATCGAGACTGCATATCACACGCTGACGCCACTTCTGGGGGCCGCCGCGGCGGCGATATTCCTGACCTCGCTCATCGCCTCGGGAATCTCGAGCTCGGTCGTTGGCACGATGGCGGGGCAGATGATCATGCAGGGCTTCCTGCACATCCGCGTGCCGATCTGGGTGCGCCGGCTCGTGACGATGGTGCCGGCCTTCGTCGTGGTCGCGGCCGGCGTCAACGCGACCGAGGCGCTGGTGATGAGTCAGGTCATCCTCAGCATCGCGCTGCCGGTGCCGATGATCGCGCTCGTCATCTTCTCCGTCCGCCGCGACCTGATGGGCGAGCATGTGGCAGGGCCGGCGGTCCGGCTGCTCGCCGGGCTTGGCGCGGCCATCGTGCTGGCGCTGAACTTCGTCCTTTTGGCCACCGCTTTCGGCATCCCGGTCCCCTTCCTCGCGGGCTGAGCGGCGGGTCCGGGACGTCTCCCTCAACTGCGGCGCGACTTGATCCGGGACAAGGCCGCCTGTCACCGGGTATGGTTTTCTCGAACCGCATCGGGGGAAAGGAACGCGATCATGATGGAGATTTCGCCGGCCAGTGTCGTGCAGGTGATCCTGCTTGCCCGGGAAGGGGGGGCGGCAGAGGTCGAGCTGCGCGAATTCATCGCTGCGATGGCAGACGACGAAAAGGCGCAGTTGACCGCCATCGCCTGGGTCGGTCGCGGAGCCTTCGAACCCGAGGAGTTCGACGAGGCTGTGGCCACCGCGACGGTCGAGGCCACGACGCCGACCGAGGACTACCTGATGGGAATGCCGCACCTTTCGGAGAACCTCGAGGCCGGACTCGAGGCGCTGGGGGTCGACGTGACCGGCGAGGAAGAGGATCTTCTCTGACCGGGCGCTTCTTGAAAGCGGAAGCCTCCCTCCAGATATATTCCTTAAATCGAATGTGAATGGAAGGCCGACATGTCCGACTCCTTGAAACTGGTCTGCGAGACCTGCGGGCAGGCGAACCGCATCCCGATCCTGCGGCTTGGCGAAGGGCCCAGATGCGGCTCCTGCGGCGATCCGCTGGTGACAGGCAAGGTCGCCGAACTCGACATCGCCACCCATGACAAGACCACGCGCGGCGACGAACTGCCGATTGTGGTCGATTACTGGGCGCCCTGGTGCGGGCCGTGTCGTATGATGGCACCCGAATTCGCCCGGGCGGCAGCGGCCCTGAAAGGCAAGGCCCGTTTCGCCAAGATCAACACCGAGGACTTCCCCGCCGTGTCGCAGCGACTGGGCATCCGCGGAATCCCGCTTCTGGTGCTCTGGAAGGGCGGGCGTGAGGTGGCGCGGCTTCCGGGCGCGCGGCCCGCTGCCGAGATCGAGGGTTTCGTCCGCTCACACCTCTGAGCCGGTCGTCGCGCCCTCGCGCAGCGCTGCGCTGAGCGCGCGGATTCGGGCGCGATCCTCCTCCAGCGGCAGGGCCTTCCCAGCCAGGTCCGAGGCCCGTCGCGACGCATCGCAGGCAGCCGCGGTCATCGCTGCATCCCCATGCCGCGCCAGCGCCGCACAGGCGCGCTGAAGCCGGGTGTGGACCTCGACCATGCCGGCGCCGTCGCGCGCGATCGGGTCGAAACCGTCCGACAGAAGCTCCGCGCTTGTCACCGCCGGAAGAAAGACCCGCGGGCAGCTTGGCGGTTCGGGTCCGGTGACGGTGCCGGTGCCGGACAACAAGGCGGTCAACCGGTCGATGACGAATATCGCGGTGCCCGGATCGTTGACCGCCGGCGACAGCGCGCGCTGGGCAATTTCCGACAGGACGATGATGCCGAACCGGACGTCCTGCTCGAACGTGCGCGTCCGGTCGATGGTAAAGGCGGAACGCAGCCTTTCGGCCTCGATCCGCCCGGAATGGTGGCAGAGCGCATCGCCTTCCACGACGAAGCTGCCGATGACCGCGTCGACAAAGACCTGTGCGCCGTCCTCCGTCGCGGCCGCTTCATCCAGCGCGCCGATATCGATGTGCTGGACATAGCCGGAGCGTGGCGCGCGCACGACGGTCCTCGCCTCCGCCGGAAGCGGCGCACCGAGCGGGGCAGGGCAGGCGCCGAGCGCGGGCCGCCTGCGCCAGTCCTCGATTGCCGGGCGCATCGCGGCTTCTAGACCCGCGACTGTGTCGGGAATGCTGCCGACCCGGGTCAGATGTTCTATCCAGCCCAGCATGGCGGTCACGACGAGGGCGAGGACGGCGATCGTGACAACGAGGATGACTGCGGACGAGGCCTGTTCGTAAAGTCCCGTGCGCAGCAGGACCTGGGCCGTCAGCGCATAGGTGAAGGCACCCATGAAGGTGGCGAGGACCCGCTGCGTGACCGGGTCCTCGGCGACGAACCGATGCGCGCGCGGGGTGATGCCGCTGCTGATTGCCTGGCGGGTGGACATGACGACGCCAAGCGAAAAGGTCGTGACCGCGAGCATCGACGAGGACAGGACCGCCAGGATGTCGAGTACCGCATCGACATCGACCGCACGGGCCAGCGAAGTCGGCAGGACCGGCGCGACAAGGCGGCTGAACAGGGCCGCCACCAGGGCGAGGAGTGCAAAGGCCGTCGTCCGAACCCACATCCGGCGCGACAGCTTGCGCAGCCGGAAGAGCGTTGTCGAGACGAGGGACGGCGTCGGCATGAGGTCTAACCTATTGCGCGCAAATGGCTTGGATCAGTTCGGCAAAATCGGCGCCCGACCGCAAGTGGCTTCTTGACACCGGATCGGATTTGTCCGAGATAGCGCGCCGGTGCGGGGCAGTAGCTCAGTTGGGAGAGCGCGTCGTTCGCAATGACGAGGTCAGGGGTTCGATCCCCCTCTGCTCCACCAAGCTCACGGACCATGTTTGACGAACGCCAGCCTCCGGGCTGCGATAGATTGATGGTCTGCAGCCCGAGCTTCGCCAGAATGGCACTTTCCGGCACTCCTGCCCGTCCCGAAGCAATCGAGCCACGTGCGGCGTCTGGCACCAGATTAGACGCTGGTCGGCCAGCCCGCTCCACCCTGGCGCGATAGGCAAACGCCATCCGAACGAGACGCTCACTCTCTGACGACCCCGACCCGGTCACCGGATGATCACGGCTCCGGACCGGGTTCAGCCGCGGGTTGCGGCCATTTCCGGCTGGCACCGGTCCCGCGCCGGAGCGATCCGATTTACTGCTGCCGTTGCCATGGCTGCGACCGATCTGCCATGCTTGCCGTCGGAGGATCTTATTGCCTGGACGAGACTTCATGACGGAACTTGGCTTGGGCATGAAGCAGCGCGGTGCGTTGGCGATGACGCCGGCACTGCGGCAGGCCATCGGGTTCCTGGCGCTCTCGAATGCCGATCTGTCGGCCCGGCTCGCCGACCTTCAGACAGCGGGCGTCGAGGTTGTGGCCGCGAAGTCCGAGCCTGGGGCATGGCCCGCACTGGTGCGCCATGTCGAGGCGCCGCGGGGCGGCCGGGCGCGGCTGGATCGACGGGAGCATGGGACGCCGGGAGGGTTCGACCCAGAGCGCACCGCCGCAGCGGCACCGGGTCTGGTCGCCCATGTCGAGGCCCAGTTGTCGCTTCTGGTGCGGGCGGACGAAGACCGGCCCGTCGCGCTCGCCTTTCTGCGCGCCCTGGAGCCCACTGGCTGGCTGGGCGCTTCCGTGGACGAGGTTGCGGCGGACGCCGGTTGCAGCCTGATGCGCGCCTCGGCTGTGCTCCGCCAGCTCCAAGGCGCGGAGCCCGCCGGGCTCTTCGCCCGATCGCTCGCCGAGTGCCTCGCCCTGCAGGCCGACGACCTCGGTCTTGCGTCGCCGGCCTTTTCGCGGCTGCTGCAGAATCTGCCGCTACTGGCTGCGGGCAAGATGGATGCCCTTGCGGATGCCTGCGGCTGCGCAGCGGCGGAGATGGCGGCGATGGTCCGCGCCCTTCGGAGCATGAACCCGAAACCAGGCGCCGCGTTCGAGCAGGGCACGCAGGCGATCGCGCGCCCGCCGGACCTGATCCTGCGACGCGATGGTGCGGGCTGGCTTCTGGAACTTAACGAAGCGACGACGCCCGTTCTCCGCCTCTGTTCCGGGGCGGAGGTGGCGCCCGAGCCATTTCGACAGGCGCGCGCCCTGACGCTGGCGCTGGAGCGGCGACATGCGACCGTGCTGTCGATCGCGGCCGACATGGTGGCCCGCCAGGACGCGCATCTGCGCGACGCGGCCACGCCGCCCGCCGCCGTGACGATCAACGATGTCGCGGCGGCGGTCGGGGTTCACCGCAGCACTGTCAGCCGCGTCACGGCGGCGCTGACCATTGCCCTGCCGCGCCGGACGATCGGCCTGCGTGCACTCATCTCGGCGCCCGCGCCGGCCGCGCGCCGCACCGAGGAACCGCCATCGGTGCAGGCGGTTCTGCAAAGGATGCAGGCCATCGTCGCGGCCGAGGATCCCCTGCGCCCTCTGGCCGACGCGGAGATTGCCCGGCTTCTGCTCGCCGACGGCGCGGCACCGGCCAGACGGACGGTCGCCAAATACCGCAAGCTCGCCGGGATACCCCCGCGCGGCGAGCGGGGCCGGGCGTGAGGTTCAAACATTCCTGCGTGAGACCCGCGCAATGACTCGCGCTGGTTCCCTGTGCGGGCAACATGGGCTGGCATGGCTTGTGCATAAGGAAGTATGTCCGAACCAACAAGGACAGATGCACCCGTTCCCGGGGCTGATCCAAAGGGAGATACCGAATGAAAGCACTGCCGCGCCTTCTGATGGCCACCGCGCTGGCCGCCTGTCCCGCCGTCGTTCCCGCCGCCGTCGGCGCCGCGGACCTCGTCGTCGGCTTCACCCTTGACGCCGACACGCTGGACCCCGCGAACCACCGCAAGCGCGAGACGGAAACCATCATCAGGAACATGTACGACGGTTTGCTGACGCGGGACGCGAACATGCTGGTCGTGCCCGAGATCGCGGAATCGATGACGCAGGTCTCGGCAACCGAGTACGACTTCAAGATCCGCCCCGGCATCAAGTTCCACGACGGCAGCGACCTCACGGCCGAGGATGTGAAGTTCACGCTGGACCGGGTGGTGATGGACAACGGCATGGGCGAGGGGGTGACGAGCCCGCGCCAGGGTCTCATGGGGCCTGTCGCTTCGGTCACTGTGACCGCGCCCGACACCGTGCGCATCACGCTGAAGGAGCCCTGGCCGATCCTGCCGGCGATGCTGCCGAACCAGCAGATCGTCTCCAAGGCCTGGGTCGAGAAGATGGGCAACGAGGGCGTGGCCACGGCCGAGAATGGTACCGGCCCCTTCAGGCTCGTCGAATGGCGCAAGGGTGACGCCGTCATCATGGAGCGGTTCGACGACTACTATGGCGGCGCGGCCGACATCCCGCCGGTGGGCAAGGCCTGCGTGGACCGGGTGATCTTCAAGATCATTCCCGAAAGCGCGAGCCGCGTCGCCGCGCTTCTCGCAGGCGAGGTTCACATCATCAACGAACTTCCCACCTTCTCCATCGCCCAGGTCGAGGCGAACGAAGGCACGCAGGTCATGACGGTGAACGGCACCCGCAGCTTCTTCATCGCGATGAACATGGAGGGAGAGCAGTTCGACGATCCGAAGGTCCGCCAGGCTGCCGCCATGGCCATCGACAAGGACCTTATCATCGACAAGATTCTCGCCGGAAACGCGGCGCCGATCGACGGCATTCTCTCGCCTGACGCTTTCGGCGCAAGCGAGCTGCCTAAAGTGGGCTTCGACCCCGAGAAGGCCAAGCAACTCCTGGCCGAGGCGGGTTTCCCCGACGGGATCGACGTGACGATGGATACCGAGGCCGCCTTCAAGGACACCGCGGAGGCCATCGCGTCCATGCTGACCAAGGCAGGCATCCGCACCACCGTTGCCGTGGGCGAGGGCGCGCAGCTTTCCGACAAGTGGCGCACGAAGGGCGCACCCAAGACCGGTGACATGTACTTCACCAGCTGGGGTAACGGCTCGCTCGATCCCTTCGACATCTTCACGCCGACGCACCGCACGAACGACCGGGGCAACTCGGCCGGCTATTCCAATCCCAAGCTCGACGCGCTTCTGGACGCGGCCGCGGTGGAACTCGACGTGGAGAAGCGTCGCGGCATGTATCGCGATGCAGAGATGATGATCAACGCCGACCAGCCCTACATCTACCTCTGGGTGCCGCAGGACATCTACGGCGTGTCGAAGAAGGTGACGGGCTGGAAGCCGAGTGCGGACAGCCGCATCAACCTGCACGACGCATGCCTGAACTGACCCGGTAACCTGGAGGAGGACGCGGGGATGAGCTTGGGAAAGCTCCTGGAGCGGATCATCCAGCTGATCCCCGTGCTGCTCGGCGTCAGCCTGATCGTCTTCGTGATGATGGCGCTGACGCCGGGCGACCCGGTGCAGATAATGGTCGGCGAGCAGTCGATCACACCGGAACAGGAAGCCGAGCTGCGCCGCAACCTCGGGCTCGATCGGCCGATGGTGGAGCGGTTCTTCATCTTCCTGGCGCACGCGGTGCAGTTCGACTTCGGCAACAGCTTCTATCACGGCCGCCCTGTGGCCGACGTGATCGCCGAGCGCCTGCCCGCGACGATCGAACTGAGCCTCGTGGCGCTGATCGTTGCGCTGGCCACTGCAATCCCGCTGGGCGTGGTGGCGGCCATCCGCAAGAACTCGGTGCTCGACCGGATGGCGACCGTGGGCTCCCTTCTCGGCGTGTCGCTGCCGGGGTTCTGGTTCGGCATCCTGCTCATCATGCTCTTTGCCGTCCACATGCAGGTCCTGCCCGTCTCGGGCCGGATCGGCTATGACAACGAAGTGGCGGCCGTCACCGGGTTCCTGCTGATCGACACGCTTCTGGCAGGTGACATCGGCGCCTTTGGCGATGCCCTGCGCCATCTCCTCCTGCCCGCGATCACTCTCGGCCTGCCGATGACGGCGATCCTGATGCGCGTGACCCGCAGTTCCATGCTGGAAGTCATGCGGCAGGACTACGTCACCTTTGCCGAAGCCAAGGGCCTGCCGCGCCGCCGCGTGCTCTATCGCCATGCGCTGAAGAATGCACTGATCCCGACCGTTTCGGTCGCAGCGATCGAGACCGGCAGCCTCCTCGGCGGCAACATGATCGTGGAGACGGTGTTCGGCTGGCCGGGTCTCGGCCGGCTGGTGGTGGAAAGCATCTTCCTGCGCAACTACCCGCTGATCCAGGCCGCGGTCCTGCTCTACGCCGTCACCTATGTGCTGCTGAACTTCCTCGCCGACATCCTCTACACCGTCCTCAATCCGCGGGTGAAGCTGTGACCGACGCCAGCCTTGCCGCCGCGCCCAGCGCCGAGTCGCTTTTCCGGCGCAATCTCCGCGATTTCAGCCGCAACCGGCTGGCCATGGCTTCGCTCACGGTCATCCTGATCTTCGTCCTGATGGCCGTGGCCGCCCCCCTGATCGCGCCGCAGGATCCGAACGAGACGGACCTCTTCCGTCGGCTGCAACCGCCGGGCTGGGTGGACGGGGGCGACTGGAGGTTTCCGCTCGGCTGCGACGCGCTCGGCCGGGATATCCTCTCGCGCATCATCTACGGCGCGCGGATATCGATCTTTATCGGCGCCGCCGTCATCGTGCTGGCGACCGGCGTCGGCATTCTTGCCGGCCTCGCGGCGGGATACCTCCGCGGCTGGGTGGACGTGGTCATCAGCCGGGTCGTGGACATCCTCCTTGGCTTTCCCTACCTCATCTTTGCCATCGGCCTGATGGCCATGATGGGGCCCGGCCTTCTCAACATCGTCCTTGCGCTTGCCTACAAGGAATGGGTCATCCCCTGCCGCGTCGTGCGTGGCGAGACCCTTGCCGTCCGGGAACTGGAATATGTCGAGGCCGCCCGGGCGCTCGGCGCCGGCCCGCGCCACATCATGTGGCGCGAGATTCTGCCGAACATCCTTTCCCCTGTCATCGTGGTCTCTACCATCCGCATGGCGCATGTGATCATCCTGGAGGCGAGCCTTTCGTTCCTGGGGCTCGGTGTGCAGCCGCCCACCGCAAGCTGGGGCAGCATGGTCTCTGACGGCCGCGCCTTCATCCTCGAAGCCTGGTGGGTCTCGACCTTTCCGGGGTTGGCCATCCTTCTCCTCGTGCTGGCGATCAACGTGGCGAGCCAAGCCCTGCGCGATGCCTTCGACCCGAGGTTCAGCGAATGACCGTGCTCCTCGAAGTCACCAGCCTGCGCACCGAATTCGCCACCCGCGCGGGCCTCGTGCGCGCGGTGGACGGGGTCTCGCTTCAGGTCAGGCGAGGGGAATGTCTGGGCGTGGTGGGAGAAAGCGGATCCGGCAAGTCGGTCACCTTCGCGAGCGTCATGGGCCTGGTGCGGTCGCCGGGCAAGGTTGTCGCGGGCACGATCTTCTTCGACGGTCGCGACCTCCGCCAGCTTTCGCCCGAGGAGATGCGCGCGATCCGCGGCCGCGATATCGCCATGACCATGCAGGATGCGCTCACCGCGCTCAATCCGGCGTTGTCCGTGGGCGAGCAGATGGCCGAGGTCATGGTGGCGCATGACGAGACCTTGCCTGCCGGCCGCGCCGCCCGCCGCGCCGCGATCCGCGAGCGGTCGGTCGAGATGCTCGGCCTTGTCGGCATCCCGTCGCCCGACACGCGGCTCAGGCAGTATCCGCACGAGTTCTCCGGCGGCATGCGCCAGCGCATCATGATCGCGATCGCGCTCACCTGCCGGCCGAAGCTCCTGATCGCGGACGAACCGACGACGGCCCTCGACGTGACGATCCAGGCGCAGGTCCTGGAACTGATCTCCGACATCCGGGCCCGCCTCGGAATGGCGGTCGTTCTCATCACCCATGACCTCGGGGTCGTCGCCGAACATTGCGACCGGGTGATGGTGATGTATGCCGGCCAGGTGGTAGAGGAAGGACCGACGTCCGCGGTCATCGGCCAGCCACGCCACCCCTACACCCGGGGACTTCTGGCCTCGATTCCCCGGCCGGCCCTGAGGGGCCATCGGATCGAGCCGATCATGGGGCAGGTGCCCGATCTCGTCGGCTTGCCGCCGCAATGCCGGTTCCATTCCCGCTGTCCCCTGGCACGCCCCGAGTGCCTCGTTGAGGTGCCGATGCTGCCGGCCGGGCCGGGACGCCAGGCGCGCTGCCTTCGTCTGGAGGAACCGGCATGAGCCTGCTCGAGGTCGTCGACCTGTCGAAGCACTACGCGGGCCGGCCGTCGCTGGGGGATCGCCTGTCCGGCAATCGGCGCACGCTGGTGCGGGCCGTCAACGGCGTTTCGCTTTCCGTCGAGCGGGGCGAGATTCTCGGCCTGATCGGCGAGTCGGGTTGCGGCAAGTCCACGCTCGGCCGCGCGATCCTGCGCCTGCATGAACCGACGGGTGGACGGGTCGTGTTTGACGGCACGGATGTCACGGCTCTCCCGCCGCAGGCGCTGAAGGCGATGCGCCGAAGGATGCAGATCATCTTTCAGGATCCCTACGCCAGCCTGAATCCGCGCCGAACCGTGGCCGAGATCGTCGGCTTGCCGCTCGCGCTGCACGGCATCGCCTCGGGCGAGGAGGCGCGCGCCATCACCGCGCGCGTGCTGGAGCGCGTGGGCCTGCGCGCCGCTCAACTCGACCGCTACCCGCATCAGTTCTCGGGCGGCCAGCGCCAGCGCATCGGGATCGCTCGTGCCTTGGTGTCGAATCCGGACTTCATCGTCTGCGACGAACCCGTCTCGGCGCTCGATGTCTCGATCCAGGCTCAGATCATCGCGCTTCTGCTGGAACTGAAACGTGACCTCGGTCTGACCTACCTGTTCATCAGCCACGACATCTCGGTCATCGGCTATCTGTCGGACCGGGTCGCCGTCATGTATCTCGGCGATATAGTGGAAACCGGCCAGGTGGCCGCAGTCCTGGACAACCCGCGCCATCCCTACACCCAGAGCCTCCTGTCGGCTGTGCCCGAGATCGGGGCAAAACGGGCGCGGGGACGGGTGCGCCTGCAGGGGGACCTGCCGTCGCCGCTGAACCCGCCGCCGGGCTGCAAGTTCCACACGCGCTGCCCGCTGGCGGTCCCGGCGTGCCGAACGCTCGTACCAGAGACGCGCGGCGTCGGCCCGGGCCATTCCGCCGCCTGCCATAGGCTGGAAGAGGGGCTGAGCCTGCTGGAGGGGGCGCGATGATCGAGGTTTCGGCCACCGGCCCGGCCTATGCGCGGGGGCGTGCGCAGGCGGGAACAGCGCCCGCCGCGGCCATCCGCCGCGCAACCGTCGAGCGCGTGGAACGCGCCCGGGCCGACGGGCTGATCGACAGTGACGCCGGTTCCTATCTGACGGCTCAACGCCACTTTCACGAAATCCATGATCCCGAGGGTCTCTCCGAACTCCTGGGCGTGGCCGATGCCTTCGGGCTCGCGGACGCCGACCTTTTTGCCCATCTGCATCTCGGGACCTTGCGCGACATGAAGGGCGGGGCGGCGCTCATCGAAGGTTGCAGCGCTTGGGCGGTGGGGCAGGGCCCGGACGGTCCGCTCGTCGTCAAGAACCGCGATTTTTCCGGCCAGCACCTCGGAATCCAGTGCATCCTGCGCCACGCCGGTCCCGATATCGCGACCGGGCAGGTCGTCAGCCTCGGAAGCCTCGGCAGCCTGGCCGCGTGGTCGTCGGGGATGAATGCCGCGGGGCTCGCCATCGCCGACACCCAAGTATCCGTCAATCGCCACCGCGTCGGCTGGCTACGCTACTTCCTGCTGCCCCGGTTGCTGGCGCGCGCGGTCTCGGTCGGCGAGGCGCTGGCGCTGATCCGCAGTCTTCCGCATGCCGGCGGCGGTACGCTGGTTATGGCGGACCGCAACGGCGCGACGGCCGCGGTCGAGCTTTCCGCGACCGACCCGGTCGTCGTGGACGGGGGGGCGACATGGCGGACCAACCACTACACCGCCCCTGGCGTGGCCGGGGAAACGCTCGGCACCGACGGCGACCGCATCGCGGGCAATTCCCACGCCCGCTTCGACTACCTGTCGCGCGTCCTGCCTGAGCGTGCCTGGACCGTCGCGGCGGCGAGGGACCTTATGGCCACGCATTCCGTCCCGATCTGTCAGCATGCTGCATGCGAAGGGGACTCCGAGACCATTTCCTCGGTCGTCTATTCGTGTAGGCTGGGCGGCATGGAGATCGCGGAGGGCACCCCCTGCCTCGGCCGCTGGCAGGTCATCGCGCCCTGCCGCTGACGGGCGGGACCCACGAAAGGCGGCATGGCGGATTACCGGAACGAACTCGTCGGCACCTCTCCCGCGCTCGAGGCGCTGCGCCGCCTGATCGACAAGGTCGGACCCAGCCCGACCCGCACGGTGCTGATCTACGGCGAGACCGGGACAGGCAAGGGCCTCGTCGCGCGGATGATCCATCAGGCATCGAACCGCGCCCAGCGCGACTTCGTCGACATCAATTGCGCCGCCCTGCCGGCGAGTCTTCTCGAGTCGGAGCTTTTCGGCCACGAGAAGGGATCCTTCACCGGCGCGGTGGACC
>WBZL01004090.1_pt1 | contig 12873 bp, 20 predicted proteins | sample 5204291 | NCBI WGS metagenome assembly WBZL01 (sample SAMN12344345, study PRJNA552823) | activated sludge metagenome | biome: Activated sludge suspended growth; feature: Nitrification reactor; material: Wastewater; isolation source: activated sludge from nitrification reactor of wastewater...
CGACGTGGCGGGCGAAGTTGTCGAGGATGGCCTGCCAGCCCTCGCGTTGCTGCGCCTCGGAGTGTGTCGTCTCGCTGTCGAAGGTGACCGTCACGGTCACCCCGTCGGCACCGTCCGCGAAGTCGACCTCGCCGACCCGGTCGCCGAAGGTGTACGCGATGCGCCGCTGCGGGATCACCTCGGTGTACGTGCCGGCGAAGTCGAACCCGAACGATCCGTCCCTGGCCTCCATGCGCGAGCAGAACGCGCCGCCCGGTCGCAGGTCGACCGATGCCGCCGTCGTGTGTCAGTCGGGCGAGGCGGTGTTCCAGGCCTTGATGTCCTCGGGGCTCGTGTAGGCACGCCAGACCTCCGCCAGGGGCGCGAGGATGCGGGTGGTGACGACGATCTTCATGGTTGCTCCGGGACGATGCGGGGTGGTGGGACGCTTCAGGCACGCAGTACCTTGTCCATCGGCCTGCCCTTGGCCAGTTCGTCGACCAGCTTGTCGAGCTGACGGATCTGCTGCATCAGCGGGTCTTGCACCTCCTCCACGCGGACGCCGCAGATCAGGCCCTTGATGAGGGCCCGGTTCGGATTCAGGGCCGGTGCCCGCGCCAGGAAGGTCTGGACGTCGGTCTTCGCCTCGAGCTGCTCGTGCAGCCCCGGCACATCGTAGCCGGTGAGCCAGCCGATCACGCGGTCGAGTTCCGCCGGCGTCCGGCCCTTTCGCTGCAGCTTGTTCAGGTAGGCCGTGTAGACGGCCGCGAAGGCCAGGGTGTACAGGCGATGGGTCGTCATGGCAGCGAAGGGGCGTAGCGAGACGGCAGATGGTCGTGCGCGTCCGGTGCTCAGCGCTCGCTCAGTGCCAGCTGGGCGCCGAGCGCCGCGAACGCACCCGCGAAGCCGCGGCGCAGCCAGGCCTGGACCCGCGGCGACTCGATGACGGCGGTGCGAAAGGCGTCGGCCAGCAGCCCGTAGACCACGAAGACCACGAAGGTCATCGCCATGAACACCACGCTGAGGCCGACCAGCTCGAGCACGGGGGATGCGGCGTCGCGCGTCACGAACTGCGGCAGGAACGCCAGGAAGAAGATGGTGAGCTTGGGGTTCAGGATGTTCAGCACGAAGGCCTTGACCACCCACCCCAGCGCCCCCGGCCGCACCGCCACCGGCTGCACCACGAAAGCGGTCCGATCGCGCCACGTGGCGACGGCCAGGTAGAACAGGTAGGCCACGCCCGCGAGCTTGAGGATCTGGAAGGCCGTCGCGCTGGTGTGCATCACGGCCGCCAGGCCCAGCACCGTGGCCATCAGGTGCGGCACGATGCCCAGCGTGCAGCCGACGGCCGCGAACACGCTCGCCCGGCGACCGTGGGCCAGGGCCGTCGACAGGGTGAAGACCACCCCGGTGCCGGGAATCAGCACGACGATCAGCGAGGTGACGAGGAACTCGGTGGAGAGCATGTGCACGATGCCTTGCAGGATGGGCCGACGCCGCGATGCATCTGCGGGCGGCGGCCGCGCGCGTGGACCACGCCGGACGACCCCGCGCCCTGGTCACGCAGAACCAGCGCCCGCCCCTGCACCGCGTTCATCATAGTTCGCGGCCGCCGGTCAGGCCGCCCGCGCGTTGCACCGGCCGGGCGTGCGGAGGCCCGGGCCGTCAGGCGATCGCTTGTTCCAGGTCCAGCCACATGTGCACCTTGGACAGGAAGCCCTCGGGCGTGGCGATGGCCATCGGTTCCACGCCGAAGGCGGTGAAGCCGCCGGACGCGTAGAGCGCAAGGGCCGGCCGGTTGCCCTCGGTGACGGTGAGGGTCACGACCCGCATGCCGGGCCGTGCGGCGGCGGCGGCGAGAGCCGCCTGGAGCAAGGCCTTGCCGGCCCCGAGGCCTCGGGCCGACTCCTTGACGAACATGCCGATGAGGTGGGCCTTGTGCCGCGTCTTTGGCTTGGCCGAGAACTCGATCGTGACCGTGCCGATCAGGTCGCCGTCGTGGAAGGCACCCCAGGCGAGGCTCAGGCCCCGAGGGTCTGCGATGCGGCCGACCCACCACGACTCCGGCTCGGCGGCCCGCTCCTCCGGCGTCGACGTGAAGGCGTCTGCCGCGCTCTCGTAGGCGTGCAGCATGAGTGCGCGATACCTCGAGGCGTCGGAGGCGGTCAGGCGATCGACGTGCATGCGGTTCGAACCTCAGGGTGGGAGCCGGCGGAGGCACAGGCAGGTCCCACCCGGCCGGCGACGACGGGAGGATGCCATGCGCGTCGCGCCGGGTGGGCGGGCGCCGCCGGGCGAGTCGGCGGACCCGTCTTGGGCGACCGGATCGGCCGACCCATCAGGCAACACCGGCGGGCAGGCGCAGCTGCGGGCGAACCCGCGAGGGCTGTCCCTCGATCGGCGCCGGCACCGCCCCGATCTCGATGGCGCCGCAGGCCCGGTAGAACGCGAGCGCGTTCGGGTCGGCGTCGACGTGGATCGCCTGCACGCCGGCACGCCGGGCCAGGGCCTGGACTTCTCGCAACAAGGTCGCACCGATTCGCCGACGCATGAAGGCCGGTCGGATCCACAGCGACACCAGGTCCCAGGGTTCACGGGTCGGATCGACCTGCGCAAAACCGGCCAGCTGCCCATCGGCGACGGCCACGACGGTGGGCCAGGTGGCCAGGGTGTCGGGCCGCGTGCTGAGATCGCCAGCCCATCGGTCCAACTGCGCCTCCGTGTAGCCCCAGTGGGACTTGGACTCGCGCGCCAGCCGGTTCAACTCGTCGAGGTCGCGCGGCACGGCCGGTCGAAGGTGCACGGGGTGCCTCACGCCGAGCCGTCCGCGGCGTCACGGCCAGCCATCGGGACCGACCGGCCGACGTCGAACGACGGTGATCGCACGACCCGGGAGTCCTGCCCTCGACGCGGCGCTCGATCCACCGCTTCTCAGGCCTCGGGTTTGTGGCAGACCGCCTCGATGTTGTGGCCATCGGGGCCGATGACGAAGGCCGCGTAGTAGGTGCCGCTGTACTGCGGGCGCAGGCCAGGACCCCCGTTGTCCCTGCCGCCGGCCTCCAGCGCGGCGCGATGGAACGCGTCGACCTCCTGGCGACTGCGGGCCGTGAACGCCAGGTGCAGCGGCGCCGGCTTCTCGTCGGACCGATACAGACACAACGAGGCGCCACTCCTCGAGCAGATCTCGACACCATCGGGCGGCCAATCCACCACCTCGGCGATGCCGAGCGGCTCGAGGGCCTTCAGGAAGAAGGCCCGGCTCGCCGGGTAGTCGCTGACTCCGAACTTGACGTGGTCGAACATGCGTCATCCTCCCCGATCGATGGCATCGCAGCGGCGTGGGCTGCCGGTCCTGATGCCAAGGTACCGGGCCGATCCCGCTGGAAGGCCCGGCCGGCGACGCCGCCGGGCGACGACGAGCGCCTCGCGCCGCCCGGCGGCCTGCCCTGGATGCCCCGCTCGCACGACCCGTCAGTCCGCGGCGGGTGATCGCGGCACGAACTGCGCCGGGTCGTAGAAGAACTGCTCGGCAAGGATGCGCTCGCCGCGCCATTGCTGATAGGCCAGTTCCTCGAGTTCCCGGACGCTGCCGTCCTGGCCTTCGAAGCGAAAGAACCAGCGGATAACGACAAGGTCGCCGTTCACGAAGACCGGTCCGATGCACTGGGAGTGGACCGACCGCACCTTGCCGAGCACCCTGGCCTCGTTCGCGACCAGGGCACTTCGCCCCACGCGGGGTTCGGCCTGGTTCTCGCGCATCGTGGCCTCCTCGTGGTAGTACTCCTCGATGGCTTCGACGTGGGCGCCTTGCTCCACACGGGCGATGAACCGGGCAAGCGTTTGCGATCCTGGCATGGTCTCGAGACTCCTCCGTGATGCGGCCCGGACCCGCCACCGTGACCCGGCGCCGCGTGTCGCGCAGTCGACCGCTCTCGCACCGCAGGCCCGCCGCGCCCGCACACCGGCGCCGCCGCGCACCGCCCGACCCAGCCGCGGTCGGGCCCCGGCCTCGGAACCGCACCAGTCTACGACGCGGGTCGTCGGTCTGGACACCCCGCGCCATCGCATCGCCACGGCCGGCGCCGAGGACGGCGGCCGTCGATGCGCGGGCTCACCACGATGGCCAGCCAGCCCGTGGGGCGGGCTCGCCGGCCTGCGTGGAACCGCCTCGGCCGCCGAGTCAGGCGGTCGGGTCGGCCCGACAGAAGGCCAGCCGATCAGGGCCGGCCCAGACATGCTGGTCGTCCGATCGGTAGCCGCGCAGCCACAAGCTGCCGTTGATCCGGCGGAGGTAGAAGCCCTTCGGCGTCTGGTCGTCCGTGGCGATGGGGATGGACACGACCGTGATCGAGCCTGGCGGCGCGCAGTGCCGCGTCCGAGGAAAGCCGATCTGTCCTTCTTCCTGTCCCATGAGCTGGAGCCGCAGATGCGGCCCCACCTCGAGTGGGCAGGGTGCCAGTCCGCTGCTCAGCGCCGCCTGGCGGATCGCTGGCATGGTGCCGCCCCGAGGCAGACCCAGATCCTCGACGGCCAGTTCGAGGACCTCCAGGCACCTCGGCGTCGCCAGGGTGCTGAAGCGTCGATCGGCCAACAGTTCCAGCGCGGCCGGATTCAGCTCGACACCCCTGGACCGGAGTGAACACAGCAGCTCGTCCTTGTCGACGCCGCCGATCCGGACCGGGTGGACGACGCGTGCCATGTCAGAGGCCGGTGTCGGCCACCCCCTCGATCACGCGGTCCGGCGCTGCCGTCATTCCGTGCGCGATGGCGTGGCGCGCTGGCCGCGCGGCCACTGTCGCGCCGAGGGGGTCGCCAGGCCGGGACGCCATGCCGCCGACCGGCCGCCCGACCGGCCCGTCAGGCCGCCGCCTCTCCGAGGTGCCGCCGAAGTCCCATGCGGCGCAGGTACGCGGCGAGCAGGGCCTGTGACTCGGCCGCCCTGTATCCGGGCAGGACCTGCAAGCGGCTTCGTTTGGAGTCGTGGTACGCGGCATGCGGCAAGAGGCGGAGTCCGACGATATCCGGGTCGGCGCGAGCGATCACCCACGCATCGATGCCCAGTTTGATGATGGCCCCGAGGCAGATCATGCACGGCTCGAGGGTGGTGTACAGGGTGCACCGATGCTTGCGCCGGAACAGAAAGGGAGCGATCGACTCGATGGCCAAGCGTTCGGCATGACGCGTGTCGTCGCCCGGACCCCCGGGCGGACCCATGGTCCCTTCAGGCGAGCGCCGGACGGGTCGTCCATGGCGATGGCCACGCGTGAGCGGGTGGCACCGGCAGACGCGGCGGCATCCCCACGCGCGCTTCCGGTGCACGGGCCGGATCGTGCGGGCGGGGTGCTGCTGGCCGACAGGGTGATGGCGCCGGAGCCGATTCATGCGCGGTGCGCTGGAGGGGCTGCAGGGCCCGGGAGGCGCCGGATGGGCCGGCGCGCCGGTGGCTGCAGGTCCCTGCACGCCGATAAGGCGGCCATAACCCTGCCCGGTCAGACTGGCTGCACGTCGGTGGGAGCCCTCTTCACCGCGCTCCAGGAGCTCAAGATGAATGCGGACCTCAAGCTGTTTGCCCTTCAATGGCTGCGCGTCGTTGCCATGGCACTGATCCCCGTGGTGTTCACCGCCTTCGCGGGCATCCCCCTCGCGCTGGGGGGCCATCCGGGAGAGCCCTTCGCCCGGGCTGCACACGTCGACCGACACATGACGTAGCGCCTGCGGCTTCGAACCGCTGCGCTGCCGACTGCAGGGGCAACCGGCCGAGGACGCCAGGCCCTCCTCCTGTGGGGCAACCCGGCGCCAGCGGGGACCATGGCCCGGCGCAGGTGGGGCAATCGGCAGAGGAAGGACGCGCGTGCGGCTGCTGCCAACGGCCGGGCTCGACCGATGCCACCGCGACGGATCGAAGACCAGCGCGCCGGCTGCATCGGCGCTGCAGACGGGTTCGTGGGTCCGAAGCCGAAGGCGAGTGCGGGCTCGATCAGTCCTCGCCGCGAGTCGGCGATGCCGCTCCGTGGACCCCCTCGATCCCGAGCGACGACGGGCAGGTCACGGATCGCCCTGAGCGTCCTGGCAGGCAGGCCACGGGCCGACGACCGCATGGCGCGCTGACCGAACGCGCAGGCCGCACCTCAGTACGGTTCGAACGCGACACCATGCTGCTTGAGTTGGGACTGCAGCAAGGCCCGCCACGGCCCCTGCGGCGACCACACGGCGGCCACCTGCTCATAGGCCTTGGAGGCGTCCTGGCCCTGCGTCAGGACCCGGTACAGAAAGACCATGCTGGACGCCCGCATGTTCACCTGGCAGTGCACCAGCACCTTCTTGCCCTGCAAGCGCCGCAAGGCGTCCGAGACGGCCCTGACATGCCCCTCCTCGGGCTTGGCGAACGGGATGGGAATGTGGACGAACTCGATGCCTTGCTCGCGCAGCATGGAGGGTTCGTCCGCGACGGCATCGTGCGCCGAGCTCGGGGCAAGGTAGACGACGGCCTCGAACCCCGAGCGCCCCAGCCGGGCCAGCGAGGCTGGGGTTGGCTGCCCCGCAGTGACCAGCAGCGGGTCGATGGCGACCACGTTCGGAGCATCCAGGTCATGCGGGGAAGCGGCCCGAACGCAGGTGCACCAGAGAAGCAGCATCCACGGTAGCTTGGACAGGCGTGGCATAGGAAGAGGAAGCGCAGCGTCGCTTGACGTCGAGTTGATCAGCCCGCTCAGGCGCGGCGGCCCGGCCGTGCGGCCGAGGACGAACCCAGGCGGCGGCACGAGCAGGCCGGCCTGCCCAGGCGCCTCCGGTTGACCGACATGTTAGACCGCGCTCGGTCACGCCGCCGACAGGGCCCGACCCACGCCCGGACGCACGGATCCTCGGCGTGCTGCTCCAACGCACGACCGAAGGCGCCGCTGCCCGATTCGAGGTTGGGTTCGAGGACGGCAGGACCGGGGTCCGCGGCCCTGACCCTGTACCACGGCTCGGAAGCCCGGGCCCGATGGCCTGCCATCGACGCCCCGGTCGAGGACCGGTCAGGCGTCTGCCCTGTCCTGTTCCAGCGTCGCCTTCATGGCCCTCATGCCCTGTTCAATCATGCCGGCGACTGCGGGTGCCAGTTCATGGGGCAACAAGTCGCAGATCCAGACCACCCGGCTCTGACGCTCGCCCTCTGGGATGATCTGGGTCGAAGCGTTGTGATGAGTCAGTCGGCCACCCACGACGGACCAGACCAATCTGCGGGCCTGATCATCCGCAGTGATGATCCGCTCCTTGGCCGAGAGGCCGTTCTCGAACTCCACGGTGCGCATGTCACCCTCGAGCACACAGTCCTTGACGAAGCCGCGCGCGAGGCGTGTGTGCAGGGCTCCAACGTCGCGCATGGCGGTCCAGACGTCGGCGGGTGGTACTTCGATCACGATCTCCCTGCGTATCGATGCCATCGATGCTCCATGTGGGTTCCGTCCTGGGTGCCGAAGGCATCCATGGAACGGAAGCGTATCGAAGCCCTGCTTGCCAGGCTGGCCGCATTCGGACACCTTCATCGCCCGGGAGTCAGAGGAAGCGGGAGCCAGATGGCCCGCGAGCGTCGCGCGGACGAGGCGCCCTGCCACCGGCGGCCCGGCTGACCGATCCGTCAAGCCTCGTCGGGAGCCACGACCTCCAGCTTGATGCGATCCGGGTCTTCGCAGAACACGGCGTAGTAGTTCGGACCACCGGCGTACGGATGACGGTCGGGGTACAGCATGGTGTGCCCGTTCTCGTTGATCCACTCGCTGATCTCGTCCACCTGCGCGCGGGATGTTCCACGGAAGGCCAGGTGGTTGAGGCCGACCCGCTTGCGGTGATAGCCCGCCGAGACGTGCTCGGGTGGGCATGGCAGGAGGCAGAAGTAGGTCTCGCCTTCCTGCCGCACGTAGTTCATGCCGCCTGGCCAACGCTCGGCCTCGTAGCCGAGCAGGGCCATGAACGGCGTCCAGAAGGCGCAGGAGCGCTCCAGGTCGCTGACGTAGAGCTCGACGTGGTGAAGCATGGCCATGCACCTGTGTGTGAGCGCGGAGCCCCACGTTCGAGCCAAACCGGGGATCGACGACCGCTGGGCCCGGGGGTGGGCCCGGGGCTGCCGAAAATGTACCGCGTACCGCCAGACCAGGCCCGCCGCCCTGCCGTTGGCGCCCCGCGTGCGGAAGCAGATGGGCGCCATGGCGGCGCAGGGGCCATGCAGTGGCGCCACCAGGCGAATGGGACGCATGGACGGCGGCTGCTCGAGCGCAGCGCAGCCCGCATGATGTCTGCAGAGGGCGGCTTGCGGCCGCCAGTGCGAAGAGCAAGACAAGCGCCGAGCTCCGCTGTCGACGCTTCGAGCCCCGCGATCCGCAACGGCCCGGCGGCCTGGCCGTTGCCGGTCCACGCTCGAGCGAAGGGCTGCTCGTCGCCTGCGTTGGCGATACGGTCGATCGATCTGTCGGGGTGCATCCGCGCCTACCAGATGTGCGGAACGAGCCGATACCTGACCGACTCGCAATAGCTCGGATAGCCGGGGAGGTCGCGAAGCAGCTCGCGCTCCTCCGATGTCGTGCGCAGGAGCAGCACGAGGAGGAGCGGGCCGGCAGCGAAGTACCCGGACGGATAGCCCAGCGCCAAGGGGATCGCAAGGATGCACAGCGCGACAGCGGCGTACATGGGATGGCGAACATGGGCGTATGGACCCGTGGTGACGAGCTGCTGGCCGTGCTCGACCCGGACGGTGGCCGCGGCGTGCGAGTTGACGCGATACACCCGGAACAGAAGGACGAAGGCAAAGGTGATGAGCAGGTTGCCCATCACGGCCACCCAGATGGGAAACGCAGGATGACCGCGGCGAACTTCCAGACCTGGCAGGGCCAGCTCGGCGGCGAACAGAAGGCCTGCCAATCCCACGATGACCTTCTGCCGGAGGTCGCCTTCTGCAGCCACTCCGGCCTCGAGCCGCCTGGCAAGGAGCTCCCGGTCATGGCCAATGAGCCATGCCGTGATCCACGCCGTCGCCGTGACGAAGCCAGTCAGGAACGCCCACGCGTGACCGTAGCGAAAGGTACCCGCCGGTATGAGCAGGACCCCTGCCATCGCGACGCTCATACGGACAACGGCTCGCCATGCGCTTCTTGTCAAGGCGTCCATGAAGCGGCTCCATGCAACCTAGGACCAGGATGACCAGGCGACGGCCCCACGGCGCCAGGCCCGTGCGGCGCAAGGCAGCCAGATGGTGCCGCGCGGGCCAGGTCGCCAGCCGTTGGCGATTCGGTTGAACGAACGATCAGGCCGCACTGGGTTCATGGAGGCGTTTGCCGACGAGCACCAGATCCTTCTCGACGCCGTCGAGTCGGGCGACTCTTGGCATGAAGCCCCATCGCTCGAAGCCCATCTTGCTGAACAGCGCGATGCTGGCCTCGTTGCTGGCGAAGATGGTCGCCGTCAGCGTCTCGATGCCCAGGCGTGGAGCCTGTTCGATGGCCTGGCGAAGCAGGTAGGTCCCAAGACCCCTGCCTTGGTAGTCCGGGTGCAGGTAGATGGCCAGGTCCGCGGTGATGAAGTAACCGGGCCGCTCGTTCATGAAGTGAAAGAAGCCGAGATAGCCGACGACCCCTTGTCCCGGGTTGGCTGCATCTTCGGCGACCCAGAAGGGTCTGTGGTCGGGTGTGTGCTCACGGAACGCAGGCAGCCTGGCCTCTACGGAGGTGGGCTCCAAGTCGCAGCTGCACGAGCGGGTTGCAACCGCGAAGTTGTAGATCTCCACCACGCGCGGCAGATCGGCCTCGGAGGCGTCGCGATACGTATAGAACATGGCGTCGGAGGAGTCTTGAGCGTGCGCGATTGGGCGTTCGAGGGACCTCTATCCCGGCCGCAGGTTGACCGTGGGGCTAGGTATCGCCCCTCACGCGTGGAACCGCGTACCGCAGTTCGGCGAAGCCGCTCCCCAACGGCTTCGCCGAAGTGAGCTGAAGTGGCGGCGAAGTCACTCGACGAGGGAACAGCGGTTTGCCCTTGCCCAGCGTCACCGAGCCGACCTGAACAATGACCTCGTCCAGCAGGCCGGCGTCGAAGAACTGGCCAGCGAGATCGCCGCCACCCACGACCCAGATGTTCTGGGTGCCGGCTGCGATCTGCATCGCGTCGTGGACGGGCCGAACGTCACCGCGGACGAACTTCAGATCTGCTCCAGGCACGGGAGGCAGCGACCTGTTGGAGAAGACCCAAGTCGGCTGCGTGTACGGCCACGTGGCGCCCACCTGGTCTTTCACCGTCAGTGCGTGACGCAGCATCCACCGATACGTGGACGCGCCCATGACCAGGGCGCCAACCTCGGCGATGAAGGACGGATAGCCCGTGTCATTCACGTCACCCAGAGGAAAGAGCCACTCCAGGGAGTCGTCTTCCGTGGCGATGAAGCCGTCGAGGCTTGTCGCGGTGTAGTACTGGGTCTTCATGGCGGGCGATGGGTGGCGAACGCGCCCTGCGACGCCACACGTGCGAATGAAGTGGCCACCAGCGGTGTGGCGCCCTGGCCGCGCGAACGATGATACCCAGCACGGCCGCGAGGCCCAGGCAACGCGCCGTTGGCGACCCACTTGAACGAGGGATTCGGCAACGGTGCGCGCAGCGCAGGAGCCGACGGATCGCGACTGACTCTGCGGCCCACACCGAAAGGGGGCAAGAACGGTCGCGGGACTCCGCGTCTGCGGGCATGGCCACGACCGGCGCTCACCCTTCTTTCTCCTCCTTCTCGATGGTCTCCGACTGTTCTTGAACGGGTTTCGTGACACGCGGCGGAGCGAAAGGCGGCGGAAACCCCACGAAGCAAAGAATGACCAAGATCGGAAGCAAGACGTAGAAGAGCGGCTTCTTCCAGTTCAGATTCATGACCCGCCCGAGCTGGGGCCAGCCAGGGCGAATTCAAGTCTCCCTCGCAGGCGGCACCTCGCAGGCAACGCTGACGCCATCCGGGCCGATTCGAGGCGCGCTTCGTCGGCGCCCATCGACCGGACGATCTGCCGCCCGTCATCCCGACCGCTCGGTTCGCAGCATGAGGAACTTGCGGATGCCGTTGGGGTAGCCAGCGATCTCCGCGGCAACCATGTAGCCATGCTTCTTGTAGAAGTCTGGTGCCTGGTAGCTCAGGGTTGTGAGATAGAAGACCGTGCAGCCACGTGAGCGAGCGGCTCGCTCGAACTCATGAAGAAGCCGCGTTCCCAGGCCGCGCGAGCGCTGGCCCTTGGACACCCACAGCTGAAGCAGCTCGCAGCAGGCTCCCCATGTGCGACCCACTGCACCCCCCAGGACCTGGCCTTCGGCGGCACGGGCAATGGCCGACAGCGGCGAGACGTCTTGCAGGGGTGCGACCGAGAAATTGTGCTCGTCGAGTCCCTGCTCGACGGCTTGAAGCAGTGGCTCTGGAGCTGCGTCGAACGTCTCGACGACGAGGGAGTCTGGGTTCATCCCGAGGCCTGACCGCTCAGGCCGCACTATCGACGGCGCCGTTGGGTGATGGGGTTGGCGGGGTCTTCAAGAGACACGAGTCCGAGCAACTTCAGCGTCAAGCTGTAGCCGATGGCCGCACCGCATCCAATGGTGACCGCCGCCACAAGGCGCAGTGCAGCTTGATAGATGACGACTGTCTTCTGGCCGTGGTACCAGGTGAATCCCCACAATACGAGCGCGAAGAAGCCGACGAATCCAAGGACGGTCAATGCGAGCAGGATAAGGATGTGTCGCTTCCGAATGTGCCGTCTAGCAAGGACGACTGCCACCAGTGAAAGCAAGAAGACGGGCGTTGCGTATACGCCAAGCACTCCCAAGACAAGCTCGTCCATTGATCGCGCACCTCCTTCACGTGCGGCCTACCGCAGAGTCAAACGGGCGACGAAGGCTGGACGCATTGCCCGCGCGGTGCAGCATAGGCAGAAGGCGCCGCGCGGGCAAGGTGGCCAGCCGTTGGCGCTCCGAGTGAAAGACCTGTTAGGCCACACGTGGCGGACGCCACTCATAGACCAGTGTGGTGCTGCCGTCTGAATGGAGACGCGGTGCAATCCGCTTCGCCCCGGCCTTGGCCAGTACGCGTTGTGATGCCAGATTGCCCGGCGCGACCGTCGCGATGACCCGGGACAGGCCATGAGCTTGGTGGCCGTAGCCCAGCAGGTACGGGACTGCTTCTGAGGCGTAGCCCTTGCCCCAAGCCTCCCTGAGGAACGCGTACTTGACTTCTGCCTCGGACTGGCCACCGGGGTGAACAAGACCGCAGAAGCCCACGACGAGGCCAGTAGCCCGCTCTTCAAGCGAAAACATGCCGTAGCCTCGGAGTGAGTAGTTCCGCGCGGTGACCTCGAGCCACTCTTGGCAACTCTCCAGCGTGATGGGACTGCCGTCGCCGACAAACTGCATGCCAATTGGATCGGAGTAGACGGCGAAGATGGTCTCAAGGTCGTCTCCGACCCAGCGCCGACACAACAGCCGAGGGGTGATGAACAGCGGCTCAGGCACGATCGAATTGTGTGGCCCAACGCAGAGTCAACCGGGCGACGACGGCTGGACGACCTGCCCGCGAGTCGCAGCATGGACAGCACGCGCCTCGCGGGCAAGGTGGCCAGCCGTTGGCGCTCCGATTGCACGACCTGTTAGGCCGCACCCGACTGCTCACTCAGCTTCTTGAGTCGTTCGAGAGCTTTCGGCCAGGCGAGAGCCAGATGCTCCTCCCAGTCTGCGGGAACATCCTGGTCTACAACCACCTTGACGCCTTCCGGTGCAGGTACGAGCGTGTAGTTCTCATAGGCAGGCGCCCAAGCTCGGACAGCCTCGCTATCGGTGTCTTCGACCCCGTTAGCAATGAAGCCAAGATGCCGGATGGAGATGAACTCGTTCACTCGGCTCACAGCG
>WBZL01002529.1_pt2 | contig 12868 bp, 9 predicted proteins | sample 5204291 | NCBI WGS metagenome assembly WBZL01 (sample SAMN12344345, study PRJNA552823) | activated sludge metagenome | biome: Activated sludge suspended growth; feature: Nitrification reactor; material: Wastewater; isolation source: activated sludge from nitrification reactor of wastewater treatment...
TCGTAGACCACGAACACCCGCTTGGTCATCGGCTTGAAGCCGAGCAGCCGGGCGAGCAGCAGCGCCGGATCCGGCGCCAGGCTGGATACCGTGAAATTGCGCAACTCCGACTCCGGCACGGTCACGATGCCACCGACCACCACACCGATATCGCGCTCCAGGTTGCTGGCAACCTTCAGGCCGTTGCGGCCGAGGGCGATCACCACGCGCACGTCGTGGCGGCGCAACTCGGCGACGATATCCTGCTGATTCGGATTGGCGCCAACCGCGATGCTGGTCACCTGCCCCTTGGCCTGATCCTCGATGCCCTTGATGATCCTGGCAAACACGGCGCGGTAGGGTTCGCCGATGTCGGGGAAGAGAATGGCAATGCCGCGCGGCGGCGACAACACGGCGGCGGCGGCCAGACCGGCACCCAGCGACATGGCCAGAAGCCATGCCGCGGCGGCGCGCCAGAATCCCGGTCTCGGCATGGTCAGAAGGTCACAACGAATAAGTGGCCTGGAGATAGATGACACGCGGCGCCATCGGCAGGTCGTCGGGGATGGCGGCACCGGGCGCCAGGCTGGGTTCGCGCACGTCGGCATCGAACAGGTTGCGCGCCGACACGGCGAAGTTCCATGCGGAACGTCCCCGCTCGGTGCGCAGCGTCAGGTCGACCGTCGTGTAATCGGCGATCCGCGGCCGTGTGTCGCCCGCCGGCCGGCGCCTGTCGGCGACGTGATTGATCTGACCACTGACCCGCCAGCCAGGCGCAATGCGCCAGTCGGCACGGCCATACAGGTGGTGCTGGGGCGCATAGCCGACATCTTTCCCGGTTGCGTCGTCGATCGACCGCTGATACGCATAGTGGCCGGCAACCCGCAGATTCCGGCTCGCATCCCACACCGACTCAAGTTCCATGCCGCTGCCGTGCTGGCTTCCCGTGTTCTGATAGGTGGAACCCGCCACCGGCGCGGCGTTCGGCACCAACCGGATCATGTCCCGCATCGCATAGCGGAACACGCTCAGGTTCAACTGGACATTCTTGCCCGCCTGCCAGGAGAACGCGGTCTCCAAGGTCCGGATGGTTTCCGGTTTCAGGCCCGGGTTGCCGTTGCCCACCGGATTGATGCCGTATTGCTCGTTGAAGGAGGGCGCTCGAAAAGCCTGTCCATAAAGCAGCTTGGCCGTGAGGTCGAGCGCCGCGTCCCAAACCACGGCAAGACGCGGGTTGGTGGTGCCACCGAAATCGGAATACCGGTCGTGGCGCAGACCCGTGGTGAGGGACCAGTCCTTGGTGAAGCGCCATTCGTCCTGGGCGAAGAGGTAATCGACCTGGCGCAGTTGCGGCCGGATGAAGGGCTGAATGTCGGAGTAGTCGATCACCGGACCGGTGGGAATCGGCGCGCCCGTGCCGCTCAGCCGGTAGTTCTTGATGGTCTTGGTCCGGTAGAGATCGAGATAGTCATGCCCCAGGCCAAGACGCAGGCTGTGACCGGCCAGGCCGGCATAGGTGGCATCGGCCGACAGCCGGATTGTCCTGTCCCAATGGTTCGGACCACCGATCATGCCGTCGGGAAACGACCCGCTCGGCAGCCTCGTACCGGGTGGCAGCAGTTGCAGATTGGTCGGGTAGGTGAAGCCATACGAGTCATAGGCCGCGGTGAGTCCCACGCCCCAGTGGCGCGCGAATTCCGGGTCGCGCCACGAAATGTCGCCGACAAAATGCTCGGCCTTGCCGAGACTCGACGGATCAAGCGCGGACGAAACACCGGCACCGGTTTGCAGATCGTCGCGGACCCGATAGCCGGCGTGCGCGCGCCACTTGCCGCGAGACAGGTTCAGGCTGGCATCGATCGCGCTGCCACCGGTATTGACCGGTCCCGGCGCCAGGCTGGCATGCGTACCGTACAGCCTGTCGTTGCGGCTTTGCGCGTCGGCGTCGATGGTTTCGCGAATGCCGTCGGTGCCGCCGACGCGCAGATACGCCGCGACCTCCATCGGCCCCAGTTTGCCGCCGTGTTGCGTCCAGGCGCTCCAGGTGCCGAACGAACCGGCCCGCAAGCCCATTTCGGTACCGGGTGTCTCGGCGGCGGTCTTGGTGATGACATTGATCACGCCGGCATAAGCGTCGGCGCCATACAGCGCGGAACCGGGACCGCGGATGACCTCGATCCGCGCCACGTTCTCCAATGGCACGCCGACCCAATCCACCCCCTTGTCGCCACTGAACATCGTGGTCACGGGAATGCCGTTCTGCAGCATGAGAACCTGCGGCGTGGTTTGCCCGCTGCCGATGATGCCGCGCAGGTAATACATCGATGCATAACGCACGGAAGCACGCGAGACGTGCATGCCCGGCACGGTCTCCAGCACTTCGTCGAGATCCGTCGCGCCCATCGCCACGATGTCCTCGGCGGTGATCACCGTCGCGACGGCAGGCGCACGGCGGAGGGACTGCTTGCCGCCGGTGGCGATGCTGATCGAGGATTGGTCGCCATAGACGAGCGCCAGATCCTCTTCGTCGGACAACGGTTGCGCGCCGCCGGCGCAGGACCATAGCAGCGCCAGGCTTAGCGCCACGACTCTTGTTCGCATGAACATTACCCCTTTGTTCTCCCCTGGAGACATGATCCTCTCCTGCTCCGCTTCGAGGCGGAACTTGATTGATTCTAGTCCGACTCGACCTGACCGATCACGATCCGGTGCGCGAACAACGCCCGCGCCACACTCGCCAATGGCCCCGGATCAACCCCCAGGCGGTTCGCCACGGGCCGGTGTCGCCGCCGGGCGACATGCCACCGCCAGATTGGGTAACGGCTAAAATGGCGGGCCTGAATAGGCCATCGTGGAAAATAGACATGCCGAGACTTGACGCGGTGTTGCTTGCCCTGCTGCTGATGTTTTCGGGTATCGCGCTTACCCAGGCCGCCGAGGAACCCAGCGCGCTTGACCCGCGACCGTCATCCGTCGGGCCGGGCCAGACGGCCAAGGAGTCGGCAGGGCAGGTCGGCCATTCGTTTCGCGACGCGGCCATCCAGATCGGCCATGGCGCGCGAAGCGCGGCAGCGGAGATTGCCCAGGCGGCGGTGAAGATCGGCCACGCCTTCCGCGATGCCGCCCGGCAAATCGGTCAGGTGTTCAGGCGATCGGATCCGCCGGCATCCCAGGCGCCGGTGGTCGGCGCCGCCCCCGCCAAGCAAGTTGCCGCCGCGCCATGAACAAGCCGGCTTGCAGCATCGTCATTTCCCTCCTGCTCGCTGGCGGCGGCCACGGCCTCGCCGCCGAGACCGGTGAAGCGCTGACGCCGAAGCCATCGTCCGCCGGCCCCGTCCAGACGGTGAAAGAGACGGCGGCTCAGGTCGGCAAGACCGCCAAGGAAGCGGCCGTCCAGGTCAGCCACGGCGCGCGCGTCGCCGCGACCGAGGCCCGCCAGACCGCCACCGATGCGGCCAACGCCACCCGCGACGCGGCCACGCACGTCGGCGAAACCGCCGCTGAAGCCGGTCAGGTCGCCCGCGATGCCGTCGGGCAGGTCAGCCAGACCGTCAAGGAATCGGCCAAACAGGTCGGCCAGGCCATCAGGCCGTCCGGCGATCCGGCACATCCCGCGCCGGTGGTCAACGCCACGCCCGCCACGCCGGTCGTCACGATCCGGACTCCGCCGGCCACATCCGGCAAGTAGGCGGCCGGCAAGACGTCAGGTTGTGGAAAAGCGGGTCCGCAGATAGTCGATGATCTTGCCGGACTCGTAGAGCCACTCGCGGTTCCCCGCCGCATCGGCGATCCTCAGACAGGGCACCTTGGCCTGACCGCCGCCAGCCACCAGGTCGTCGCGATCCCTGCCCTCATGCTGGGCATCGAGGCGTTCGATGTTCAGCGACAGGCGACGGATTTCCTGTCGCACCTTGATGCAGAACGGGCAGGTCTTGAATTGATACAGAACGAGGTCCCGGCACTGTTCGTCCACCACCGCCTGCGCCGCCGGAGGCCTCACCAAGCCTCTCGGGCGGGTGACCAATTCCCACAGCAGCATGAAGGGGCCGAGGACAACCCGCAGGGTCCGGAAGAACATTCTGACGACAGATTTCATGGTGGCTACCGAAAGTGGTCTGAAAGGGCCGTTCGCCGTAGACACGGCACCGTTCCCTTGGTGGCCGAGTGTAACGCAGCGTGGGTCAGCCGCCGGCTCCCTGCATCCAGTTGCGGCTGCGACGGATCGCTTCCCGCCAGCGCTGCTTGATGGCATCGACCTCGGCGCCCGGCATGGCCGGCTCGAAGCGCCGCTCCGCGCGCCACAGGGCGGCTATTTCGTTCTCGTCGCGCCAGACGCCGACCGCCAGACCGGCAAGATAGGCGGCGCCGAGCGCCGTGGTTTCCGTCACCACCGGCCGGACGATGGGCCGACCGATCAGGTCGGCCTGAAGTTGCAGCAGCAGGTTACTGGCTGCCGCGCCGCCATCGACACGCAGTTCCGCCAGCGGCATCTCGGCCGCGTCTTCCAGCGGGGCCAGCAAGTCGGCCACCTGCAGCGCTATCGATTCCAGCGCGGCGCGGGCGAGATGCGCGGCGGTGGTGCCACGCGTCAGGCCGAAGATGGCGCCGCGCGCGTAGGGATCCCAGTACGGCGCACCGAGGCCGGTAAAGGCCGGTACGAAGGCGACGCCGCCGGTATCGGCAACGCTGGCGGCCAGCGTTTCGATCTCACCCGCGGTCTTGATCATCCCCAATCCGTCGCGCAACCATTGCACGACGGCGCCACCGATGAACACGCTGCCCTCCAGCGCGTAGCTAAGACGGCCCGCACGCTGACAGGCCACCGTCGATAGCAGACCGGCCGACGAGAGACGCACCTCGTTGCCGGTATGCATCAACAGGAAGCAGCCGGTGCCGTAGGTGCTCTTGGCCAGGCCGGCTGAGAAGCAGGCCTGGCCGGCCAGCGCGCCTTGCTGGTCGCCGACCAGCGCGGCCAGCGGAATGCCAGCGAGTTCCGGCACCCCGGTAACCCGGCCGATCACGCCGCTGCTGTCCACCACCTGCGGCAACACGGCGCGGGGGATACCGAATTCGGCCAGCAGCGCGTCGCTCCAGTCACCCGCGCGCAGGTCGAACAGCAGCGTGCGGGAAGCGTTGGTCGCATCGGTGACATGCTGCGCGCCACCGGTGAGCTTCCAGACCAGCCAGCTATCGACGGTGCCGAAAGCCAACGCCCCCGCCTCGGCGCGGGCGCGCAGCCCCGGCTGACTATCCAGCAGCCAGGCGAGCTTGGTGGCGGAAAAGTAAGGATCGAGGACCAGACCGGTGCTGGCGTGGATCGCCGCCTCGCAACCATCCACGCGAAGCTGGGCACAGTGATTGGCGGTCCGCAAGTCCTGCCAGACGATGGCCGGCGCCACCGCCGCGCCACTGCGGCGATCCCACAGCAGCGTGGTTTCGCGCTGGTTGGCGATGCCGATCGCGGCCACCTCGCGCGCCGTGATGCCGGCCTTGGCCAGGGCTTCCAAGGCGGTCGCCGCCTGGCTGGTCCACAGAATCTCCGGATCGTGCTCGACCCAACCGGGCCGAGGATAGAACTGCGGAATTTCCCGTTGCGCGATGGCGCATGGCCGGCCCAAGCGATCGAAAACGACGGCACGGGAACTCGAGGTACCCTGATCCAGCGCGAGAACGTAAGGCGCCACCCTCGTCACGCCCGCGCCGCTACTTCTCGAAGACGTAGGTACCAGGCGCCGGGCCGAGATTGGGATAAGCCTTGCTGTCCATCTTTGGCGCGGGCACCATGGGCCCGCATTGCGGCGACAACCAGGCCAGCCAGTCCTGCCACCAGGAGCCCGGCTTCTTATCGGCGCGATTGAACCAATGCTCGAAATGCTCGTTGCGCTCGGGTTCGGCCACCCAGAAACTGCGCTTGGGCGGGCTGACCACCGGATTGACGATACCGAGAATGTGGCCCGAGGTGGACAGGACAAACCGCACCGGCGCCTTGACATTGATGTACTTGCGGATGCGATAGGACTGGCGCCAGGGCACGATGTGGTCGTCTTCCGCACCCACCGCGTAGAGCGGCTGGGTAATGCGGTCGAGGTCGATCGGCTCGCCGGCGATGGTCAGCGCGTCGCGCTTCATCAGATTGTTGTGCAGGTACATCTGGCGGAGATAGAAGGAGTGCATCGCCGCCGGCATGCGGGTGGTGTCCATGTTCCAGAACAATACGTCGAAAGGCGGCAGCGGCTCGCCAAACAGATAGCTCTGCTCGAAGTAGTGCCAGATCAGGGTGTTCGACCGCAACAACCGGAAACTCGACGCCATATCGTCGCCGGCCAGATAGCCGGTCTTGTCCATCTTCTCTTCGAGTGCGGCCACCGCCCCCTCGTCGATGAAGACGTCGATGTCGCCCGGATGCGAAAAATCCGTCAATGTGGTGAACAATGTCCAGTGCGCGACCGGCATTTTCTTTTCGCCGTAGTGGCGGCTCGCCCAGGCCATATAGGTCGCCACCAGGGTGCCGCCGATGCAGTAGCCGGTCAGATGCACCTGCGGTGATTTGCTCAGCCGGCACGCCGTCTCGACCACCTGATCGACCCCTTCGGCCAGATAGTCGTCGAAGCCGACATCGGCCATCTCGGTGGTCGGATTCTTCCAACTGGTGATGAAGACGCTGTAGCCCTGGTCGGTGAGGTACTTGACCAGGCTCTTCTTCGGGTTCAGATCGAGAATGTAGAACTTGTTGATCCAAGGCGTGATGATCACGATCGGCGTCTTGTGCACCTCGGCCGTGGTCGGTGTGTACTGAATCAGTTCGACCAACCGGTTGCGCATCACCACCCGGCCGGGAGTGGTCGCCAGATCGACGCCCACCTTGAACGCGTCGGCCTCGACCATGCGGATGTTGTTTGCCTTGGCGTCGCGCATGAAATGCTTGAAGCCGTTGACCAGACTGTCGCCGCGACTCTCGACGTACTTGCGCATGGCCACCGGGTTGGTCAGGAAGAAATTGGTCGGCGCCATGGCGTTGAGCCATTCGCGCAACCAGAAGGCGGCGCGCCGACGCTCCTTGTCCGACAGCCCCGGGGTCTCGAAGAGCATGTCTTGAAGCCGGTGGGTAATCGCCAGGTAGGACTCCTTGATGATGTCCCACGTCGGCGCCTCGCTCCACACCGGATCGGCGAAACGCGCGTCGTCCGCCTGCGGCTTGACGACATTCTCGCTCGGCAGGCCCATCGCGCGGCGCATCAGATGCCCATAGAGGGCCAGGGCATCCCCCGAAATGGCGCTGACCGCCCGCGACAACTCTTGAGGATGCATGAGCCACGCCGCTTGCGCGTTGAGCAGCGAGGTGGTCATGCCGAACGGATCGACGCGCCGCTGCAGCAGCGCGATCATGTCCTCCATGGTACTGGCGCCGGTCAGATCAGGGCCGGGTGACTGTTTTGTCGACATGCCGTTGTTACCCATGATGCGCTCCAATAAGGGACGTTACCTAAGCCTATCCTAGCGCCGGCACGCGACCATGGGAAGCTATCCCAGCCGGCACGACGGGTCCCTCCGGGGAGCAAGACGGGCACCGAACTCTCTTGCTTGCGGGTCATATCTGTCGAATCCGGGAATTCCCATACTCCACCTGGAACCACTCTTGAGTCCATGGGAAAGCGAAACCACTGCCGGCCGCCTTGACCTCCGACTGCCGAGTCCGAATCGGGGGAAATTCGGACCACGACCAAGCCAGCGACACATCGATCTCGGCGCAGGGGGGGTGCCGGGATGATGCGACGGCGGTACCGGAAGTCCGGTCCGGCAGTGGTTTCATTCAAGCTAATACAAGGTCCGTGCCAGGCCGATTCCCTGGTCTGGCGCGCCAATTGCACCCACTGGCCGCCAAATAACGCATGAGCAGGCGCCATTAATGGCATTCGAACCAAGCGCATCGCCACCTTTGGCGGTCGCGGTCGTCAGCCGACCACCGGGTAGCTGCGACAATTCGCCGCGTCACCGGGCGCGCCGTTCGGTTGCGGTATGCTGCGCGCCTGTGTCCGCCGCCAACCGATCCCTTCTCGTCGACCTCGCCATCATCCTGGCATTGGCCATCGTTGCCGTGGTCGGCTACAAGTACTCACCGCTGTTGTTGCCGAAGGCTGATTTGACGCTGGCGCCCGTTGCCGGCTGCGACCTGCATCGAGAGGCCTGCCATGCCGACGTACCCGGCGGCGGCCGCATCGAACTGAGCATAGCGCCACGGCCGATTCCCGTCATCCGCCCCATGCGGGTGAGCGTTTCGATTTCCGGCCTGACCGCGGACAAGGTCGATATCGACTTCGCCGGAGTGACCATGAACATGGGTCTCAACCGACAGACGCTGACCGCGGATGGCAATGGCCGCTACAGCGGCGAAGCCACCCTGCCCGTGTGCATCACCGGCCACATGGCCTGGCAGGCTACGCTAATGGTGGAAACCGACCGGCAGCGCATTGCCGTCCCCTTTCAGTTCGAAGCGCCGCTGGACGGCAACTGAGGCCCCATGTCCCAACGTCTGCTCATCGTCCTGGTTGCCGCGCTCGCCGCGACCGCTATCGGTCTCGCGCTGTTCTGGCAGCCGCAATTGGCGGTCGGCCCCGGCCATCCGGCGACGCCTGTCGGTGGCGATTTCGTCCTGACGTCCGCCGATGGTCCCTTCGACACCGCGAGCCTGCGCGGCAAAGTACTGCTGATCTACTTCGGCTACACGTATTGTCCGGATATCTGCCCGACCTCGCTGACCGCCACCGGCCAGGCACTGAATCGCCTGACGGCGGCCGAACTCGAACAGGTGAAAACCGTGTTCGTCTCGGTAGACCCGGAGCGCGACACGCCGGAGCGCCTCAAGGACTACGTCGCGTTCTTCCACCCGAACATCGTCGGCGTCACCGGCACACCCGACCAGATCGCCGCCGCCGCCCGCCGCTACGGCGCCAGCTACGCGCGGCAGGACGTGGCCAGCACGGCGGGCTACGTCGTCGACCACAGCGCCTGGACCTACGTCGTGGCGCCGGATGGCCGCCTGGCCGGCCAACTCGCCCACGGCGCCAGTGTCGAGCAGATTGTCGCCGCGATTCGCAAGTCGCTCCCCTCCCCCTCACCCGCGAAAGGAAACTCATGAAACCCGCCACCCTTGCCACCGCCTTGTCGGCCGCGCTTGCCGGTTGCTTTTCCCTCGGCGCCTGGGCCGCCGGCGCCGCCGACAGCGTGACCGTGGTCGATCCCTACGTGCGCATGGCACCGCCGGGAGCCATGGCCACCGCCGCCTTCATGGTGCTGAAGAATGGCGGCGACAAGGACGTGAAGCTGGTAAAGGCCGACAACACCGCCTCCAAGATCACCGAGTTGCACACGCATCTCAACGAGGGCGGCGTGATGAAGATGCGTCCGGTGCCCGCCATCGACATCAAGGCCAAGGGCGAAGCCGTACTCCAGCCCAGCGGCCTGCATGTCATGCTGATCGACATCAAGGCGCCCCTGAAGGAAGGCGACAAGGTCGCCATTACCCTAGGCTTCGACGATGGATCGAGCAAGAAGATCGAGGCGCCGATCCGGAAGCCGGCGCCGATGCCCGCAGCCATGGACCATTCGACCCACTCGCACTAGCGCGGCCGACGGCGCCGCCGCCCGGCGCGGCGGCGCCAATATCCAGCCCGAATACAAAATACAATCCGATCTTCCGTTCCCCGGGAAAGTGAAGATCGTGGCTACCCACCGTAACGCGCGGCGCCTCCTCGCGGGCTTCTTCTTGATCTGTTCGAACTGCCCAGTCCTGGCCAACAGCGCGGAAATCATCGACCTGGTCGGCCGCGGCGACTTCAAGCCCGCCCAGACGAGCGACTGGCGCCAGGCCAACGTTCGTCAGCAACTGGACGGCGGTGCCTACGTCCGCACCGGCGACCTCAGCCAGATGGCCGTTCTGCTGCGCGACCAGACGCAACTTCGCCTGAACCAGAACAGCGTCCTGCAAATCCGGGAACTGGCCAACGACGGTGCACCGACCCGCCTGGAACTCTCCGCCGGCCGCGCCTGGATGCAGGCCAAATCGCGCCCGGCCGCGACTGGCGGCAACCAGCCGCCCGCGTTGGAGGTTCGCACCCCCAACGCGGTGGCGGCGATTCGCGGCACCGACTGGGACATCGAGGTCGAGCCGGCCGGGAAGGTCACGCTCACCGTGCTATCCGGCGAAATCGAGTTGTATAACGACTTCGGCCGGGTCTGGGTGGCAGCCAATCAGCAGGCCACCGTCGAAGCCGGCCAGGCACCGGTCAAGCGGCTGATCACCAATGCGCGCGAGCGCGTTCAGTGGGTCACCGCCTATCGGCCCAAGCCGCGCCGATGGGCCACCCCGGGCAACCCGGCGGTCGCGGAAGCCATTGCCGCCATCGAACGCCAGGACTTTGCCGGCGCCGCCCGCTTGCTCGCGGGCGATCCTGGCAACGATAGCGACACTGTCCTGCTGCGCGCGGATCTGCTGCTTTTCCAGGGCGAGACGGCGCGGGCCATCGCGCTGCTCGAACCCGTGTGGCAACGGGATCCCGGCAATCCACGGCTGCCCGCCTTGCTGGCGCGCGCGCATCTGCTCGCCGACCAGTCGGCGCAAGCCCAAGCGGTGCTCGACACCGCGCTGGCCCGTCACCCCAAGGATACGGAGTTGTGGCTCGCCCAGGCCGAACTGGCGCGCATCGCCGGCGACACCGGGCAAACCCGCGCCGCCTTGGCGACAGCCTTGTTGCTGGACGCCGGGCAGCCCGATACCTGGTTCGGCCTGGGTCGCCTGGCTGCGGAACGGGAAGATGTGCGGGAGTCCCGAGAGCGGCTGGCGCGCGCGCTGGCCTTGAATCCCGGCGGTGCCGGTTACCGGGGCGAACTGGCAACCCTGGAGACCTTCGCCGACCGTCTCGCCGAGGCCGACGCGGCCTTCGGCCAGACCCTGGCCGAACAACCTGCCGACTACGTGGCGCTCACCGGCTTGGGGGTCCTGCGCCTGAAGCAGGGCCGCACCGACGAGGCGCTGGACACCCTGCTCAAGGCCGGCCTGCTGGAACCACGCTATGCCCGCGCCGCCATGTACACCGGCATTGCCTACTACCAGCTCGGCCGCCCGGACAGCGCCGCCGAGGCGCTGCTGAGAGCGACCAAGCTCGATCCCCGCGACCCTCTGCCGCATATGATGTTGAGCCGCATCGCCGCCGACCGCATGGAGTTCGCCGCGGCCATCGCCGAAGCCCGCCGCGCCTCGGAATTGATGCCCTTCCTCAAGTCGCTCAATCAGCTCGCCAACGACCAGAAGGGCACGGCCAACATCGGGTCCGCATTGGCCCAGTTCGGCCTCGAAGAATGGGCCCACGCCCATGCCTACAACGCCTACACGCCTTATTGGGCGGGTAGCCACCTGTTTCTGGCGGACCGCTACAACGGCGAGTTCAATCAGAACGCGGAGCTCTACCAGGGCTTCCTGTCCGACCCGACGGTCTTCGGCGCCGCCAATCGGCAGAGCCCCCTCATCGCCCGGCCGGGGCACTACGCCAACGTCGAGTTCGTTCGCGCGCGGGAAGATCTTGCTTACCCTCAGTACGCAGGAACGGCCAACGGCTATTTCGCCTCGCCGTGGCCACTTGCCTACTATCTGAACGGCGAGCAAACGCGGTTCACGCCGCGATCCTTCGACACCACCGGCGACACCTTTTCGCATACCTTCGGACTGGGCGCCAAGCCGAGCCACGACCTGGGTCTGTTTGTCTTCGACACCCGGCGAAAGATGGATTTCAATCTGAATGGCGATTTTTCCGGCATTCGGTACATCGACGACAAGGTGGCCAATACCAACGAACGGCTCGATGTCGGCGGCCACTATCGCTTCGCCCCCGAGTCGCAGTTGTGGTTGAAGATCGGCCGCGGCGACGAAACACGCGAGATCGATGGCGGCTTGCGGTTCCCGGCGCTGACTCGGGAGATGTCCCAGACCTTCGGCGCGTCCTTTCCCGACGACGGCTTGTTGTCGCAGCGCGCCCACACGACCGTCGACGACTGGCAGGTGCGCCATGTCGTCGATCTCGAGCCCCGCTGGCAATTCGGCTGGGGCGCGGAAAGCGGCAAGAACGCCTCGCGCAGCCGGTTGGGCATGCTCGTTCTGCCGGTCTTGATCGTCTCGGCCGAGCAAGCCCAGGTCGAGTCGCGCGATATTCATCTGACCAACCGGCTCCGTTTGTCCACGGACCTGACCGTTCAGGCGGACGTCAGCCGCCAGCAGTTGACGCGCGACTACGCGTTCGACCGCGCCTTGGGATTTTTCGTCGGCTCGGGCGTTGTGCTGCCTGGCGGCTCGACCCGCGAGAAGACCAAGCTCACGGAATGGAATCCGCGCCTCGGCCTGGCCTGGCAGCCCGCACCCGGCAGCACGTTGCGACTGGCGGCGCAACGTTGGCGCAAACCGGCGGCACCCGGGACGCTGGCGACGGTGGACACCGCGGGCATTCCGCTGGACGACCGCCTGGTCGCCATGGGCGGACAACTGAAGCGCGCACGCGCCCAGTACGAGTGGCAACCCAATGACAAGCTGTTCGTCCAGGCCTGGGCCGATCGACGGGAGATTCGAAACCTGGTCAATGACAACGGCGACCTGCTGCAAGGCTTCTCGGTTCCCGATCTGGAGCGGCTGCGCAACAAGCCGAACTTCATCGCCCAGGCCTACGACCCGCTGGAGGAGACCCCGGAATTCGGCGTGGCGCGCATCAACGCGTTTGGCCTGGCGGGAAACTTTCTGCTCCAGGACAAGCTCAGCCTGGCCACCCGCTACCATCGCAACGACAGCCGCAATCTGGGTACCGCCCACGCCGGCCTGCAGGTACCCTGGCTACCCAGGCACCTGCTG
>WBZL01004093.1_pt1 | contig 12867 bp, 10 predicted proteins | sample 5204291 | NCBI WGS metagenome assembly WBZL01 (sample SAMN12344345, study PRJNA552823) | activated sludge metagenome | biome: Activated sludge suspended growth; feature: Nitrification reactor; material: Wastewater; isolation source: activated sludge from nitrification reactor of wastewater...
AGGGGGTGCAGGAAGATGTGATCGATATTCTGCTCAACCTCAAGGGCGTGGCGATCACCCTGCAGGAAGGCGTTGAAGAAGCTAACCTGACGCTCACCAAAAAAGGTCCCGGCCCCGTCGTGGCGGGTGATATTGTGGGCGGTCATGCCGTTGACATCATCAATCCTGATCACACCATTGCGCATTTGACCAAGAGTGGTGAGCTGAACATGCGGCTCAAGGTCGAGCGGGGGCGTGGCTACTGGCCGGTGACCCAGCGCGAAGGTGCCGACAGCGAGACCCTATCGATTGGCCGGCTCCGCTTGGATGCGTCTTTCAGTCCGGTCGCGCGGGTCAGTTACCGGGTGGAGAACGCCCGCGTTGAGCAGCGCACTAATTTAGATAAGCTGGTCTTGATTTTGGAGACCAACGGCACGATCGATCCGGAAGAAGCGATTCGTACTGCGGCCCGGATTTTGTTAGATCAGTTGTCGGTGTTCGTCGATCTCAAGGGTAAGCGCGATGAGCCATCGCTCCCACCGCTGGTGGATATCGATCCGGTTTTGATGCAGCCAGTCGATGATCTTGAGCTCACCGTGCGTTCCGCCAACTGTCTGAAGGCGGAGAGCATCTACTACATTGGCGATCTGGTGCAGCGAACTGAATCAGAGTTGCTGAAGACGCCGAATCTCGGTAAAAAATCCTTGACTGAAATCAAGGATGTTCTTGCCAAGTACAAATTGTTCCTGGGCATGAAGATCGAGAATTGGCCGCCGCCGAACTTGAGCTTGGAGCAGGCTGAAGATCGGGCCGCTACCGCGCGCCGTTCGATGAGTGGATCGGGAGATCCCTTGGAGAACGATAAACCATCGAAGTTGGATTCTCGGGCCACGACCGGCGACGCCGCCGATGATGTTGAATGAACATAACTCCGGTTAGGAGTGTCTGCCCCGTTTTCGTCGTTGTATTTCGAGTTTTTTAAGGAATCTGTGTCATGCGCCATCGCAAAGCCGGTCGTAAGCTCAATCGTACCAGCAGCCATCGCAAGGCTATGCTGAGCAATATGGCGGCCTCCCTGTTCACGCACGAAGTGATTCGGACGACCTTGCCCAAGGCCAAAGAATTGCGCCGAGTCGCTGAACCGTTGATCACGCTGTCTAAACGGGACAGCGTAGCTCATCGGCGGTTGGCGTTCGCGCGGCTGGGTAATCGAGAGGTGGTGACCAAACTTTTCAACGAACTGGGGCCCCGTTTCCAGACGCGTCCAGGCGGCTATTTACGCATCCTAAAATGCGGGTTCCGGGTGGGAGACAATGCGCCTTTGGCCTATGTTGAACTACTGGATCGGCCGAATATGGCCGTCGAGTAAGAATTGACGCTGGATTCTGACGGGTGTGCAAATTAAAAAGCCGGATTGCCCGGCTTTTTAATTGATTGGCGGCAGCATGCTGTTCGAAGTAATCCAAGATCATCGTTTCTCTTCACGTCAAAACGCGGGTTGCGGTTTGCAACAAATCCCAGAGATCGAAAACCCGTGCTACATAGGCATCGTGCAGGCGATAGCCGCTGCCTTGCCCAGTCAGCTCGCGTTCGAGCGCATCGAGTAATTTCAGCAGCTTGCGTTCGTGGAGACCGAGAGCCTGTTGCAGGGGATCGGTAATCACGCCAGCGCCAGCGCTGCATACGCCGAACACCACGAGCAATCCGCCTGTGGTTGCCATCAGTAGCCCGGCAGATGCGGTGGCGGGAAAGACGCCGTAATACAATGATCCCAGCGTCGGTCCCAGCAGGAAATTTGTGATAGCGAGCTGGTTGGCGAGAGCGGTCGCAGTCGCACCCCCAATGGCGATGGCGCCGGGGGTGAATTGCTTGAAGGCGGCCAGGCCGGCGGCGACGCTGAGCAGTGAGCCGGATAGATCGGCTGCAGCTGTGCGGCTAGCGGTGTAAGTCGTCAGATATTCTTCGAGCCGCCGGCGGAAATTTTCACGATGCGCGAGCTGATCCAGACGGATCAGCTCCGGAACGAGCAGCTCACTGATGGTCGGGTGGCTGAGGATTTTCTCTAAGAGCGCATCGCGTTCGCACCGCCGCGTTGCTTGTTCGAAAGGAAGTTCCAGCAACTCGCTGTAAATCAACCATTCGATTTCGCGTTCGACATCGGTTTTGAAGCCGGTAGGAAGCCGTTCGAGTGGCTGGGCGATCCAATGCAGTTGCAGTTTGCGGCTGATGGCCGCACCGCCTTTTGCCATCAGGTGTGGGAGAACCCAGAGGATGTTGGCCGGCGTTCGCAACAGGTCTTTGCCAAGGGCGCGACGATTGATCCGCGCCGCCCCACGAACGGAAAAATGCTTCCGGGTAAAGGGACCGACGCGGGTACGACGATCCGTTACGAAATTGCGTGCAGCCTCAATGACGGCAGCATGGATTCGGGCGACAATCGCTTCGTCGAGCATCTCCGATCACAGTGCGTAGTGCCGGGAAATCTCTTGGTGATCCTGGATCCAGCCTCGCGCAGGTAAGCGCGGCTGGAAAGAGCGCTGAGCGACCACTAATTGGAGATTGCTTGGCGAAGTTGCAGGCTTAGACCTTGGATCACTAATAGGTTATAGCGGGCTTCGACCATCTCCTTGTAAGGACCAAAGCATTCGCCCAATATCTTGAACCACCATCCATCGTGCTCGAACCAGACGAAGGGGTGTTGGAGCTTGTGATTTCCATTCATGTGTCATTAACCTCTCACCTGTAACTACCGCCAGAGAAACGTGCCTGGCGAAAACGCATGGTTTTCCCTTTTCCCTTTTCCCTTTTCGCGGTTCGCGCGATCGATCTGGCTAGGGGAAGGCACGATCAAGCGACGTAAGCATAATGTTAGTTGATGAGCGCACGCTTAACAGGCGGTTCCATCGAACCCGAGGCGGCAGTGGATCAACTGCATTAATGACAGCACAAATACCGAATTGTTGCAACGCAAAAACAGAAAATCATTCGTGGACGACTGAAGCGGCGTCCACGAGTTTTGCGAAGGCGGGTGTTGGAAACAGAGAGTTTGCGAGTGCCTGGTGGTGAAGGCGTCAAGCGACGTGCAACAGCAGCTTGCCGATGTGACGGTTGGATTCCATCAGAGCATGGGCGGCAGCAGCTTCGGTCAACGGAAAAATCCGGTCGATAACGGGATAGACCGTGCCGTTGGCTAGTAGCGGCCAGACGATTTTTTGCAGGCTGGCGGCGATGGGTGCCTTGTGCTCCACCGGCCGGGCGCGTAGGGTCGAGCCAGTAATGGTCAACCGTTTCATCATCACGGGTGCCAAGTTTAACTCCATTTTAGCGCCGCGCAGGAACGCGATGAACACCAGCCGACCTTCCACCGCCAGCGCGCTGAGGTTGCGCTGCGTGTAATCGCCGCCGACCATGTCCAGAATGACATCCACGCCCCGGTTGCGCGTAAGTTCCTTGACCACTTGGACGAAATCTTCCTCGCGGTAATCGATTGCCCGCTCGGCGCCTAAATCCAGGCAGGGCTGGATTTTCTCAACACCGCCGACGGTGACGAACACTCGCGAGCCCAGCGCTTTGGCGAGCTGGATGGCAGTGGTGCCGATGCCGCTGGTGCCACCATGGACCAGCAGAGTTTCGCCGGGTTGCAGCCGTGCCCGGTCGAGTACGTTGCTCCAGACGGTGAAAAAGGTCTCCGGCAGGGCAGCGGCTTGCTGCAAGGTCAATCCGGTCGGGATCGGCAGGCATTGGGGCGCGGGCGCGGTGCAATATTCGGCGTAGCCGCCGCCGGTCAGCAGGGCGCAAACTGGATCGCCGATCCTCCAGCCATCGACGCCTTCGCCCAATGCGGCAATAGTGCCGGCTACTTCCAGGCCGGGAATATCGGAGGCGCCCGGCGGGGGCGGATAACCGCCTTGACGTTGCAAGCAGTCGGGGCGATTGACGCCGGCGGTAGCGACCTGGATCAGGACTTCGCCGGGCGCGGGTTGGGGCACGGGGCGACGGTTGAGAACCAACTTTTCAGGGCCGCCGGGTTCGGTGATTTCGATGACGGTCATCATTTCGGGCAGATTCAGGGTCATGGCGTGGTCTCGAAATCCATGTAAAAACCCCCCTCGTCGGGCGGGAGAGAGATTAAGGTGATCAGGAACATTTAGAATCGCCGCAGTTCAGGCAGGTCAGACAGCCATCCATGACGATCACCGCTTTAGTCTGGCATTTGCCGCAGAGGGTGGCTTCGGGCGGAAAGCTGTTTTCGCCGGCTTCCTCAACGGCTTTCATCCCAACCTCGTACTTGTTGCGCTGTTCGACGATCATTTTGCGCTGATGTTCATCCAAACCTTCTTCCTTGAACAGACCAATCGAGCGCATGTGGGATTCGATCACGTCGCCGATTTCGGCGACCAGCGAGGGCATGTATTTGCCACCTTTTTTGAAGTAGCCGCCCTTGGGATCGAACACCGAGCGCATTTCTTCGACCAGGAAGGTGCAGTCGCCGCCTTTCCTAAACACCGCCGAAATGATGCGAGTCAGGGCGACAATCCATTGGAAGTGCTCCATCGCTTTGGAATTGATGAAGATTTCGAATGGCCGTCGTACTTCGTGCTCGGTGCCGTGATTGAGGGTGATGTCGTTGATGGTGATGTAAAGCGCATGATCAGAGAGGGGGGTTTTGACCTTGTAAGTCGCCCCGGACAGCATTTCAGGTCGGGCTAGGCTTTCGTGCATCTGTTGCACGGTGGCCGTCGGCTCGCCGGTTGGTGCGGGCAGGCTATCATCGCCTCTGACAACGCTGTAGGCGACGATTTTTTTGTCGATCTTGATGGCCATATTTTCGGCCTCTCCGGTTGCAGAAAAGCAGCCCCTATATTGCAAGGGGCTGCAAGATCTCACAAGATCAAACAGCTCGGTTATGCGCTACGCGCTAACCGAACCACGATTACTGGGATCAAGCTCTGACCAGGAAGGCCCAGCACTCGTATCCGTAATCCCGAGCATCAAGTACTCGGGTTGAGTTTCTCACCCTTCTGTAGCGGGTGAAGACCCACCGGAATCCTGGTGGGGCGGCTTTTAACTTGAGTCGCTGTACATGGCTCACCTCCTTTCTGGGAGGGGATTAACCTTGCAACTCGTCCAACCATAAGTTACTTTAATATTGCCGTAAGAAAGCAACTATTATGATAAAGACTCCTTGACAAGGAGCGGCATACCTCCCAGTTCATGCCACAATTCTCATTAGCCTTGAGCGAACCCGGCGGGTAACTGGAGTTCGCTTTTTTTTAATTCAGAATCTTCGCTTCAAAATTTTCCGTAATACCCCTCCTTGATCGCATCAAACAGATTTGCCGCCGTGTGAATCTCGCCGTCGTATTCGATCTCCTCGTTGCCCTTAACCTCGATTTCCGAGCCATCCTCCAGGACGAACTTGTAGAGGGTGTTGGCTAAATCCTGCTCCTTGACCAGCACACCCTGGAACGCCGCTGGGTTGAAGCGGAACGTGGTGCAGCCCTTCAAGCCTTGCTCGTAGGCGTACAGATAGATGTCCTTGAAATCCTCGTACGGAAAATCGGTGGGCACGTTGGCCGTTTTGGAGATGCTGGAATCGATCCACTTCTGGGCAGCGGCCTGGATGTCCACATGTTGTTTCGGCGTCACCTCGTCGGCGGCGATGAAACAGTCGGGTAGTCGCTGTTCGGCGGATTCGGCGCCTGGCATGGCCTTGGGGTTGACTAAGTGTCGGTAGGCCAGCAACTCGAAAGAGAACACATCGACCTTCTCCTTGGATTTCTTGCCCGGTCGAATCACGTTGCGGAAGTAGTGATGGGCAAAACTGGGTTCGATGCCGTTACTGGCGTTGTTGGCCAGTGATAGCGCGATGGTGCCAGTGGGCGCGATGGAGCTGTGGTGAGTGAAGCGGGCACCGACTCGGGCCAGTTCCTCGACCAGTTTCGGTTCGATCTCGGCGATTTGTTGCATGTAACGGCTGTAGCGAGCGTGCAGTACCTTGCCCTTGACACTGTCACCGGCCTTGAGGCCGTCACCGGCCATTTCCGGACGCTTGCGCAACATCTCGGCAGTTACAGTGAAATCCTGTTCCAAGATCGGAGCCGGCCCCTTCTCGCGAGCCAGTTCCAGGGCGACCCGCCAGCCGGTCAAGGCCATTTCCCGCGTGGCCTGCTCGGTGAAAACCAGCGATTCCGGCGAACCGTATTTCATGCCGAGCATGGTCAACGTGGAACCCAATCCTAGATAACCCATCCCATGCCGGCGTTTGTCGAAAATTTCCTGGCGTTGCCGCTCTAGCGGCAGGCCGTTGATTTCCACCACGTTGTCGAGCATTCGGGTGAAAATGGCGACGACGTTTTGATAAGTGTCCCAGTCGAAACGGGCTTTTTCCGTGAACGGGTTTTGAACGAATTGCGTGAGGTTGATCGAGCCAAGCAAGCAAGAACCGTAAGGGGGGAGCGTTTGCTCGCCGCAAGGGTTCGTGGCCCGGATGTTCTCGCAAAACCAGTTGTTGTTCATCTCGTTCGCCCGATCGATCAAGATGAAGCCCGGTTCGGCGTAGTCGTAGGTAGACGCCATGATCACATCCCACAAGCGCCGGGCGCGGATTTTCCGATAAATCTTGCACGCGACCTGCCCGATGTCGTTGACGATCAAACCTTCCGTGGTCGGCCACTCGCGCCAGATGATCTTGTTGGCGTCGTTTAAATCGACGCCATCCTGCTCAGCTTCCTTGGACAGCAGCGGGAATGCCAGCGACCAGTCGGCGTCACTCTTGACCGCCTCCATGAATTCGCGGGTGATCAGCAACGAAAGATTGAATTGGCGGAGCCGACCCGCCTCGCGCTTGGCCCGAATAAATTCCATGACATCGGGATGACCGATGTCGAAAGTGCCCATCTGCGCTCCACGCCGTCCACCCGCCGACGACACCGTGAAGCACATCTTGTCGTAGATGTCCATGAACGACAGCGGCCCGGAGGTGTAGGCGCCGGCGCCCGAAACGTAGGCACCGCGCGGCCGCAACGTGGAAAACTCGTAACCGATACCGGCGCCTGATTTCAGCGTCAAGCCGGCTTCGTGCACCTTGCGTAGAATATCGTCCATCGAATCGCGAATGGTGCCCGAAACCGTGCAGTTGATGGTGGACGTGGCGGGCTTGTGCTCCCAGGCGCCGGCGTTGGAGATGATACGGCCCGCCGGAATGGCGCCGTGGCGCAAGGCCCATAGGAATTTCTCGCGCCAAAGCTCGCGCAGGTCCTTGGTAGTTTCCACCTCCGCCAGCGCCCTCGCTATGCGCTGATGCGTGCCGTCAATAGTCTCATCGATGGGCTGTCCGTCCTTGGCCTTGAGCCGGTATTTCTTGTCCCAGATATCCCAGGATGCCGGTTGCATCGGCACGTCAGCGGCAGCGGTCGGACGGTCGATCGGTTGTAGGTGCGCGGTTCTCATAAGCCGGCTTCTCTCTGGAATGCGTGAATGTATGGGGTGGTCGTGTGATATCGGGTCGCGACTTGGATGGTTTTGATGGCGGTCGCCGTTCTGGGCTCAAGATCGCCGCCAGATTCTAGAGGATGCGAAGAAAAACTCCAGCTAGAAATGCGGAGAAAAAAGCTTGGAAAGTTTCTATATGATGTAGCTAATAAAAATAAACAATACAATATGATGTGTTTAAGGGTATCAGTAACATATTGTTTTCGCTGATGATCAGCGAGGGTTGAAACATTGGTCCGAGACGAAAAAAAAGCTTGTTGGAAACCTTGTTGTCAAGGGGTGGCGCCGGTGGTATAACCGGCTAAAATATTGGTGGGTACCGCCGATAACGGATACAAAAACCGAGGGAGAAACCATGAAGATCTCGTATGCCCCTCTCTTAATTCTTTGTTTGGGACTAGGGGCCTGCGTGTCCCAAGTGCCAGTCGCGACGACTTATCCTGTAACTTTCCAAAGGAAGATGCAGGCAGCCGAGCATTGGGACATTCTTACCGCCCATGTGGCGGATCGTTTGCAGGAATCTCTGCTGGGTCTTGGCCAACCACCGGGAGGGCGTCCTATCGCCCTGTACGTCCAGCAGCCGAAATACGACAGCGAGTTTAGTATGGCTTTTCATAACTTGCTGCTCACGCACTTGTTGGAGCGAGGATTTCTCGTCAGTGAGAACCCGGGAGGGGGCTACGCGGTTTCTTACGACGTGCAGGTCGTGACCCATAAGGATCGTGGTTTCATCCGGCCGACGCCAGGGCTGTTTACCGCTCTGACCGGCGCCGTGCTGGTTCTGGATGCTACCGCCGATAGTAATCCAGCGACCGCCGCGATGATGGGCGCGGTTGGGTTGGACGTGGCAACCGGGTTTATTACCGACCAGCCAAACAGCGAAATTATCGTGACCACTTCGGTCATGAGCGGTGATCGCTATGTGACCCGTGTGCGGGATATCTATTACATCAGCGACAACAATGTCGGGCAATATATCGCCAGGGGGCCGGCGCCAGCCAACACCCGCATCGTTGAAGTGGTCGGATGCGCTTCTGAGCATCAGTGCCAATGATGTGCCGTGGCTCGACTTGCACGATAGAGGTGGTTAGACCATGAATTGGAATTTAATGGGCTTACGCGGAGCCGTGGCGTTGTTGGTCGCGTTCAGCTTGGGTATCTTGGGGTGTGCTTCTTCCGACGATGTGCCGGTCCGCCCTATCATCCAGGACGCGGATCTGATCGGCGTCAACCACAATGCGGCCGATGCCCTGTTGGCACGGGCACCCTGGCTCAAAGAACGGCATGAGCCGTTGTTGGCAGCCACTTTCGTGGACATCAACAATCTTGAGATGTCCTCTGGCCTGGGGCGTGTGATCGGCGAGCAGTTGGGCTCCAAGTTCGCGCAACAGGGCTTTACGGTCATCGAACTCAAGATGCGGAGCAACATTTTTGTCAAGGAAGGTGCCGGTGAGTTTGCGCTGTCTCGTTCGATCAAGGAGATCAGCCAATCACACAATGCCGCTGCCGTGATTGCAGGCACTTACGCGGTCGCCCGGCAGTCGGTGTTCATTCAGGCCCGCCTGATTCGCGCCACCGATAATCTGATATTGGCTTCCTACGATTACAGCCTGCCGCTCGGTCCGGACGCCAAGGCGTTGCTGGCCGCGCAATAGTCGCTTGTCTGTCACGCCGGCCATCCGGCGTGCATCCGGCGTTTAGCTAAAAAGCCCTTTCTTCATACATGGAGAAAGGGCTTTTGGTTTTACTGCTGAAAAGCGTTGGCTATTGAGAGATCAAGCCCAGTCGCTCGCAGATGGCCAGCGTCGGTCCAGCCTGATTCATGGTGTAGAAATGCAGTCCCGGCGCGCCCCCGTCCAACAATCGCCGACACAGGTTAGCAACTACATCCAGTCCATAGGCACGAATAGCGTCGCGGTCGTCGCCATAGCTTTCCAACCGTTTGCGAATCCAGCGCGGGATTTCCGCGCCGCAGTTATCCGAGAACCGCGCCAGTTGGGTGAAGTTGGTAATCGGCATAATGCCGGGCACGATGGGTAAAGCCAGCCCGAGCTTTTCGCAATCGTCCACGAAGCGGAAATAAGAATCCGGGTTGTAGAAATATTGGGTGATGGCGCTATTGGCGCCGGCTTCAACTTTGCGCTTGAAGTTGAGCAAGTCGCGCTCGATGCTCGTCGCCTGGGGGTGAAATTCCGGATAAGCGGCAACTTCGATATGAAAGTAATCGCCGGTTTCGGCGCGGATGAATTCCACCAGCTCGTTAGCGTAGCGAAATTCGCCAAATTCCCGCATCCCGGATGGCAAATCGCCGCGCAAGGCGACGATGCGATGGATGCCCTGCGTGCGATAGATATCCAAAATCTCGCGAACACCCGCGTGGGTGGATGCCACGCAGGTCAGATGCGGGGCGGCATCCACGCCGCTGTGCGCTTGGATCGCCTGGATCGCTTCAAAGGTGCGTTCCCGGGTGGAACCGCCCGCGCCATAGGTAACCGAGAAGAAGGACGGCCGCATCCGCATCAGCTCCTCGCGAGCGGCGAACAGCTTGCGCATGCCTTCGTCGGTGTTAGGGGGGAAAAATTCGCAACTGAAAATCTTGGGATGATGTTTCTGGGATTCCATAGGCGAAGCAGCTGAAGCCGGGAAAAGGCGAGCGACCGGTCAGGGTCGTCGCAAAATAGGCCAACGGGCGCGGATCACCGCGCCCATCGGTTTTATCCAGAATAACGAGTGCTCAGTAGCGATAGTTCTCAGCTTTATACGGTCCGTCCATCGCAACACCAATATAGGTCGCCTGTTCGAGCGTTAGTTGGGTCAGTTTCGCGCCGATCCGATCTAGATGCAGCCGCGCGACTTTCTCGTCCAAATGCTTCGGCAGCACGTAGACCTTGTTTTCGTACTGCGTGCCACGGGTGAACAGTTCGATCTGCGCCAGCGTCTGGTTGGTGAAAGAATTGGACATTACGAAGCTGGGATGGCCAGTGGCGCAGCCCAGATTCACCAGACGCCCCTCGGCCAACAGGATAATGCGCTTGCCGCCGGGGAAAATGATGTGATCGACCTGCGGCTTGATGTTTTCCCAGCGGTACTTCTTCATGGCGGCCACTTCGATTTCGGAGTCGAAATGGCCGATGTTGCAAACGATAGCTTGATTCTTCATCCGCACCATGTGGTCGTGGCTGATGACGCCGACGTTGCCGGTGGCAGTGACGAAGATGTCGGCTTTATCCGCCGCGTCGTCCATGGTGACCACCCGATAGCCTTCCATCGCCGCTTGTAGAGCGCAGATTGGGTCGATTTCGGTGACCCACACCGTCGCGCCCAAGCCCTTGAGCGACTGCGCGCAGCCCTTGCCGACGTCGCCGTAACCCAACACCACCGCAACCTTGCCGGCGATCATCACGTCGGTGGCACGCTTGATGCCGTCCACCAGCGATTCGCGGCAGCCGTAGAGATTATCGAACTTGGATTTGGTGACCGAGTCGTTGACGTTGATGGCGGGGAAGGGCAGCCGGCCCTCTTTTTCCATCGTGTACAGGCGATGGACGCCGGTCGTAGTCTCCTCGGTCACCCCTCGGATATTCGCCTGGATTCTGGAATACCAGTCGGGCTGACGGTCTAGCCGCTTGCGGATGGCGGCGAACAGAACCTGCTCTTCCTCACAGGTCGGATTGGCGATCAGCGAACGGTCTTTTTCAGCGCGGGCGCCGAGCATGACCAACAAAGTGGCGTCGCCACCATCGTCCAAGATCATGTTGGGCGTGCCGCCATCGTGCCATTCCAGAATGCGATGGGTAAAGTCCCAGTACTCCTCCAGCGTTTCACCCTTGTAGGCGAACACCGGGATGCCGTCGGCGGCGATGGCGGCGGCCGCGTGATCCTGGGTCGAGAAGATGTTGCAGGATGCCCAGCGGATATCGGCGCCCAACGCCGCCAGCGTCTCGATCAGCACGGCGGTCTGGATGGTCATGTGCAGCGAGCCGGCGATGCGGGCACCATCGAGCGGCTGCCGGGCTTGATACTCCTCGCGCACCGCCATAAGACCCGGCATTTCGGTCTCGGCGATAGCGATTTCCTTACGGCCCCACTCGGCCAGGGAAAGATCGGCGACGTAATAGTCAGTCAGCGTTTTTTCGCGTACAACGGCGTTCATAGCGTACTCCAGATACGACTGAACGGGCGCCGTTGGCTTGTGAAAGCCATGCCATACCGAGCCTGACGGTGTACGAGAACCGCTGCAGCGCCCCTCGGCGTGGAGGCGAAAAAATCGGGTACTCTACAGTCCCGCGGCGGCGCGCAAGGCATCCGCCTTATCGGTGCGTTCCCAAGTGAACTCCGGCTCCTCACGGCCGAAGTGACCGTAGGCGGCGGTCTTTCTATAGATGGGCCGAATCAGGTCCAGCATCTTGACCAAGCCGTAGGGCCGCAGGTCGAAATGGCCACGCACGATCTCGACCAGACGATCCTCGTCGATTTTGCCGGTGCCGAAGGTGTTGATGCTAATTGAGGTCGGCTCGGCCACGCCAATCGCATAAGACACCTGAATTTCGCAACGTTCCGCCAGACCGGCGGCGACGATGTTCTTGGCGACATAACGGCCGGCATAGGCAGCGGAACGGTCCACCTTGGAGGGATCCTTGCCAGAAAAGGCACCGCCGCCGTGGTGCGCGGCGCCGCCGTAGGTGTCGACGATAATCTTGCGACCGGTTAGACCGCAGTCGCCCACCGGCCCGCCGATGACGAAACTGCCGGTCGGATTGATGTGGTACTGGGTATGTTTGTCCAGCCACTCGGCCGGCAGCACGGGCAGGATGATGTTTTCCATCACCGCCTCGCACAGCAGTTTGTAACTGATGTCAGGATCGTGCTGAGTGGACAGCACCACGGCTTCGATCCCCGCCACTTTGTTATTGTCGTAGCGGAAGGTGATTTGGCTCTTGGCGTCGGGACGCAGCCAGGGCAACACGCCGCTCTTGCGCATTTCGGCCTGCCGCTGCACCAGCAGGTGAGCATACGTGATGGGGGCGGGCATCAGCACGTCGGTTTCGTTGCAGGCGTAGCCGAACATCAAACCTTGATCGCCGGCACCTTGCTCTTCCGGGCTCTTGCGATCCACGCCTTGCGCGATGTTCGGCGATTGCTTGCCGATGCAGGATAATACCGCACAAGTGGCACCGTCGAAGCCGACGTGGGAATTGTCGTAACCGATGCCGACCACGGTATCGCGCACGATCTGGTCGAAGTCCACCCACGCCGTTGTGGTGATCTCGCCGGCCAGGACAACGACGCCCGTTTTGATCAGTGTTTCGCAGGCAACGCGGGCCTTGGGGTCCTCGGCGATAATGGCGTCCAGCACCGCATCGGAAATCTGGTCAGCTATTTTATCGGGGTGCC
>WBZL01004094.1_pt1 | contig 12865 bp, 12 predicted proteins | sample 5204291 | NCBI WGS metagenome assembly WBZL01 (sample SAMN12344345, study PRJNA552823) | activated sludge metagenome | biome: Activated sludge suspended growth; feature: Nitrification reactor; material: Wastewater; isolation source: activated sludge from nitrification reactor of wastewater...
GTCGTAGACCGCGATCTTCTTGTCCCCCTGCTTTTTGTCCATGCCGAAGGCCAGGGCCGCTGCCGTCGGTTCGTTGATGATACGCTTGACTTCCAGGCCGGCGATCCGCCCGGCATCCTTGGTCGCCTGGCGCTGGCTGTCGTTGAAATAGGCAGGCACGGTAATCACCGCCTCGGTCACGTCTTCGCCGAGATAATCTTCGGCGGTCTTCTTCATCTTGCGCAGAACTTCCGCAGAAACCTGTGGCGGTGCAATTTTCTTGCCGCGCACCTCGACCCATGCGTCGCCATTCTCGGCTCTGAGAATCTTGAACGGCATCAGCGAGATATCCTTCTGTACCTCCTTCTCTTCAAAACGGCGACCAATCAGCCGCTTGATCGCGTACAGCGTATTTTTCGGATTGGTCACCGCCTGACGTTTCGCTGGCGCCCCGCAGAGAATCTCGCCATCCTCCGCATAAGCAACCGTTGATGGCGTCGTACGCGCGCCTTCAGAGTTCTCTATGACCTTCGGTTTGCCGTTTTCCATGACGGCTACACAGGAGTTAGTCGTTCCGAGATCAATGCCGATGATCTTGCCCATTTCAGAATCCTTTCAATATTATTTTGAGAACATTCGCCAAAACCGAAATGTTTGGTAACGCTACGCAATTGGGGATTGTCGTGACGATTTCAAGCGCTGGCCCTGGCTACAACGACCAGGGCCGGGCGCAGTACGCGGTCGGCCAGCAGGTAGCCCTTCTGCAGTACGCTGACCACGGTGTTGGGTTCCTGTGGTGATTCGACGACGCTGATCGCCTGGTGTCGATGAGGGTCGAACTTTTCGCCCAGCGGGTTGACCTCGGTCAGTGCCGACTTTTCGAAAGCCGCGACCAGTTGCCTGAGGGTCAGTTCGGTACCGGATCGAAGGCTCTCGACACTGGCTGTCTCGGTCGCCAGCGCAGCTTCGAGGCTGTCCTTCACCGCCAGCAGTTCCCGGGCAAAACGGTCAACAGCGAATTTCGCGGCCTTGCTGATGTCCTCCTGCGCACGACGGCGCACGTTCTCGGTTTCGGCCTTGGCGCGCAGCCATGCATCATGGTACTCCTCGGCCTGTTGTTGAGTTTGTTTAAGGGTTTCTTCGAGATTGGGCGGGCCGCTTGCAGGGGGCGCTCCTGTTGATGGCGACTCAACGATCTCTGGTGTGACAGAAGCAACTTCCGGTGTGGCCGGGGCGGCAGTGGTCACTTCGGGTACGGTGTCGTTCGTTTGCATAAATGGTGATCTCCCTGAAAACGGGAAAGAGTTTGGGGCGAGTTCTCCGATTTCAAGCTTTTTGTCCATTGATCTTGTTGGCTGCGATGCAACTGACGCAAAATTGTTCATGCACGCGGCGGTTCTGCTGCTAGCATCTCAATTCCGGCTGGCAGTCGATAGGGGTGGGTTCTGGCATGTTGGAAAAGATCGGCAAATATCCAATCATTCGCTCCCTTGGAAAGGGTGCGACTGCTGTCGTCTATTTGGCCCGAGACCCGGATATGGACTGCCAGGTCGCCATCAAGCTGATTCGCTTCGGCGAAGAAAATGCAGCCATGTCACGGCGTCTGCGCAAACTTTTCCAGACCGAGGACGCGATCGGTCGTCGGCTGAATCACCCCAACATCGTCAAGATCTTCGACGCTGTGGTGGAACCGGATCAGGCCTATCTGGTGATGGAGTTCGTCGAAGGCACCGCGCTCGACAAGTATTGCGCGATCAATCGACTACTGCCGATGCACCGCGTCATCGGCATCATCTTCAAGTGCTGCCTGGCTCTCGATCACGCCTTCCGCCAGGGCGTCGTACATCGTGATATCAAACCGGCCAACATCCTGCTCAATGACAACGACGAGCCGAAAATCACCGATTTCGGCCTGGGCCTCAACCTGCTCAAGGATATGGGCATGGACTCGACCTTCGTGATGGGGGTTGGTTCACCAGCCTACATGTCCCCTGAGCAGGTCAAGAACTATCCGCTCAATCACAAGACCGACCTCTATTCGCTGGGGGTCATGCTGTTCCAGTTACTGACCGGGCGCCTACCATTTCGCGCCAACAATCCCGCGACACTGGTCTACAAGATCATCAACATGGACTCGCCTTCGGTCTGCGCACTCAACCCGACTCTACCAGCGGGCCTTGATCCGATCATCAAGAAGGCACTTGAGAAGGATCTTTACAGCCGCTACCGTAATGGTGCCGAGTTCGCCAAGGATCTTTCCTCGGTGCGCTACCAGATGCTCGAAGAAGATCAGATCCAGCAGGATCAGACGCACTTCGAAAGGTTGCGCAAGGTGGAATTCTTCGCCGAGTTCGAGGATATTGAATTGTGGGAGGTGCTGCGCATCAGCGTCTGGCGAGAGTTGTCGGAGAAAGTCACGATCATCCGTGAAGGCGATAACCATCGCAAGTTTGGCGTGGTGGTTGATGGCTTTGTCGAGATCTCCATCAATGGACGGGTGATCTGTCGACTCGGTGCGAGTGAGGTAGTCGGAGAGATGGCCTTCCTGCACCCGAGCGACTCTCGACGTCACGCCACGGTGGTGACTCTGGAGCCGACCTTGTTCCTGGAGATCAATAGCGCAGCGCTGGAATTGAGTTCTGATGAAGTACGGGAGCGCTTCAACAAGATTCTGCTGAGCAAACTGCTCGATCGCTTGCGCGAAGCCAACAAAGTGCTGGCCAAGTTCGGCCAGAACGCCGTTCAAGGCAGCTCTGCCTACGCCGCAGGCCTGATGCCGCCCCTGGAGTTAATGTGATGCCTGACCTCTCCTCGCCAACGTTCTGGATCGCCGTATTCCAGATCATTCTGATCGACATTCTGCTCGGCGGCGACAACGCCGTGGTGATTGCTCTGGCGTGCCGCAGACTGCCTGTGGCGCAACGCAACAAGGGAATTTTCTGGGGTGTCTTCGGTGCGATCGGGCTGCGTCTCGTACTGATCTACTTCGCCTTGCAACTCCTGGCGATTCCATATCTCAAGATCGTCGGAGGACTGCTGTTGTTCTGGATCGGGGTCAAGCTCATCCTGCCTGAAAATGAAGATGCGCATGATCATGTGCAAGGAAGCAGCACGCTGATCGGAGCGATCAAGACGATCATCGTCGCCGACGCGGTGATGAGTATAGACAACGTCATTGCGGTCGCCGGCGCGTCGCATGGATCGATCGTTCTCGTCACATTCGGGATCGTGGTTTCGATCCCGATCGTGGTCTGGGGTAGCAAACTGGTCCTCGCCCTGATGGATCGATTCCCGATCGTGATCACGGCTGGCGGTGGACTGCTGGGCTGGATTGGTGGCGGCATGTTGGTGAGCGACCCGGCACTACCAGCAAGCTGGCATGCAACGGTTCCGCACAGCGCTTACCTCGTGTCAGCTTTCGGCGCGTTGCTGGTGGTAATAACGGGTAAGTGGCTGGCCCGCCGGCAAGCGGCGCATGCGGCCGTTGAACTGGCAACTGCGGCCACCGAGAAATTTGGGGAAGGAAGAAAACAATGAAAGCACTCTGGCTGATTGCGGTCGACGGCTCGCCGCCCGCCTTGCGGGCAGTCGATCATGTCCTGCTCGAAGCGGCTCGAGACGCCATCGCACCGGCGATCATGCTGGTCAATGTGCAGGCGCCCCTGCCCTCGGACGTCACCCGTTTCGTCAGCCACGGCGTCGTCCAGGACTACCACCGCGAGGCCGGCGAAGCCGCATTGGCCGGTGCGCGTTTCAGACTGGAAACCGGTGGGCTCGCATACTCGCAACATATCCTGGTCGGCGAGCCGGCCCCGACGATTGTCAATTTCGCCAGAGAGCAGCACTGCACCTTGATCGTCATCGGGGCTCGGGGCCTTGGCTCAGTGGCCAGCGCGCTGCTGGGATCGGTCACGAGCAAGGTCATCCATCTCACAGAACTGCCGGTTCTGGTGGTGAAGTAGGCGGCAGACCTGCGCGCTACAGAACGTAGCGCGACAGATCCTCGTTCCGGGCCAGTTCGGCAAGCCGACTGTCCACGTAGGCTGCATCGATGGCAACGTTCTCCAGGCCTCCCTCGCAGGCGGAAAACGACACCTCCTCAAGCAGCCGCTCCATGACCGTATACAGTCGTCGAGCACCGATGTTCTCGGTGCGTTCGTTGACCGACCAGGCAATCTCGGCCAAGCGTTTGATACCGTCAGCGGCAAAGTCGAGGGTTACCCCTTCGGTTGCCAGCAGCGCCTGGTATTGCATGGTCAGGCAGGCGTCAGTCTGCGTCAGAATGCACTCGAAGTCGGCAACCGACAAGGAATCAAGCTCGACCCGGATCGGCAGGCGACCCTGCAGTTCTGGGATCAGATCCGACGGTTTGGCCAAGTGGAATGCACCGCTGGCAATAAACAGGATGTGATCGGTACGAATCATCCCGTACTTGGTCGATACCGTGGTGCCTTCAACGAGTGGCAGCAGATCGCGCTGTACCCCCTGACGCGAAACGTCCACGCCGTGCGTGTCGCTGCGCGAGGCAATCTTGTCGATTTCGTCGAGAAAAACGATGCCGTTCTGCTCGACATTGCGCACGGCATCGTGTTTGACGTCTTCATCATTGACCAGTTTTGCGGCTTCTTCCTCGATCAGCAATCTGCGCGCATCGCAAATCTTCAGCTTGCGCGATTTCTTGCGACCCCCGCCCATGTTCTGGAACATGCCCTGGATCTGGGAGGTCAGTTCCTCCATCCCCGGTGGAGCAAAGATCTCGGCCTGCATCAACGGAGCAGCGACATCCACCTCGATCTCCTTGTGGTCCAGTTCGCCCTCGCGCAGTTTCTTGCGGAATTTCTGCCGGGTCGCACTGTCTTCCGTCGATTGCGCATCGTTGAAGAAATTGCCGCGTGCTGGCGGCAATAGTGCGTCGAGAATGCGATCTTCGGCAGCGTCTTCGGCGCGCACGCGAACGCCTGTCAGCGCCTGCTCACGAGCGCTTTTGACGGCAATCTCGACGAGGTCGCGGATAATCGTTTCGACATCGCGACCCACGTAACCAACCTCGGTAAACTTGGTCGCCTCGATCTTGATGAACGGCGCATTGGCCAGACGCGCCAGCCGGCGTGCGATTTCGGTCTTGCCAACACCAGTGGGCCCGATCATCAGAATGTTCTTGGGTGTGATCTCCTGGCGTAGTGGCTCGGTGACCTGCGCGCGCCGCCAGCGGTTGCGCAGCGCAATTGCCACAGCCTTCTTGGCCTTCCCCTGACCAACGATATGTTTGTCCAGTTCGTGAACAATTTCCTGCGGAGTCATCGCCGACATGATTATTCAAGCACCTCGATGGTGAAGTTCTGATTGGTATAGATGCACAGATCACTGGCGATTTGCAGCGACTTGCGGACCACCTCGGCCGGATCGAGTTCGCTGTTTTCAACCAGTGCGCGTGCCGCTGCTTGCGCGAAGGCGCCTCCCGAACCAATGGCGACGATGCCGTACTCCGGTTCGAGCACATCACCATTGCCTGTGATGATCAGCGAATTCTCCTGATCAGCGACTGCCAGCATGGCTTCCAGCCGGCGCAGGGCGCGGTCGCTGCGCCAGTCCTTGGCGAGTTCGACCGCCGAGCGGAGTAAATTGCCCTGGTGTTTGTCAAGTTTGGCTTCGAAACGCTCAAAGAGGGTGAAGGCATCCGCCGTTCCACCCGCAAAGCCAGCGAGAATCCGCCCCTGATAGATGCGCCGAACCTTGCGCGCACTTGCCTTGATGACGAGCTGGCCAAGGGTTACCTGTCCGTCGCCACCCATGGCAACACGCTTGCCGCGGCGAACTGACAGGATCGTCGTGCCGTGGTACTGGTCCATACAAAACTCCTGTTGGTAATCCTAGTTTCTGGCGAGAACGATTTCCGCCACGGACTTCAGACCGACGACACGGAAGAGTTCAGCAAGTAGGTAATGGGGATGACGGAAAATAATCTGCCGGCCAGTCCGCTTGACCGTGGTCAGAATGTTGAGCAGGGCGCCAGCACTCAGGAAGTCCATACGGGTTACTGCCGAACAGTCAATAAGTACCGGATCATTGACTGCGGCGTACGCCAGCAAGTCGGGAAAACGAGCCCCCTTGACATCGCCCTTGATGACATAGGCTTCGGTCAACAACTGATCGGCGGCGGCGAGAACCAGCGGAGGAGACTCGGCTTCCATCACCCGCTTGGGCTCCCAGGAGGGTGGCGAAATCTCGAAAGTCACCGCATAGTTGACCGCCAGATCCTCGAAAACCTCCAACTCTCCACGCAACTGACAGATCTCGAGCTTCAACAGCCAGCAGGCCTGGCTTTCTGCACGACCGGGCACGACCAGGCGGTCGACCAGGGTCGCCAAATGATCACGGCCCAGCAGTTCGATCTCACGCCGATCCTTGCGAGCCTGCTGCAGCAGTTCCAGTAGCCGCTGACAACCGGCAGCATCCAGTTTGCGCAACTTCGACATATCTAGACGAAGATGCGGGGTTCGTGCGAGGGCTTGGCGCACGGCGGTAAACCCGGTTTCGTTGTCGCCCGTCAAATCACCTTTAAATAATACCGACCCAACCCCTTTGGCGTGTACCGAAACGGCGACGACAGCATCGCGCCAACCTGGCGGCGATTTCTCGAAGGATTGAGCATAATCGATTCCCAGACCCTCAAAAGCGGCTTTTTGGCCGGTCAATCGGAAAAGGTCAAAAAGCATCAACCACAAGCGCTCGCCGGGGCCAGAGCGGTAGGAGCGCGTCGACCTCTCTAGCAACGCGCGAACCGCGCTCTCCTGGCCATTCGAATAAAGCATGGCCGCTTCTTCAGCCTCGGCATCGATCGGATCCAGCTCGGCCTCGATCTGAAATTCAGGAGCGGTCTCACTAAATTGAAACTCGCTGAGATCCAGTGGCTGCCCTTCGGCCGGGGAAACCGGAGCAGTGAAGGGGAGGTCTCCCGGTACCAGGCCGACTGGAGCCGTGGCGACCGGTTTGTCTTCCGGTGCCTGACCAAGGGCTCCGCCCCGTTCGTCGCGTGTGCGGGGAACGGCGGCCGGCCGCGCAACCATTTTCTTTTCCTGCGGCTTTTTAAAAAACGAAAAAACCATTTGATGAGGAGAACTGCAGTTGAATTCCAAAATTCGCGATAAGGCAATAAGTTTACCTTGTAACACATCGCCCAGCGCACTGCAATTTCAATCCGGGGTCGATTCTTACTTCCGACCTGCATTCGGGAGGATGTTCACTGCCACCCGCAAGTAGCCGATTCTCCACACTTTATTTGGATCGACGAATTCATCCTGATTTCGTCGTGGGGATTGCACCTTGTCATCTGAATTCGGTATGATCCCCCGGAGAAGCTTCCTTTACGATTTCCCTCGAACTTTCCACCGAACCACTCCTACGGAGCTCCATCATGGCAAAAGGCAACAAAGTCAAGAAAGCAGAAAAGGCCGAAAAGGTCGAGAGCGTCGAACAACCCGAGCAAGCCGAAGCAGCGGCGGCCACCCCTGCATTCGTCAAGATCACCAAGGTCGTTGGCCGGCAGATCCTTGACTCACGCGGTAACCCGACGGTCGAGGTCGACATCACCCTTGACGACGGTTTCATGGCCCGTTCCGCAGTCCCCTCGGGTGCGTCGACCGGGGAATTCGAAGCCTGCGAACTGCGTGATGGTGACAAGAAGGTTTACCTCGGCAAAGGCGTGTTGAAAGCAGTCGAATCCGTCAACACCAAGATCGCGAAACTCCTTAAAGGCAAGAATCCTCTCGACCAGCGCGCACTCGACGAGGCAATGATTGCCCTCGATGGTACACCCAATAAGTCAAACCTGGGAGCGAATGCGATCCTCGGCGCTTCGATGGCAATCACTTTGGCTGGCGCCCATGTCAGCAAGCTGCCTCTCTGGAAATACATCGGCAAGATCCACAAGAATCGCGACTTCGCCTTGCCAACGCCGATGGCCAACATCATCAACGGAGGCAAGCACGCCGACAACTTGATCGACTTCCAGGAGTTCATGATCATGCCGGTGGGCGCGCCTACTTTCTCGGAAGGATTGCGCTGGATCACCGAGGTTTTCCACGCCCTGAAATCGATTCTCAAGAAGGGCGGGCATGTCACCGCAGTTGGCGACGAAGGTGGCTTTGCACCCAACCTGACCAACGACGAATCACTTGAAGTCATCATGCAGGCGATCGTTGCAGCCGGTTACAAACCCGGCAAGCAGATCAGCATTGCCCTCGACTGTGCTTCTTCCGAACTCTTCGACGAAGGAAACCGCCAGGGCTACAAGTTCTGGAAGTCGAATCCCGACAAGCTGTTCACCGATGACGACATGATTGCCGTATACGGCGAATGGTGTAAGAAGTATCCCATCGTTTCGATCGAGGATGGCCTCGACCAGAGCGACTGGGAAGGTTATGTCAAGCTCACCAAGGTGCTCGGGGACAAGGTACAGATCGTCGGCGACGATTTCTTCGTCACCAACCCGGTTCGTCTCAAGCAAGGCATCGACATGAAGGCAGCCAACGCGATCCTCATTAAGGTCAACCAGATCGGCACCGTCACTGAAACGCTCGACGCCATCAAGATGGCCCAGAAAGCCGGTTACGGCGTCATCTCGTCACATCGGTCCGGTGAAACCGAAGACTCTTTCATCGCCGACCTGGCTGTCGGCACCGGCGCCGGGCAGATCAAGACTGGTTCGCTGTCGCGTACCGACCGCATCTGCAAGTACAACCAGTTGCTTCGCATTGAGGAGCAGCTCGGGAGCAAGGCCGTCTTCAAGGGTCTGAAATCGATCAAGGGCGCCGGTTTCTAGCCTGCGAGCAAGGAGGGCATCGCCTGGGCGATGCCCTGCCGTGCGTTGTTTGACCCGCTCTGGATCGACAACCAATCCCTTTCCCGCGTTGCTGACGCCTTCTCGCGAACAATCAGCTTGGCTGTATGATCTTCTACCTAAAGCTCCTTGCCGATCCAGTTCAAGGCAAGCGATTTCATGGTGTCGAATGCCATAACTCGGCCAGATGATGAGTCCCAAACTCGATACCGCAATACCCAGCCTGTCTGCAAACGCTTTGCGAGATCCGGAATATTTCGGTATCGTTGGAACGATGACCAATACCGACGCCGTCACCACGCTTGCCGCGCTGGCACAGGAAAGCCGCCTCGCCATCTTCCGCCTGCTGGTGCAGAACGCGCCTGCAGGCTTAACCGTAGGCCTGATTGCCGAGCAGCTGCAATTACCGGCACCCACCCTGTCTTTTCACCTGAAGACCCTGACTCACGCAGGTCTGGTCAATACCACGCAAGAAGGCCGCTTCGTTCGCTGTCATGCCGTGCTGGACAGAATCGACGACTTGGTTGCTTTCCTGACTGACAACTGCTGCGGAGGACATCCCGAGATTTGCAAACCACAGCTATAATCGTTCCCGGAAGCTACACTATTTGAATCATGGCGCTACTCGAGATCCGAAATGTCAGCCGCCGTTTCGGCGAACTCCAGGCTGTCGACGACGTTTCCCTGTCGATCGAGGCGGGCGAATTCTTTACCTTGGTGGGTCCCTCGGGCTGTGGCAAAACCACCCTGCTGCGCCTGATCGCCGGATTCGACGCACCTGACGCCGGCCAGCTACTACTTGACGGGCAAGCACTGGCCGGCATTCCACCTGAAAAAAGACCGGTGCACACGGTTTTTCAGAGCTACGCGCTGTTTCCGCACATGACCGTGGCGCAGAATGTCGCCTTTCCCTTGGAGATGGCTGGAAAGTCCCAGGACGAGATCAGTATTCGTCTCAAGGATGCGCTGGAACTGGTGCACCTGGCCAACAAGGCTCGCCAGTTTCCCCGCCAATTGTCCGGCGGACAACGGCAGCGCGTCGCTCTAGCGCGGGCGCTGATCAACAAGCCGCGCCTGCTGTTGCTCGATGAACCGCTGGCGGCACTCGACGCCAAACTGCGCGAACAGATCACCGGGGAACTGATCGCGCTACAGCGCGAGGTCGGCATCACCTTTATCTTCGTCACCCATTCGCAGCAGGAGGCGCTGGCGGTATCACACCGCATCGCCATCATGAACAATGGGCGCATCGAGCAGGTCGGCGCTCCCGAGCAGATCTATGGCTTCCCGCGCAACCGCTTTGTGGCCGATTTCATCGGGACCATCAACCTGCTGCCGGTCGAAGTGCGGGCAACGGATCACGATGGACTGCACCTGTTCGCTGCTGGACTCGGGGATATTGTCGGCACACCGATCGTCGGACCCAGCCCCGGCGAGCAGGGTGCCTTTGCCGTCCGCCCGGAACAACTGCGCATCGTCCCTGCCGGGGACCTGACCGAGCTGGACAACCACTTTTATGGCCGCGTGCGCGACCACCTTTACCTCGGCGACGTCACCGTTTACAAGATTGCGCTCGAAAATGGGGTAGTGCTCGAGGCGATGCTCACCAACGCAGTTCCTGGACGCGCCAGGTTCCTTGAACGCGGCGCCCCGGTCGCGGTCGGCTGGCAACGTGACGCAGGGGTCTACCTGCGTGACTGAAACAACCAGACGCCCGGTTGGTCGAGGTGAGTCGTTGACCAAATGGCTGGTCAGCCTGCCGCCAACCCTGTTTCTGATGGTTTTTTTCCTTGCGCCGGCCTTGCTGATGGTTGGTGCCTCGTTCCAGCAGCCGGGTGACTTCGGAGGACTGGTGCCGGCCATGCAGGATGGCCAGTTCACCCTGTCCCTGGAAACCTACCGCTTCTTCCTCGGCGACTGGATCTATGCCGAAATCTTCGGCCGTTCCTTCCTGGTCGCCGCAACCACCACTTCGATCTGCCTGCTACTGGCCTATCCTCTGGCCTTACTGATCGCCCGCAGCGGCCAGCGTCATCGCAATTTGCTGGTGTTGTTGGTAATCCTGCCTCTGGCCAGCAATTTCCTGATCCGCATCTACGCCTGGATCATTCTCCTCGGCCCGGCCAATCTGCTGTATACGCCTTTCGCAGTGATTGCCGGCATGGTCTATGTGCACCTGCCGTTCATGGTCCTGCCACTGTACAACAACCTGGAGCAGCACGATCCGGCACTGCTCGAAGCGGCCCAGGATCTTGGTGCCGGCACCTGGACGCGCTTTTGGCGAATCACCCTGCCGCTTTCGCTACCCGGTATCTGGGCGGGCTCGGCGCTGGTCTTCATTCCGGTTCTCGGCATGTTCGCCATTCCCGAGTTGCTTGGAGGCACACGAGATCTGCTGATCGGCAATCTGATCAAGGAACAGTTTCTCGACAACCGCGACTGGCCGCTGGGTTCGACCTTGTCGCTGCTGTTGACCGCCGCCGTGCTGGCTCTGGCGGGATTGTCAGCGAAGGCCGGGCGGTTGCGCCGGGGGAGTACCTGATGGCGCGTGCTCGCCAGTCGCTCTGGCTGTGGGCTGCGGCGCTGGCCGTCTACGCCTTTCTGTACCTGCCGCTTGCGGTGGTGGTGATCTTCTCTTTCAACGATTCGCTGCTCAACGCCGAGTGGGTCGGTTTTACGACCCACTGGTATGAGACGCTTTTCGACGACAGCGAGATGCTGAATGCCGCTGTCAACTCGCTGTTCATCGCCATCGCTGCGGCAAGCGTGGCCACCGTGCTCGGGACCATGGCCGGCATGGCCATGCAGCGCTGGCGATCGGGTTTTCTGCGCTGCCTGCCTTTTCTGGTGCTGACGCCGGTGGCGATGCCCGAGCTTCTGCTCGGGGTCTCTCTCCTGCTGTTCTTCCGGCAGGTGCTCGATCTGACGCTCGGGCTGATCTCGATCCTGATCGCGCACATCACTTTCTCGATCGGTTTCGTCGCGATCATCGTCCGCACTCGTCTGGCCGGGATGGACGAGAGCATGTTCGAAGCCGCAAGGGATCTCGGTGCCAGACCTTGGCAGAGCTTCCGGCGCGTGACTCTGCCCCTGCTCCTGCCGGGCATCCTGGCAGGCTTTCTGATGAGCTTCACGCTCTCGATCGACGACTTCGTGATCACCGTCTTTGTCGCCGGCGTTGGCGTCACGACACTGCCGCTGCAAATCTACTCGATGATCAAGGTGGCCGTGAGTCCCGAAGTAAACGCCGTGTCTACGCTGTTGATGGCGCTGACCCTGACCTTGATCGCGCTGGCCTCGAAACTTGCACCTGACACATTGCAGGGCAGGGCATGAAAGCGCTGCAGGCCAGCGTCGTTGCAGTGCTGCTCGCAGTCCTCGCGATGCTGGCGCATGCTGAAGACGTTCTCTATCTCTACATCTGGAATACCTACCTCTCGGACGACACCGTACAACGGTTCGAGGTGCAATGTCGCTGCCGGCTGAGACAGGATTTTTACTCTGACAACGAGGAAATGCTGGCCAAGCTCGAAGCCGGCGCCATCGGCTACGATCTCCTCGTTCCGACCGGCAACGCCGTCGAGACCCTGCTCCGCAAGAACGCGCTGCGCCCGCTCGACAAGAGAAAACTTCCGAATCTGAAGAACATCAAGGCCGAGTTTCATAACCCATGGTATGACCCCGGCATGCTTTATGCAGTTCCTTACGCAACCACGGTGACACTGCTCGGTTACAACGCCACCCGGCTGGCCGAACTCGGCCTGCCGACCGACAGTTGGGCGTTGATCTTCGAACCGCATCACCTCGAAAAACTGAAAGGCAAGGTGACGGTTCTCAACAGCCAGCGCGAACTGATGGCTGCGGCGATGAAATACCTCGGCTACTCGGTTCAGGAGAGCGACCCAGCGCGCTGGGATGAGGCCAAGCGCCTGATCCTGCGCGCCAAGCCGTACTGGGCGACCTTTTCCAACAGCACCTACATCAAGGACCTGGCAATCGGCAACATCTGGGTCGCACACGGCTACTCAAGCGACATGTTCCGCGCCC
>WBZL01004095.1_pt1 | contig 12865 bp, 14 predicted proteins | sample 5204291 | NCBI WGS metagenome assembly WBZL01 (sample SAMN12344345, study PRJNA552823) | activated sludge metagenome | biome: Activated sludge suspended growth; feature: Nitrification reactor; material: Wastewater; isolation source: activated sludge from nitrification reactor of wastewater...
CTCGGCCATCAAATGATTCCCGTCGCGCACGCCGTCCCGGAACCTTGGCCAACTCTGCCACAGAACCAATGCTCGATAAAAACCTACACTTGTAAGGGGAGTCTCCCCCCGTGCCGCCGAATCTATGGACAATCACCGCCTCCTATAGCGTTTCGACACACAACCTGGGGTGTTTGGTAGCCCAGAGACGGGGGGCGAACGCTCGCTGTTGTAGAAGGCGAAGCACTCTACCAGGCCAACCATCAGTTCGCCTACAGGGGCATAGCCCGTCTGAAATCCGGGTTTCACTCTACTTTCATGACTGTTATCATGACCGTTAACTTGAAGGCATCTGGCAATCATGAGTCTATCACCCATCCTTCTTCAAGCTAGCGAGCTTGGGATTCGCCTTGAAATCGTTAACGGCCTTCCAATCTGGGAGGCTCAGCCTGTTTATCGTCACCAGAAACATATAGAACGCATTGTCCACGGTATCACCAACAATGATCAGATTAAATCAGGATGTGCATGCATCCATGCCGTGGATGTCTATATTCAGTTCCCTAATGGACTAAAACGACCTGATATCTCGATCTTTTGTCGAGAGCCGAGTGAGGAAGAGCAGGATTCGGCACTTACTATGATTCCCGAGGCGGTCATTGAGGTGGTAAGCAAAGGATTTGAAGCCAAGGATCTGGAAATTGGCCCCCCTTTTTATTTGTCGCAAGGCGTCAAGGATGTGATCGTCTTCGATCCGCTTACGCTGTTGGTCCTACATGTACGCAAGTACCACACGACGCGGCAAGTATCTCCCGTCGTCATGGAATTGGAGTGCGGCTGCCAGGTTCTGGTGTAATGGCCCTTATGGCGTGAATGTCAACGAGAATGGCAGCAACAATGGCAATCACCAGTCGAAGATCGAGATCGACATAAAGGGTGTTTGTCGTAAGGGCCGACAATCGCGATGCGATTTCGTGCTCCGCCAAAGCGCACGAAACTCCGGCCGCGACTCACAGCAGATGAACTGCCGCATTGACCTTTCTGAGGCACTTGGCGAAGGTGCGTAACCGCATGAATAGCCGAGACCAGCGAGCGGTTCTTTCGAAGCCCAAGGGGAGCGTCCAGTACGGCATTGCTGTACTTCCTGACCAGAATCGGCCGCTCGCGACAGCGGAAACTCGTTGAGGATTGGCGTACAGTCCAATAGATCCACGCTGCCGGGGGATGGAACTCCGGGTGCCACTGCAGGCCAAGAACATACGGTCTGCCTTGCAGGCGAAAGGCTTCGATCACGCCGTCCTCGGCCCTGCGCGCTTCGACCCTCAGTTCCCGGCCAAGCCCCTTGATCGCCCAATGATGGATCGACACCACCCGCCCGCCGCTGGTGCCCGGATACAGCCAAATCGATGATCCCCGCATCCCTCAGGTACACTACCCGCCAAGGACAAACATGTCTTTATTCGACGCTGCAGGATCAGAAGGCCCGGCATCGAGTGCACTGCAGGAGTCAAAACAGATGAAAGAAACCGTGATCGGTGTCGTCGGGTTGCTCATTTTTGCCGCCCTCGCCGTAATCGTCCACCAGAACCAGCGGCGCTTCCACAAGCCGTTGTTGACCACCCACTACCAGGCGGTAATGCTGACTGACGGCACCCTGCTGCACGGACGAATAGACCATCTGGGCACTGATTTCCCTGTTCTCCGCGAGGCAATGACGGTGCACGCAATCGTTGACCCGGCTTCGGGAACAACCAGCCACAAGATCGTCCTGCGCAAAAGCGAGGCACACGGTGCCGATCATCTGATTCTGCCAGCCACGTCAATCATTTATGTTGAGCCCGTGCAGACCGATTCCACGATCGGACGGGCGATTGAGCAGTTTCACTCGCGCTAGCGCCTAGCATGTAAAGGGAACAGCCCATGGTCTGGATACTCGCCACCGTCGTGCTGCTTGTCGTGCTACTGGCGATCCGCCATTTCCGGTCAACAGGGCGTTCTGCAAGGAGCGATACCCTGCCTGACGAAGCGGCGAAAGCGGAAGTCTACTTCAAGTCGATGTTCCCGGACCTGCAACCGTGGTACCACCCACAGAAGCTGGTGGAGTTCGTCTCGGCGCGACGCCGACGCCGCGTCGCCAGTCAACGCGGGGAGAAATGGGAAAATCCGCCCGGGCTGGGCGTGGCCAGGGCGCTGCTGAAGCGTCACGGGGGTCGAGAACGGGTGCGCCTGGCCGACACCAACGGTACGCCACTCACTGAGTTTGTCTATGAGGATCACCCCGGTGGTGGCGTATTGCGCGTCGGCAAGGGCAAGTTCGTGTTGCGCCTGCAGGACGCGACCAATCCCGAGGTGCATTACTGGCACCCTGAGCGCGAATTCACCTGGACACGCAAGGGAGGCTGGCACTTCACGACACGGGTGGCTGAGCAGTCGTTCGCCGCCGACGACCATGGCGTCCGCTGGTCCAGCGACCGGGACAGCCATTCGTTCTCATCGTCGTCGGGTGGCCGCTTCGACGACGACAGCAGCAATAACTGCGGGTCCAGCGACCGGGAGGGCAGTTTGTTCACATCCTCTGGAGACACCGATCGGATCGCTTCCGTCGGCATGCTTGCCGCTGGCGGCGCGTTCGGCGGTGCCGGTGCTTCCGAAAGCTGGGATCGGAATGGCGCGGCCGATACCCGCGACGCGAACGATCCCATAGGTTCCAGCACAGCCTATTGACGACTCGGGATGAACTGACGAAATGAAGGCGCCAAGCGATCCGGTGCTGGCACAAACCGTCATGGATCTCCTGCCGATATGCGATCGGCGCGAACCAGTGCGAGTCCTGGTGGCATCGTTGGCGCTCGGGGGGGCCGAGCGGATCGTGCTCGAATGGCTGGGTGCAGAAGCCGCACGACAACGAACGATCGAACTGGCCGTACTGCACCCACGACGCATCGCGTGGACGCCACCCGCCGGAATCGCTCTGCGCGTGCGCAGCCAGCAGACACCGACCGCATTTCTGGCGGAACTGGCAGAGCACTGGCGGACGGCTCGTACACCGGTATCGGTACACCTGGTAAATGATGAACTGATCGACATCCTGTGGAACGCCGGCGTGCAAACCGTACCGGTAGTACACAACATGCGCGCTGGCTGGCGCAACGACCCGGTGCGCTGGCAGCCGGCACAGGTTCCGCTTGCTGTCGCCTGCTCCAACGCAGTTCGCCAGGAGATGCTGGCGGACGGCTGCCAGGTGCCAGTCATGACGTTGCGCCACATGCCTGCATTTGACCCGACGGCAATCGATCCGGCCAACCGGACGCGGCTGCGTACGGAGTTGCGTGTCGGATCCACTACCCTTCTGGTGGCCGCGGTCGGTGCCTTCAAGTCGCAGAAGGACTACGCCCGTGCCATCGACGTCATGCACCATCTACGGCGGCAGCGCGAGGCGGTCCTGCTGATTCTTGGTGGGGCGCTGGATGGCGATGGCCTGGCTGAACTGGACCGTGTCGTGTCGCGGGCGTGTGCGGCCGGACTTGCAGATCACTTGCGGCTGCCCGGCTTCGTGCAACCAATCGGGCCCTACTATGCGGCCGCCGACGTACTGCTGAACGTCAGCCGCTTCGAAGGATTCTCCATGGCGGTACGTGAAGCGCTCGTCGTCGGCCTGCCGGTACTGGCGACGGCCGTCGGAGGCCAAGGCGAACGGGCACATGACGGGCTGCGCCTGCTGCCGCCCGACGCGCCTGACGCCCTCATCGCCGAGCACCTGGCCGCACTGCCGGTGCGTGATACTCTGACCGGCGAGTCGTTGCCACGCGCACCGCGTCTGTGGTCGCTGACCACAGCCTGGCAAAGGCCTGGCAAACGCCGTGTCGAGACGCTGTTCGTCACCGCCAACCTGAACGCTGGTGGCGCCCAGCGCTCGCTTGTCAACCTGGTCACGCAGATCGCCGCGCAACATCCGCTGGCCGTGGCGGTATGCGGCGAAACAACCCAGAGAGCGTTTGCCGACACCCTGGCACAGCATGGCGTCGAGACCTTCCGGCCGACAGCGCAGGCCGATCCGTATGCGCTCGCCGAATCGCTGCTCGGCTGGGCCGGGGCGCACGCTCTCCGGACCCTCTGCTTCTGGAATGTGGACCCGAAGGTCAAACTCCTGCTGGCGCGCGTCGCACCGGCCGAGCTGCGTCTGATCGATGTCAGTCCGGGGCATTACGCATTTGCGGAACTGGATGGCGTAGCCAACTTCGCTGCCGCCATCGACCTCGATGTGGCGGCTTACTATGCGCGGCTGGATGTGCTGGTCCTGAAGTACCACGCGACCGACACGCCACCCTGTCGGCGCACAATCGTCATTGCCAATGGCGTGGCGACGGCCTCACGGGCGGCACCCGCACCGGCGGTGCCACGCTTTCTGGTGAGTGGGCGAATCGCGCCGAGCAAGCGCCTCAAAACCGTACTGACGGCTTTTGCGCAAGTACAACGCGATCAGCCCACCGCCGAACTGCATCTCGTCGGTCAGGCCGAAGCGCGACATGCCGCCTGTCTGGCCGAACTGCGCGTGCAGGCGTCCGGACTTGCGGTGTACTTCCGTGGCGCGGACCCCACCATGAGCTACCGCTGCGAACCGTTCACCGCAGCCGTCGTACTCGGGACGCACCAGGGATCGCCCAACGCCGTTCTCGAGGCCATGGCGGCCGGCCTGCCGGTCATCGCCAACGCCAGCGGCGGTACCGGCGGGATCGTGCGTGCTGGCAAGACTGGCTGGCTGCTCCCAGAGCACTGCACGGCGGCGGAACTTGCCGCGGCCATGCTTGAGTCTTTCGCGCAGCCCGCACGGTCAACTTTTCTGGGTACTGCCGGCCGCGCCTACGTGCGCGCTCACCATGACCTGGAAGTGATGGCGGCGCGTTACCTCGACTTGCTCAAATCCCCGAATCCCTCTCGTTCCCGGTGAGATCAGCCGCCTTCGCGACCCCGCCGGCGATCACGGTCATAGATCTCGCGCCCGGCATCGCGAATGTCACGACGCAGATCGCGACGCTCGTCCGGGCTCAGGCGACGAGTCTGTGCGTCATCACCGTGGCGACCATCACGCGCATCCGGTCGGTCTCCGGGGCGTCTCTCTCCAACCGGAGGATGCCGATCGAAAGCACGATCCGCATCCTTGCCGGCATGCGCCGACAAGGATGCGGCGAGTAGGCCCAGAAGTACCCCGGCAATCCGGGTCGCGATGTTCATTTCTCGCTCCGCAATGGCCACTGATCGAACCCTCGGCCACGGCAGTACGCCCGCTTGCCGCTCAGGTGCCCATCAGTTGCCCTATTCCCCGTAGCGATGGCCGCGCCAGTCGCTGTCGTGCTTCGAATGATAGATGCGCTGCGACGCGTATTCCAGATCATTCTGCAGATCGGCATACTCCCGGCGACTTAGGTAGCCATCGGCCAGATACGCTCGCTCCTTGGCCGCAATCACCCTTTGCTCGGCCATCAGCTCGCGCATCTCGCCGCGGGTCAGTTGACCATCCTGCCAGCCCTGCCAGATGCGGGTGCGTTGGCGCTCCTGACGAGCGTCGATGTCGCCACCGCGAAATTGGCCACTCGCAGCCGTGGCGGGATGACGCTCTGGCGGGTAATGACGTTCGCCGGCGTACTGGCGAACCTCTCCGATGTGAGCAGTCAGACGGGGCGGATTCTGCCATTCCCCCGCCATTGCAGTGCTTCCGCCGAGCACCGTGAGCACGGCCAGCAGCCCCAGACGTGATGAGCATGGTACGTTCATGTTGTGTTCTCCTTTCCAGATGCACCTTGCGGTGCCATTGATCACTGCAAACGGCAGCGTGACGGTGAGCAGTTTCACTGGTGAATGTAAGCAGACAATGAGCAGCCGGTGCCATTTTGTAATGAATTGTTTCGAGAGCATCTGCGCTTGCTTCGCGGCGCTCGATCCGCGTTAGCATTACACACATGAACGAAAGCAAAGATCGAATCTTGATCGTCGACGATGATCGGCGCCTGCGCGACCTGTTGAGCCGGTATCTTGTCGAGCAAGGCTTTGCCGTCAGGGCGGTGGAAGACGGCGAAACGATGAACCGCGCACTTGCTGCCGAGCCGTGTGCTCTGATAGTACTCGACCTGATGCTCCCCGGTGAGAATGGCCTGACGATCTGCCGGCGGCTGCGCGGGCAGGGAAACATCCTGCCAATCATCATGCTGACCGCGAAGGGTGACGAGATCGATCGCATCGTGGGACTCGAAATGGGGGCCGACGACTATCTGGCGAAGCCGTTCAACCCGCGTGAACTGGTCGCCCGGATTCACGCCGTGTTGCGTCGGCGACCGCCGGCGAGTCTACCGGGCAGCCCCGGCCAGGCGGGGGAAATGCTCGGATTTGGCCGCATCCGGTTGAATCTGGCAACTCGCCGCATGCAGCGCGACGACCAGGAGATCCCGCTCACGACCGGCGAGTTTGCCTTGCTGAAAGCGCTCGTCAGCCACCCGCGACAGCCATTGTCACGCGACAAACTGATGGAACTCGCCCGCGGCCGGGAATACGAAGTCTTTGATCGGGCAATCGACGTCCAGGTATCCCGCCTGCGCAAGCTGATCGAGGACAATCCGGCACAACCACGCTATCTGCAGACGGTGCGAGGTTTCGGTTACGTCTTCGTCCCGGACGACCCGGCCAGCCCCCCTCCTTGAGCATGCGCAACGCTCGATGAGGCTGATTCCGCGCACCCTGCTATGGCGCGTCTTTTTGCTCGTCGCACTGCTGCAAGTGCTCGCAGTGCTCGCCTGGTCGGCGATCTACCGCCACTTCGCGCTCGAACCACGTGCCCGGCAAACCGCGCAGATGGTGGCCAGCGTGATCAATCTGACCCGCACCGCCTTGCTCACCGCGGCGCCTTCCTTGCGGCGCGAATTGCTGCTGGAGCTTTCAGAACGCGAAGGCATTCGTGTTTACCCGGCGGAAGACGACGACCGCATCGCACCGCTGCCGGACGAGGCCTTGTTGCAGCACATCGCCGTCGAAGTACGCCGGCAACTCGGCACCTCGACCCGCCTGAGCCTCGAACGCAATGAAATGCCCGGTCTGTGGATCAGTTTCGCGATCGACGACGACGACTACTGGATGATGATGCCGCGCGAGCGCCTCGACCAGACCTTCCCCGTGCAATGGCTCGGTTGGGGCGTCGCCGCGCTCGGTTTGTCCTTGCTTGGGGCCTACCTGATCGTCCTGGGTGTCACGCGACCGCTGAAACGGTTCGCCCGCGCCGCAGCAACGATCAGTAGCGGCCGCTGGCCGCGACCGCTACCGGAACGGGGTGCCGACGAGATCGTACTGGTCAGCCAGGGTTTCAACCAGATGTTGAGTGACCTGCAACAGCTCGATCACGACCGCAACCTGATCCTGGCTGGCATCTCGCATGATCTGCGCACGCCGCTGACGCGCCTGCGGCTGGGCATCGAGATCAGCGACCTCGAAGCGAGCGACTGCGCAGCAATGAACGAAGACATCGAGGAAATGGACCGGGTCATCGGCCAGTTTCTCGCCTTTGCCCGGCACGACGCAGGCGAGCCCTTGCAGACCATCGATTGCAACGTCCTGCTTCAGGAAATGACCGACCGTTATCGCCGCCGTGGCGCACTGGTCGAGACCCGGCTTGCCGCACCACTGCCCGAGATCGCTGCGCGCCCCCTGGCACTGCGACGCCTGTTGACCAATCTGATCGACAATGCCCTGCAGCACGCCGGTAGCGGACAGCCGCTCGAACTCGCTGGCGGAATCACCGACGGCCGCCTCTATCTCGAAGTGCGCGATCGCGGTCCCGGCATCCCGGCGGAACAGTGCGAACGGCTCAAACGCCCATTCACCCGTCTCGACGCGGCACGCAGCCACAGCAGCGGTGCCGGCCTTGGTCTGGCCATCGTCGACCGCATCGCCCGCGCCCACGGCGGCGGTCTCGACCTGCTGCCAAATCCGGGCGGCGGCCTGATCGCGCGCGTCGCATGGCCCCTTGTTTCCCCGACCAGCAGCGCTGGCTGAAGCCGGTTCGGGCAGCGCGGTATGGTCACGCCGGTGGCCCTGAATTTCCTGTCCCTGGGGGCAACTCTCCGGCAGGCCGATGATCGGAATCATTGGGAATGAACGCACACCGCGCGAATTCCTCGAAGCCCTTGGCCGGCAGCGGGCGGCTGAACAGGTAGCCCTGATAGACATGGCAACCCTGGCCGGCTAGGAAATCTCTCTGAGCCTCGGTTTCAACGCCCTCTGCAATGACCGCCAGGCCCAGACTTTCTGCCAGAACGACGACCATCCGGGCGATCGCGGCATCGTTGGGGTCGGTGAGGATGTTTCTGATGAAACTCTGATCGATCTTCAATTGATCGAGCGGCAAGCGTTTCAGGTAAGAAAGTGATGAGTAACCGGTACCGAAATCGTCGAGCGAAAAGTGAACGCCTTTCGCCTTGATGATGGTCATCTTGGTAATGATTGCCTGCACGTCATCCACCAGCAGGCTTTCGGTCAGCTCCAGCTTGAGTCGTTGCGGTTGGATTCCGCTACGGGCCAGCGCCGCCAGCACCTGATCGACAAAGGCATCATCGTGGAACTGACGAGCGCTTACATTCACCGCCAGGGTGAGACCGGATAGTTCGGGTCGGGCGGCCCAGGCCGCCAGTCGATCGCATGCGGTCTCCAGCACCCATTGGCCAATGGGAAGGATCAGTCGGCTTTCCTCGAGGAGGGGGATGAACTCGGCCGGCGACACCAGGCCACGCTCCGGGTGCTGCCAGCGCAACAAGGCTTCGGCACCGACGACCCGGCCGGAGGAATCCACCTGTGCCTGGAAATGAAGAAGCAACTGTTCCTTTTGGACAGCTTCGTGCAGACTGGCTTCCAGAGCCGCGCGCGCCGTCGCAGCCGCCTGCATCGTCGGGTTGAAGAAGCGCAGGGTATCGCGGCCCGCCCTTTTGGCGTGGTGCATGGCCGATTCCGCTCGCTGCAGCAGTTCGTCGACGATCTCCTGGCGATCGGCGAACAGGGCAATGCCAATGCTGACCGTGCTGTGGTGCGCGTAGCCAGCGAGCGGATAGACCTGACTGAGCGTGGCGAGAAGCTTCTCGCCAACGCTTTCGGCCTGTCTTGCCGCCTCCTGGCCGTCGTCGCTCAGATCTTCAAGCATCACCACGAATTCGTCACTGCCAGGGCGCGACACCGTGTCACTGGCACGCACACAACCTGCCAGCCGCTGGGCGACCTGTTGCAGCACCAGGTCGGCCTGGTCACGACCGACGATGTCGTTCAGACTCTTGAAATTGTCGAGATCGATGAACAGCAACGCGCCGCCGCGACCGGTTCGCGCACTGGCAATCAGGGCGTGCTGCAACCGGTCCAGGAGCAGTCGGCGGTTCGGCAGATCGGTGAGGGAGTCGTAGAAGGCCAGATGGTCTATTCTTCGCTCTGCCGCCTTGCGCTGGGTCAGGTCGGAGAACACCGCCACGTAGTGCGATACGATATTCTGCTCATCAAATACGGCGGTTATGCTCAGCCACACCGGAAAGATTTCGCCGTTCTTGCGACGGTTCCACAATTCGCCTTGCCAGTGAGTCTCGACTTGCAGCGCCGTCCAGAGCGTTGCATAGAATGCCTCGTCCTGGCGTCCAGAACTGAGAATGCTGGGCGTCCGGCCCACGATTTCGTCGGCGCTGTAACCGGTCACCCGGGTAAACGCGCCATTGACGGCCAGAATCCGCTCATCGGCATCGGTGATCATGATGCCTTCCATCGCGTTGTCGAAGACTTCCGCCGCCAGCTTGAGCTGCTTCTCGGCGGCGCGCCGAATGTCGATCTCCTCGTTCAGAGTCCGGTTCATTTCATTGAGGGCCTGCGTCCGTTCCTGAACCCGGCGGTCGAGTTTCCGGTTGGCCAATTCGACACCTTTCAGCGATTCCTCCAGCTCGGAGGACTGACGGTCGATAATCCCCTGGGCGCGCGCCACCAGCAGATAGAGCCCGCCGTAGAGCAGCGCCAGGAGACCGAAGACAATGCCGATGACGATCAGGCGGGTCTGTTCCAGATGGGCGACGAAAGTGGTGACGTCGCCGTAGATCTCGATCACCCCGACAACCCGCCCGCTCTCGTCGCGAACCGGCAGATAGGAGGAAATGACGTCGATATCAGTGACCGTGCCCTCGAAGGTGTCCATCGTGTCACGATGATTCAGAACGCTCTCGACCCTTCCCGCACGCGCCGCCAGAAAGCCGGCATTACCACTCTTGTCCTCACCGGTCTGCCGGGTATCGGTGGAAAATACCGTGACGCCGTTCAAGGCGTAGACCTTGACCTTGACGATATCCGTACCTTTCATGTGCTGCGCGACCAGTTCCTGGAGGTGAGTGTCCTGTGCGCGTGCGCGCAGGGCATCGGCCGTTGCGCCGGCACTGTCATCGACGAGGATGGAAAAGTGCGGCCACAGCGCGTTGGCAAGGGCATGAGTCAGGACGACGTTGCGGCTTTCGGCAAGGTCCTTGAGGTCGTCCAGGGCAAGATGCTGGTAGCTCCAACCCAGCACCACGGCAGTAAGAACCGTGCACAGCAGGCTGCTCAGCGAAAAATACCGCTTGAGCGCGAAACGCGCCCGCCCCTGGCTTTCGATGCTTGCATGCCCCACCTCATCCTCCTGCTGAGCATAATCCATCCATGATTATCCTCTCCAGGAGCATGGCAGGACGTGCGAAGAAGCACGCGAACGGTCAGATTTCCTGGCACTCCTGGTCCGTAGCCCAGACGCAAAAAGGCCTTGCCCTCTGGCAAGGCCTTGCTATCGACGCCAGATGGCGGCGCCGTATCACGATCACCTACTACAGCTTCGGTTGTTCGACGACCACCGCCACCGTGATCGTCGCCATGACGTCGCCGTGCAGAGACACTTCCAGTTGGCTTTCGCCAATCACCTTGAGCGGGCCGGCTGGCATGCGAATAGCCGATTTTTCGATCTCGAAACCAAGCGCGCGCAGCCCGTCGGCAACGTCAAAGTTGGTCACCGAACCGAATAGTCGGCCGTCGACGCCAGCCTTGCGGGCGATCCGGACGACCGCTCCGCCCAGCCTTTCTGCATACGCCTGTGCCGCCGCCAGTTTTTCACGAGCGGCATTCTCCAGCTCGACCCGCTTGACCTCGAATTCCTTCAGGGCGGCCGGCGTGGCGCGCTTGGCCTTGCCCGTCGGGATGAGGAAGTTGCGGGCGTAGCCATCCTTCACCTTGAGCAGATCGCCGAGGTTGCCGAGGTTGGCGACTTTTTCCATCAGAATGATTTGCATCGTCGTCTCCTCGGTTTACTGATGATTGTCGGTGTACGGCAGCAGCGCCAGGAAGCGGGCACGCTTGATGGCCACTGACAGCATCCGCTGATAGCCGGCCTTGGTGCCGGTCAGCCGAGCCGGCATGATCTTGGCGTTCTCGGCGATGTACTCCTTGAACAAATCGACATCCTTGTAGTCGATCTCTTCCATTTTTTCAGCAGTGAAGCGGCAGAATTTGCGCCGCTTGAACAGTCCGCTGCCACGCTTCTTGACGTTCTTGTCATCCTTCTTTTTGAAGAACCTTGCCATCTTGATTTCCTTCAACAAATTCGATCGTGGTGATATGCAGTCTTGGCTGCCTGCTGTTGCGGCTCCTGGCCGCGAGAAAGCCCGTCAGTTGCAGGGCTGCTCCGGGACTGGCCGCCTGCAGCCACTGGGCCGTTGCGCCCAAGGCAATTGCCTGGATTTCGTATTCGACACGGCGGCGGCTACCGGCTTCAAGCTGCTCCGACTGATGCCCGATCAGACATTCCATGACGGGCACGCCGGCCGGCGTAAAGCGTAGCGCCTTGCGCTCGATCAGGATTCCGCTGAGTTCGACGCGATTCAGCAGTGCCTCGACCATCAGGCCAATCAGGCCGTCGGCTGGGTGGTTTCGGTTGGCGCCGGTTCTCGGACTTCAAGCAATGACCTGGATTTCTCATCCTTCATCATCGGGGACGGTGTGCTGACCGCACGCTTGGTCTTGATCGTCAGATGCCGAAGAATCGCGTCGTTGAACTTGAAGCCATGTTCAAGTTCGGTCAGCGTTGTGTCATCGCACTCGATGTTCATCAGAACATAATGCGCCTTGTGCAACTTCTGGATCGGATAGGCGAGCTGACGGCGTCCCCAGTCTTCGAGACGGTGAATCTGCCCGGCGCGGGCAGCGATCAGTGATTTGTACCGCTCGACCATCGCCGGGACCTGCTCACTTTGGTCCGGGTGGACGATTAGAACGATTTCATAATGGCGCACGAACACTCCTTCTGGATAAAGCCCCCCGCCATGCGAACAGTGGGGCAAGGTGGAAAAACCGTGCATTATAGTGGGCTGATGCTTCGCTGGGCAATCTGTTTCGTCTGATCGCCCTGATCCAAATCAGTGCAGGACGATCGGCCGCGCCGCACCAGCGCAGTACGCGTCGAGCAGCGCGTCGATTGATTCTTCGTCACGCTCGTTGTCGGGAATATCGTCTATGGCCTTGCGCAAATCCCGGGCCACCGAACCCTGAACGAAGAGGCTGCGGCTGGCCGCCTTGTCCACCAGCTCGAAACCCTGCTGCACCGGGTAGGCAACGATCGCGTACTGCTGACTGTTATAGACGATGTTCATGTGGTGTACTCCTTTCCAGGTGGACGGGGACGATGCAGTGCCCCGATGGCTTGCACGGGCCTTGCAAACGCTCTTCTTCAGAGACAACTATCAGCAAGCTTCGTGCCATCCAACATTCTTCTCGGCGGTGTCAAAACGCATGATGCCATTGTCACAGGCGACGCGAATCTTGTCGCCGGCAACAAAACGTCCCTCGAGAATCGCTTTGGCCAGGGGAT
>WBZL01004096.1_pt1 | contig 12863 bp, 11 predicted proteins | sample 5204291 | NCBI WGS metagenome assembly WBZL01 (sample SAMN12344345, study PRJNA552823) | activated sludge metagenome | biome: Activated sludge suspended growth; feature: Nitrification reactor; material: Wastewater; isolation source: activated sludge from nitrification reactor of wastewater...
CAGATGTAGCGCGGGGTCGGGTCGAGGGCGCGCTGGCTCTCGGTGACGGTGCCCATCTGCGCCGACAACCAGGCGGCATAGGTCGTCATGTAGTCGTCGCCCGGCTCCTGCGTCTTGTAGCGCTGCTCCAGGGTCATCGGGCCGTAGGGGATGTTCTTGTAGAAGAACTGCGAGATGTACGGGCCACGGAGGTCGCCGGCGAAACCGCCCCGGAAGAGGGTGGCCGCGGTGACCACGCCGCCGGCCTTGGGGCCGCGGAAATCCGAGAAGCCGTTCAGGTCGTCGATCGCCGCCACAATGACGGAGTCGCTCTCGTACTCGTTGAAGGGGACGTCGCGGGTCAGCGCTTGCCAGTACACCTCGGCCATCTCGGCGGCTTCCCAGGCCGAGCCGAAGGTGGGCGCGGGAGGGATCGAGAACTTGTGCGAGTCCCCTCCTTCCAGCTGAAAGGCGAAAGCGGCCTGGGGGTTCACCAGCTTGGCGACACCGCCCTTGGGCACGGCATTGAGGGCCGCGGTGTCGCCGGCGGCGAGGGCAGCCACCAGCGCGCCATAGGCCGCCGGAGCCACCTCGCCGAGGTCGTTGTGGGGCAGCGTCTTGCCGAACTGGGCCCGCAGGTCGGCGTAGGTCTCCTCGTCGTCGTTGCAGTCGTTGATCGGCTGCTCACGGTTCAGTTGCCGCTTGGCGGCCACCCGACGCTTGGTGAAGGCCGTGGCGGCCCGCTCGTCGTCGGTCTGCGGACCGACCTGGTACGCCGCGGCGTCACCAGGAGCGAGCAACGTGGCCCCCGCGCCGAGGCCGACGGCGGCAGCGGCGCCGCCGAGCCCGCCGAGGAAGCCTCGGCGGCTCAGGCTCTTGGGCGAGCTCTCGGGGTCCTGGTCGACGGTGGAGGTGACGGGGCTCTGAAGACTCGGCTTCATACGATCTCCTTGCTGCACAACCAAATTGGGTCTCGCCGCGGCATCAGTGCCGCGGCGGGGAAGACCTCCTGGGATCCAGGGACTTGCGCTGTCGTGCGTGGGAACTCGTTGGCCAGCTGAGGACGTTCAGCATATCGCCAAATCGGCGTGCGGACCGGCAAGAAGCTACCGCTCGAGCTACCACCTTCGAGGCCTGCGGGTAACGGGAGGATTGGTGGATTCGCCTCAGCGTGGGACAATAGAACCACTCGTTGGGTTCTGACCACACAACGGCTCCGCCCCGTGGAGCCACGATATGGCCTTGCCCGGCCCCCACGGCGGCACGGCCCATGCCCTTGCGCTCGACCTGATCGGGCGTCGACCTTGGAGATTGGAGGACACGAGATGTTGCAGCGCCCCACCGGATGGATAGTCTTTCTTGCCTGCGCGGCCGCTGGTGTCGCCGGCCTGGCGACGGCGGACTCGTCGCAGATCGGCGTCGAGGTTGCAGTGGCCCACCACCTCAACAATGGCGACGAGTACACCATGTCGCGCCAGGCGCTCCTCGCCCACGGGCGGCAGCTGTTCAACGCCATCTGGACGATCGAAGAGGGTGGCGGCCGCCCCCTCACCAAGGGCACGGGCGGCGCCGTCGCCGACCCGAACGACCCCCTGACCTTCCCCCGCAACTTCAACCGCGTCTCGGCGCCCGACGCCAACTCCTGCGCCGGCTGCCACAACCAGCCGTTCGCGGGTGGCGCCGGTGACATCGTGGCCAACGTCTTCGTCTTGGGGCAGCGCTTCGACTTCGCCACCTTCGACGCCAACGACACCCTCCCCACCAAGGGCGCCATGCAGGAGAACGGCGCCCCGGCAACCCTCAACGACATCGCCAACAGCCGCGCGACCACCAGCATGGCGGGCTCCGGCTACCTCGAGATGCTGGCCCGGCAGATCACCCTCGACCTGCAGGCGATCCGCAACGGCATCCCGGCCGGCGGCGCCGCGGCCCTCACCTCGAAGGGCATCTCGTTCGGCAACCTGCGGCGCCACCTCGACGGCAGCTGGGACACCGCCGGGGTGACCGGCATCGCGCCGCCGAGCCTGGCCTCGGCCGACGCCGGACATCCGCCGAGCCTCATCATCATGCCGTGGCACCAGGCCGGAGCGGTGATCTCGCTGCGCCAGTTCACCAACAACGCGATGAACCACCACCACGGTATCCAGACGGCCGAGCGCTTCGGCACCGGCATCGACGCCGACGGCGATGGCTTCGTCAACGAGATGACCCGCGCCGACGTGACGGCCGTCAGCGCCTGGCAGGCAAGCCTGCCGGTGCCGGGTCGGGTGATCCCCCGTGATCCCGACATCGAGGCGGCGGTGCTTCTCGGCGAGCAGCGCTTCGCGAGCATCGGCTGTGCGAGCTGCCACATCGACAAGCTGCCGCTGACCGACAGCGGTTGGGTCTACACCGAGCCCAACCCGTTCAACCCGGCCGGCAACCTGCAGCCCGGGGACGCCCCGGCGCTGCGCTTCAACCTCAACAACGGCAGCGTGATGCCGAAGCCGCGCCTCGCCGAGGACGCCAACCACATCACCTGGGTGCCGGCCTACACCGACTTCAAGCTGCACGACATCACCACCGGCCCGGACGATCCCAACCGCGAGGCCCTCAACATGCACTTCCCGGCGGGCTCGGCCAACTTCTTCGCCGGCAACGGCCGCTTCCTCACCAAACGGCTGTGGGGTGCCGCCAGTGAGCCGCCCTACTTTCACCATGGCAAGTACACCACCCTGCGCCAGGCGACCCTTGCCCACGCCGGGGAGGCCGAGGACTCGGCCAACAACTTCCGTGGCCTGTCGGCCCACGAGCAGGATGCCATCATCGAGTTCATGAAGACCCTGCAGATCCTGCCGGTCGGCACCTCCTCGACGATCGTCGACGAGAACTTCCAGCCGCGCAGCTGGCCGCCCACCTAGCCGGCGCCCGTCAGCGTCGGGGTACGGCTCGCCGTGCCCCGGCGCACCCCGCCTCGGGTCTGTGTGAGAATCCCCGTCCCCGTGCGGAGCTGTCGCCGCCGGGCAAGGAGAGCTCATGCCACAGATCATCTACACCATGAAGGACCTCCGGAAGACGACGCCGCAAGGCAAGGAGATCCTCAAGGGTATCTGGCTGTCGTTCTTCCACGGCGCGAAGATCGGCATCCTCGGCGCCAACGGCGCCGGCAAGTCCACCTTGCTGCGCATCATGGCCGGCGTCGACCAGGACTTCTCCGGGGAGGCCTTCCTCGGTGCCGGAATGACCGTCGGCTTCCTGCCCCAGGAGCCCCAGCTACCGGCCGGCAAGACGGTCCTCGAGTGCGTCGAAGAGGCGGTGAGCGAGAAGAAGGCCATCCTCGCCCGCTACGACGAGCTGATGGCCGACTACTCGGACGAGACGGCCGACGAGCTCGGCCGCCTGCAGGACCAGATCGACGCCCAGAACCTCTGGGAGCTCGATCACAAGCTGGAGCTGGCGATGGACGCCCTGCGCCTGCCGCCCGCCGACCAGGAAGTCTCCGTGCTCTCCGGCGGCGAGAAGCGGCGGGTGGCCCTCTGCCAGGTGCTGCTGCGCCAGCCGGACCTGCTGCTGCTCGACGAGCCCACCAACCACCTCGACGCGGAGTCGGTGGCCTGGCTCGAGCGCACGCTCCAGGACTACGCCGGCACGGTGGTGGCGGTGACCCACGACCGCTACTTCCTCGACAACGTGGCCGGTTGGATCCTTGAGCTCGACCGCGGGGCCGGCATCCCTTGGGAGGGCAACTACTCCTCCTGGTTGGAGCAGAAGCAGAACCGCCTGGCGCAGGAAGAGAAAGAGGCGTCGTCGCGCCGCCGCACCCTCGAGCGCGAGCTCGAGTGGATCCGCATGGCACCGCGGGCCCGCCACGCCAAGGGCAAGGCCCGCATCAGCCAGTACGAGAACCTGCTCGCCGAGGAGCAGGCAGCCGAGAAACGAGGGGGCGCGGCCGAGATCTCGATCCCGCCCGGGCCGCGATTGGGGGACCTGGTGGTCGAGGCCAAGGACGTCGCCAAGGGCTACGGCGACCGGCTGCTGATGGAGAAGGTCAGCTTCCTCCTCCCGCGCGGCGGCATCGTGGGGGTGATCGGCCCCAACGGCGCCGGCAAGACGACCCTCTTCCGCATGCTGGTCGGTGAGGAGAAGCCGGATGCCGGCGGGCTCAAGATCGGCGAGACGGTGGCCCTCGCCTACGTCGACCAGAGCCGCGACTCGCTCAACGGTGAGCGCACCGTGTGGGAAGAGATCTCGGACGGCGGCAAGGAAACGATCCTGGTCGGCAAGCGCGAGGTGAGCTCACGCGCCTACCTCTCGCAGTTCAACTTCCGGGGAGCGGACCAGCAGAAGAAGGTCAAGGACCTCTCGGGCGGCGAGCGCAACCGCCTGCACCTCGCCAAGCTGCTGAAGAGCGGCGGCAACCTGCTGCTGCTCGACGAGCCCACCAACGACCTCGATGTCGACACCCTGCGCGCCCTCGAAGAGGCGTTGCTCAGCTTCGCCGGCTGCGCCGTGGTGATCAGCCACGATCGCTGGTTCCTCGATCGCATCGCCACCCACATGCTGGCCTTCGAGGGCGATAGTCAGGTGGTGTGGTTCGAAGGCAACTACCAGGATTACGAGGTCGATCGCCATCGCCGCCTGGGCGCCGAGGCCGACCAGCCCCATCGCATCAAATATCGCCCGCTGGTGCACTGAACGCGTGCCGGGCCGCGGCCCGGCGCGTAATGCGCTGCGTAAGCTCCACCTGCGACGATTCACTCCTCGCGCCACGAACCGACAGGGCAGCCGCGCAGTCGGGCTACCGATGCCGGGGAAGGGCAAACTTGATCCACGCCGTCGAGATGAGCGAATCCGCGGCCTTTTCACCTCGCCGGCGCAGGTTGGCGAAGAAGTGGAGCGATGATGGCAACTCCCAAAGAAAGTCTCGAAAAGCTCAGCGGGCTCGACGGCTACGTCGGTTCCTGTATCGTCGATAGCAACAGCGGCATGATGCTCGCCGCCCACGGCGGCAACAGCTCCCTGAACCTCGAGGTCGCCGCTGCCGGCAACACCGAGGTGGTTCGCGCCAAGCGTGCCACCATGAAGTCGTTGGGGCTGGACGACAGCATCGAGGACATCCTGATCACCCTCAACAAGCAGTACCACCTGATCCGGCTGATGACCGGCCGGGATGGGCTGTTCATCTACCTCGTCCTCGACAAGGCGCGCGCCAACCTGGCGATGGGTCGTTTCCAGCTGGCCGACATCGAGAAGAACATGACGTTCTAGGTCGATCTCGCCAGACCTCTCGGCGGGTCAGGCCTCTCGGCGGCGGGCGCCAGGCGCTCGCCGCCACCTACCGGCCGTTCCTTCGTTGCCTACAGCATCCCCGCCCGCCGGAACATCCCGGCGAGGATCAGGCTGGCGGTGAGCAGGGCGCCCAGGCTGGCAACGAGCGCGACCCGGCCGAGGACACGGTGTTTCGTCGGCACCGCAAAGCCGTGGCGCCAGCCCAGGAAGCGGGCCCAGGCGCCCGCCACCAGCATCCCCAGCACGATCGTCTCGTGGACCCGCAGAACGGTGACCTCGGCCGGGCTCCAGCTCGCGAGGGCTTCCTTACCGAGGACGAGCACCTTGCCGACGTAGGCGGCGAGGAAGAGGACGATCAGCCAGCTTGCACCGCGCATCCAGGCGCGATGCTGCTCCAGGCGCCGGGCCCGCACGTGCCGGAAGGCCACCAACGCGCAGCCGACCACTGCGGCCAGGTTGAACAGCGCGAAGCTCCAGAACCACAGACCCGGTGTCATCGACGGCCTCCTCCCCAGCTGTGCAGTCCCCAGCGGTGCAAAGCGTCCATCCGCCTCCCCATCTCCCGCCTCAGCGAGCCTCCAGCAGCCGCGCCGCGAGCTCGGGAGCGTAGCCCGCTGCGCGGATGCGTTCGGCGGCGGCCGCCACATCGTAGGCGAGCCGCACGTGGCGTACCCGCCGGCGCGCCGGCTCCCAGACCAACAGGCTCGCCCGCGGGTCTCCGTCGCGCGGGTAGCCGACGCTCCCCGGGTTGACGAAGGTCCAGGCCGCCTCGTCCAGCTCGCGGTCTTGCGTGCTCGCCGGGACCTCCTGCCACTGCTCGCCGTCGGTCGAGTAGAGCACACCGCGGTGGGTGTGGCCGAAGAGCACCAGGGAGCCGGCCGGCAGCGCCAGCTCCTGCAGGCTGCGCAGGTTGAGGTCGAGGCTGAGATCGTAGATGTAGGCCCAGCAGTGCCGCCGCGCCACCAACGAGCCGTGCACCGCAACCGCTGCGCGATCGAGGCGGACGATCTCCGGCAAGCCGCCGAGCCAGGCAGCGTCCTCCGGGCTCAGGCGAGACCGGCTCCATTCGATGGCCGCCAGCGCCCGCTTCTTGAGCTCGACGCTCGCCGGTGCGGTGCCTCCCAGCAACTCTTCGTGGTTGCCGCGCAAGCACCGCCAGCCGCGTTCGCGCACCAGGGCCACGACGGCCTCCGGCGAGGCGCCGTAGCCCACCAGGTCGCCAAGGACGAGCACCTGCGTGATGCCCTCGCTGGCCAACCAGCGGTCGACCGCTGCCAGGGCCTCGAGGTTGGCGTGCAGGTCGGCGAGCACGGCACAGGGCTGGTCGCGGTCCAGGGTCCAGCTCGGCAGTGCGTCGAAGCCACTCGCCACGGTGCTCCCCTGGCTCAGTGGCGCCGCCGCGGGCTGCCGTCTCGGGTGCTCGCCAGTCTGCGGGCGAACGCCGAAAGCTGCTCTCGGAGCTCTGGCTCACGCGGCCAGAGGAGCTGCTGTGAAATGTCCTCGAGCAAGCTCGCCCGCACCGCGGGGGCCCGCCCCAGCTCGAGGGCCAGCTCGGCGAAACCAGCCAGGAACGCCTGCCGGTCTTCCATTGCGGCCGAACTATACTCGCGCAACCGCAACAGGGCCTGCAGCCCGACCGTGGCGCGCTGGCCCGAGATCGCCAGGTCGTCGTCGAGGTAGACGACGCCATCACTCGCAATGCCGTAGTTGTTGGGGTTGCAGTCCAGCCACAGCCCTCTCGCCACCCCCAGCTCGAGGGTACCGCGGATGGCCTGCAGGTAGAGGTCCCAGGCCCCGCGATCCGCCCGGGTCGCGAAGCGTTGGCGCAGCAGCGGCAGCGTTGGGGTCCAGGAGCAGGCCCAGCACCAACCGTCCGGGTCCCGGCTCACGAACCATAGGCGCTGCGGGTGATAGATGCCGAGCTCCTGGCGCAAGCGCTCCGTGGCACCGTCCGCCACCTGGGCCGCGGCGAGGTTGGGGTAGCGGCGGGTGTAGCGGGCCTTGAGGAAACCCGCACCGACCTCGAAGAAGCGGCCATAGGGGCTCCCCGAGCCCCCTTCCTGGTTCTGGCTCCCGACCAGCTCGCGGCGCTCGCGCACCGGCAGGGCCGCCAGGCGCTCCAGCACCACGCCCGCCCCGGCCCCGGTGGGCTCGACGGCGAGAACGTCCTCGGCGGTGGCCGGCGTGAAGCCGGACAGCTCCCGCAGCGCCGCGAGCCGCGCCGACTGCTCGGCGGCGGAAGGCGCCGGCACCACTGCCGGCCGCCCGGGCGGCAGCTCGGCACCCGGCGTACCCGGCGCCGCGCCGCCCTTGCCGCCTTCCGGCGCGAGGCGGCCGAGACGCCGGCGCCGGGTGGGAGGTCCGGCTAGGAAGGGATCAGCGGCGCGACCTTCGGGGCGGCCGCCCGGATCGCCGACCAGCCCATGCCAATGTTGCCCGGCTTGCGGGTCACCAGGCAGAGGATGGCCTCGCGCCCGCCGAGCTTGACAATGAAGTGCAGGAGGTTGCGCGTGTTGAACTGCACCTCCTCCATGTAGTGCTCGTCCGCCGTCACCCCGCGCTGGGCCTTCACCAGGTCCTCGACGCGCAGCGTCTCCTTGCCGCGGTAGAGCGCCGTGGCGGCCGCCGAGACGGCCTCGAAATGGTCCGAGGTGAAATCGGACTGAAAGTGCCCGCCGAGCATCATGCCGCTCGACAGGTCCACGACGTTGGAAGCGACCGCATCGGGGGTGTTGTCGACCAGCTGCTTGCAGAGCTCATTGATCGAAGCCATCCTCATCTCCTTTTCCGCGAGGAAATTCGCCGGATCTCGCTGGCGCCATTGGGTGCGCCGACCCGTTCAGGGAGGTAAGCTTGGCCGCCTGATCTTAAGAAGGACATTACGCGCACACGACGCTCCTCAGGCCCCCGCTCGCTGCCCGCAAGGGGGCGGCGAGCGCCCTTACTCGTAATGCTGCTCGTAAACTCTGACCGGCAGACTCGGTCGAGAAGGACCTGAGACCTCCATCATTCAGCCGACCCGAGCCCGCTCCGCCTGCATGCCTTCCATCCTGGTCATCGACGACGATCCCGATCTCGTGAGCCTGGTCTGCGCGCTCTTCGAGGCCTCGGGCTACGCGGCGTTCTCACCACCTTCCATCGAAGGCGCGGTGGCCGCTGCCGAAAAGCACCTGCCCGACCTGATCGTCCTCGACATCAGGATGGCGCCGCTCTCCGGCTGGGAAGTCCTCGAGAAGCTGCGCACCAATCACGTCACGGCACGCATCCCGGTCTTGATGGTCTCCGCCTCGGAGGAGGTGAGCGACCGCGTGCGGGCGCTGCGCCACGGCGCCGACGACTTCGTCCGCAAGCCCTTCGAGCCGGCCGAGCTGGTGGCGCGCGCCGAGCGGATGATCGCGCGCCACGCCCTCGAGGACGTGAGCCTGCGTGGCCAGCTCGAGGCCTACCCCTTGCCCACCTTGCTGCAGAGCCTCGAGCAGCAGAGCAAGAGCGGCGTGCTGCGGCTCCACGGCAACGGCGACTCCGCCTTCCTCGGCCTGCGCGGCGGGCGCCTGGAGGCGGCGGAGTGGGGCGACCTTCAGGGGCTCGAGGCCCTCTGGGCCGTGCTCGACAAGAAGACCGGTACCTTCAGCTTCGGGCCGGAAGGTGCACACAGTTTCTCGGCCGGGAGCGAGCTCGACCGCCGCAGCATCCAGTCGGTGCTCCTCGACGTGGCCTGGGTGGAAGACGAGCTCGCCAAACGGGTGCACCTCGTGCCGGCGACCGACACGGCCCTGACCCTGGTGGACGAGGCGGGCGAGGTCGACGACGACTACGTCGATCTCCCCATCGACCCCATCGTCGACTACCTGCGCCAGCGCCCGGGGGCGAGCCTTGGCGAGATCCTCGACGAGCTGCCGTTGGCGCCGCACCGGGTCCGTTTCGCGCTCGCCTGGCTCATCGAGCAGGGCTCGGTCGCCACCTCAAAGGACGTCGACCTCGACCTCGGCTCTGCCGCGATCACCGACCTCGATCTCGCAGCCCTGTTGCCGCAGCTCCCACCCGCCGCCGGCGGCAAGCTGCTGGTGACCGTCCTGCTCACCGCGGGAGCGTTGCCAGCGCTGCAGCGCACCCTCGCCGCGAGCCCCTGGCTCGCCGGCCAGCTGGGCGGCGTCGATGCGCACGCCACCCTCACGCCGCTTGCCGGTTCCTCGATTCGTTTCAGCCATCAGGACGTCCAGGTCGAGATCTGGCTGCGGCTGCTCGACCTCGACGCCGTCGGCGAGATCTTCGAGCACGCCAGGCGCTCGGCCGGGGTCGTCCTCTGGCTCGGCGACGACCTTGCCCAGCTGGTGGTGCCGCCTCGGTTGATCGCCGCCTCGAGCCGCTCGGCCCGCCTGCTGCTCGTCACCCCACGGCCGGAGCTCGGCCAGAAGCTCCTGGCCAGTCTCGGTGCGGCCTCCCGCTGGCAACACCTCTACGGAAACCCCGCGTCGATGCAGGCAGTCCTCACCGCCTTGGCCGGCGAGGGCGAGATGACCAGCCCACAGACCGCGACGGACCACGACACCCAATGATTGAAGCGATGACGCAAGGCCCTCCGACTGCACCCCGGGACCAGGCCCGGACCCCTCGCGCCGGCGCGGCGCTGGCCGCGCCCCTGCGCGAGCTGGTCGCCGCCGGGGTCGGTGTCGAGATGGCAGCGATCGTCGACTTACAAGCGGGCGAGCCACGCGCCGTGGAACCGCCGGCGGCCGGCCTGGCCGAAGCCATCGAAGGCCTGGTGCACCTGGCGCAAGACCTGCTGCGCTGCGGCGACGCCATCGCCGCGGCTTTCGCCGAGGCCACGGGCGCCCCCGCGCCGGCGCACGACGAGCTCGACGAGGTGGTGATCCACGACAGCCGGCAGCCCGTGGTGATGGTCGGGCTCGGCGAACCCCGCCTCGCGCTGATCGTGGCGCTGTCCTCCGAAGCGAAGCTGGGGCGCGCCCTGGCCGAGCTGCGGGTGACCCGGCGCGAGCTGTTGCAGGCCCTCCGCGGGGAGCGGGCATGAGGTACCTCCAGGGCCTCTATCGGCTGCTCGCCGAGCTGGAAGGAACGGCGACCTCGCAGCTCGAGGCGTTCGACGTCCAGGAGCCCGGCGGTGGCCGGGTGATCGGCGAGGTCGTCGTCTACGCCGGCCGTGTCTGCTGGGCACGGGCCGAGCATCGGGACGCCAATCTCAGCGACCGGCTGCGCGACGCAGCGGGCGCGAGCCCCGGCCCACTCGTCGAGCTGGCCGGTGGCGGAGCGGCGGCGAGGGCCGGGCTGCCGGCGGCGCTCGCCAGCGCGCGCAGCGGCGACAACCCCTTGCGCCAGGCCCTGGCCGCGCACGTGGCCGCTGCTCTCGCCACCCTCACCCGCCGCCTCGAGGACGGCGAGGCCGAGCTTGGCCCACACCGCCCAACGACGGCCGCCACCCCCGCCTGCCAGGGCTTCACGGCAGCCGAGCTCCTCGAACGAGCTTTCGAGGTGGCGCCGGAGATCTCGCTCGGCTTCCCTCCCCTGCCGCGCCCGTTCACCGTCACCCCCCTGCCGTGCGAGGCAGCGTTCTGCTTTGCCGAGGTCAGCGGCGACGGCCCGCCGCTCCTGGTCGCCGCGCGCGGGGCCGAGACCGAGCTCGCCGCCGCCGAGCAGCTGGCACGCAGCATCCGTGGCGCGGTGCTCAACCCGCTCTTCGCGGTCAACCGCCTGCAGCCCTTTGCCGTCGCCATCAAGCACCTCGATCGCGGCTGGCTGGTCAGCCGCATCGCGCCGTTTCTCTGCTTGTTCCGGGTCAGCGCCAGCGGCGACCACGGAATGCTGCTGTCGCTCCTTGCCAACCCCAGCCTGGCCTCGCCGACCGCGCCGCGCGGGGCGTCGCGGCCGAGCTTGCAGAGCTTGCCGGGCGCCTCTGCCGCCCTATCTCCCTGAAGGTTCACCAACCGCTAGAAGGAGGATTCGCCCATGTCTCTTGATTCAACCCTGTCCGAGGTCGTTCGCACTGTTCCCGATTGCCTGGCAGCCGGCTTCGTGGACATGAGCACCGGCATGATCCTTGGGATCAAGACCGTCGACTCGCATCCGCAAGAGGTGATCGACGTGCTCGCCGCCGCCACCGGCGACCTGTTCCAGGGCAGCAACGTGGTCACCATCGAGAAGCTGTTCAAGCGCGCCCGCGGCGTGGCGGACAACGACGACACCCACTACTTCAACGAGTTCGTGGCCCTGTCGCAGAACCTGATCCACGTCTTCATTCGCGGCAAGAAGGTCCCCAACACGGCGCTGGTGACGGTCTGCCGCGCCGGTGCCAACCTCGGCATGGTCCTGTCGAAGACCCGCCAGGCACTCCCCGAGGTCGAGAAGGTCGCCTGATCTCCCTGCGGCCGGCGGCGGCCGGGGCCCTACGGTCTCGGGAGCGTCGCCGGCCCCATCTTCTTCCTTCGACAGAGCAGCAGGAGATCGGGTCGCAGCGATGGCGGTTCTCGACCAAGAACAGGGCACGGTGGTCGTGCGGGTGGTCTACGACGGGCCGCCGATGTCAGGCAAGACGACCAGCCTCAAGGCGCTCTCCCGGACGCTGGCCGACCGCCGGCGCAGCGAGGTCTACTCGCCCGAGGAGATCCTCGGCCGCACCCTCTACTTCGACTGGTTGGAGTACGTGGGCGGCCTGATCGCCGGTTACCAGGTGCGCTGCCAGATCATCAGCGTTCCCGGCCAGCTCGCGCTTGCCAAGCGACGTCGCTTCTTGCTCTCGGGCGCGGACAGCGTCGTCTTCGTGGCCGACACCTCGCGCGAGGGCCTCGCCAGCTCAGTGAACGCCTTCCGCGAGTCCCAGCCACTGTTGGCACGGCCCGACGGCCCGCCGGTGGGCGTGGTGATCCAGGCCAACAAACGCGACCTGCCCACGGCGGCCAGCCTCGAGGAGGTCCGCAGAGCCTTCGGCGACCTGCCCCAGATCGGCGTTCACGAGTCGGTGGCGAGCGACGGCCTGGGCATCCGCGAGACTTTTGTCTTTGCCGTGCGGCTGGCGCTCGACCGCGCCCGCCACTTGATGCAGACCGACGCCCTGCGGGTCGGCAAGCCGGAGGTCGAGAGCGGCGAGGAGCTCCTCGCCCAGCTGACCAAGCTTGATGCCGGCGTGCCGCTGCTTTCCCCACCCTCGATCCTGGATCTCGCAACACCCCGCGCGGCGGCGAGCGAGCCCGCGCCGCCGCGGGAGGCGAGCCCCGCACCGACGGGAAAGGCCGCACCCTCCGAGCCGGCCCTAGCGGCGCCGGCGCCGGTCGCCAGCACCGCGCCGGCAGCGAGCTCGGACAGCGCGCCGCTGCTGCCGAACTCGAGCATTCCCAGCGGCCTGGTCTGGCCGCCGGTCACCGGTCGGGTGGCGCTCCATCAGATCGAGCGCGAGGCGGCCCAGCTGCAACGCCTCGCCAACGGTGATTGGAGTGGCAGCGCCGGTATCGGCTGGCTCCTGCTGTCGCGCGCCGACGAGCGCTTCGACTCCATCGAGGAGGGGCGGCGCGCGCTGCTGCAGATCGCCCGCGTGAACGGCTCGTTGGCGCGCGTGCTCTCCGAAGGCCGCTGCTGCACCCTCGCCGAGGACGGCCACCAGGGTT
>WBZL01004097.1_pt1 | contig 12861 bp, 10 predicted proteins | sample 5204291 | NCBI WGS metagenome assembly WBZL01 (sample SAMN12344345, study PRJNA552823) | activated sludge metagenome | biome: Activated sludge suspended growth; feature: Nitrification reactor; material: Wastewater; isolation source: activated sludge from nitrification reactor of wastewater...
GACGAAGCCGTCGCCCGTCGCTTCGACCAGCCAGACGAGGCCCAGCCAGGCAGCCAGGTTGAAGCTGATGAAGGGGCCGGCGAGGGCGATCAGCAGCTCGGCCTCGGGGTGGGGCGGCTCGTCGGTGAGCTCGGCGACGCCGCCGAAGAGGAAGAGCGTGATGCCGCGGGTCTCGACCCCGTAGTGGCGAGCGACCAGGGCATGACCGAGCTCGTGGAGGATGATCGAGGCGAAGAATCCCAGCGCCGCGATCAGGCCCATCAGGGTCGTCACGGTGGGGGAGAGCTCGGGGTAGAGCTGGGGATAGGAATCGAGCCCCAGGGTGCCGATGAGGAAGATGGCGAGGAAGAACCAGCTGGGATCCACCCGGATGGTGATCCCGAGGACGCGAAAGAGGTCGAAGCGCGTGGCGGTCATCGTTCAGAGAGTGGCGGCCCGGCGGTACGGCCGGCGCCCCGCATTCATCCATTCTACGCCCCAGCCGTCCGCGGCCGGGTGACGGTGTCCTTCAGGCTGCTAGGCTCGCTTCCCCATGCCGAGCCCGCAGCTTGCCCGCATCCTCGCTGCCCTCCGGGCTCGCGGCGCCAACCGCGACCAGCTATCGGTGGCCGAGTCGCGGGCAGGCTTCGAGAACATCCAGCGGCTCTGCCCGCCGGCGGCCGACGTCGCGGTCGAGCCGGTCGCCGTCGGGGGCGTCCCTTGCGAGTGGCTGCGGGCACCGGGGGCCGGCGCGGGCGCGTCGCTTCTCTACCTGCACGGTGGTGCCTACGTCCTGGGTTCCTTGGGGACGCACCGGGACCTCGCTTCCCGCCTGGGCCGCGCGGCTCAGGTGCGGGTGCTCAACGTGGGCTACCGGCTGGCCCCGGAGCACCCCTTCCCGGCTGCCCTCGACGACGCCCTCGCCGTCTACGAGCGCGCGGTGGTGGCTGACGGTGGGGGCGGCTGGGCGATCGGCGGCGATTCGGCCGGTGGCGGCCTGGCGCTCGCGTGCCTGCTCGCCGCCCGCGACCGCGGCCTGCCCCTACCGCAGGCTTGCTTCGCCCTTTCGCCGTCGGTCGACCTCGCCGGCGAGGCGCCCTCGATGACCACCCGGGCCGGCAGCGATCCAGTGATCCAGAAGCGTTTCCTCGAGCTGACCGCCCGCCTCTACCTCGGCGAGGGAGATCGCCGCGACCCGCTGGCCTCCCCTCTCTACGGGGACCTCCGCGGCCTGCCTCCTCTTTTCGTGCAGGTGGGCGGCCTCGAGACCCTGCTCGACGACTCCACGCGTCTGGCGGCGCGGGCTCGCGAGGCAGGCGTCGAGGTGGAGCTCAAGCTCTGGCCAGAGATGTTCCACGGCTGGCAGCTCTACGCACGGCTGCTGCCGGAAGGCGAGGCGGCGATCGCGGAGGTGGGGGAGTTCCTGCGCCTCAGACTGACTCGCGGGGCTGCGGCCGGGTCGCCGGATCCGGCCAGCAGTAGAGGTCGCGGCGGCGCTCGAGGTCCTGCACCACCGCCCGCTTGAAGCCGCGGTCGCCGGCTGCTGCCAGCATCGCCTCACGATAGGTCGGGATGTCGATCGACTCGAAACGCATGCGGACGCGCCGGAAGAGGTGGGGGAAGCGCTCGCCGGGGGCCTGCACATGGTGCAGGCCGCTGCTGTAGGCGAGCAGCAGCCGGCCCTCGGGCACCGCCTCGAGGATGTCGGCGATGCCGCCCCGCACGGTCATCGGCTTGCCGTGCTTATCGAGGCCATCACGCCGCATCATCCGCCCCTCGGGCGCCAGGATCACCAGCGACTGGGGGTCGTCGATCTTGCTCAGCACCTCTTTCCATGTGTGGTCGCGCTCGCGGCTGATCGGCACTACGTGCTGGGCGATGAGGCGAAAGAAGGTGCCGACGCCCGGCCGGTTGATCGTGGAGTCGGCGACCGGCACCACGCCGTGGCGGGCGATCTGCCAGAGGAAGGAGGCCGGCGGGCTGCCCGCCCAGATCCACTCGTAGAGACTGGTGTGGTTGAGGATCGCCGTCACCCGGATGCCCCGCCAGGGGGCCGGCGGTACCTCGCCCACCCAGCCGAGGTCGAGACGCCAGAAGGTACGGCTGATCGCCTTGACGAGCAGGAGCAGGCAGAAGACGAAGGCTGCGCGCATGGGCCTCGGCGACGGTCGCGAAGAAGGGGTGAACGGGAGGGCGGATCTTAGCAGCGAAGCTGCCACGGCGCGCCTTGCCGGGCAACCAGCCGGGGCCCGGGAGCCGGCCTGCCGCGGGCTGGCCGCCGCCGCGCCATTGACGATAGGATCCGGCGGTCATGACCGCGAGATCCAGCCCCTCCGCCGGCCCTGCGGCCGTCTCGGTGATCGTCACCACCTTCAACGAAGAGAACAACATCGGTGCCTGCCTCGAGTCGCTGCAGTGGTGCGACGAGATCCTGGTGGTGGACTCGTTCTCCACCGACGGCACGGCCGAGGTCGTCCGGCGTTTTCCCAAGGTGCGCTTCGAGCAACGCACGTACTACGGCTCGGCGTCGCAGAAGAACTGGGCGATGGCGCAGGTGCAGCACGACTGGATCCTGATCTTCGACGCCGACGAGCGCTGCACGCCGGCGCTGCAGAAGGAGATCGAGGATCTGCTGGCGGCGGGCCCGAAGTTCGATGCCTACACCATCCACCGGCGGGTCTTCTTCCTCGATCGCGTCATCCGTTTCTCGGGCTGGCAGCGCGACCGGGTGGTGCGTCTGATCCGGCGCGGCACCGCCCGCTACCCCAACCGCCGGGTACACGCCGACATGGAGACCCGCGGGCCGGCTCCGGTGCTCAAGAGCTCGATGGACCATTACATGGTCGACTCGCTCGACGAGTACATCCCGCGGATCATGAAGTACGGCTACTGGGGGGCGGCGCAAGGTTGGCGCGAGGGTCGTACCTCGGGCATCGCCGCCGTCCTCGGCCGCACCGTCTGGCGCTTCTTCCGCACCTATATTCTGCAGCTCGGCATCCTCGACGGCATGTACGGCCTCGTCTTCTGCATGCTGCAGGCCTTCGGCACCTATGTGAAATGGGCGACGCTCTGGGGCTGGCGGGTCAACGAGCGGCGCGGCATCATGCCGAAGCTGCCACCGTTCGACGATGACGAGAAGGTGTGGGCGGTGGCCGAGGGGGAGCCACCGGCCACGCCCTGAGGCTCCTTCCCCAAAAAGGAGCGGCCGGCGGGATCCCCACCGGCCGCCTTGGGGACGCGCTACGGCTGCGTCACCACCAAACGGAACAGGAAGTCGAGGTCCGGCCGCTGGTTGAAGGTCACGCCATCGGTCGAGATGTAGGAGAAGCCGAGGATCGGCTCCTGCTCGGAGAGGCCGATCGTCGGCGGCAGGCCGCTCACTCCCGGGTAGGGGCTCGTCGTTGGCAGTCGCAGGACGAGGAAGAGGTCGGCGCCGGGCCGGTGGGCCAGGCTGCGCAGGATCTCCTGGGCGAGCGACTGCGGCTGGCTCAGGTAGAAGGGCGAGAAGTCCCGCTCCTGGGCCACGAAGCCCGTCGTCCGGCGCAGCGGATGGCCGAGGTCGACTTCCGCGGTGGTGCCGGTCGCAGTGCCGGTGGTGAGCAAGGCCTCGGAGAAGACGGGCACCACCGAGGCGTCGAAGACGAAGGTGAAGTACTCCACGGCCTGCACCAGCGTGCGGCCGCTGCCGAGCACGGCGCGCACGAAGTCTGCCGGCAGGCGCAGGGCGTAGTAGGTGCCGGGCGGTGCGCCAGTGAAGCCCACGCTGTCGAAGGGGCCGTCGCTGCCGAGGGTGAACTGCCGGTTGGTGATGAAGTCCTTGCCGCCGCTGGTCAGCCCGGGGATCACCAGCACGGGTGTCGCCTGCCCAGGGCTGGTCTCCGCGGCGCGCTCCAAGGGCCCGTTGTAGGCCTCTTCGAGGAAGCTCTGCTGGCCGAAGAAGTCGCCGATCAGAGCGTTGAAGCTGATCGAGTCGGCGCCCACCGGGTTGCCGTCCACGGCCTCGATCCGCAGCTGGTAGAGCCCGAGGGGCAGGGGAATCTCGTAGTCGCCGTCGAGGATGCTGAAGCTCGGGCTGATCGGGTCGAGCTCGCCGGTCACCGGGTTCCAGGACAGCTGCGTGTGGCCGCTGAAGCCAGCGGCGGCGAGCCGGCCGTCGAAGAGGTTCTCGGCGCGAATGCTGGCCCCGGCGAGCGGACCGCCGAGGGAACCTTGGGTGACGCTGCCGCGGATCGTGCCGTAGAGCAGCCGGAACGGCAGGTCTCCCGGCTGCAGGGCCGCCGGGCCGCTGCTCGCCGAGCCTTCGGGGTAGTAGAACGAGCTGTAGGCACGGTCATCCTCGGCGAGGCTGCGCTGCGCCAGCTCCGAGGCGGGGTCCGAGGTGTCGATGAACGGGAACATCGTGGTCGCCGTGCCGTCGCTCGCCGACAGCTGATCGTCGAGGACGTGCGAGAGGCCGTGGCTGTGGCCGGCCTCGTGGACGGCGATCGCCAACATGTCGACCGAGAAGCGGTTGGTGTCCACCGCGGCGAGCTCGCTGGTGAAGCGGAAGCCGTCGGTGTTGAACAGGATGTCGTTGTCGAGGATGGTGCCGGCGGGGTAGCTGCCGGCCGGGAACTCGATGTCGCCGTCGCCGTCGACGTCGGCGCAGGTGGCGATCGCCGCCGAGACGTCGGCGTCACCGTCGCCGTCGATGTCGTCCCCGTCGGCGAGCTCGGCGTCCTCGATCAGCGTGATCGACGGCGACACCGCGATGGCGCCGAAGCCGGACGGCCGGCGGAAGCTCACCTCATTGACGAAGTCGAAGCCGGCGGGCCCGGGGTTGGGCGTCGTACCGACGAGCCGCAGGTCGATGTAGGAGGTCGGGACATGGTTCCAGGTGGCGAAGGCCTGGTCGATCACCATCGAGGCGTCCGCCACGGAGAGGAAGGCCGGCCCGAGGGGGTTGGGGATGGGGTCCTGGCTGTTGTTGATGCGGTAGGCGACGGGGATGCAGCGGGCATCCCAGCGGATGCGCTGCAGACGGGCCACCAGCTCTCCCGCCTTGGGGGACGCCGGATGGCCGGTGACGTCGAGGCTCTCGAGAAAACCACCGGCCTGCGCAGGTCGCGGCCCAGTAAGCAGGGCGGTGAAGAGGAGGGCGGCGAGGAGCCGGCCGGCGAGGGACCGGCCTAGATGGCCGTGCGCGGCAGGGACAGCGGTGCGGTGTCTATTCATCGCTTCCTCCGCCTCAGGGCGCGGCCGCCAGCAGCGCGGCGATGCGGTCCTTGAACTGGGCGAGCGGCGTGCTGGTGGCCCTCGGGCTCTGCGGCTGGCCCAGGCCGTCCACCAGCTTCAGGCTCATCGCCCGCCGCTCGGCGTAGATGCTGCCGTCGGGGCCGGTGAGGACGGAGTACTTGCCCTGCGCGAAGCCGGTCACCATGAAGGCGCCGGGCAGCTCGCTGAAGTGTCTCAGGAAGAGCAGCGAGCGCTCGCCGATCGCCGCGGTGGGCGCGCCGGGGTAGACGACCTGGACAGGGACGGGCCGTTGGTTGTCGACACCGCCCGGCAGCGCCACCACGACGGTGGGGAGAACGTCGCCCTTGAGCGTTTCGTCGACGGAATAGGTCGCGAGGGTCACCATGGTCGGGCCCACCCAACTGCTGTGGAGCTCGACGCAATGGCCGGTGACGATCTGCGCCGAGGCCAGCGCGAGCTCGTCCGGGGTCATCTCGACCACCGTGGTGGCGCGGGCGACCGCCGGGCCGAGCAAGGCCGTGAGCAGGGCGCAGGCCAGCGCGGCGCTGCTGCGCCGGCGGCCGAGGCGGGGATGCGGGTTGTGCTGGTTCATCCTCTCTCCTTCAAGAAGTGATGGTTCACGATGCCGTCCTGAGCCAGCTTTCCCCCGTACCAGATCGGTCCCTGGCCGCCGCGCCGGCGAAAGCTACCGCCGGAAGCGCCACGGCCACGCCTGAAAAGACTCCATCGTTCTGTGGTCCGAACGTCGCAGATCCTATCTTGGTTGGGATAAGGCGCAAAAGGCCATTCATGCGCGATCGCCAATATGATGGGCCTGCCGCGGTTGACCTGCCGGGCTGGATCCTGGACAATCGCGAGATTGCGGCCGGCGGCCGCACCGGCGTCGGCCAAAGACAGCTGGGTCCCCAATCCCCCAACCCTGGAGCACGATCGATGAGCCTGACCCTCGAAGAAGTCCATAGCTTCACCGCCGCCACCGAGGCGGGCCGGCAGCCCTTCAAGGTCGCCGACCTCGGCCTCGCCGAGTGGGGGCGCAAGGAGATCCGCCTCGCCGAGCACGAGATGCCGGGCCTAATGACTCTGCGCAAGCGGTACGGCGCCAGCAAGCCGCTGAGCGGGGCTCGCATCATGGGTAGCCTCCACATGACGGTGCAGACCGCCGTCCTGATCGAGACGCTCGCCGAGCTCGGCGCCGACGTGCGCTGGGTCTCGTGCAACATCTTCTCGACCCAGGACCACGCAGCGGCCGCCGTGGTGGTGGGCCGGCCGGAGACCGGCGGCAGCGCTGCCGAGCCGCGCGGCATCCCGGTCTTCGCCTGGAAGGGCGAGACCCTCGAGGAGTACTGGTGGTGCACCAACGAGGCGCTGCGCTGGCCCGACGGCAGTGGCCCGACGCTGATCGTCGACGACGGTGGTGACGCCACCCTGTTGATTCACAAGGGCGTCGAGTTCGAGAAGGCGGGTCAGGTGCCCGGCTTCGATCCCGCTGCCGACCCAGAGGAGTGGGGCGTGATCCTCGACCTGCTGCGCCGCGAGCTGGCGCGCGACCGCCAGCAGTGGCAGCGCATGGCCGGTGCCATCCTCGGGGTCAGCGAGGAAACCACGACTGGCGTCCACCGCCTCTACAAGATGGCGCAGAGCGGCGAGCTCCTCTTCCCGGCGATCAACGTCAACGATTCGGTCACCAAGTCGAAGTTCGACAACATCTACGGCTGCCGCCACTCGGTGGTCGACGGCTTGAACCGCGCCACCGACGTGATGATCTCCGGCAAGCTGGCGGTGGTCTGCGGCTACGGCGAGGTGGGCAAGGGCTGTGCCCAGGCCCTGCGCGGCCAGGGGGCTCGCGTGGTGGTCACCGAGATCGACCCGATCTGCGCCCTGCAGGCGGCGATGGAGGGCTTCGAGGTCAAGACGCTCGAGAGCGTCCTCGGCCGCGCCGACATCTTCATCACCGCGACGGGCAACTGCGACGTGATCACCGCCGGTCACATGACGGCGATGAAGGACAAGGCGATCGTCGCCAACATCGGCCACTTCGACAACGAGATCGACATCGCCGGCCTGCGCAAGATCAACGGCATCCAGCGGGTCAACGTCAAGCCGCAGTACGACGAGTGGGTGTTCCCCGACGGCCACAGCGTGCTGATCCTCGCCGAGGGCCGGCTGATGAACCTCGGCTGCGCTACCGGCCACCCGAGCTTCGTGATGTCCGCCTCGTTCACCAACCAGGTGATCGCCCAGCTGGAGCTCTACCGCAACCGCGCCGAGTACCAGCGCCAGGTCTACGTGCTGCCCAAGCACCTCGACGAGGAGGTGGCGCGGCTTCACCTCGACCACCTGCAGGTGGAGCTGACCCGCCTGACGGACAAGCAGGCCCGCTACCTGGGGATGCCGGCCGACGGCCCCTACAAGCCGGACGCCTACCGCTACTAGGTCTCGCCCGCGGGCGGACCGTCGCGCGTGACCAGTCTCGAGATCCGCTTCCACCTCGCCGCTCCCCGCGGCGAGGTGTTCTCGCATCTGAGTGAGCCGGCCCACCTCGACGGGCTGACCCCGGCCTGGTTCCGCATCCTGCCGCGGGAGCCTTCGCCGCGTCCCTTGAGGCCAGGGGCGGAGATCGCCTACCGCCTGCGCTGGCGGCGGCTGCCCCTCGCCTGGCGCAGCCGGATCGTCGACTGGCAGCCGCCGGCCCACTTCACCTACGAGCAGGCCCTGGGGCCCTACCGCCGCTTCGAGCACGAGCACGTCTACGCGGAGGTGGCGAGCGGCGGCACCCTGGTGATCGATCGCGTCCGGTTCGCGCTCCCGGGCTGGCTCCTGCCGCGGCCCTGGTGGCAGCGGCGGGTCGCGACCGACCTCGGCCGCATCTTCGAGCATCGGGCGCTCGCCGCCGGCGAGCTCTTCGGTCGCGGCCCTGCCACGCCGTGGCCACCGCGGACTGTTAGACTCCCCGCATGAGCCCGGCCGGCCCCGATCTGAAGCCCGCTCCGCTGCCCGGGCTCTCGCCGGCCCAGCTCGACCACCTGCTCGAACGCACCAGCCGCACCTTCGCGCTGTCGATCCCCCTGCTGCCGGAGCCGTTGCGGCGCGAGGTGGGCCTCGCCTACCTGCTGTTTCGCATCGCCGACACCTTCGAGGATGCCGAGACCTGGCCGCCGGAGCGCCAGATCGCCGCCCTCGAGACGTTCGTCCAGCTTCTCGGGGAGCCGCTCGGTGCCGGGGTGGAGGAGGCCAGCGCTGCCTGGCTGGTCGAGCCGCCGGTCGCCCATGACGGCTACCTCGAGCTGCTGCGGGCGACACCGGAAGTGCTGGCGGCCTTCGCCGGCATCGAGCCGGCGGCCCGCAGCCTGATCGGCGAGCACCTCACCCGCACGGCGCGCGGCATGGCCGGCTTCGTCGAACGGCGCAAGGCGGGCGGCCGGTTGGTGCTCGCCAACCTCGCTGAGCTCCAGAGCTACTGCTACGTGGTCGCCGGGATCGTCGGTGAGATGTTGACCGAACTGTTCCTACTGGGCCGCTCGCAGCTCGCCGGGGCGGCGAGCTTCCTGCGCGCGCGCGCCGTGCGCTTCGGCGAGGCGCTGCAGTTGGTCAACATCCTCAAGGACGCCGGGGCCGACCTCGGCTTCGGCCGCCAGTTCCTGCCGGCGGCGGTGCCACGGGGGGAGGTCTTCGCGCTCGCCCGGCGCAGCCTCGAGGCAGCCGGTGAGTACGTGCGCCAGCTCGCCGAGCGGCGGGCCCCGGCGGGGCTCGTCGCCTTCACCGCCCTGCCCGTGCGGATGGCCGCAGCGAGCCTCGAGCGCGTCGAGCGCGACGGACCCGGCGCCAAGCTCAGCCGGCCGGAGGTCTTCCGCATGCTGGAGGAGGTCCGGCGGCAGGTCGCCGAGCTCGAGGCTGCTCCTGCCGCCGGCTAGCTGGCGTTACGGCACCGTCAGGGACCAGGCGGCAGTGTCTCCGGTCTCGAATCCATCCTGGAAGAGCAGGCTTCCCACGCAGGCCTGGGGCAGCGGCCAGACAAGCTGTAGGCGCCCGTAGCCGAAGACATTGTTCGGCACGTCGCCGGCCGGGATGCTGCCACAGGTCTGGGTGTTGGAGCGCGGCAGGGCCGTCCCCGTGAAGCAGTCCTCGACCCCGGTCACGTCACCGACCAGGCCGGGCGCCGCCGAGAGCAGCACCGCCACCGCACCGGCGACGTGGGGCCCTGCCATGCTGGTGCCGGACTTGATGCCGTAGCCGGTGCCGGGAACGCTCGAGCGCACGCTGACACCGGGCGCCGAGATGTCGGGCTTCAGGCGGTTGCTGCCGTCGACGGTGACCGGGCCACGGCTCGAGAAGCTGGCGATGGTGCTGCCGGCGTTGTCGGTGGCGCCCACCGAGAAGGAGGCGTCGTAGATCGCCGCCGGGTCGGAGACTGAGCTGCAGCCCGAGCCGGAGTTGCCCGCCGAGACCACCACCACGATGCCGGCGGCGCGGACGTTCTCGACCACCGTCTTGAGCACGTTGGGGTCCGTGCAGCCTTCGGACGGCGGGCAGCCCCAGGAGTTGTTGATCACGTGCGGTGACTTGCTGGGGTCCGGGTTCGCGTCGGCGAGGTCCGTGGGGGCGATGAAGAACTGGAAGCACTCGCTGTAGGTGGCCGGGGTGCCGTTGCCCTGATCCATGTTGCGGCAGCCGATCCACCTGGCCCCGGGCGCCACACCGATCTGGTTGCTACCGCCGTCGTCGCCCACCATCGTGCCCATGGTGTGGGTCCCGTGGCTGTTGTCGTCGCAGGGCTCGGCAGAGTTGGCGCCGCAGACGCCTCCGCCGGAGTGGATGGCGTCGTGCCAGTTGTAATTGTGATCGGCGGTCGCACCGTCCCAGCCCCGGTAGTGGTTCTTGAGCGCCGGGTGGTCCCAGTCGTAGCCGGTGTCCTCACCGGCCACCACGATGTTCTGACCGTTGAAGCCCTCGGCCCAGAAGGTGGGGGCGCCGATCGTCGTCACCCCGGGCTCGACGGCGGCCGGCACCCGCAGCGGGTCCGCGGGTTCGTTCGGGGGGAGCGCCGGCATCGCCGCGCTGGGGTTGGCGCTCACCCGCGCGACGTCCGGCCGGCGGGCCATCGCCTCGATGGTCGCTGCGTCGGCCCGCACCCAGATCATGTTGGCGATCCAGTAGGGCCGCACCTCGGCCCGCCGAGCGGCCAGGTCGCGCAGCACCGGCCCCTGCGTGCGCTCGGCCATGGCGCGCAGCTTCTCGACCACGTAGCGGCCCTTGGCAAGCTTGCCCTGCAACCGCGCGGCAGCGGCGACGTCCGCCTGCTCGGCCAGGACGACGAGGAACTCGACGGGAGCGGCGCTCGCTGCGCGATCGAGCACCCAGGGGTCGACCTTGCCCTGCCACTCCGCCCCCCAGGCCATTCCGGCGAGGCCTAGAGAGAGCGCGAGCGTGAGGGTAAAGGGAACAGCGAGGAGCAACCGCAGCTGCGTGCGCCGCATGAGACCTCCAGGAGGCAAGAGAGCGTGGAGACGTCGAAGCTCCGAGCCGCACGGCGTCTGCGCCGCGGCCGGGTCAACGCCGAGCGCAGGCTTGACGGGCGAGCTCTCGGCAGCCGTGTCGTTGGGGCTGAATTATGGCATAGCCGGCCGCGTATCGACCCAGCTCTTGCGCACCGCGAAGGCTTGTCTGGTAGTAGTTGCGGAAATCCATCTGTTAGGAATAGAATTTGACGACCTTGCGCAGCTGCTGAGTTGCGCGGGCGTTCCAAAGTGCCACGAACCACCCACCAGGAGGAGATGATGCAGCGACTCGCCCCGTTCTTGGCCGCCCTCGTGATCGTCCTTGCCGCGCTGGCGGCCTGTCCCACTCCGGCCCACGCCCAGGGCTCCGCCCTCGAGTACCTCAACTCCGCCGACACCCGCCGAGCCGTCACCCCCAAGGAGGATGCGGCGCGGATGGTGGGCCGTGGTGAGCGCTACTTGCACAAGGCCGAGGAGCTGGCGGCGAAGGCGGCCGCGGCACCTGCCGACGCGAAGCTTGCGAAGAAGGTTCGCGACGCCTACGAGCGAGCTCAGCGCGAGCTCGAGAAGGCGACCGCCAAAGACGGCGAGCTGCTCGATGCCCACCTGCTGCTCGCTCGTATCTACGGCGCGCTGGGGCAGGGGGAGCGAGCGATCAGCGCCTGCCGTGCGGCCTGGGCGCTCGACCCCGCGAAGGGCGAGTCCGGCCTCTGCGAGATCCGCGCGCACCTGGCCCTCGACCGTGTTCGCCCGGCCCAGGAGGCTTGGCTCACCCTGCAACAGCACGCTCCCGACTCCGCGGCGCGAGGGCTCGATCTCTTGCGGTCCTGGGCCGAGGCGCATGCCACCGACCCGCAGGCGGCGGCGCTGCGCGAATGGGTGGACTCCAAACAGTAGGCCGGCTCAGCCGGTGGGCACGGGCACAGCCCGTTCGCCTTCGCGGACCCGCCGCTTGAGCCAGGGGAGGAGGAGCATCGCCGGCACGGCCAGGAAGGCGGTGAAGGTGAAGTAGGCGGAGTAGCCCAGCTTCTCGACGCCGATCCCCGAGAAGGCGCCGGCGACGTCGCGGGAGAGCGAGAAGACGGCGGTCAGCATGGCGTACTGCGTGGCGGCGTAGGTGCGGTCGCACTGGTTCATCAGGAAGGCCATGAACGCCGCGGTGCCGAGGCCCTGGGTGATCGACTCGACGATCGAAGCGGTGTAGAGAGCACCCTGCAAGGGCCCGAAGGTGAGGCCGAGGAAGCTCGCGTCGCCGCGCGGCAGGTGGAGGGCGGCGACCGCCACGTAGCCGAAGTTCGACACCAGCTGCGCCAGGCCCAACCAGAGCAGGGCCTGGAAGATGCCGCGCCGGGCGATGAAGAAGCCGCCGAGGAGCGCACCGAGGATGGTGAGCCCCATGCCGAGGCCGGAGGAGACCCGGGCGATCTCGGTGTTGGTCATCCCGACGTCGACCCAGAACGGCTTGACCATCCGTCCGAGCATGCTGTCGCCGAGCTTGAAGAGGAGGGCGAAGGCGGTGATCGGCACCATCTCCTTGCGCAGGAGCCAGCCGAGGACGTCTGGGCCCAAGAAGGAGGTGACGGCGATCGCGCCGGCGATCGCCGCGAGAGTGGTCCACAGGCCCTGCCAATCCCTGCTCGCCGCCACCCAGAGCAGGAGGGCGGTGAGGGCGATGCCGCCGGCCCGGAAGGCGATCAGCCGCGTCGAGGCGCGAGCGGTGCTCTGCGGCACGGGCTCGCGAGGAACGCGGGGGGTCAGCCAGGCGAGGACCGCCATCCCCACGCAGAGAGCGGCTGAGCAGATCCAGACGGCGGTCCAGCCGAGGCCCTCGTGGTCGGAGATCTCGAGCATGGTCCAGGAGGCGAAGAGCAGGGCTGCTCGGTAGGCAGCGATGCGGAAGCCGTTGACGTGACCGGTTTCCTCGGGCTTGGAAGTGTCGACCGCGTAGGCATCGATCGCGATGTCCTGGGTGGCCGAGAGGACCATGAAGGCCAGCAGGACGCTCCACATCAGCCAATAGCCGGTGGTTCCCGGGCCGCCGGCGAGCAGACGCGGGTCGAGGCGCAGCAGGATCAGCAGCAGCGCCGCCGAGCCCAGCTGGCAGGCCACCACCCAGTTCTGGCGCACCCCCAGGCGGTCGACCAGCGCCCCC
>WBZL01004099.1_pt1 | contig 12857 bp, 11 predicted proteins | sample 5204291 | NCBI WGS metagenome assembly WBZL01 (sample SAMN12344345, study PRJNA552823) | activated sludge metagenome | biome: Activated sludge suspended growth; feature: Nitrification reactor; material: Wastewater; isolation source: activated sludge from nitrification reactor of wastewater...
CCAACTCCCCGGCCACATGGATCTCCTGCTGGTACCGGCCGAAGCGCTGGAGGGTGGCATCCACGCGATACGCCACCCGGCCGGCGATGGCCGGCAACCGCATGGCGCCGTCTGTGACCGGCAGGCCCTCGAGCCGTGCCGCCTCCTTGACCGCGGCCAGGATCTCATTCGTGCTGTACGGCTGCGCGTCGGCGATCCAGTAGGGCCGAACCCCGTCGGTCTCGGCCTGCAGCGCCAGCCAGGCCGCCGAAGCCAGCCGGTCCACGTCCACCATCGAGCGCCGATTGCTGCCATCGCCGATCAGTGGGAACCGGCCCGACCGGACGGTCTTGAGGAACCTCGCCTGCCTCTCGGGCTGGAACCTCCCGTAGAACCACGGGGGGCGAAGGATGACACCCGGGACACCGGCAGCCTCCAGCGCCGTCAAGACCTCGATCTCACCCTGCATCTTCGACTCCCCGTAGCCGAGGTACGGGTGGTACGGCTCGTTGTCGCGGAAGGCCTCCTCAGGGGTGGGATTGGTCCCGATCGCCGAGTTGCTGGAGATGTGGACAAACCGGCGCACATCGTGCCGGAGGGCCTGGGTCACGACCTGTCGGCTCCCGATGACGTTCACCTCGTCGAACTGCGCCACCCGGCTCGGGTGGATGACACCGGCGGCGTGGACGACCTCACACGAGTCGACGCCCTCGAAGAGGTCCGCGACGGACTGCCGGCTGCTGACGTCCCCGACGTGCACCGTGGCCCCGGGCAACCGGGAGGCCACCGAGGGCACATCGCTGGGAGCACGCACCAGCACCCGCACATCGTCGGCGTCCTGTTCGGCGAGCAGCTCCAGGAACGCGGACCCGAACCAGCCCGCTGCGCCAGTGACCACCAGCGTCATGCGAACTCCCTGGGACCCGGTTTCACACCATGCTGCGTGAGGAAGTGCTCGGCGTTGCGGACGGCCAGCGCCATCACCGTTCCCTGCGGGTTGATGCCCGGTGCACCGTTGACGATCGAGGCGTCGTTGACGATCACGCCGCTGACCTCATGACTGGCACCGTGGCTGTCGACGGCACAGATCGCCCGATCCTCACCCATCGGCACAGAGGAACACACGTGGACCGTCATCAGGTCGGCCGCTCGCCGCGTCATCCGCGCGACCTCCTCGGGTATGCGGGCTTGGGACGTGATCGGCTGGCCGCCATGCACACTCGCGACGACCTGCTCACTGCCGGCCGCGAGTAACACCATGAGCAGTCTGCCCAGGGCCGACTGCAACCGGGCGAAGTCCGCGCTGGGCAGCCGGAAGGTGACCACCGGATCCCGCATCCCCCGCAGCGTCCGGACCCGGCCTCGGCCGGAGCTGCGGATGGCGGCGTAGTAGATGCCGGCGTCGGGCCCATAATCCAGGACCTGCTCCACGCCCAACGCGGTGGGCAGCAGCGACAACGCGAGCAGCGGCGCGTCGGTCGCCGACCCACCGATCGTCATGTCGGGTGCGAACTCGCGCACCTGGGTCACCGGGACGTCGCTCGGATCACTCTGGATCTGGTCACTGAAGGCGACCGCCTTGACGGTCGGGTGCAGCGACAGCGTCCGGCCCACATTGCGACGCACGCCGCTGCGCAGCAACAGCGCCGCCGACTGCACGGCACCTCCGCACACGAACACCGTGTCGAAACCGATCCGCTCGACCTGCCCGTTGGCGTGTTCGATCTCGGCCGCGACCGCCCTGCCGTTGTGCACCACGATGCGCCGCACCCACGCGCCACTGACGACCTCAGCCCCCCGCCCGCGGGCATGGGCCAGATAGGTCAGGGACATCGACTGCCGCTGGCCCGTGTCGTGCCGGAACCACCTGGGGACCTCCGCACTGTGCCACCCCAGTCGGTCCGCGCCTCGCGCCAGGAAGGCCGATGCCGGCGGAACCCCGTCCGGGAACGTGCTCACGTGGAGATTGCGCTCAATCGCGTCGCTGATGGGTCCCATGCGCTCGGCGGTGAGATCCTCCACAGCCCACCCCCGCGTCCATCCCTGCAGCAATGCGTCGCTCGGGCGGTGGTACAGGCCGGAGTTGATCTCGGTCGAACCGCCCACACACCGCCCCTCCGCGTACGTGATGGGAGGGACACCCAGGGCGACCAGCTGCCCCCGGTTGCGGTACTGGGACCGCATCTGATCCTGGCTGAACTGCCGGTACGTCCCCGGATGGATCTCAGGGCCCTCTTCGAGGACCAGCGTCTGCACACCGGCGGCCGCGAGCGTCGCAGCCGTCGTGGCACCACCGGCCCCCGATCCGACGACCAGGGCCTCGACATGGGTCACGCCCGCGACTCCGCGAGGGCGGCTTCAGGCGTCCGGGGCATGGGCACGGAACCGGCTCTGGTCAGGGCGTCGAAGTACGACACCGCTGTGAGACTGTCCACCACCCGCACGTACTCACCGATCCCGGGCACGAGGTGTGCGCGACTGCGCACCGCACCGGGGAGCGCTGCGAGTCCGGCGTCGATCGCCCGGAAGCCCGAGCGCAAGACCGACGGCATCGCATCCAATCGGGCGGCGACATCGTCGCAGACAGCAGCCGAAGTCTGGGCGGACGCGCCCATCCGCTCCAGCCACCGGCGGCTCACCTCGCCGGCCGCGCCTGATCGCATGCCCACCCCGCCGACTCTAGTCCCTGACATTCGACGCGGGAACCAGGACCGTGGATTCGCCGTGCCCTGGTCGGCACATGCCATCGCGCAAACCACCCCGACCCCAGTTTGGGTACCTCAGCGACAACTGAGTTGCCCACCAGGTACCCAAACCACCCCGACGCCATTTGGGGGCCTCAGCGACAACTGAGTTGCCCACCAGGTACCCAAACCACCCCGACCCCAGGTTGGGTGCCACAGCGACAACTGCGGGGCCGCCCGCCCGCGCGGTGACCACAGCGTCGGCACCCCTCGGACAGCCAGTGACGTCCGCTTTCCCTACTCTCCCGCCTGCACCCACTACCCTGAACCTGGAGGTACATCGTGGGATTGTTGGATCGTTTCGAGCAGCGCGTCGACCGTGCAGTCAACGGCGCCTTCGCGAAGGCCTTCAAGTCCGAACTGCAGCCGGTGGAGATCGCATCCGCGCTGACCAATGAGATGGATGCGCGGGCAGCGGTGGTGTCGCGGTCCCGCACGGTCGTTCCCAACGTGTACACCGTGATCGTGAGCACCGCCGACTACGACCGGCTCAGCGTGTACGACGAGACGCTCGTGGGTGAGTTCGCCGTGATGATCCGCGACTACGCCCAACAGCAGCAGTACTCGTTCCTGGGCAGCGTGACAGTGGCCATGCAGCCCTCGGAGGACAGCGCGCAGGGCACAGTGGAGATCATCAGCGAGGCCCGCGTCGACCACGACGTGGCGCCTGCGGCAGGTCCCCCGGCCGGATCGGCGCCCCGCCTCGAGGGCAAGCTCGGGACGTTCCAGTTGACCCGCGCGGTGACCCGGATCGGCCGCGGCGCGGATGCCGACATCCGCATCGACGACCCCGGCGTCTCGCGGCACCACGCCGAGATCCGCATCGGTTCCGACGTCATCCTGCGCGACCTGGGCTCGACCAACGGCACCTACGTCAACGGCACCCTGATCGCCGAACAGCCGTTGCGGGACGGCGCGGTGATCACCATTGGCTCGACCAACCTCACATTCCGGAGTGCGGTGTGAGCGAACTCGTTCTGACGCTGCTGCGCTGGGGGATCCTCATCGCCCTGTGGTTGTTCGTGATGTTCACGCTCGGCGCCCTGCGCCGGGATCTGGAGGCTCCACCCGAGGGTGCCTCCGCGCTACCCCGGCCACAACCGCAGCCGCAGGCCCGGCCCAAGCGGGCGCCGCGCACCTCCCGCAAGCGGGCCAGCAACCTGGTTGTGACCAGCGGTCACCTGTCCGGCACGGTAATCCCGCTCGGTTCGGCGCCGATCACGATCGGGCGGGCACCGGACTCCACCCTGGTCGTCGACGATGAGTACGCCTCCGCGCGCCACGCGCGGTTGTTCCCCCACGAGGGGCAATGGGTCGCCGAGGATCTGGGGTCGACGAACGGCACCTGGATCGGCAAGGCCCGGCTGACGGCGCCGACAGTGCTGCAGGTGGGTCAGTCGCTGCGCGTGGGGCAGACAGTCCTCGAGTTGCGGAAGTAGCGCCATGCCCCTGGTCTTCCGCTACGCGGCGCGCAGCGACGTGGGACTCGTGCGGCAAGGCAACGAGGACTCGGGCTACGCCTCCGACAACCTGCTCATCGTCGCCGATGGGATGGGGGGGCACGTCGCCGGCGAAATGGCCAGCGCCACCGTGACCGCCATCCTCGCGGGGCTGCCCATCGCGCAGAGCGAGGACGTGCTGACCCAGCTCGCCGACGCCGTGGACGAGGCCCAGCTGGAGATGCGCCACATCATCGCCGAGCAGCCCGACTTCCAGGGCATGGGGACCACGGTCACGGTGGTCTGCTGGCAGGGCGATCGCGCGTCCCTGGCCCATGTCGGGGACTCCCGGGCGTACATGCTGCGCGACGGCGAACTCCTGCGGCTCACCAAGGACCACACCTACGTCCAGACGCTGGTGGACGCGGGCCAGATCACCGAGGAGGAAGCGGCCACGCACCGTCGTCGCAACCTGCTGATCCGCGCGATCGACGGCGTGAACACCGTGGAGCCGGACCTCAGCATCCGGGAGGTCCACGCTGGCGATCGCATCATGTTGTGCACCGACGGCCTGTCCGGTGTGCTGCGTGACGACCAGATCCTGGAACTGCTGAGTCGCAGTGATCCACCGGGGGCTGTGACGGCGCTGGTGGAGGCGGCCATCGAACGGGGTGCTCCCGACAACGTCACGTGTGTCGTGGCCGATGTCGCCCAGGTCGACGACCCTCCCCTCGGCAACCGCCCGGTGGTGGTCGGCGCCGCCGCTGAACCCCGGACGCGCTCCCAGTTGCCCGGTGTGGACTTCCCGCAGGACAGTCAGCCGGTCGACACCCCGGAGGAACCGGCCTGGGTCGACGACCAGCCGATCCCCCCACGCTCGCGCCGCGGGCGCTGGATCGCGATCGGTGTCGCCGCGGCACTGATCCTCGGACTCATCGGCGGCGCGTGGCTGTGGATCACCGGGCAGTACTACGTGGGCAACAAGGACGGCTACGTCGCGGTGTATCAGGGTGTGCCGCAGAACCTCGGCTCCATCCCCTTGTCCAGCGTCGTCGAGACCACGGCCATCCCCAGCGTGCAGCTGCCCGTCTACGCCCAGGAACTGGTCAACGCGACCATCGCGGCCGCCAGCCGGGCCGACGCCGACCGGATCGTGGGCATCCTCGACGAGCAGGCGGCCACTTGCCGCAGCAAACCCAAGACGGAGGGGTGTCCCGGGGCTGCCACCGCGAGTCCCACACCCACCCCGAGCCCGACGGCGACCCCATGAACGAGTGTCACGTTGTTGTCGTAGGCGCGCCGCGAGTGTCACGATGACGTCGATCTTGAGGCCGGAAACCCGCAGGTTCGTGGCACTCGCCCCGGAACAGGCGCAACAACGTCACACTCGACGACCCGCGCGACGACCCGCGCACCCCACGACTGCACCGCAGCGGAGCCGCGCATGAAACCCCGCCGCCTCGAACTCGGACTGCTCATCCTCGTGTGGGCGATCGGCAGCGTCTGCTACGCCACCGTCGACCTCGCGACCCTGGGCACCCTGCCCGTGAACTACCTCGCCCTGCTGCTGGGCAGCGGCGCGGTGCTGCTGGTCGGCCATGTCGTGATCCGGCGACTGGCCCCCCACGCCGATCCCGTGCTGTTCCCCGTGGCCGCGATGCTGAACATGCTCGGCCTGGTCATGATCCACCGCCTGGACGTGGCGGCCCAGCTCCGCGCCGAGGTCAATGACGACAAGGCACCGAGCCCCGACGCCGTGGCACAGGCGACGTGGGTGCTCGTCGCCCTGGTGTTGTTCACCCTGGTGCTGTTCCTGGTCACCGATCACCGCCGCCTGCAGCGCTACACCTACACCTCCCTGGTGGCCGGCGTCGTGCTCCTGCTGCTGCCGCTGGTGCCGATCCTGGGGACGAGCATCAACGGTGCGCGCCTGTGGGTCCGGCTCGGCCCCTTGTCGTTCCAGCCGTCGGAACTGGCAAAGATCGCGTTGACCATCTTCTTCGCGGGCTACCTGGTCCGTAAGCGGGAGGCGCTGGCGACCGTGCGCCGGAAGGTCCTCGGTCTGGGCATCCCGCGGGGTCGGGATTTCGGGCCGCTGCTCGTGGCGTGGCTGGTCGCCCTGGGGGTCCTCGCCTTCGAGCGCGACCTCGGTACCGCGCTGATGTTCTTCGGGGTCTTCGTGATCCTCCTGTACGTCTCCACCCAACGGCGCAGCTGGCTCATCATCGGCGCTGCACTGTTCGCACTCGCCGCCGTGCTCGGCTACCTCGCCTTCGGACACGTGCAGTTGCGCGTGAGGATCTGGCTGGACCCCTGGACCTATGCCAACGACGAGGGCTACCAGCTCGTGCAGGCGCTGTTCGGCCTGGCCAGCGGCGGGCTGTTCGGCACCGGCCTCGGGGAGGGCTACCCCCAGTTCATCCCCTTCGCGAAGACGGACTTCATCGCCGCCGCGCTCGGTGAGGAGCTGGGCCTGGCCGGGATGATGGCCATCGTCATGCTCTTCGCGATCCTCGTCGAACGTGGGCTGCGCACGGGCCTGGCCTGCCGGGATCCGTTCGGCACGCTGCTGGCCGTGGGCCTGTCCAGCGTGTTCGCACTGCAGGTCGTCGTCACCATCGGCGGCGTCACCCGACTCATCCCGCTGACCGGGCTCACGACGCCTTTCCTGTCGTACGGCGGGTCCGCGCTGGTGTGCAACTGGATGATGATCGCGCTGCTGCTGCGGATCAGTGACCGCAACCGGCGCCCGGCGGTCATCGCGCAGAGCGCCGATGAGGCGATGACGCAGATGATCCGCGTGGGGATCGACCGATGATCCGCGCGATCCGCCGCCTCGGCTGGGTGTTCGGCATCCTGGCGATCCTGCTGGTCATCAACCTCACGTTCCAGCAGTTCATCCTCGCGCCGAAGATCAACGCCCAGCCCGGCAACCAACGCACGGTGCTCGCGGAGTACGAACGCGAACGCGGCCCCATCCTCGTCGGCACGAAGCCCGTGGCGCGATCCGTGGCCACGCCGAAACAGACCTTCAAGTTCCTGCGCACCTACTCCGACGGGGTCCTGTACGCGCCGGCCACCGGCTTCTACTCGTCGCTGTACGGCTCCACCGGGCTCGAACGCACGGAGAACCAGATCCTGTCCGGGAACGACCCGCGGCTGTTCGTGGACCGCATCGAGCAGCTCATCGCCGGCCGAGTCCCCGAAGGCGGTGCGGTGCAGACCACGCTGCTGGCATCCGCGCAGAAGGCCGCGGCCGCCGGGCTCGGCGACACCGTCGGATCGGTGACCGCCATCGACCCGAAGACCGGTGCCATCCTCGCCCTGGTGCAGTCCCCCAGCTTCGACCCCAACGGTCTGTCCACCCACGACGCCGCGGCCGCCCAGGACTACTACGAGCAACTCGAGGCCGATCCCGACAAGCCGCTGCTGAACCGCCCGCTGGTGCAGACCATCCCGCCGGGCTCGACGTTCAAACTCGTGACCGCGGCCGCCGCGCTCGAGGCCGGGTACGAGCCGAACTCGTCGGTGCCCGGTCCGGCGTTGTACCCGCTGCCCGGGTCGACCAAATCCCTGCCCAACTGGTTCCGCGGCCCCTGCGGGCCCAACGACCAGACGACGCTGGCCGAGGCGCTCGCCGTCTCCTGCAACACCGCGTTCGCCTACCTCGGCAACGAGCTCGGCGCGGACGCGCTGCGCACGCAGGCGAACAAGTTCGGCTTCGAGTCGTCCTTCGACGTCCCGATGACGGCGGCCACGTCGCGCTTCCCCGAGGACCCCGACGACGCACAGACCGCGATGAGTGCGATCGGCCAGTTCGACGTGGCGTCGACCAGCCTGCAGATGGCCATGGTGACCGCGTCCATCGCGAACCAGGGCGTGACCATGTACCCCTACCTGGTCAACCAGGTGCTCGCCCCCGACCTGACCGTGCTGTCGCAGACCCAGCCCCGGGAGTTCGAGCGGGCGATGAGCGAGCAGAACGCCGGCAAGCTCATGGGGATGATGGTGCAGGTGGTCAGTTCGGGCACCGGTTCCAACGCGCGCATCCCGGGGGTGAGCGTGGGCGGCAAGACCGGCACCGCCGAAACCGGCGCCGGGCGGCCCAACATCGCCTGGTTCGTCGCGACCGCCCCGGCCGAGAACCCGCAGGTCGCGGTCGCTGTCGCGGTGGAGAACACCGGACAGCCCGAAGTCAGCGGAAACACTGTGGCCGCGCCCATTGCCCGCGCGGTGATAGAGGCGGTGCTGCAACGATGAGCCCGAGGAGGTTCTGGTGACCACATCGCGACGGCTCGGTGACCGCTATGAGCTCGGCGACACTCTCGGCCGGGGCGGTATGGCCGAGGTGTTCGAAGGGCAGGACCTGCGCCTCAACCGGCGGGTGGCGGTCAAGGTCCTGCGCCCCGACCTCGCCCGCGATCCTGCCTTCCAGAGTCGCTTCCGCCGGGAGGCGCAGTCCGCGGCCAGCCTGAACGACCCGAACATCGTGGCCGTGTACGACACCGGCGAGGACGTCCTCGATGGGGGTGGCGAGCACGCCATGGTCCCGTACATCGTCATGGAGTACGTCGACGGCCACACGCTGCGGGAATTGATGAGCAGCGGCCGTCGCCTGTTGCCCGAACGCAGCCTGGAGATCATGTCCGGCGTGCTCAGCGCCCTGGACTACTCCCACGCGCACGGCATCATCCACCGCGACATCAAACCCGGCAATGTCATGCTCACGCGCAGCGGCGACGTGAAGGTCATGGACTTCGGCATCGCCCGGGCGGTGGCCGACGCGCAGGCGACGATGACCCAGGGCAACGCCGTCATGGGCACCGCGCAGTACCTGTCGCCGGAACAGGCTCGCGGTGAGGTCGTCGATGCCCGGTCGGATCTCTACTCCGCCGGTTGCTTGTTCTACGAGCTGCTCACCGGACGCCCGCCCTTCCAGGGCGAGAGTGCCGTGTCGGTCGCCTACCAGCACGTCAGCGAGACCCCGGTGCCACCGTCGCAGGTCGATCCTGCGGTACCGGCGGCCCTCGACGGCATGGTCCTGAAGTCCCTGGCGAAGAACCCCGGCGACCGCTACCAGAGCGCCAACGAGTTCAAAGCCGACGTCGAGCGGGCGATGGCGGGCCTGCCCGTCACCGGGACGATCCCCACATTGCGAGCAACTGTCCCGCCCACGGCGAACACCGCCTCCCTGCAACCCGTGGCGGCAGGCGAGCAGGGGGCGGCCAACGGCGGCCGGCGCAGTCCCTGGGCGTGGTTGGGCGTCACGGTCCTGGTGCTGGCGGTCGCTGCCGCGGCGCTGTTCCTGGGCCGCAACCTGTTCGACACCGGCTCCGGGCAGCGCGTCACCGTTCCCGACGTGGTGGGCATGAGCGTCGACGAGGCACAGCGCGCACTGGAATCGCAGGGGCTCAGACTGGGCGCCCAGACCCCCCAGACCTCGGACGAACCCGAGGACACGGTGCTCTCGCAGAACCCGGAGGCCGACACCAGGTTGGCGACCGGTGAGGCGGTGACCGTGACGGTCTCCGCGGGCAAGCAGCAGACCCAGGTCCCGCCGCTGGAGGGCCTGACCAGCCTTGACGACGTCCGTACGGCGCTCAAGGACGCCAAACTCGAACTCGGCAACGTGAAACAGGTCGAGTCCAGCGAACCGGAAGGTCTCGTCCTCAACCAGGACCCGCAGGCGTTCACCACCGTGGACGTGGGCACCAAGGTGAACATCGAGGTCTCCACCGGCGTTGTCGACGTCCCGGGCGTCATCGGGTTCACGCAGTCGGCGGCGACCTCCGCGCTGTCCAAGGCGGGCCTCGACGTCAGCGTCGTGACGGCCTCCTCGGATCAACCCGCCGGGATCGTGACCAACCAGGACCCGTCCGAGGGCTCCCAGGTGAAGAAGGGAACCACGGTGACGATCACCGTCTCCAGCGGACCGGCCCCCACGCAATCCCCGACGCCGACACAGACCCCGTCCGGCGAGGTCACCCAGTCGCCGTGAGCCTCGCAGTGACCCGCCGCGAGATCCGGGAGCCGTTCGAAGGCTCCGAAAGGCTCACCAACATCCCACGGGCTCACGGATGTGGCATCGCTGAAGGGCGGCCTTCAGCCCACGACCGGGGACAGGCCCTCACTGCGGCGCACCGCATCGGGGTCCCCGCAGGCGGCCAGCCAGTTGGCCAGCATCCGGTGTCCGCCCTCGGTGAGCACCGATTCCGGGTGGAACTGCACCCCTTCCACCAGGAGTTCCCGGTGGCGGACACCCATGATGACTCCGCTGGGTGTCGTGGCGCTGACCTCGAGGTCGAGCGGAACGGTCTCCGGAACCACCGCCAGCGAGTGGTACCGGGTGGCGGTCATCGGGTTGGGCAGACCCGCGAAGACCCCCCGGCCGTCGTGTTCGACCCGTGAGGTCTTCCCGTGCAGCAGTTCCGGGGCCCGGCTGACGGTCGCGCCGTAGACCTCGGCGATGGCCTGATGTCCCAGACACACGCCGAAGATGGGGATCTGGCCGGCGTAGCGGCGGATGACATCCATGCAGATGCCGGCGGTGTCGGGCGTGCCGGGCCCGGGCGACAGCAGTATGCCCTCATGTCCGGCCACGTCGTCGACGCCGATCTCGTCGTTGCGGACCACCTCACAGTCGACCCGCAACTCCCCGAGGTACTGCACCAGGTTGTAGACGAAGCTGTCGTAGTTGTCGATGACGAGCACCGTCATGGGCGGGCCTCCTTGTCGGGCACAGGGGTGGCACTGTCGATGTTGAGCGGGCCGTCGTAGCCGGGGACCGTGGCCTGATCCAGCCGCACCTGCTCGAAGCCGAGGCCGAAGAACTCCACGGCGGCCTGGAACCCCCGCAAGTAGTCGTCGCGCTCCAGTTCCCGTTCGATGTCAGCCTGGTCGCCGACCCCGATCACCACGAACGGCGGGGAGTACACGCGGCCCTGCAGGATCAAGGTGTTCCCGACGCATCGCACGGCGCTGGTGTTGATCAGGCGCTGGTCCATGACCTGGATCCCCTGCGCCCCGCCCCGCCACATGGCGTTGATCACGGCCTGGAGGTCCTGCTGGTGCACCACGAGGTCGTCCGGGTTCGCCTCCTCGTTGCCCTCCGCGGGGGCGTCGGTCATCGTGACCGAGACGGCGGGCCCGGTCAGCGGCACGAGACCGACGGGTGCGGACAGCGCATCGACGGCGCCCTGCGCACGGGCGGCGGCCGTCCCCTCCTGCTCCTTGCTCAGCGCGGCAACCCGCGACTGCAACTCGGTGACCTGGTTCTGGCGCTGATCCACCAGTGCCGCCCGTTCGGCGACGACATCCTTGAGCGCGGCGGTGTCGCTGCGCAGATCGGTACCCGCAGCGGTGTTCGCGCTCGCAGCGAAGAGGAACCCGGCGATCCCGAAGACCACCGCGGCCAGCACCGCCCACCACCTCGAACTCACGGTTCCACAGTACGGCGGGGTAAAGTTGCGTTCGTGCCCGAATCCCGTTCCCGCCGCAAGAAGGACCAGTCCACGCCCGACAAGCGCACGCCGGTGAAGATCGGCAGTCCGCGGTGGGTGGCGCCGTTGATGATCACGCTGTTCGTCCTCGGCCTGTTGTGGGTCTGCGCGTGGTACATCGCCCCGGACGCCCCGATCCTCAGCGACCTCGGCTTCTGGAACCTCGTCGGCGGATTCGTCCTTATCGCCCTCGGCTTCGTCGTGTCCACCAAATGGCGCTAATCACACACGTGTAGTTCTACACAGGTGGGGAAAAGCCTGTGGATAACTGCGCGGGGCCCCTCCCCGCGGGCCATCCGGGAGCGCTTGGGAGATCGGGGAGCCTTGCGACGCCTCCCGAGGACTCCCGGATCTCCCGAGGACTCCCGGATCCTGGGGATGAGCGAGAACTACAGCAACTCCACGATCGTCGCGTTGGCCATGCCGCCACCCTCACACATGGTCTGCAGGCCGTAGCGGATGTCGTTGCGCTTCATCTGGTGGATCAGCGTGGTCATCAGGCGAGCGCCGGAGGCCCCTAGCGGGTGGCCCAGCGCGATCGCGCCGCCATTGGGGTTGGTCAGTTTGGGATCGGCTCCGGTTTCCGCCAGCCAGGCGCCCACCACGGACGCGAAGGCCTCGTTGATCTCGATGGCGCCGATCTCGTCGAGGCGCAGGCCCGCGCGGTCGAGCACCTTCTGGGTCGCCGGGATGGGGCCGGTCAGCATCATGATGGGGTCGACGCCGGCCATCACGCCGGTGTGGAAGCGCACCAACGGCGTGAGCCCGAGTTCGGCGGCCTTCTCGCTGGTCATCACCAACAGCGCCGCTGATCCATCCGAGATCTGTGAGGCGTTGCCGGCCGTCACCACACCACCGTCCAGGAAAGGCGTCGGCAACCCGGCCAACTTCTCCACCGAGGACCCGGGGCGGATCCCCTGGTCCGCGGTCACTCCGGCGACCTCCACGATCTCCTCGGCGAACAGCCCATCGGCTGTCGCCCTGGCGGCCCGCTCGTGGGACTCGACCGCCATCTCGTCGAGGTAGGTGCGCGACAGGTTCCACTTCTCGGCGATCATCTCCGCGGACACACCCTGATTGACCAGTCCGCCGTCGTAGCGATCGACCATCATCGGCCCGAACGGTCCATCGCCGCCCTTGCCGTTGGAGAACATCGGGATGCGCGACATCGACTCGACGCCACCGGCGACGACGAC
>WBZL01004101.1_pt1 | contig 12854 bp, 12 predicted proteins | sample 5204291 | NCBI WGS metagenome assembly WBZL01 (sample SAMN12344345, study PRJNA552823) | activated sludge metagenome | biome: Activated sludge suspended growth; feature: Nitrification reactor; material: Wastewater; isolation source: activated sludge from nitrification reactor of wastewater...
ACCGTCTCGGTCTCGTCGAAGTCGGCGTCGCCCGGGAAGTTCTTGATCTCGATGTTCACTGACAGCCCCGCGGCGGCGTCGAGCGCCTCGTGCAGCTCACAGATGTAGGACGGGAGGTCGCTGCGGGTCAGCTCGCAGATCACCCGGCCATCGGGGAGCTCGGCGTCGTGGTTGACGACGATGTGGCCATCGCTGGTCCTGCGGGCATCCAGCTCGACCCAGTCGGCACCCAACTCGGCGGCGAGGCGGAAAGCCTCGATCGTGTTCTCACGGGCGGCAGCCGAGGCCCCTCGATGGGCGATCACCTTCACCATGACACCGAGTTTGTCACCTACGACCCACACCGGTCTCCGCCTGTGACCTGCGGTTTCTCTCCGTGACAGCCGGAGGGTGACAAAGAGGTGAACGATTTGTGAAAAAAGTGCTTGCAGGAGTACGCAACGGCCGGTACCGTGGTCGTCGCCGTCCGAACCCCCCACCTGCGCTTTAGCGGTCGGAACGGCATGTGAACCGAGTCACGAGCTACCCGCCTGGATCGTGACACCCAACCTTGGAGGCACCGTGGCCCTGAGCTCCGCTCACCTTTTGACGCTCACGATCGAGTCCGACGAATGGCGCCGCACTGCGGCTTGTCGTGACACCGACCCCGATCTCTTCTTCCCGGTCGGCACCACCGGCCCCGCCATCGAGCAGATCGCCAACGCCAAGGCCGTATGCAACCAGTGCGACTCCAAGGCAGCCTGCCTCGAGTTCGCCATCGCCACCAACCAGGACTCCGGCATCTGGGGCGGCACCTCCGAGGAGGAGCGCCGTCAGCTCCGCAAGAAGCTGAACAACCGGGCCCGCCGCACCGCCTGACCATCCCTCTCCGCCCCGGTGGGGGGCGATAACCTCCAAGCTAGCTGTCGCCTCGATGCCGACCCTCCGGGGTCGGCATCGTCGCGTCCGGCCGACCTCCCAACCTCAGTTGGCGAAGGTTTCCAACGGTACGCCCACGGTGATGGACGTTCCGTACCCAGACTCGGGAACATCCAGGTCGATGCGCCCCCGCAGATCCGACTCCACAAGGGCTCGGACGATCGACAACCCCAAGCCTTTGGCCTTGGCGATCTCAAAGCCCTCGGGAACCCCCACTCCGTTGTCGACCACTCGGACCACCAACTCGGACTCCGACCGTTCGAGCTCGACGCAGACCCTCGCCGGCACGGCTTGTCGAGCTGTGGCCGGAAAAGCGTGATCAGCGGTGTTCTGGAGCAGTTCGGTGAGGACCACCGCCATCGGTGTCGCCACCTGAGCTGGCAGCGTGCCCGCGTCTCCAACCACCTCAAAGGTGATGGTGCGTTCGGGTGAGGACACGGCTTCGCTCACCATCTGCACCAGTGGCCGCATGATCTCGGTGAAGGCCACCTCCTCTCCGGCCTCACGCGACAGCGTCTCGTGCACCAGGGCGATCGACTGGATGCGACGTACCGACTCGGTGATCGCCCAACGGGCTTCTTCGCTGTCGGTTCGACGACCCTGCAAATGGAGCAGCGACGAGATCGTTTGGAGGTTGTTCTTGACCCGGTGGTGGATCTCGCGGATGGTGGCGTCCTTGGACAGCAGCAGGCGGTCCCGGAGGCGGACCTCGGTGACGTCACGGAACAGCACAACCGCGCCCGAAACCCCCGCCGAGTCGAGCATGGGGATGCACTTGAGGAGAATGATCACCTCACCTCGCTCGACCTCCTGGGTGATGGGCTTGCTCACCGTGAAGGCATCCCGGATGGGCTCGTCGTCCAGGCCCACCTCGCCGAGACGCCGACCTTCGCTGTTGGCATGGACGCCCATCCGGTGCAGTGCCGACACCGCGTTGGGCGAGGCATATTCGACCGCAGCCGTGCGATCCAACACCACCACCCCGTCACCGACGCGGGGGGATTCCTTGGAATCCGAGTCGTCGACGCGGAACGGGTATTGGCCGGCGGCGATCATGCGGGCAAAGCGGTTGAAAATGTTGCTGTAGGTCCGTTCCAGCTCCCCGGGGGAACGACCCACCGACGGGATGGATTCCCGGGACAGGACCGCAATGGTCCGGCCCTCATGCCTGACGGGAATGCACAGGATCCGCACCTGCTCATGGACGTCTGCCACCTCGACCTCGCCCTCGATGATCTCGTCCACGGCCATGGCTCGGGCGACGACCGGTCGATCGTCAGACGTCACGATGTCACCGATCAGGTCCCGCCGGTAAACGGTTTGGGCCGTGGACGGCCGAACGTGGCCGACCACCACCATCCGCTGCAGGTCCGAATCAGGGTCGCTCAGGGGATCGGCGTGATGGCCCGGGGCCACCGAAGGGTGGTTGAGCACCGGTACGTACAAGACGAGATCGGCGAAGCAGAAGTCGGCCAGCATGTTCCATGACGCCACCAGCCGCTGGAGGTGCATGGTCTGGGCCGGCGCCAGCGGGGTCTGGTTGCGCACGAGCTCGGCCAGCGATGCCACAGAGGGCATCGTAGGATCGCCGCCACCACAGTTCGTCCATCCCAGGGGGAAGCACGTGACGGCCCATGGATCCGAACCTGATCCGGTCGGCAAAGACCTGGCTTTCGCCGAGGCGATCGAGGTGTCCAACGCAGGCGCCAACGGTGCCTACGGTCCTGTGGCATTGCTGCTGATGCCGCTAGCGTCGCTCCTCACTTGGGTGCGCGAGAAGCTGACCCGGCGGTGACGACGTCAGCGCCAGATCTGGTCGCCTAGCGCTAGGAGGCCGGTCAGGTCGGCGATGTCCGACTCGAAGTAGGGCACTGCGGCCACCACATCGGGACTCTGGGCCAGGCTGGCCCGCTGCTCGGCCTCTCGCTTGGCCACCACCTGGTAGTTGAGGAAGCTCTCCCCCACCGTCGACAGCACCCGGGCCACATCGGATCGGTCTCCGACATCAGCCAGGTCGGGTAGACCGCCGGCGATCTCCTCGGCGTCGGCCACCAAGCGACGGGCTACCCCGGTGGTGGCAGTGCGCCGCAGGTACGAGGGCAACACCTTGTTGAGGACCAGCGCGCCCAGGTGGTAGCGGCGTTCCTGAAGGGTCTCGATGAAGAACTCGGCCTCGTGGAGGGGTGCCGCCTCCAACGTGGACACCACCACGAAGCTGGTACGACGGTCGGCCAGAACCCGAGAAACCGCTTCGGCTCGAGCCACGAACCCAGGGGCCATGGTCTGGAAAAGTCCGAAGAACTCGGCGATGTCCTCCAGGAACTGCGAGCCCAGGATGCGATCGGCCACCGTGTAGAACGGCTTGGACGCCATGTTGACCACTCGGGACTTGGCCGGCGCGGTCAGCCAGCGCAACAACTTGGACGAGAAGAAGTCGGCCATGCGTTCGGGGGCATCGAGGAAGTCGATGGCGTTGCGGGTGGGCGGCGTGTCCACCACGATCAGGTCGTAGTTGCCCGAGGAGTGGATCTCATAGAGCCGCTCCATGGCTATGTAGTCGTGGCTCTGGACGAAGCGGGCCGAGATGTTCTGGTAGATGGAGTTGGCCAGGATGGCCTGGCGGGTGCGGTCATCGGGCGCGTGGCGGGCCACCAGGTCATCCCAGCTCTGCTTGGTGTCCAACATGGCGGCCCACAGCTCACCGCGGGGCGTGACTCCGGCCTCGGCAAAGGCGGAGTCGGGCACCCTGGTCTCGACGTTGCCGAACTGCTCCAACCCCAGAGCGGTAGCCAACCGGCGGGCCGGGTCGACGGTGAGCACCAGCACCTTGCCACCCAGATGGGTGGCGGCCATCGCCGCGGCGGCGGCCGCGGTAGTGGTCTTGCCCACACCACCCGAACCGCAGGAGATCACGATCTCCCTGGTGGCCAGGAGCTGCTCGAGCGTGCGAACCCGCTCCTCTTCGGCTGGTTGTTCTGAAACGTCGGCCGCCATCACAGCTCCTCGGCCAACAGCTCAGCCACCTGCCTGGTAGCCCGGGCCCCATGGGTGCGGCTGAACAGGTAGGGAACGAACAGCAGGGGAAGCGATGGGTCCAGCCCGGCCCGAAGTCGGGACAGGTGCCCGGCCCGCGTCCGCCGCAGGGTGACAGCCAACTCGGCGGCATCGAGGATGGGAGCCACGTCTCCTCCGGCCGCGGCCGAGAGGGCGCTAACCCGCTCGGGGGTTCGGAGCTGTTCGAAGAGAGCTTCCTCCCGGTCGGTGAAAAGCTCGGGCAGCACACGGTTCACGACCACGGCAGCAAGGTCGACGTTGGTCTCCTCCCGGAGGCGAGCGGTGAGCTCGAGGGTCTCGGTGACCGGCATCTCCTCTGGCGCCGACACGATCACCACTCCGGTCTGAGCCGGGTCGGTGAGGATGTCGAGCATCCACTGGGTCTGGTTTCGGACCATTCCCACCGACACCAGTTCGTTGATCCCCTGGGGTGCGGTGAGCTGACCGATGATGTGCCCCGACGCCACCGAGTCGACCACCACCAAGTCGTAGTGGCGTTCGCGTACCTCCCAAGCCAGCTTGCCGATGGTCAAGATTTCCTTGACCCCGGGGGCGGCGGTGGCGATGAAGTCGAAGGTGCGGGCCACCGGTCCGATACGGCCCAACATTGGTATGCGGAGCTGGAGGCTCAGGTACTCCTTGAGCGACGCCTCGGTGTCCATGGACATGGCCCACAGGTTGGGTTGGAGCTCGCGAGCGGTGAACGCCGTCTCTCCGGCCTCGTAGAAGTCGGCCAGGTTGCCCTTGGCGTCGACCTCGCAGACCAGAGTCTTCTTGCCTTGCTCAGCGGCCAGCAGCCCGATCGAGGCCGCGATGGTGCTCTTGCCCACGCCACCCTTTCCGGTGACGAACAGGAGCTTTCGATCGAGCAGAGGAATCATGGGGGCCACCCTCACTCGGGTGACAGATGGTTCGGGTCAGCCGCCGAAACCGATTCGACGGTCGTCGGGTCGGCCGATCTCCACGTAGGCCAGCTTCTCGGCCGGCACGCCGACCTGACGCCCCTTACGGTCGGTGAGCCAGAGCGTGGAGCCGTCAGCGATGGCCTTGTCGACGCTGGCCCTCAACTCCTCGGAGTCGGTGCCGTCGGGCATCTCCAGCCCGATCTCCTTGGGGCTGTGGGTGACACCGATGCGAACGTCCACGTGATCCTCCTCGACCGACACCCCGGGCTTCCCGAGGCCGACGCCCATCGTAGGCACTCAGCCGAACTCCGCCGGAAGGCTCTGCCTTTCGGCGGACCCAGCCTTGACAATCGATAAGAGCATCTCGCCTCCTTCGCTTCGATCCACCGATCGACGGTGAGTCGTGCTCAATCCTCCCTGGTCACCCAGGCATATCCGCCTCGCTGAGTGGCCACCAATGGTGTTCGGCCGTCTGACGAGTTGGAGCAGCAGGACTGGGCGGGGGTTCGGGGGCAGAGCCCTTCGTGGCGGAGCCCCCGACCTGCGGAGATCGGCTTTCCGTTCGTAGCAGCGAAGACGTCGGCCGTCAGGCCGGCGATCGAACTCCGCCGGAAGGCTCTGCCTTTCGGCGGACCCAGCCTTAGGCGGCGTAGCGAGCCAGGATCCGCTCCCGCTGGCGCGGGTGGATGTTGGCTCGGGTGATATCACCCTCGTAGTGGTCGAGGACCCGGTGATCCATGACCCGGCGCCACAACGGAGGTACGGCGGCGATGGTGATCATCAGCGCGTAACCCGATGGCAGTTGGGGAGAGTCGGGGAAGTGGCGAAGAGCCTGGAACCGTCGGGTGGGGTTGGCGTGGTGATCGGAGTGACGTTCCAGGTGGTAGAGCGCCAGGTTGGAAGCGATGTTGTTGCTGTTCCAGCTGTGCACCGGCTGGCACTTCTCGTAGCGGCCGTTGGCTACTCGCTGACGGAGCAGGCCGTAATGCTCGATGTAGTTGACGACCTCGAGCAGGCAGAACCCGAACACGGCCTGGACGACCAGGAAGGGCACCACGGCCGGGCCGAAGGCCACCACCAGAGCCGCAAACAGGACCACCGACAGGGCCCAGGCGTTGAGGATGTCGTTGCGAGGAGACCACCACCGGAGCCCCTTACGGGCGAGGCGGCCGGTTTCGAGCTCCCATGCCGATCGGAGGCTTCCGATGACGGTGCGAGGCAGGAACTCCCACAGCGACTCACCCATGCGGGCACTGGCGGGATCTTCGGGGGTGGAGACCCGGGCATGGTGGCCCCGGTTGTGCTCGACGTAGAAGTGGCCGTACCCGGTCTGGGCCAAGGCCACCTTGGACAGGCGTCGTTCCAGCCCTGCTCGTTTGTGGCCCAACTCATGGGCGGTGTTGATCGCCACGCCCGCGACCGTGCCCACGGTCAGGGCGTACCCGAGCCAGGCGAACCACGACAGGTCGTTGTTGACCACCACGTGACAGGCGAACACCAGCCCGGCGTACTGGAGGGGTACATACAGCCACGTGAGGACCCGGTACCAACGGGAGGCTTCCAGTTGGGGGACGGCCCAATCGGGCGGGTTGGACTGGTCGGTGCCGAGCAACGTGTCCAGGATGGGCATGAGGACCAGGATCCAAAGTGGACCCATCCAGTACATGGCATCGAGGCCGGTTCCTTGGGCCCAGCGATGGGCTCCGAGGGGTAGTAGGGGGACCACCAGGCCGATGGTCCACAGGTACTTCTTGGGGTCTCGGTAGCGCCTAGTGCTGGAGTCATCGTGCTCGGTGACACCGGACCTTCCGAGCTCGGCGGCGAACTCGACGGCGGGGTCGGGGCTGATCGCGGTCATCGGGGATTGGCCTCCAGGGCGGGCGGGGTTCACGGGTGAGAGCGGCGGAGCGGACTGGCGGAGGGATCTATGAAGGACCACGCCCCGTCCACCAGGACGGCGGCGGCGATCCGGGCCACCACGTCGGGGGGGTCATCGGGCGCGTTGACCGCGTAGCTGATCACCAGGCGGGTGACAAGGTCGACGAATCGTCGCAACACGACCTCGTCGAGCTCGACCACCTGAAACCGTTCACGAACGATGGCGTCGATGGTGGCGCGCACCCGAGATGAGACCGGGCCGCCGTCTTCGAGGATCAGCGGCAGAAGAGACTCGGGTTCGGTGCGGATCAGCCGATCGAGGAGGGGGTGATCTCTGGTGACCTGGAGTACCGCCAAGATGCCGGCTTCCAACGCGGCCCGAGGGTCATCGGGTAGCTCGGCGGGGGCGACAGCGCTGACCATGCGGTCTGCTTCACGCTCCACCGCGGCGGCAACCAGTTCTTCCTTGGACCGGAAGTGCTTGTAGAGCGTGGGACGAGACACCCCGGCCCGCTTGGCTACATCGCCGACCGTGAGCCGGGAGATCCCATGGATGGCCGCCGCCTCCACCGCGGCTTGCAGTACCCGGTCACGAACATCAGGGTCGGTCACGACGAGCAAGTTAACATCTTGCGTCAATTTGTCAACTTGTATGGGATTGAAGCCCAACGAGTCACCGTGCGTGCCGGTCTCCTCACGGACCGGGTGGGACCCGACTCTTCGATCCGGCCTTCGACCGACCAGAATCGCGCCTCGTGTCCGTTGTCGAAATGCCTGTGCCCACCCGAGCCGACGTGCGAGCGGCCATTCCCGACCGGTGCTTCGAGATCTCGACCACTCGATCGCTCGTGCACCTGGCAGTGTCCTTGGCCATCACCGCCGTTCCAGTCGTTGCTGCTTGGGCCCTTCTGCCCCTGAGTTGGGCATGGGCGCCGGTCTGGGTTCTCTACGCCCTGGTCACCGGTACGGCCGCTATCGGCCTGTGGGTGCTGGCCCACGAATGCGGTCACGGCGCCTTCTCCAAGAACAAGGTGCTCCAGGACACGATCGGCTACCTGTTGCACACATCGCTGATGGTCCCCTACTTCTCGTGGCAGCGCAGCCATGCCGTCCACCACGCCAAGACCAACCACCTCACCGAGGGCGAAACCCATGTACCCCGACCCCTGACCGGCCGCCCTGGCCTCCGGTCCAGGATCGGACGGACCCGCTACGCCGTCATCGCCCTGTTCAAGATGTTGGTCCTGGGCTGGCCCGCCTACCTCTTCTTCGGTGCGACCGGCGGCCCCGAGCGCGGGCTGACCAACCACTTCTTCCCCCACGGCCGCTTCTCATCGGATCTCTTCCCGGCCCGCTGGCACCGGCGGGTGTGGTTCTCTGCCGCTGGGGTGATCGCCATGCACGGCCTGCTCATCTGGTGGGCGGTCGCCGCCGGTTCGATCGCTCCGGTCGTGGCCTTCTACGTCGGCCCCCTCCTGGTGGCCAACGCCTGGCTGGTCGGTTACACGTGGCTCCAGCACACCGACCTCGACATCCCTCACTTCGACAGCGACGACTGGAGCTGGCTCAAGGGCGCCTTCCAGACCGTCGACCGCCCGTACGGCCCGATTATCGACTTCCTCCACCACGGCATCGGCAGCACCCACGTCGCCCACCACATCGACCACCGGATCCCGCACTACCGGGCTCGGGAGGCCACCGACGCCATCGCCGCCAACTTCCCCGACTGGTATCGCCACGACCCCACCCCCGTCCCGGTCGCGCTGTGGAGGGTGGCCGGTGACTGCATCGGCGTGGTCGACCTGCCCGACGGCTGGTATTACACATCTGACTGATCTGATCCACAGGGGGACCAGCACCGCCATGAGCAACGAACACGTCCTGGCCATCGACCTCGGCACCGGGGGACCCAAGGCAGCGCTGGTGGACCGCAATGGCCGCATCACCGCCAGCGAGTTCGAGCCCACACCGCTCGACATCCAAGGCGACGGAGCCGCCGAGCAGGACCCCGACGCGTGGTGGCAGGCCATCACCGTGGCAGTTCGGGCCGTGGTCGACAACGGCGGGGTCCCCGCCGACCAGATCGTGGCGGTGTCGATCACCTCGCAATGGTCGGGGACGGTGGCCGTAGACGAGACCGGCCAGCACCTCTACCCCGCGGTCATCTGGATGGATTCCCGGGGTGCCCCCTACGTGCACGATTTGGTCAGCGCCAAGATCAACGTGGCCGGCTATCACCCGCTGAGACTCAAGTCCTGGATCCAAAAGACCGGCGGAATCCCCAGTCACTCCGGCAAGGACCCGATAGGGCACATCTTGTGGCTCCGCCACGAGCGACCCGAGGTCTACTCATCCACCCGCTACTTCCTCGAGCCCTGCGACTACCTGAACGCCCGACTCACCGGACGGATCTGCGCCTCCTACGACTCGATCGTGGCCCACTGGCTGACCGACAACCGGGACCTAGGCCGGGTCACCTACGACGCCGAACTGCTCGCCCTGTGCGGTCTTCGCGAATCGCAGCTTCCCCCACTGGTTCCCTCGGCCACCATCGTCGGTGAGGTCCTGGCCGCCGTAGCCGCGGACTGGGGCCTGGCCCCCGGTACCCAGGTGGTCACCGCCACCGGCGACGTCCACTCCGCAGTGGTCGGGTCGGGGGCGCTGGGCGACTTCGAGGGCCACCTCTACATGGGAACCTCCAGCTGGTTGTCGTGCCACCTGCCGACCAAGCGCACCGACCTGCTCAACAACCAGGCAGCCCTTCCCTCGGCGGTACCGGGCCGCTACTTCCTGGCCAACGAGCACGAGGTCGGCGGCGCGGCGCTGCTGTGGTTGCAGGAACAGGCCGGCATGGTCAGCGACCTCGACGAAGCCAACCGTCTGGCCCAGAGCGCACCCGCCGGCTCCAACCGGGTCATCTTCACCCCGTGGCTGAACGGCGAGCGCACCCCGGTCGACGATCACACCATCCGCGGTGGGTGGAACAACGTGTCGCTCACCAACAACCGAGCCGACCTGGTTCGATCGGTGTTCGAGGGCGTGGCCTTCAACAGCCGATGGCTGCTCGACGTGGTCGAGAAGTTCATAAAGAAGCCACTCGACGGTCTCAACTTCATCGGCGGCGGAGCCAAGTCCGATCTGTGGTGCCAGATGCATGCCGACGTGTGCGACCGGGTCATCAGGCGGGTGTCGGAACCCCAGCACGCCAACACCCGAGGGGCGGCTTTCGTGGCCTGGTTGGCCCTCGGCCGCCAGTCACTAGAGGAACTCAACCGGTCGGTGTCGATAGACCGAGAGTTCCACCCCGACCCCGACACCCGCTCCGCCTACGCGCCGCTCTACGCCGAGTTCGGGAAGATCTACAAGGCCAACAAGGCAATACACGCCCGTCTCAACGCGGACTAAGCCCGGATCCGCCGGAAGGGTCCGCCGAAAGGCAGAGCCTTTCGGCGGATCCGTCAGGTTGGCTTCCAACCGAAGCGGACCTCTAGAGCTTGATGGTCGCTGAGGTCTTCGCCGGCCGAGTCCACGAAGTCGGTGCGGAACCGACGACCCAAGATCTCCAGGTCGACGCCGTCCCCCGAGCGGAAGGCGAACTTGTCGATGCGGCCCGGATCATCGCAGTCGGTGGCCGCACATGAGTCGGCCAGCCCGGTGGCTTCCAAGAACTTGTCCCAGATCACGATGTCGGCACCGTCGGAGCCGTCGGGGTGCTCGTTGTCGGTGTGCAGGTTGGTATCGCCGGCCAGGATCACCGCCGCCCCCTTGCTGTGCTCGGTGATGTAGTCCGCCAACTGTTCGTAGTCGGCGGCCTGCAGTTCCTGGTCCCGCTCAGAACCTCCGGCCTCACCGTGCAGGTTGTAGATGTGCACGACCGCCCCGTCGGCCAGGGTGAGGTGGGTGTGGCTGAATCCCTTCATGGACAGGCAGTCGGCCGCTCCGCCGTCGCTGGTGTCCATTCCACCGAAGCAGTTCGTCCATGAGACCCTCGCAATCTCCTCGATCGGGAATCGCGACAGCGTGCCCAGACCGTCGCCTACCTCCGGGGCGGGCCGGAGCGAGGTGTCGACGCCAGCAGCATCAGGGCCGGGGTGCTTGGTGGACTGGTACTCGTGGGTGACGTCGGCTCTGAGCCGGTCGTGGTAGTTGACGAAGTCGAAACCGCTGGCCAGTTCGCCCCACCAGTCGAAGTCCTCCTGTGTGAGCACCAGGTCGAACTCCTCGAGCAGCGGGCTGATCAACGGAAGATTGACGTCTGGGTGCTCCTTGGAGATCTCCGCCGGAAGCCCGGCCACGTTGTAGGAGAGGACCAGCAGTTCACCGCCGTCGGAGCTGCCACCGGCCGATGTCGGCGCCGAGCCGTTGGGGGCGGTGGTCGACACCGTGGTGGCGGTGGCGTCGTCTCCGCTGTCGCTGCTACAGGCCGTCGTTCCCGCGGTGAGGATCACCGCCATGGCGGCGGCGGCCAGAGCACCACCTCGCCGGCGGGCTGGGGAGCGACGGACGGCAGCGGCATGCGAACCAGAGGTGACCATGGAGGGGCAACCTACCAATCTCCGAGCAAACATTCGGGTCTGTTGGCCGAGCCTGCTTCAAGAGTGGGATGTACGGTGCCGGCCATGACCGACCTGTTCGAGCTGTCCGACTCGATCCTCAGCGGCAAATCCTCGATCGACCAGCACCATCCTTTCGCCCCGTCGAACCAACTGGTAGAGGCCGGTGACGGCGTGGCCTTCGTGGAATCGTTCGCCAACGTCGCCGCCTTCGCCACCACCGACGGCCTGTGTCTGGTGGACACCGGGTCACTGGTGGCCGCCCCCGCCATCCACACCGCCGTCCGGGGCTGGAGCCCTGACCGACTGGCCTCCGCGGTGTACACCCACGGCCACATCGACCACGTGTTCGGCACCGCTGTCTTCGAGGACGAATCGGCCGCCAACGGCTGGGAACCGGCCCAGGTGGTGGCCCACGAGCTGGTCCACGACCGCTTCGACCGCTACGAACGCACCGCTGGCTACAACGCCTGCATCAACCGTCGCCAGTTCCGGGTACCCGATCTCCAATGGCCGCTCGACTATCGACGAGCTGACGTCACCTACCGTGACGAACTGGCATGGAACGTTGGCGACGCCACCTTCGAACTGCGCCACGCCCGGGGTGAGACCGACGACGCCACCTGGGTATGGGCGCCAGAGAGCCGGGTCCTCTGCCCCGGCGACCTGATCATCTGGTGCTCCCCCAACGCCGGGAACCCTCAGAAGGTCCAACGCTACGCCCGAGACTGGGCCGTTGCCCTTCGGGACATGGCCGCGCTCGACGCCGAGGTGCTCTTGCCGGGCCACGGCCTTCCAATCCGTGGTGCCGACCAGGTCCGGTCCGTGCTCACCGATACCGCTGACCTGCTCGACCACCTGGTGAACCACACCCTGGACCTCATGAACGAAGGCGCCACCCTCGACACCATCGTCCACGCCTTGGAGGTACCAGCCGACCTGGCCTCCAAGCCGTACCTTCAACCCATCTACGACGAACCCGAGTTCGTGGTTCGCAACGTGTGGCGCCTCTACGGCGGCTGGTACGACGGGAATCCGGCACGTCTCAAGCCGCCGGCCGACTCCGTACTCGCCGCCGAGGTGGCAGCCCTCGCCGGTGGAGCGCAGGCCCTGGTGTCGAGAGCACGCGCGGTGGCCGACAGCGGAGACCTGCGCCTGGCCTGCCAGCTCGTGGAATGGGCCGTCCAGGCCGAGCCCGACTCCAGCGAAGCACGCGGCGCCCGATCCGAGATCTACGGGGCCCGCGTCCAAGCCGAGCGTTCACTGATGGCCCGCGGCGTGTACAGCTGGGCCGCGCACGAGTCATCAACACCCTGACCACCTGGTCGCCTCAATCCACCGACCGGACTTGGGTCGTGTTCGGCGTACCTGGTCATCCAAGTGCGTTCGGCTCTGTTGCGGCCACCAGATGGTACGCACCCACGATGCACTGGATCACGACGACGGGGCGGGAGTTCGGGGGCAGAGCCCTTCGTGGCGGAGCCCCTGAGACCTGCGGAGATCGGCTTTGCCGGTCGCAGCAGCGAAAACGTCGGCCGTCAGGCCG
>WBZL01004102.1_pt1 | contig 12853 bp, 6 predicted proteins | sample 5204291 | NCBI WGS metagenome assembly WBZL01 (sample SAMN12344345, study PRJNA552823) | activated sludge metagenome | biome: Activated sludge suspended growth; feature: Nitrification reactor; material: Wastewater; isolation source: activated sludge from nitrification reactor of wastewater treatment...
CTCGTGCGGTGATGCGGTACTCCTGCGTGCGCATCAGCTCGTGCCCGGCGGCCGGTCCGGAGAACAGCACCGCGGTGTTGGCGGTGATGCGGCGTGCCAGCCTCGACTGGCGGTTGATGGTCCAGCGCCCGCCGATCTGGCGCGCTTCGACGATCGACACACCATGCGCGGCCTGCGACTTGCGGGTCTTGTCGATCGTGTAGCCGGCGCCGACCTGGCCGTCGGGGTACAGGATCTCCTCGTGCGTGTACTCGTTGTTCACGCACAGCAACCCGGCGTCGGCACGATCGCGGCCGCGGTGGTCGCGCAGCGGGAAGTAGTGCATGCCGTCGTTATGGGCGCCGAACTGGCGCGCCTGGCTGCCCGCGTTCTCGTCCGCGGTGCCGCTGAAGGCCGGGGCACCGGGCGCGATGGGGTCGCCCCAGGCGACGAACACCTGTGCGGTGTAGCCGGTGGGCACGGTCACGCGGTCGGCCACCGGGGCCAGGCTGGCCGGCACGCCCTCGAAGCCGATGCCGGCGAAGCCGGCGGCGGCGGGAATCGGCGCGGCCTCGACGGTCTGTACCAGGCCGCCGAGCGTGAGCCCGCCCACCGAGGCCAGCGTGCCGGCGCCGATGCCGCCCTGGATGAACCGGCGCCGACCCAGCGACACCTCGCGGATGACGTCGTGGATCGACGGGTTGTCGGATGGGTTCAGCGACACGTCGTTGGTCGGGTGGGACTTGCCCTTCATGGACTGGCTCCTGCGGATGCTTCGGGGTGGGGCCGCACGCCTGACGCGAGTGCAGCGCGCGGCAGCGAGACGTCGGCCAGCGGCATCGGCCGGGCTGACAAACGCGGCGGACTCTGCGGGGACTGGATGACGCGCCTGTGACGACCCGCCACCGAGTCGGCCCACCGTGCGAACGGTCGGGCTGGCCGATCCCCCCATCCGAGGGGGCGGCCAGGTGCCGTCATCAATCCTTCATCGACGGCTGATGACATCGCCGGCTGCTCTTGCACCACCCACCGCGGGTGCCGACATCGACCACCCCGCCCTTGCCCGAGGACCGCATGCCTGCCATCACCTTCACCGGTTCGTACGTCCAGAACTTCGACAGCCTGGCCGCTTCGGGCACCGGCAACGCCTGGTCCAACGGTGACACGCTGGAGGGGTGGTCCCTGTTCCGCCAACCCACGCCGGGCACGGCGCTCGCCACCTACGCGGCGAGCACCGGAACCGCAACCGCTGGCGCGTTCTACAGCTTCGGGTCTGGCGCTGATCGCGCCCTCGGCGGCCTGGGTTCCGGTGGCACGTATTTCGGCAGCCCCGCCGGCGGCAGCGTCGCCGGCTGGTTCGCCCTGGCCGCCACCAACGCCTCCGGCAGCACCATCGACGAGCTGACGCTGCGGTTCGACGGCGAGCAATGGCGCAACGGCGGCAACACATCGGCGCAGACGATGGTGCTCGAGTTCGGCTTCGGCGCCGACTTCACGGGCGTCGCCACCTGGAACGCCGCCGGCACGGGCTTCGACTTCACCTCGCCCGTGGCCACGGCCAGCGCCGCGGCGGTCGACGGCAACACCGCGGGCCGTGTGGCCGACCTGGGCGGCACGCTCTCGGGCCTGGGCTGGGATGCCGGCGAGACGCTGTGGCTGCGCTGGGTCGAGCGCAACGACAGCGGCAACGACCATGGCCTGGCCCTCGACAACCTGCGCCTGACTGCGGTGCTCGGCAGCCCCGACCTCCAGATCACCGAGTTCATGTACGACGGCGCGCCGGGCGAGTTCATCGAGCTCACCAATCTCGGCAGCGCCGCGCTCGACCTCGCCGGCTACAGCTTCGACGACAGCAGCCGGCAGGCCGGCTCGTTTCCGATCGGCGCCCTGGGCGTCGTGCAGCCCGGTCAGTCGGTGATCATCACCGAGACCGACGCGGCGAGCTTCCGCGCCGCGTGGAACCTCGGCGACGACATCGCGGTGCTGGGCGGACTGACGCACAACCTCGGGCGCGGCGACGAGATGAACATCTACGACGCGGCCGGTCAGCTCGTCGATCGCCTGACCTACGGCGACCAGGTCTTCGTCGGCACCGTACGGACGCAGAACGCCAGCGCCTCGACGCCGTTGGACAAGCTCGGCGCGGACACCATCGACACCTCGTGGTCGCTGTCCACGCCAGGCGACTCGCAGAACGCCATCACCTCCGGCGCCGGCACGATCGGCAGCCCCGGCCACTACAACAACGGCACGCCCGGCGTGTGGATCACCGCCTCGGGCGGCAGCAGCCAGGTGACCGAAGGGGGCGGCGGCGACACCTACACGCTGGCGCTGCGCGGCGCGCCTGCCGCCGACGTGGAGATCCAGCTCGACGCCGGTTCACAGCTGCTGGCCACACCCGCGACGCTGACGTTCACGCCAGCCAACTGGAGCGTGCCGCAGGGCGTGACCCTCGCCGCAGTGGACGATGCGGCCTTCGAAGGCCCGCACACCGGCCAGGTGCATCACGCGGTGGTCAGCATCGACCCGGCCTACGATGGCCTGCCGGTGGCCGACCTTGCGGTGTCGATCGTCGACAACGATGTCGCGCGGCCGCAGGTCAACCTGTCGGTCAGCGCCGACCAGGGGTCCGAGGCCGAGGCCACGGTGATCACCGTCACCGCCACGCTCAGTCAAGCCGTGCCCGCCCGCGACCAGACGGTGCAGCTCTCGGTTGCCGGCAGCGGCATCGACGCCGCCGACTTCTACCTCAGCGGCAGCGAGCTGCGCATCCCCGCCGGCGCGACGAGCGCATCGGTCAGCTTCATCGTCGCCGACGATGCGCGCGCCGAAGGCAACGAGACGGCTCAGCTGACGATCGGATCGCCGTCGAGCGACATCGAACTCGGCAGCACCACGCAGATCGACATTCTGCTCGTCGACCATGTCGACAGCCTGCTCACCAAGGTCGGCGCGGCCAGCAGCAGCAACGGCGCCGAGATCTCGGCCTTCGACGCCGGCAGCGACCGTCTCTTCGTCGTCGCGGGCCCGGTGCTCGAGGTCTACACGATGGCCTCCGACGGGACACTGACACCCACGGGCACCCTGCCCACCGGATTCTCGCTGCCGGCCGGACACAGCGCGGTGCCCAACAGCGTGGCCACCAAGAACGGCCTGGTGGCCGTGGCTTGGGCCGTCGTCGACGATGTCTCGCACGCGCAAGGCCGGGGCCAGGTGACGATCTACGATGCTGCAACCGGCACCGTGCACAACAGCCTGACCGTCGGCTACCTGCCCGACATGCTGGCCTTCTCGGCCGACGGCGGCCGGATCGTCGTGGCCAACGAAGGCGAGCCCAACAGCTACGGCCAGGACGACTCCTTCGACCCCGAAGGCTCGATCAGCCTCATCGACCTGTCGAGTGGTGTCAATCAGGCCACGGTCGCCGAGGCCGGCTTTACGGGCTTCGACGACGACCGGGCTGCGCTGCAGGCTGCCGGCGTGCGCATCTTCGGCCCCGGCGCCAGCGTGGCGATGGACCTCGAACCCGAGTACGTGACGATAGCGCCCGATGGCGGCACCGCGGTCGTGACGCTCCAGGAAGCCAATGCGGTGGCCGTGGTGGACCTGGCAAGTGCGACCGTCACCACCATCGCGTCTCTCGGCACCAAGGACTTCAGCCTGCCCGGCAACGGCTTCGACGCCAGTGACCGCGACGGCGGCATCCACATCCAGAGCTGGCCGGTGCGCGGGATGTACCAACCCGACGCCATCGCGCAGTACACGGTCGGCGGGCAGACCTACTTCATCACCGCCAACGAGGGCGACTCGCGCGCCTACACCGGCTTCAGCGAGGAGATCCGTGTGGGCGCGGCCGACTACGTGCTCGACCCCATCGTCTTTCCCGACGCCGCAGCGCTCAAGGCCAACGACCAGCTCGGACGCCTGCAGCTGACCCGCGCGAGCGGCGACACCGACGGCGATGGCGACTTCGACCAGATCCTGGCCTTCGGCGCCCGCTCGTTCACGATCTGGAACAGCGCCGGCACGCCGGTGTACGACAGCGGCGACGACCTCGAGCAGATCACCGCGCTGCGCACGCCGACCCTGTTCAACTCCGACGGCAGCGCCGCGAGCTTCGACACGCGCAGCGACAACAAGGGCCCCGAACCCGAAGGCGTGACGATCGGCCAGATCGGCGGCCGCAGCTACGCCTTCGTGGGCCTGGAGCGTGTCGGCGACGTGATCGTCTACGACGTGACCGAGCCCACCGCGCCGCAGTTCGTGCAGCTGATCAACACGCCCGAGGACCTCAGCCCCGAGGGTCTGCTGTTCGTGCCGGCCGCCGACAGCCCCACCGGTGCTCCGCTGCTCGTGACGAGCAACGAGGTCAGCCGCACGGTCGCCGTGTTCGAGATCGACGTGCCGCTGCGCATTGCCGACGTGCAGGGCGCCGGGCATGTCTCGCCGCTCGTCGGGCAGGGCGTCACCGGCATCGCCGGCAAGGTCACCGCGATCGCCGGCAACGGCTTCTACATCCAGGACCCGACGCCCGATGCCGACGACGCGACCTCCGACGCCATCTTCGTGTTCACCGGCAGCGGCTCGGCGCTGCTGAGTGCCCGCCGCATCGGCGAGGCGGTCAAGGTCAGTGGCACGGTCAGCGAGTTCCGCCCGGGCGGCGACGCCGACAACCTGAGCACCACCGAGATCGTCCACAACGCCGGCGTGCAGGCCCTGTCGGTCAGTGCCTGGACCGACGCACCGGCCGGCGCGATCGTGCCGCTGGTGCTGGGCGTGGACCGCAACGCACCCACGGAGGTGATCCAAGACGACTTCGCAGGCACGGGCGATGTCGAGACGGGCGGTGACTTCGACCCGGCCCATGAGGGCATCGACTTCTACGAGAGCCTCGAAGGCATGCTGGTGCGCGTCGACGGCGCCGTGGCCACCTCGCCGACCAACGCCTTCGGTGAGATCTGGGTGCTGCCGAACGGCGGTGCCGATGCCAGCGGCCTGACGGCCCGCGGCGGCAGCCTGGTCAGCCTGGGCGACTTCAACCCCGAGCGGCTGCAGCTCGACAACCTGCTCGGCTCGCAGACGTTTCCGCAGGTCGACGTCGGCGCCATGCTGGATCCGGTGACCGGCGTCATCGACTACGCGTTCAACAACTTCGAGTTGCGCACGCTGGCCGCGCCCACCGTGGCCGCCAGTTCGCCGCTGTCACGCGAGACCACCGCGCTGGACGGCAGCGCCGACGGACTGACCGTGGCCACCTTCAACGTCGAGAACCTCGACCCGGGTGACGGCGCCGCCAAGTTCGCGGCGCTGGCCCAGGCCATCGTGAACAACCTGCGCGCACCCGACATCCTGACGCTCGAAGAGGTGCAGGACAACGACGGGCCCACCAACAGCAGCGTCGTCGATGCCGACCAGACACTCGCGCTGCTGATCGATGCGATCGAGGCAGCGGGCGGGCCGACGTACGCGTTCCGCCAACTCAACCCCGTCGACGACCAGGACGGCGGCGAACCCGGCGGCAACATCCGCGTGGCCTTCCTGTACGACCCGGCGCGCGTGGACTTCGTCGACGGCTCGCTGCAGCGGCTGCGCGACGGTGACCTCTCCGACGGCGACGCGTTCGCCAACAGCCGCAAGCCGCTGGTCGGTGACTTCGTCTTCAACGGCCAGACCGTCACGGTCGTGGCCAACCACTTCAATTCCAAGGGTGGCGACGGGCCCCTGTTCGGGCCGACGCAGCCGCCGGTGCTGGCCAGCGAGCCGCAGCGCCTGCAGCAGGCCGGCGTGGTGGCCGACTTCGTCCAGGGTCTGCTGGACGCCGATGCCGAGGCCCGGGTCATCGTCGCGGGGGATCTCAACGATTTCGAGTTCTCCGCTCCTCTGGCCGTGCTGCAGGGCGCGGGCTTGACCAGTCTGGTGCAGACGCTGCCGGCCGCCGAGCGCTACACCTACAACTTCGAAGGCAACGCGCAGACGCTGGACCACATCATGGTCAGCCCGGCGCTGCTGGCCGCCAGCACGGCCTTCGACATCGTGCACATCAACTCGGAGTTCGCCACGCAGGTCAGCGACCACGACCCGTCGGTGGCGCTGTTCGACCTGCCGCCGGACGGCCAGGTCATCGACGGCAGCAGCGGCCGCGACATCCTGCAGGGCACACCGGGCGACGACGTCATCACGGGCGACGCCGGTCGCGACCAGATCGCCGGTGGTCGAGGCGCCGACCGCTTCGTCTACACCAGCCTCGTCGACGCCGGCGACCGCATCGCCGACTTCGAGCTCGGCGTCGACCGGCTGGTGATCGACGCCCTGATGGCCAGCGTCGGGCATGCCGGCGCGGACCCGGTCGCCGAAGGCTTCGTGGGTGTCGCCAGCGGCACCGACGGCCTGCTGGTGAGCTTCGACGCCGACGGCGCCGCAGGGCCCGGCGCGCCGCGCCTGCTGGTGGAGCTGGTCGGGCTGGCCTCGGCCACGCCGGCCGAGCTGCTCGATCCGTCGCCCGTGGGCACCTGATGCCGCCGCATCACGCCCTGCCCTGTCCCCGCCCGATGCCTCGACACCCGATCCCGGAGAACGCCATGTCCAAGCGCCCCAACCCCGCCGTCGCGCCCGTCCCGTCCCGCACCCTGCCGGCCCTGGCCTGCTGCATGGTGCTTGCCGCATCGGTTTGGCCGCTGCCCGCCCCGGCGTCACCGGTGCCTGTGGACTTCCAGGTGACCGTCGACACCGCCGGCGCGCTGCAGGGCCAGACCTTCGCCGGCCACTTCGTCTACGACGACGCCAGCCCCACGCCCTTCGGCAGCGAAACCCTGTTTCCGCTGCTGAGCTTTGCGTTCCACTTCGACGGGGTCGACCACGATCTGGGCGACCTGAGCTACGGCGACCTGGTGTTCGCGGGTAGGCAGGTGCTCGGCCTGGACGCCGTCGGCCCGGGATTTTCATTCGTGCCGGCCACCGGCCCCTTCGCCGCCTCGTTCGCCTTCGACCTGGGCAACGGGCGGGCCGGCAACGGCAGCGTGCGCCTGAGCCCTGCCGAACTGCCCGAACCGGCCCCCGCGGCGCTGCTGGCCACCGCCTTGCTGGCCCTGGCCTGGCGGCGTTCGCGCAGCCGTTGACGCGTCGCAGCCCGACTCCACGTCGCCCCGGGCAGACTGCGACTCGTCGGCGGTGACCACCACCGGTCGAGTACCTGTCGAACCCGCCCCAGCCGCCGCAGCGACGCGCCTCATGAGCGAATCAACCACATCGCCGTCGACAGCCCCATCGACCCCCGCATCGGCCGCCGAGCGCATCGGCATGATCGACGCCGGCACCTGGGACACCCACGAGTGCGACGCACTGATCGACGAGCTGGCGGCGCTGCGCATCGCGATGCTGGCGCGAGAGAAGGAGGCCGCGGTCGGGCTGGCCGCCCTCGACCCGGCCTACCAGCCGAGTGCGCGCAACCTGGTGCACTACCTCGAACTGCGCCGCCGCGACCTGCGCGAGTTGCAGGACCGCCTGGCACGGCTCGGACTGTCGTCGCTCGGACGCGCCGAATCGCACGTGCTGGCCAACCTGGACAAGGTGCTCGGCATCCTGCACCGCCTGGCGGGGCGGGAGTGGACCAGCGGCACCGACGACGAGCCCACCGGCATCCGCAGCGGGGCCCGGTTGCTCGAGCAACGCACCGAAGACCTGCTCGGCGCAGCGCCCAAGGGCCGGCGCGTGCGCATCATGGTCACGCTGCCCAGCGAGGCGGCGCGCGACTACGGCCTGGTCAAGAAGCTGGTGGTCGGCGGCATGGACGTGGCGCGCATCAACTGCGCGCACGACGGCGCCGATGCGTGGCGCACGATGGCCGCCCATGTGCGTCGCGCGGCGCGCAGCCTGGGCCGCGGCGTGCGGGTGCTGATGGACCTGGGCGGCCCCAAGCTGCGCACCGGCGCATTGCCCGCGGGCACGGCGGTGCTGAAGCTGCGCCCGGTGCGCGACGAGCTCGGTCGCGTGCAGGCGCCGGCGCGCCTGGGCCTGCGTGCCGACGAGAGCACGCCGCCGGTCGACGGCGCCGACGTCCAGGCCACCGCCGACGCCGACTGGCTGGCCGGCCTGCGCGCGCGCGACGCGGTGCGCTTCGTGGACGCGCGCGGTGCGCACCGCGTGCTCAAGGTCGAGCGGCGCGATGCACAAGGCGTGCTGCTGCGCACCGACGACACCTGCTACCTGGTGCCCAAGACCCGGCTCGAGCGCCCCCCGCGCGGAGATGGGCCGCTGGTCACGCGGCTGGGCCGGATCCCACACCGGCCTGCCGAGCTGCTGTTGCAGCGCGGCGACGTGCTGCGCCTGGTGCATCCGGACGACGGCGTCGAAGACGCTGGCGCGCGTGCGCACGAACGGCCACACAAACGGCCGCGCCGCATCGTCTGCACCCTGCCGGCGGTGTTCACTCAGGTGCACCAAGGCGAGCGGGTGTGGTTCGACGACGGCAGGATCGGCGGACAGGTGCGCGCCGCCAGCGCGCGCTGGATGGACGTCGAGATCACCGACACCCGTGCCGGCGGTGACCGCCTGGCCGAGGACAAGGGCATCAACCTGCCCGACAGCGAACTGAGCCTGCCCGCGCTGACCGGGCAGGACCTGGCCGACCTGGCGACCGCCGCCGAAGTGGCCGACCTGGTGGGCCTGTCCTTCGTGCAGGCCGCCGCCGACGTGCGCCAGTTGCGCAGCGAGCTCACCCGCCTGGGCCGACCCGATCTCGGCGTGGTGCTCAAGATCGAGACGCGCCGCGCCTTCGACCAGCTGCCCGCCCTGCTGCTGGAGGCCATGCACGGCAGCGCGGTGGGCGTGATGATCGCCCGTGGCGACCTGGCCGTCGAATGCGGCTACGAACGCCTGGCCGAGGTGCAGGAAGAGATCCTCTGGGCCTGCGAGGCGGCGCACATGCCGGTGATCTGGGCCACCCAGGTGCTGGAGTCGCTGGCCAAGACCGGGCGACCCTCGCGTTCGGAGATCACCGATGCCGCGATGAGCGAGCGGGCCGAGTGCGTGATGCTCAACAAGGGTCCGTTCATCGTCGACGCGATGCGCATGCTCGACGACATCCTGCAGCGCATGCAGGCGCATGTGTCGAAGAAGCGGCCGCTGCTGCGCGCCCTGCGGGCCTGGCAGACACCCCAGGTCTAGCCAGGGGCCCGTATCCGGGCCTCCACCGATCACCTCCCCCACCCGCGCGGTCTCGCAGCTGTCACCAAGCTGTCACAGGCGCGCTCTATCTTTCCAGCCTGCTGGAAATGTTGGCGGCCGCGGCTGGGCCGCCGGGGGTGTGTTGCATGCGGGTCGGGATCAATGGAATGGGCCGCATCGGCCGGCTGGCGCTGCGCGCCGCGATGGGGGCCGCCGAGCGCCCTGCCGACGACCCGCGCCGCGGCAACCGGCTGGAGGTGGTCCACCTCAACGAACTCAAGGGTGGCGCCGACACCACGGCCCACCTGCTTCAGTTCGACAGCGTGCAGGGACGCTGGCGCGCCGACATCGAAGCCGTTGGCAACTCGGGCGTGCGCATCGGCAGCCGGCACCTCGGCTTCACGTCGCACGCCACGCCCTCCGAGGTCCCGTGGGGCGACTTCGGCGTGGACCTGGTTCTCGAGTGCACCGGCAAGTTCCTCACCCCCACGTCGCTGCAGGGCCACCTCGACCGCGGCGCCAGGCGCGTGATCGTCGCCGCGCCGGTGAAGGTGGGTGATGTGCTGAATGTCGTCGTCGGCGTCAACCACGACCGCTACGACCCGGCGCAGCACCGCATCGTGACGGCCGCCTCGTGCACCACCAACTGCCTGGCGCCGGTCGTCAAGGTGGTCCACGAAGGCATCGGCATCCGCCACGGCCAGATCACGACGATCCACGATCCGACCAACACCAACGGGATGGTGGACGCGCCGCACAAGGACCTGCGCCGCGCGCGCAGCGCGATGCTCAGCCTGGCGCCCACCACCACCGGCAGCGCCACGGCGATCGCCCTGATCTACCCCGAACTCGAGGGCAAGCTCAACGGCCACGCGGTGCGCGCGCCGGTGCTCAACGCCTCGCTGACCGACTGCGTGTTCGAGCTTCAGCGCGCGACGTCGGCCGAGGAGGTGAACCGGCTGTTCAGCGTCGCGGCCGCCGGACCGCTGGCCGGCATCCTAGGGTGCGAGACGCGCCCTCTGGTCAGCGCGGACTACGCCCGCGACACGCGCAGCGCGATCGTCGACGCCCTCTCGACCCTGGTCACCGACGGCACGCTGCTCAAGGTCTACGCCTGGTACGACAACGAGATGGGCTACGCCTGCCGCATGGTCGACCTGGCCTGCCACCTGCAGCAGCAGGGCCTCTGAACCGGTCGTCCGGTCCCGCCATGCACGCCGGCACACGCAACTACGCCATCGTCACCGCCGCCTACTGGGGCTTCACGCTCGGCGACGGCGCGCTGCGCATGCTGGTGCTGCTGCACTTCTACCGCCTGGGCTACTCGCCCTTCACGCTGGCATTCCTGTTCCTGCTCTACGAGGCGATGGGCGTGGTGGCCAACCTGATCGGAGGCTGGCTGGCCACGCGCTACGGCATCCAGCGCATGCTGAGCATCGGCCTGTTCACCGAGATCACCGGCTTCCTGCTGATGTCGGCGCTGTCGCCGGCTTGGTCGGTGGCCGCGTCGGTGGCCTGGGTGGTCGGCGCGCAAGGCATCTGCGGCGTCGCCAAGGACCTCACCAAGACCGCCAGCAAGTCGGCCATCAAGCTCACCGCCGCCGACGCCTCCGGTCAGCTGTTCAAGTGGGTGGCCTTCTTCACCGGCAGCAAGAACGCGATGAAGGGCGCCGGCTTCTTCCTCGGTGGCGTGCTGCTGCAGGCCCTCGGGTTCCAGGCCGCCCTGTGGGCCCTGGCCGCCGGGCTGGCCGTGGTGTTCGTCGGCGTGGTGAGCTTCGTGCCGCCGCTGATGGGCAGGAGCAAGGCCTCGAAGTCGGCCCGGGAGCTGTTTGCCAAGAACCGCGGCATCAACCTGCTGGCTGCCGCGCGCGTGGCACTGTTCGGTGCGCGCGACGTGTGGTTCGTCGTCGGCGTGCCGGTGTTCCTGTACGCCTCCGGCTGGAGCTTCGCGATGGTCAGCGGCTTCGTCGCGATGTGGACCATCGGTTACGGCATGGTGCAGGCCTTCGCCCCGGCCCTGGTGCGGCGCAGCGCGGACGGATTGAGCGCCGAGGTACCCGCCGCGCGCCGCTGGTCGGCGCTGCTGGCGTGCGTGCCCATCGGCCTGGCCGCTGTCGTGGCGATGAAACCACCCAGCCTGGAGTGGATCGTCGTCGCCGGCCTCGGCCTGTTCGGCTTCGCGTTCGCGGTCAACTCGTCGGTGCACTCCTACCTGGCGCTGGCCTACGCCGGCTCGGAGAAGGCCGCCGAGGACGTCGGCTTCTACTACGCCGCCAACGCCCTGGGCCGCTTCGTCGGCACCTTGTTGTCGGGCCTGTTGTACCAGTGGGGCGGCTTGCTGTACGCGCTGGCCGGCTCGGCAGGGATGCTGGTGGCCTGCTGGCTGGTGACGCTGGCGCTGCCAGTCCGCGTGCAGGTCTCCGACCCCCATCGGCTGGCGACGCCGGCGAGCCCGGCGGCGACCGCCGAACCGCCGGCCGACCACGCGGCCCGTGCGGTCGGCTCCAACGCCGGGCGTTGAACATCGTGCGGCAGGCCCCGTGTCGATGACTGGCGCAAGCACCGACCACCGGCCGATGGACGAGCCTGGCGCGGTGGATGCGCTGGCCTCGCTGGCCCAGGCCATGCGGCTGCGCATCTTCCGCACCCTGGTCGGCGCCGGCCCGCAGGGTCTGACACCCGGTGCCCTCGCGGCGACGCTTGCCGTGCCCGGCACCACGCTGTCGTTCCACCTGAAGGAACTGATGCACGCCGGCATGGTGAGCCAGCAGCGCGAGGGGCGTCGCCTGCTCTATCGCCCGTCGCTGGACCGAATGACCGCGCTGCTGGACTACCTCAGCGCGCACTGCTGCCAGACGTCGGGCAACGGGCGCTGCGACATCGAAACCACAACCCGGGGCATGGCCGCCCTGCCCGCCGTCAAGCACGAGCCCCTGCCCTCCAACCGGAGCCCCGACATGAACGACACCACCGAGAAACCGCCCGCCAAGGTCTATGGCGTGCTGTTCGTCTGCACCCACAACTCGGCACGTTCCATCATGGCCGAAGGCCTGTTGAACAGCCTGGGGCAGGGACGCTTCAAGGCCTGGTCCGCCGGCAGCCACCCGCGCGGCGAGGTGAACCCGTTGGCGCTGCAGACCCTGGCCAGCATGCGCATTCCCACGAAGGGCTTTCGAAGCAAGGACTGGGCCGAGTTCGCCGCGCCCGGTGCACCGGCGCTCGACTTCGTGTTCACCGTGTGCGACAAGGCCGCCGGTGAGGTCTGTCCGGTGTGGCCCGGTCAGCCGATGACGGCCCACTGGGGCGTGCCCGATCCGGCGTCTGCCGAGGGCACCGACGAGGAGAAGAGCCGGGTCTTCTGGGACACCGCCGTGACGCTCAAGCGCCGCATCGAGCTGATGCTGGCGCTGCCGATCGCGTCGCTGGACCGGATGGCCGTCCAGCGCGAGATCGCCGCCATCGGGACGCGTTGAGCCGCGCCGCGCGGGTCCGCGCGAGGCGGCCCGCGCCCCTGCCGCCGGCCGGCTCGAGCGCCGCATCGGCCCGGCGATGCGATCCCTGGTCAGTTGGCGTTGAGCCAGCGGATGCCGCGGCAGCTGGCGTGCGAGCGCTGGTTGACCAGGCACTTGGCGGCGTTGGCGTCCGTCTTCAGCAGGTGCATTGCGCGCGCCACCACGGCGGTATCGGTGAAGTCGGTGAACAGGCCATCGAC
>WBZL01004103.1_pt1 | contig 12850 bp, 10 predicted proteins | sample 5204291 | NCBI WGS metagenome assembly WBZL01 (sample SAMN12344345, study PRJNA552823) | activated sludge metagenome | biome: Activated sludge suspended growth; feature: Nitrification reactor; material: Wastewater; isolation source: activated sludge from nitrification reactor of wastewater...
AACGCCGCGACGAAGGGACGAGATGATCGTGCAAGAACGCAAACCGGTCCGGCCCCGCTCTGGGGCACCGCGGCCGACCGCCGTACATCCGGCCCCTGCCGCCGGCACGCTCCCGTCCTTCCGCCGTTCCTGGACAAAACTCTGGCTGCGCCTCCATTTATACGTGGGTTTGATTGGAGGGGCGTTGTTCGTCCTGACCAGCCTGACCGGCAGCCTGTTGGTGTTCTACAAGACCCTCGATGAATGGCTGAATCCGGAGCAGCTGATCCGAACGGTCGGGACCGATCAACCGCTGAGCGAGATCGTCGCGGGAGCCAGGACCGCGCATCCGGACTGGTCTCCTCCCGATACCCTCATCTTTCCACTCCACGAACGCGACACGTTCCATGCCTGGTTCAAAGATCCTGCTGCTGCCCCTCCGGATGAGCGCTGGCATGTCGTCGCCGTCGATCCCTCAACCGCCCGTCCCCTCAGCGACCGGGAATGGGGCAGCTTCTTCGTCTCGTTCATCTATGAACTGCATCAGGAGCTGCTCCTGGGAAAACCTGGCGAGATCTTCGTCGGCATCTTGGCCCTATTTCTTCTCCTCTCGATCGGAAGCGGCCTCTACCTCTGGTGGCCGAGTCCGGGGAAGCTCCGTCGCGCCTTGACGTTTCAGACCGACGGGAGCCTCATTCGAAAACACTATGACCTGCATAAGCTCACCGGCCTGGTGGGAGCGCTCCTCCTCACGTTGCTTGCCCTGACAGGCTTCTATTTGGAGTTTCCCGATGCCGTCGCCTCGGTCGTGCAATGGTTCTCGCCGGTTCGAGAGGCCGGACCTGAAGACCAGCCGCGATCCGAGTGGCAGGCTGGAGTGCCGACGATTCTTCCTGAACAGGCAATCGCGATCGCGCGCGCAACCTTCCCCGATGCTCGACCGATGTGGATGGGCCTGCCGCAGCACGAGCGGGACAGTTATTCCGTCGGGCTGAGACAACCGGAGGAGATCCGTCAGGCAGGAGGACAGACCGAAGTCTGGATCGATCAATACAGCGGCGCGGTGCTTCGGGCGCAAGACTGGCGGGAGTTCACCGGCGGAGAAACCTTTCTCGCCTGGCTGTTCCCGCTCCACAACGGCGAAGCGTTTGGATTGACCGGCCGCTGGCTCATCCTTGTCGCCGGGCTCACGCCGCTGCTGCTCTATGTGACGGCATTGCGGATGTGGTGGTTGAAACGAGACGCCCATCGGCGTCGCCGGGAAAGTTAGCGCCCCAACGCCTTGACGCTGACCGGGCGGCAGTCGGCACAAAGCCCGTAGAGCTCCAAGTTCTGCGCGGTCAGATGGAATCCATTCGCTGACGCGATCTCCTGCCGCAGCCGTTCGATGGTCGGATCCTCGAATTCGACGATGTGTCCGCAGCCCGTACAGATGAGATGATCGTGATCCCCCTTCGCGAACAGATTATCGTACTGGGTTTCTTCATTGAAACGACGAGCCTGCGCAAAGCCTTTGTCGCACAACACTCGCATCGTCCGATAGATCGTATTCAGCGGCGCACGCTGGCCCTGCCGATTGAGCCGGCGATACAACTCGCGAATCGTGATGTGCTCTTCCTGCAAAAAGGCCTGGACGATTCGTTCACGTTGCAGGCTCCAGTTCAGCCGCGTCCGGCCAAAACTTGTCCGGATGCGTTGAATGCCCTCGTCTAACCGTCGTTCCTGGCGGTTACTTCGAGACAACCTGGTCACTACGTTCATTTGGCGCTTCTCCCGAATGGTCGAGTTCGGCAGACGGGCTGTCTGCACCGCCTCCTCTTAGTAAGACGCACGAGCCGGCGATCTCCATACCCAGATGTATGGCTAGGGCCGAATGGGTCTGGAAACTAAGCATTCCCATTCGGGCTATAGGGCACCTACTATCCACCGCATGTCGGAATTGACACAGCACGACCTGTCGGCGTTAGTCCGCGATCACGGGCCGGATCTGCAGCAGTTCCTCACCCGGCGCTTGGGCTGCGTCGACACGGCCAAGGATCTCGTGCAAGACACGTTTGTACGCGTGCTCCAGAACAGGTCCAGTGAGGTCCTCGGTAACCCGCGCGCGTTTCTCTTTCGGGTGGCGACGAATCTGCTCATCGATCACCACCGTCGTCAGCAACACCGGAACACCGTCACACTGGATGACCCTGATCGCCCGCTCGATCAGGCGGACCTCAGTCCTTCCATTGAACGGGTCGTGTGGTCGAAGCAGCAGGTGGCACGCCTCCGACAGGCCATTGAGGAACTTCCCCCGAAGTGTCGCCAGGTGTTCCTCCTCATCAAATTTCACCACTTCACCCATGCGGAGGTGGCAGCCAAACTGGGCATTTCCCAGAGTACGGTCGTCAAACATATGATCAAGGCGGTGGACTTTTGTCGGACTCGACTCGACAGGCCGTAACGCAGATGCCGAAGCCGCATGGATGTTCAGCCGCCGTGACGCGTCTCCACTATTATGGGGATCCGGTTGAGACGCCAGCGTGACAAGGCAGTAGTCGTGGCGCTACCATGACCCACCCGATGGGCACATCAGAACCCAACAGCATTGCGTCAGCGGCATCCGCCTGGCTGGTCCGGATCGAAACCGGCACCGTCACGGCCGAGGAGCGTCGGCATTTCGTCGAGTGGCTGGCCGCAGCCCAGGCCCATCAAGTCGCCTATCGTGAAGCGCAACAATTCTGGCACTCGCTGGATGGGCTGAGCCCGGACGATATCCGTGCACTGGATCGATACCTGCCTCATGAGTCGAACTCCCAGCGGCCCGGACCAACGCATTCGTGGCGGCGACTCACCGCACTGGCCGCCTGCGTCCTGCTGGTCGCGGGTGCCGGTCTCTGGTTGGCGCTCGTCCTCTGGCCGCTCGGGGACTATCGCACGGCAGTCGGAGAGCAGCGCACCGTTGCACTCCCCGACGGCTCAACGGTGCAACTCAACACCGACACCGCGCTGTCGATCGCGATGACCGATGGCTCACGCCGCCTCACCCTCCACCGCGGGGAAGCCTTCTTCAGCGTCGCCCCGGATCGGGCCCGCCCCTTCGAAGTCACGGCCGGCAAAGGCACCATCCGCGCGTTGGGCACGGCATTTAACGTCCGAACGGACGGGGACCGCACAACGGTCACGGTCTCCGAACACAGCGTACGCATTCGCCTGGGGCACGAACCGCCCAGGGACGTCCAAGCCGGCGAACAGCTTCGTTATCAACTCGGTGGATGGCTTGGATCAGTGGAACGAATCGACCTGAACCGCACCTTAGCGTGGCAACAGCATCGCCTCGTATTCGAGAATCAACCGTTGCCGGACGTGCTGGAGGAAGTCGCCCGGTATCGTTCAGGCCGGTTTGTATTCCTGCGGGATCAGTCACTCAACACATTACTCGTCACCGGCTCCTTCGATACCGAGCGGCTGGACCGCTTCCTCCCCGCCCTCGAGGAAAGCCTCCCGATCCGCATCGTGACCTTTGCCGACCGCGTCATCCTGCTGTATCGAAGCCGCATCACAAGATCGTAATTTTTTCTTTCCACACTAGACCTTGTTCTTCGTCCGTTCGTCGTAGTCAGTGAGCCGCGCGCCGGCTCGCTCATCTCCAGTATCACGACGGAAAGGACGAGATATGTTCGTAACAATGTTTTTCTGGGGCCTGCTGATGATCTCCGCCGCGCCGAACCTCTGGGCGCAGGACAACTCCGCGCCTGCGTCATCGACACAGGCATTCGCCATCACGCCGCAACCGCTCTCTTCCGCTTTGCTGCAATTTTCCAGCATGACAAAGATCGAGTTGCTCTACGACGCATCCATGACGCGCGACATCGCGACGCAGGGCGTCTCGGGCGAATATGCCCCCGAGGAGGCCCTCCGGATTCTCCTCCGGGACACGGGGCTCTCCCCGCGAACCACGACATCGGGCAGCATCACGCTCGAGCGGATGTCCGGCCCTCAATCCCTGTCTTCTACCGGTTCGCCGAGCCTCGCGGCGGCCCCCGAGGCCTCGCCACGACCCGCCGCTCAGAAGTCGGTGAAAGTCCCTGAAATCGTCGTGAAGGACATCCATGAGCGAGACGACGATGCCCAGACCTATGTTGCCGAGGAATCCACGACGGCCACCAGGACCGACACCCCGATTCGCGATGTCCCGCAATCCATTCAGGTGATCACACGCAAGGTGATCGAAGAGCAACGCACGTTCCGATTGCAGGACTCGTTGCAGAACGTGTCGGGCATCAATGCGACGGAGTCTGCGGCGTCACTCTACGAGTCATTGATCATTCGAGGATTCGACGCCACCTCGCGCAGTTACTTCCGAAACGGCCTGCTCGATCCGTTCGCGCAATTTACGGCCTCAGATACCTATAATGTTCGCCGGCTGGAAGTGCTGAAGGGGCCGGCCGCCGTCCTGTACGGACAGGGAGATCCGGGCGGCGTGATCAACATCGTGACGAACAAGCCGTTGCCGAACGCGGCCTATTCGGCGAATGTCACACTGGGGAACTTCCACTTCTATCGGTCCGAATTGGACGCGACCGGCCCGCTCAACGCCAGCAAGACGGTCCTCTATCGATTGAACGTGGCGGGACAAAAGGCCGGCAGTTTCATGGACTACGCCAACCGCGACATGGCCGCGATTGCGCCGAGCATCACGTGGCTCATGAGTTCACGGACCACGCTGACAGTCGAAGCCGATTACTTACGCCGCTGGAGCAACGATCCCTACGGTCTCCCGGCGCAGGGCACGTTCCTGCCGAATCCGAACGGCACGATCCCGCGCAATCGCGCAACCACCCTGGGCGACTTCAGCACGTTCAACCGCACCTCCTATCGGTTCGGCTATGACCTGACGCACCAGTTCAACGACAAGTGGTCTCTGCGTAACGCGTTTCGGCATACGATCGCGGAGGACGACCGCAATAATCTCTATGCTGGATTCGGCGGTGTCCTCGAACCGGATTTCCGCACTATCCAGCGCTTCCAGGTTCTGCAGCCCGGTGTCGCCAGGAGGCACGCCAATTCGATGATCACGAACCTTGTCGGGCATTTCCGATTGTTCGACATGGAGCACACGCTCTTGACCGGTGTGGAGTTACGACAGGAGAAAACCGACCAGTCGATCTACACCTTTGCCGAAGCGCCTCCCTTGGACCTCTTCGCTCCCGATTACTCGCTGCCTCCGCTCCCCTTCACGGGAGACCGCGTGAGCTTCAGAGCCGACAACAAGACCGCCGCCGTGTACGTGCAGGATCAGGTGACGATTCTTCCGAACCTGAAATTTATGGGCGGCCTCCGCGTCGATTATGTGCACCAGTTTCAACAATCCGTGGGTGGGCCTCAGCAAACCTCGGACAACCACGCGGTGAGCCCACGACTCGGCCTCGTGTACCAACCGATCGAACCGGTCTCCCTCTATACCTCTTGGACGAAAGGCTTCCTGCCCAGCTCTGCCGCAGCCTTCAATCCGAACGGTGAGTTGTTCAAGCCGGAACGATCGACGCAGTACGAGGTCGGCGTGAAAACCTTCTTGCTCGACAACCGCGTGTCGGCCACCTTGGCCTGGTTTCACCTGACCCGTGAAAATCTCGTGACGCCGAATCCCGACCCGGCCCTCGCGCTGCAGGGCTTCTCGGTCCAGACGGGAGAGCAACGCAGCCAAGGCATCGAGTTGGATATCACTGCGCAGCTCTCGCCGGGGTGGAACCTCATCACCGGGTATGCCTACACCGACGCCGAGGTGACTAAAGACAACGACACCTCGCTGGTGGCCAAACGGCTGGCCAACGTGCCCTATAACAAGTTCACCCTGTGGTCGACCTACCACATCCAGGATGGACCGTTAAAAGGCTTCGGCGTCGGCGGAGGACTCTTCGCCTACACGAGCCGCAATGCCTCGATCTTTGGAGACCAAACCGAGATGCCGGGGTACATCCGCGCCGATGCGGCCCTCTACTACAATCATGACCTGCAGAAGGGCAATTGGGTGGGAGCGAAGAGCGCGCATATTTCGCTCAATCTGAGAAACCTCCTGGATCAGCGGTACGTCGCCACCTCCTACAACGGGTCTAACACCTTTTTCTACGGCGAGCCGCGCACCGTGTTGGCCACCGTTGGCTTGAGGTTCTAAGCCATGTCGCTGATCTGGATGGGGGTGGGACTGCTGCTTGTACTCCTGGCCGGCTGCGCCGAAGGCCGGTGGGTGCAAGCGGGCAAAACCGACGCGCACACGCAGGACGATTGGGAGCAATGCAAGGCGGAGGTGCTCTCGGGGCAGGAACATCAGAAAGACACCATGGCCGGGGGCATCAACTTGAGCGGGTGCATGCAGACGAAAGGTTACATGTATGTCGAGGGTGGGCCTGCTCCCCCACCCGGCGCCGATAGACCCGAATCCCGCTGAACGCTTACCCGCTGCTTTCTGTAAGACGGCCGGGATCTAAACGAGCGCGGAATTTCGGCAATACGGTGAGTGGGGTCGACGCCAGGGCCCTCCCTCTCGTTGACCCATCGGCGACAGGGATGCCACAATGACGAAGCACTCCGCGTCTGTTACAAGGAGGCTGTCATGTCTTGCGCGTCTCGATCCATCACAGCCGGTATCATGGCGCTCCTGGCCGCACTTGCCGGCTGCGCGGTAAACTCTGGCCGCTCGGATCCGCCTGTCGCAGGCCAGAGTGTCTGCCATGAGCCAAAAACGGAGCGATCGTATTTCGAACCTTGCGTGACGTCCACCACACGCCAATCCGACACGCCGATCAAGGATCTTCCCGGTTCGGCGCAGGTCATCAATCGGGACCTGCTGGACGATCAGCGCGCATTGACGCTCGGAGATGCCTTGCGCAATGTCAGTGGAGTTCAAGGCGGCGGGGGACGCCGGTAGCGCGGGGTAGGAGCTCATTGGACGCGTCGATGAACGAAGGATCTGCTTGTTATCCTGTCCGACGCTCGTTTTCCGGTTCCCGAACATGCCTTTCCACTCTTCCGGCATGATAGGGTCGCGTCCGATTCAACTTGATCGGACAGTCTACGGACTGCAACAGCGGCTCCTGCGTGGCGGCTCAAGACTACGAACGGCTGTTTTACTCCTCCGGTGACGATTTGCGTCGATACCTTTCGCGCAAAGTCTCCTGCCCTCACACGGTCTCCGACATCATGCAGGAAGCGTTTCTTCGGCTGATGGGCGCGCAGCCCTCGGCCGACATTCGCGACCCCCGCGCCTATCTGTTCCGAATCGCCGCAAACCTCGCGATCAATCATGCCAGCCGGGGAAAAGACACCATCGATCCATGCGATGCGGAACAGGTCTCATCGGCGACTGCCTCGGCGCTGAGCGAGGAGCGCACACCTGAGCGGGTGGTCCAGGGAAACCAGCAGCTTCAGCGAGTGATGGAGGTCATCGACGGCCTCCCGAGCCGCTGCAAAACCGTGTTCATCCTCTATCGATTCCACAACCTGAGTCAGGAGACGATCGCCGCCCGGCTCGGCATCTCCGTCAGCATGGTCGAAAAACATGTCATTCGAGCCATGCGCTGTTGCCGCGAGGCGCTCGACGACCACAGGTGAGGGAACAGGCCCGCTGCGTGTCGATAGGATAGAGCCACCGCCCATGAATCAATCGCCCAAAGACGCGCCAGTGCCCGACGCCTACGACGAGGCAGTCCGTTGGCTCATGGCCTTGCGTCAGACCAGCAGTCGGACGCCCGCCGATATTCGACAGGCGTTCGAACAGTGGCTGTCGGCCGACCCCGAGCATCGCCGCGCCTTCGAGACTTGCCGGCGCGATTGGGAGATCCTGGAGCCACTCCAAGACGTGTACGGCCCCTGCAGGGAGACGTCCCACCTATATTCTATCTCCGGGGCCGGCAGGACGAAATTGCGCTGGGCCTGGTCCGTTGGAATCGCCGCCACGCTGGCGACCCTCGTCACGTTGGGGGTGATCGCGATGGAGCGATTCGGCACGGCAATGGAAACCGTGGCTGCGACGCAAGTCGCCGAGCAGAAAACTCTGACCTTGGAGGATGGGACGCGAATCGATGTCAACGGCCGCTCCAGACTCCGCGTACGCTACCAGCGCGCACAACGCATGATTCAGTTGGACGAAGGCGAGGCTCTGTTTGACGTGGCGACGGATGCCGGCCGGCCGTTCGTCGTCCAAGCCGGAATCGGCGCCATTCGCGTCGTGGGGACGGCCTTTCAGGTCACGCGGGACGAGAGCCGGATCAGTGTGGCCGTTCTCCGCGGCCAGGTGCGGGTGGAACGGACCACGGCACCGACCCTGCAGGTCCTCCTCTCGGCCGGTCATGCCGTCAACCTGACTGCCGAGGGGATCGGACCGATCCAGGCCGTCGCCGCCGATACCGTCGGCACATGGAAAAAACAGGTCCTGGTGTTCGACCGGGCCCCGCTCGGCGAGGTCATCAGGGCTCTTCAACGCCAATATCGCGGCACGCTTCGCATCGATCCGGCGGCCGCTTCGCTCCCGCTCACCGCCGTGATCCAGTTTGCCGATATCGAGACGACGTTGGCCGCCCTGCCCAAGACCCTGCCCGTAGCCGTCGAACATCCTGTCGCCGATCATTGGCACGTGCACCTGGCCGCAAAGCAGGAGCGCTGACAGCGCTCCTCGCCTCTGGGCTCCCCTGCTCCACAGACAGCCGCTCATTTTCGCGGGCGAATATTTTTTCTGCACAGAGCGTGAGGATCGCTCCCGACGATGTGTCGTACAGGTGGGACTCGTACGTCGTTATCAAGGAGGCTATCTGTGACAGATCGATCGCGCTTGTTCAGGCATCACCCGATTACCCGATCGTGGCCCCTCTGCTGTATGCTCTTCTTCAATGTCCTGCTTCTGGCCTTTCCCGCGTTCGCCGAGGAGCGTGACTTCAATATTCCCGCGCAACCGTTGAATCAGGCCCTGATCGCCTTTGCGACACAGGCCGGTGTCTCGGTGAACGCCGATCCAGAATTACTGGCCGGCCGACAGAGTTCCGACCTTGCCGGGCGTCACACGGAGGAGACGGCGCTCGACCAGCTGCTGAACGGTACCGGTCTCCGCTCGAACCGGACCGGCGCCAATACCTTCAGCATTCTGCCGGCGCTGCCCGCGCCGCCCCCGCCCATGCCACACCGCAGCGAACGGCCGGTGAAGGTGCCGGAAATCGTCGTCAAGGACGTGCGCGAGCGAGATGAGGATTCACAATCCTACGTGGCAGAAGCAGGCAGCACGGCCACCCGCACCGACACGCCGTTGATCCAGGTGCCACAGTCGGTTGGAGTCGTGACGCAGAAAATCATGCAGGATCAACGAGCGATCAGGGTGGAGCAGGCGCTCAGGAACGTCAGCGGGGTGGCGCTGGGGGATGTCGGACAGTCCGGCATCGCCGCCGATGTCGCCTATTGTCGGGGGTTTCCCTGCGGCTACTTCAAGAACTATCTCCGCAACGAAGACCAGAACCAGGTGCTCACGTTTCGGGATGTGGCGAGTCTTCAGCGAATCGAGGTGCTTAAGGGCCCCGCCTCAGTGCTCTACGGCCGAAGCCAACCGGGCGGAATCGTCAACCTGATCACCAAACAGCCTCAGGCGGAACGGTATGCGTCCATCGACCAGATCGTGGGAAGCTATAACTATTATCGGACGATGATCGATGTAACCGGTCCCTTGAACGAGAGCAAAACATTACTGTTTCGGATCAACGGGGCGTATGAAAATACAGAGAGTTTCCGCGACTTCGTGCGCGGACAACGGTATTTCGTAGCACCCGTGTTCACATGGAATGCCGGCAACCATACCTCCATCACCATAGACGGTGAATATATCCGAGACCGTCGCACTCCCGACTTCGGACTGCCGGCCATCGGCCGGGGAATCGCGCCCATACCCGAGAACCGATTTCTCGGAGAACGGTTCGATACCTTCGCTATCGAGGAATGGCGCGCCGGCCTCGCGGTGGAACACCGTTTCAACAGCAACTGGCATATCGAGAGCCGCTTCAGAGCCGATCATTCGACCGCCACCGCCTACCGGACCGTCGGCATCGCCCTTTTGGCCGGTAATCAGACACTGTCGCGATTCTTTTTCGACCAACTGGCGCCGGTCTCCAGTTACTACTGGCGGAACGACCTGATCGGAACGTTTTCGACCGGCAGTATCGGACACAATCTCTTGGCCGGTGTCGAGGCAGGACGGCAATATGCGTCCTACGAAGCGGCAGCAACACCTTTCAGTTCGATCAATATCTTCAACCCCGTCTATGGGCAAACCGCCGGACCGGTGCTTCAACGCACTCCATTCAGCGATAGTTTCGCCAATGCGCTCGGCGGGTATGTGCAAGACCAGATCTCGGTCTTAGACAATCTGCATGTTCTCGTCGGCGCCCGCGGCGATTACTTCTATCAACACAGTACGGTCAACGGAGCGGATTCCTCGGCGGAAAATTATGCCTTCAGCCCACGGATCGGCGTGACCTATTTGCCGCTCCCCCAGGTGTCCCTCTATGCCAATGTGACGCAGTCTTTCATTCCGAACTTCGGGCCGTTCACGGTGGCGCGCAATCAATTCGATCCGTCGATGGGAACACAGTACGAAGCCGGCGTGAAGACCGATATCGTTCCTGGTCGATTGACCTCGACGGTGGCCATCTATCGGATTCTCAAAACCAACGTGCTTGCGGCGGACCCGACCAATCCGCTGTTTTTTGTCCAGACGGGAGCACAACGAAGTCACGGCGTCGAATTCGATATCACCGCGCAATTGGCGCCGGGTTGGAAAATGATTGCGACCTACGCCTACACTGACATGCGGATTGCCGCGGATACCACGATTCCGGTCGGCAATCGCGTCCCGCTGGTCGCCAGACATACGGGAAGCTTCTGGACGACCTACGATTTTCAAGACGCGCCCTTGAAGGGGTTCGGGATCGGCGGAGGAATCTTTGCCGCCGGCGAGCGGGCGGGAGATTTGAGCAATACGTTCGAACTGCCTGGCTATGTGCGAACCGATGCGGCGCTCTATTATCGCAAGCCGGAGATTTTTCCCCGCACTAATTTGATCGCGCAGTTGAATGTACAGAATCTGCTGAACCAAGAGTATTTCTACAGCGGTGGCGGCGGCCGTGCGTCCGCCGCCTTCGTCGGCGCGCCCCTCACCTTCCTGGGCTCGGTCAAATTGGAGTTCTACTAAATCAGGCCCATGCTGACCGCCGACTCGATCAGACGCTGGTGCTGGATCCACAAGTGGACCAGCTTGGTCTGTACCCTGTTCTTGTTGATGCTCTGTCTCACCGGCCTGCCGCTGATTTTCCGGGATGAACTGTCGATCTGGCTGGGCGATGCGGTGGAGCCGCCCGAGCATGTGACACCGCGAGCCGCTGTCGACTTGGATGCGTTGGTGAAAGACGCGCAGGCTCGGCGGCCCCATGACGCGGTGAAGTTCCTGATCAGGGACGACGATTATCCGATGTGGTTCGTGTCGTTGGGCGAGACGCCGACGGCGCCGGAGAACTCCGCGCTCTACATGTACGATTCACGAACCGGAGATTTCCTGAAGGAGTTCCCGGTGGACCATGGACTCGTCCATGTGTTGCTGACACTCCACGTCGATATGTTCGCCGGGTTGCCGGGCACGCTGTTTCTCGGCTTCATGGGCCTGCTGTTCGTCATCTCGGTCGTCTCCGGCATCGTGGTTTATGGCCCCTTCATGCGGAAGCTGCCTTTCGGCGCCGTCCGCCGGGACCGCAGTCCCCGGCTACGATGGCTCGACCTGCACAATCTCCTGGGAATCGCAACGGTGGTCTGGGTGCTCGTCGTCGGTGTCACCGGGGTGATCAATACCCTGGACCGTCCTCTGTTGGGATACTGGCAGATGACGGAAGTTACCGACATGTTACAGCCTTGGAAGGGCAAGCCGAAACCGGCGGCCCTGCGACCGGTGGACGATGCGGTTCGAGCGGCCGAGGCCGCGGAGCCGGATATGGCCGTGCGTTTCGTGGCGTTTCCCGCCACACCGTTCGCCGGTCCCCACCACTATATGGTGTTCATGCGCGGGCAGACCCCGTTGACCGGGCGGTTGTTGAAACCGTTACTGATCGACGTTGAAACGGCACAGGTCAGCGCGGCTAAGGACATGCCGTGGTATTTGACGGCCTTGCTGCTCTCGCAACCGTTGCATTTCGGCGACTATGGCGAGATGCCGCTCAAAATATTGTGGGCGCTGTTTGATCTCCTCGCCATCGTCGTGCTGCTCAGCGGGCTGTATCTTTGGTGGAAAAAGCGGGACATGGCCGAATTCGATCTCGTACAACAGGAACAACTACTCGCCGATGGAAGCGCCTCATGACGGAGGATTGTGACAAGACCACAGTCATCGAAACCCTGACAGCGTTTGAGTCCTGTGTTGGGAAGGCCCATCCACTGCGGGATTTGAAAGTCATCGATCATCTCGATGACGGAGCGACGCGCTGGATTGCGGCTGCGCCCCTGGCCTTTGTCGCGTTCGGCCATGAGACCGGCGTCGATCTCACGCTGGCCGGCGGCCGGCCTGGCTTCGTGACTGTACTCAATGCCTCACGGGTGATACTGCGGGCGTCGTCGCTGGATGAGCCGGAGAGCGCTCGTCCTGGTCGCGGCGTCGGTGCGCTGTTTCTCATTCCCAGCCTGGGGGAAACGCTGCGCGTCAACGGACGTGTTGTCTCTCTCACTCAAGGCGACATCGAGATTGCCGTAGAAGAATGTTACGTGCATTGCGCGAAGGCGCTGGTGCGATCACAGTTCTGGGAAGCCGTGCCTCCTTCTTCCAAGGTACCCGACGAGTCGCAGTCGTTTCTGGCCGCGAGCCGATTCCTGGCGC
>WBZL01004104.1_pt1 | contig 12846 bp, 14 predicted proteins | sample 5204291 | NCBI WGS metagenome assembly WBZL01 (sample SAMN12344345, study PRJNA552823) | activated sludge metagenome | biome: Activated sludge suspended growth; feature: Nitrification reactor; material: Wastewater; isolation source: activated sludge from nitrification reactor of wastewater...
GTGTCTTCATCCACCCGCACCACTTTGGCTATCTCCCGGTGCGCGTAGCCCTTGCCCTTGAGGTAGACCACCCAGCATTTATGGCGGGTGCGCTCGCAGGAGTTCCCACTCGCTTCCTTGTGCAACTCGTCCAATTGTCCTTCAGTCAGTTTCAGGTCGATCAGCTTCAGGCTTCAATGCTGCGTCGTTCAAAGCCCCTTTTTAACTCAACATAGGCTTGATGTAAAACCGAAATCTTTGCCGCACGGAGTATATTTGCTCGGATGATCTGGGTCGGACTGGCCGCTTGGAAGGGGCATGACGCCGGGCATCCGCCTGACGGGCTTTGCTGCATGCATCTCCCTGCGGCGATTCTAACCGTTTCTGGACAGGCTTGCGGCAGCACCAACGGCCACCACCAGCGGTTGCGGGGTGGACTACCCCGAGCAAAGCGGTTAAGCTCTCGATCCTGCACGCGCCCGTAGCTCAGTTGGATAGAGTACTGCCCTCCGAAGGCAGGGGTCGGACGTTCGAATCGTCTCGGGCGTGCCATGAGTTCAATGGCTTGGCTGATACTGGCATGGCGTACCTGATTCTGTATGGAATCCAGACAGAATTCGCGCTTCAGATCGACCGAAAATTTCCCCTCACGACCGCGGAACATGCCTGAAGATGGCTTGCCGCCGGCCCCCCCCAGCGCCTTGCCGAGGTCTCCCGTGACAACCGCAGGATTTGCCCTGCTCGTACGGTCGGGGACTGATGCGATGCGGCCATGGCAGGCCGTCTGTACTTCCTCATCGCCCAAGCCACCAACGTCTTGTTGAAGTGTCTGAAGACGGGGTACATCGCCGACCGATAGAATCTTCCGTAATACGCGAGCCAACCCCTCAGGATTGGATTGTGCAGTCGGGAGATTCACGAGGATCTGCGCGGCGGCTGCCATCACGGTCATGGCAGCGGCGAAGACGCCCTGCATCAGACGATCCCAATCACCAATGCCGCCGGTCGTATAGGCGCGCTGGTTGGCGTACGGCGGGCTGGTGACGAGCAGGTTCACCTGTTCGCCGGCCATCAGCGTGCTGACCACGGCAGCGTCGGCGGCGTCACCGCAGATCAGGCGGTGCGTGCCGAGAGCCCACACATCGCCGGAGCGAGAGACGGGATTGGCCGGCACCTCGGGCACGTCATCGGCTTCGTCCTGGCCGCCCTGCGACTCATTCTCAGCAGGATGATCATCGACCAGCAGGGCGTCGATCTCGGTGGCGTCGAATCCCGTCAAAACGAGGTCGAACTCGGCCAGCTTCAGGTCTTCGAGTTCCAGCGCCAGCAAGGCGTCATCCCAACCCGCCCAGGTCACCGAACGGTTGGCGAGCAGACGGAATGCCTTGATCTGGACATCGGTCAGTTCATCGGCGAGCACCACGGGAACCGTGCTCAAGCCCAGTCTGCGCGCCGCCTTGAGCCGGAGATGACCATCGATAATCTCCCCGCAGCTCCTGCGACCACCGGAATCCAGAAATGGAATTCGGTGATGATGACGGCCATCTGCTCGACAGCGTGATCGTTCTTGCGCGGATTGCGGGCGTAGTCGATCAGTCGATCGACAGGCCACTGCTCCAGCTGGAGTTCGGATGGGGCCAAGTTTGACCTCTGAGAAATGGAAACGGCCCGGACGGGTCAGGTCGCGGGCCGTGGGTGGCGCTAAAAGCAAAAACCTGCCACGGGGGCGGGTTCGGGGGTGTTGGTCAGGCGTTACCCTACGTGACCCGGAAAACCGGAAAGCGTTATCACAATCCGTCGGTAGCCGCCGGGCTCAAGGCACATCGCCCATGTCCGGAGCACCCGGCAACCAGGCCGGAATGTCGCGCTCGCCATGGAGCACGCGCCAGACATCGATGTGGTCGCTGCGCTCGACGTAAAACACAAGGTAGGGGTAGCGTGTCAATGGCCAGGAGCGCAAACCGGGCAGATTCAGTTCGTGGGCGTAGCGTGGTGAACCTGTCGCAGGATGGCGGCCGATGTGGGCATAGGCTCGCTCCAGGTCTTCGACAAAACCCAGCGCTGCCTGCTCTGCGTCCTGACTCAGGTAATGCTCGATGACCTCATCGACATCCCTGTTGGCCAACTCGCGTGGAATGACCAGCCTGACCTTCACCCGCGGGCGCGCGCCCTGATGCGGTCACGCAGTTCCGTGAAATAACCGGCATCGGCGGGGCCTGCAGGAAGGGAAGAGGCCCCCGCCAGGAGCAGGGCACGCAGTTGTTGGCAATCCTGATCCTTGCGGATCAACTCGCGTACGTACTCGCTGCTGGTCCCGTAACCGCGCTGCGAAACCTGCTCGTCAACGAAGGTCTTGAGGGTGTCAGGCAAGGAAATATTCATCGTGCTCATGGCGCCATACTAGGACGTTTGGCAAAAAATGGCAAGGATGACTCGCTGGACCACGATTCCCGGCGCCTTCTGACGGTGGCAGGTCAGGCGGCGGGTGATGATTTTCTGGTCGTTCGCTGCTCCCGCACCTTTCCCAACCATAGCCGTGACTGTAGCGAAAAACGGTCCGAGATGCGACACCCTCTCTGAGCCCTGAATTTGGCAATGCCTCGCAGGCTTCCGCAATAACCCGAAAGTGTCCGATAACCCTATCAAAATTTTTTCATGATGCCACGGCCCTCGCTTCGTTGAGCCGGTCGGCAACGCTCTGGATTGCACGTTGCCAGTGGCGTTGCGCCGTCCGGGGCAGCAGGCCGCGCGAAGCGCGATGTCCCGCCAGCCGTAGCGCCTGGCGCGCATCCAGACGCCGTGGCGCTGCTCGATCTCCAGCCATTGCACCCAGCGCATCGTCTCCAGCATCCGCTCGATGGCCTGCGGGCTGGGCGGCAAGGGACGGTAATCGGGCTCGTCCTCGGGATAGGTTTCCCACGCCTCGCGGGCGAAGGCAGGCCAGACGTTGAAGTAGCCCTGCACCCGCACGCGGGGCAGTCGCCGGCCAGTCTCGACGGCTTCGGCGAATCGTGCCGCCACGTCTTCGGTGGTCCAGTCAGCCATGACGGCCCCCTCCCAGTCCGTACAGCCGTTCGCCCAATCGCCGGACGAACTCGCGTTCGACGAAGTCCAGCCGCTCGTCGGTGTCGGAGATGACCAGAATGCGCTGCTCGCGCCAGCCGGTTTCCTTGACCGCTTCGAGGTCAGGGGCCTCGGACTGCATCTGCCCCAGTGGGCAGCGATAGCGTTGCAATGGAATCTTCATGGTCATCTCCCTCATCGCGCCCACGGCGGCCGATAGCCACGGGGCAGGATCACCGGCCCGGTCGATTTGGCCTCCGCATACGTTTGGAGCAAGGTTTCCCGGCGAGCATGAAAGGCGGCGTAGACCTCGCCGGAAACCTCGGCCCATGCTTGACGGTTGATGGCTTGGCGCTCGGCGCGCGTCATGTCGACGGGGACGGCGGGCCTGACCTTGGCAAGCCCCTGTTGCAGTTGCCGGAATTGGCACTCGCAGTCGATCAAGTAACGCCGGGCTTCTCGCCCTTTGGCGCTCCGTTCCACCATCGCCAGTTCCTTCGCCATGTCCAGGGTGAGGAAGTAGTCGATCGACGGGCGCCCGCCTCGACCTTTCCCCAAAACGGGAGAAAAGTCCTCACCCTCCGCGAAGTCGTATTCCTGGATGCGATCTGCGATCCAGGTCGAGAAATCCCGTCCCACCCCGAGAAACGCGTGCAGCCGGCGCGCGTCCACGACCGAGGTGGTGTGTCCGTTGAGGGTGCCTGGCACAATGGGCAACAGCGTGTTGGTCGTCATGCGTCGTCTCCTGATTGGTGCATCGCTCAGTCGAGCAGGACCGATGCGTCAGCTTCGTTGTCGTCTGTCGGTTGGAAACCCTTGAGGCGTAAGGCGGCGATCATCGCAGCCTTGCCGGCATTGCCCCTGCCGGTGGCGTGCTTCTTGATCGTGCCCACCGGCATGCCCTGATAGGGAATGTTGCGGTGTTCGCACCAGGCGGTCAGGTGCGCCCAAAAACCGCCGTAGGCGTGCGCCGCATCCACCCCAGTGTGACGACGAACTTCCTCGAAATAGACTTCGCTGATGTCACCGCTGGTCAGCAATTCGCCGAGCCAGCGCTTGAATTCCACGTTGCGAATCGACGGTTTATGGTTGTCCGCGATCACCAACTTGAATTGCGGCACGTACTCGAAGAAGTCCTGACGCATGAAGCGAGCCGACACCTTGTCGCCGCCGGTGATCGCTTTCACCTTCGACTCGTTCCAGCGCCGCCCCTGCTCGGTTTCGATCGAGGACACGAAACGGGCACCACGCAAACCGGCCAGGTCGGTCGGATGGCGGTCGGTGCGCGCTTCCATGAACGTATCCATGGGCGCGTTGGCGGCGTAATCGCCGAGGATCGTGGTGATCACATTCACGAACACCAATTTGCCGTTGGCCCCAGTGCCATAGAGGAAGAACAGGGCGTGCGCGGAAGTGACGCCCGTCAGGCAGTAGCCGATGACCCGTTGCAGGTAGCTCATCAGATCCGCGTCGCCGCGGGTGGTGTCGGCGAGGAACGCCAGCCACCGCGGGCAAACGCCCTTCGGTGTGGCTGTGGTGATCTTGGTCATCCGGTCGGCACGGTCGTGTGGCGGCAGTTTGCCGGTGCGCAGATCGACTACCCCGCCCGGGGTGTTGACGAGCCAGGGATCGCTGTCCCATTCGTCCGAGGTCGAGGCGTGCCGACGTTCGCTGCGGGCGAGACGCTCGACGCCGTTCACCGTGCTGCTGGAAGCCAATTTCGCGGCCAGCCTGTGCGAGCTTGCCTTGAAAGCGACCTCGCGACAGATGTGGCGCATCAGATGAGTGACCAGCAGCGTTTCGTCTGACTGCCGGTGGTTACCCGTCCATGCCAGCCACTTGCCCCACTGGGCGCAGTAACGCCAGTCCTGAGCGTAACGTCGGGTGAAGGACAGAGCCAGGTCATCCGTCGCCCAAATGGCCTTCTCGTCGGGTTCCTCGGTATCTTCTCCAGCGACGTGAGACTGAATCGTGATGTGGGGACCACTGGCCAGAAAGGTCGGTACATCGAACCCCTCCGCCAGCGCATCGGCGGCATCCCAGCCCTGCGCTTTGTCTTCCGGTGGCATCAGGACTTCGCAGGACATTGCGCCAACCATCAGCCCGGCATCGGCGGCGGTCAGGGCATAGCCCCACCCAGCCTTGTCGAGGTCCGGCCAGATCAGCACACGCTTGCCGTTCAGGGCGTCCAGTCGGTCTTCTCCACAGGAGCATTCGCGCCGTGCATCGCGGTGGTCGCCACGACGCCGGTGTCGATCAGCGCCTGCGCGCATTTCTCGCCTTCGACGAGCACCACCGTGTCGGCCGCGGTCATGCCCGGCTGGTTGTACAGCGGCCTGGGATCGGGCGGGGCCATTTTCTGACGCTGCGCGTCCCACGGCCGGAACTCCTTCTTCCGGCCCGGGGGATCGTAGCGATAGACGCAGGCGATGAGTTGGCTCTCAGCCGTGAAATAGTCCCACTTCGCCGTGTGCGGGCCGAGATCGTCGACCGGCGCTTCCCTGCGCCGCTTTGCCGGCAGAACCGCAGGCGAGCGCCCGAGCAACTCGCGGGCGACGTCGAGCACCTTCGGGAAGTGGGTGTGGGCGTCAATTCCACGCTGCGCCGCGATCAGCGCAAAGAAGTCGCCGCCCTCGCCGGTGGCGCGATCGGTCCACAGACCGGCCTTCTCACCGGTAAGGACGACTTCCAGGCTCTCGCCGGGATGGTCGACATCGAGGCCGACAGGATCGACGTGGTCGTGATCTATAAGATCGATCGGCTGACGCGCAGCCTGGCGGACTTCTCGAAGATGGTCGAAGTCTTCGAGCGGTACGGCGTTTCGTTCGTCTCGGTGACCCAGCAGTTCAACACGACGACGTCGATGGGCTGGCTGATGCTCAACGTGCTGCTGTCGTTCGCGCAGTTCGAGCGTGAAGTCACCAGCGAGCGCATCCGCGACAAGATCGCCGCCAGCAAGGCCAAGGGCCTATGGATGGGGGGCGTACCGCCGCTGGGCTACGATGTCGAGAACCGGCGACTGGTGCCGAACGAGCGGGAAGCCAAACTCATCCGGCACATCTTCCAGCGCTTCGTCGAACCTGGTTCGAGCACCGCTCTGTTCAACGAGTTAAAACTGGACGGGGTCACCTCGAAGACCTGGACCACGCAGGACGGCAAAGTCCGCGAGGGGAGGCCGATCGACAAGGGGATGATCTACAAATTGCTGAACAACCGCACCTACCTCGGTGAACTGCGGCACAAGGAGCAGTGGGTTCCAGCGGCGCACCCGGCAATCATTGAGCGCGAACTGTGGGACTGCGTGCACGCGATCCTCGCGACCAACTGCCGGGTGCGCGGCGGCGCCACCCAGGCGATCGTGCCCTTCTTGCTCAAAGGTATCGTGTTCGGAAACGACGGGCGCGCCCTGTCTCCCTGGCACTCGACGAAGAAGAGCAACGGGCGCCGCTACCGGTATTACATCCCGATGTGCGACACCAAGGAGCAGGCGGGTGCGTCTGGTCTGCCCCGCTTGCCGGCCGCCGAACTGGAATCGGCGGTGCTCGAACAACTGCGAGGAATTCTGCGGGCGCCGGCGCTGCTTGGCGAGGTGCTGTCGCAGGCCAGCAAGCTGGATCCTACTCTGGACGAGGCCAAGGTCACCGTCGCGATGACGCGCCTGGATGCGATCTGGGACCAGTTGTTCCCGGCCGAGCAGACCCGCATCGTCAGACTCCTGGTCGAGAAGGTGATCGTTTCACCCACCGATCTGGAAGTGCGCCTGCGCGCCAATGGCATCGAACGGGTGGTGCTTGATCTGCGCCCGGAGTTCGCCGAACGGCGGCAGGAGGCGTTGGCATGAACGGGGTTCGTATCCAGAAAACCGGAGCGCCGGGTGTCGTCGCCGCCAGCGATGGCAGGCTGACCCTGTCGGTGCCGATTCGGATCAAGCGCCGCAGCGGGCGGAAACTGGTCACCCTGCCGAATGGTGAGGCTGCCAACCCCAGGCCCTGGGATGTCGCCGCCACGCCGATGCAACTGGCGCTGGCCCGCGGCTATCGCTGGCTGGCCATGCTCGAATCCGGCGAAGCCAGATCCATCACCGAACTCGCTGCCCGCGAGAAGATCGACAACAGCTATATGTGCCGCATGCTCAACCTGACCACGCTAGCGCCTGACATCGTGGCGGCCATCCTGGATGAGACCTTGCCTCAGCACGTCACCGTGCATGAGCTTGCGATCAGTCCGCCGGTGTTGTGGGAGGAGCAACGCGCGAAGATTGGTGTGGTTGGCGAGGGACTGCAGGCGGAGTGATTGGCTGCAGCTGGGCCTATGAAATTCCCCCGCAGGAATTGACACATCCGCGTGAATGATTTCATCATTTTGGTTGCGGCCAGAGGCCGTGCTAAGGTATCGTTCAAGTTGTTTCGGTATCCATGCGGCATGCTCCAATGGGGAAGAGCGGCTCCACCAGGGAAATCGACCACCCCGGAGGTCGATCATTCCCGATGACACAGCAAGAGGCTTGTTACAAGGCAATTAGAGCGATATGGCTACAGCGAACCAAGTAAAGGCTCTAGTGAGAAGCCACGCAGACGGCGACGACACGCGCTTCTATGCAATCGCGATGCAAGTTGCAGCTCAGGCAGCTCTGAGCGGCCATGGCAAGTTTGCCCAGGATCTGCGCGCGCTTGTGGACCTAGTGAGAGAGCATGCCAAGGCAGCAGCCGATCCTGTTCTGCACAACCTCAAGCCGGTTCCATTGGCTCAGCCACGAGGGGAACTCGCGGGCCTACTTACGGTTGGCTACCCAAAGACCCGCGTCGTCGACATGGCGCTTACCCATACGCTGCGCACCAAGCTCGACCGGGTCATAACCGAACAGCGCCAGCGTGATCGGATTAGAGAGCACGGCCTCGCGCCGATGCGTAAGCTTCTGCTCGTCGGTCCGCCCGGCACCGGCAAGACCATGACCGCGGCGGCGCTCGCTGGCGAACTTGGTATACCCCTCTTCAGTATCCAGCTCGACGGGCTGATTACGAAATATCTGGGCGAGACTGCTGCAAAGCTACGGCTGGTGTTCGACGCGATCCAGTCCACGCGCGGCGTGTACCTCTTCGACGAATTCGACGCGCTCGGCGGCGAGCGGGGCAGTAAGAACGACGTCGGCGAGATCCGCCGCGTGCTCAACTCTTTCCTCCAGTTCCTCGAGCAGGACGAGTCCGACAGCCTCGTGCTCGGTGCGACGAACTACGTCGGCTTGCTCGACCGCGCCCTCTTCCGCCGCTTCGATGCCTTGCTTGAGTACGCTCTTCCAACCGCGGACGTTGCGGCCCGAGTGATGCGTACGCGTCTCGGGCTTCTCGACACGTCCTCGCTTAACTGGGACGCTGCTGCGAAGGCTGCCGATGGGCTCAGTCATGCCGAGATCACAATGGCCTGCGACCAAGCGGCGAAGGACGCGATCCTCGATCACTCCACCGCAGTTCGCGACTCGGATCTGGCTTTCGCCCTCGAGGAACGAAGCAACACCCACGCGTAGCCCGTCCAGGAGACCGAAGGGTGGCCGCTTCTCGGAACCGCAGGCACATCATCGTCACGGGTAATCCCACGACGGAACGGTACAAGCCGCACGGGCGGAGAATAGACATCCCAAAGCCACCGGCTCCATCAAGCCGAGCAACGCACGGAAATGCGCTCAAGCAGTCGCTCGAATCGGCCGTGGTCGAGGCGCACCAGCGCCGTGCTGACGCCAGAATCCAGGTGCATGGCGCGGTGCCTGGGCTCTACATCCAGTTCGAGAGCCAGCCCGGCGTCCCCTTGCAGCTCTCGTCACTTGAGGATGCGCGACAGGGGATCGAACTCGTGGCGGTCAGCCACACACAGACCCAGGAAGCAGAACCGCGACGTATCGAGCGGGCGACGGTCTTCGTTCCCGAAGGCAAGGTAAAGCACTTCGTTACGCGCTTTGAAACCTACGCAAAGACGACCCCGAAGACGAAAAACGAGCGACGCTACGAGGATATGCTCGACCCGGTGGGTGCGTTGCGGCTCGCCACGTTGCGGGGGCTCTGGACGGATGCGACAGAGGTCTACCCGGCCGACCGGGAGGCGATTTGGTGGGAGGTCTGGCTGCGCCGGCACGACGGTAGCGAGTTTGCGCGGCTCATGGAGTTCGCGGCCCTCAAGCAACTCGATATCGCAGCACGGCGTCTGCAGTTCGACGATCGCATCGTGACGCTGGTGTGCGCGACGGCCGAGCAGCTCTCGGCTTCCCTTGATGTGTTGAACGATCTTGCGGAGGTGCGTCGAGCCAAGGAGACCGCGACGGTCTTTTCGGACATGGCGCCCGAAGAGCAAGGCGAGTGGGCCAAGGAATTGCGCGCGCGGACGACGACGGCTGTGGCCGCTGCGCCCGCAGTATGCGTACTCGACACCGGCGTGACCCGCGGCCATCCTCTGCTCGCGGCATCGCTCGCCACATCCGACTGCCACACTTGCGAGCCCTCCTGGGGTGCCCACGATCACCATGGGCACGGCACGGAGATGGCCGGCCTCGCGCTCTATGGCGACCTGACGCCGGTGCTTGCTGGCTCAGATCCAGTGAAACTCAACCACGGGCTCGAGTCGGTAAAGATCCTGCCTCCGAATGGCCAGAACCCGCCCGAGCTGTACGGCGCTATCACGGCGGAAGCCACGAGCCGCGTAGAAATTCAGGCACCTGAGCGACAGCGCTGCTTCTCCTTGGCCGTGACCGCCACGGACGAGCGCGATCGCGGTCAGCCCACGTCGTGGTCGGCTGCCGTCGATGCGTTGGCCGCCGGGCGTGCTCTTGACGCGAGCAGCCAGGGCCTCGTCTACCTCGACGATGAGAGCGACCCCGTCCAACGCCTCTTCATCGTGAGCGCTGGGAACGTCGATGAAGGTGCGCTGCAGGTCGCACACCTCGATCGCAGCGACACCGATGCGGTCCACGACCCGGCCCAAGCTTGGAACGCGTTGGCGGTGGGCGCTTTCACCGAGAAGTCCATCGTCCAGAATCCGAAGTGGAATGGCTGGCAACCCGTGGCACCCGCTGGGGAGCTCTCGCCGTGGAGCACGACGGGGGTAGTGTTCGCCGACGCGTGGCCCATCAAGCCGGATGTCGTTTTCGAGGGCGGCAACGTCGTGAAAAACGCGAAGGGTGAGGTCGACTTTCCTTGCCCCGACCTGTGCCTGCTCTCGACGCACTACCGGCCCGCGCAAAAAGCTTTCGTCCTGAGTTGGGCCACAAGCGCTGCTACAGCGCTGGCTGCGCGCATGGCCGCCATCATCGCGGCCGAGTACCCGACGTTCTGGCCCGTGACCGTGCGTGCACTCGTCGTCCACTCGGCCGAGTGGACGGCGCAGATGCAAACCCACTTGCGAGGGGCTAGCGGAAAGCGCGCCCGAGCGCGCCTCGTGCGCCGGTACGGTTTCGGCGTGCCCCACCTCGACCGCGCGTTGCGGAGCGCTGGCAACGCCCTGACGATCATAGCGCAGGACACCATTCGGCCCTTTGTGCCGAAGGAGTCGAATCCCAACGAGCGGCAGATGGGCGACATCCACTTCTTCGAGCTGCCCTGGCCCCGGGATGTGCTCCAAGGCCTCGGGGAGACGCCAGTGCGGCTGCGCGTGACACTCTCTTACTTCGTCGAGCCGAACCCCGGCCGCCGCGGCTGGAAGAAGCGCCACCGCTACGCGTCGCACGGGCTTCGCTTCGAGGTGAAGGGGCCGACCGAGTCCGTTGATGAGTTTCGCAAGCGCCTCAATCAGCGTGCGCTCGACGAGGACGAGGAGCGGCCCTCGGCGGGAGGCGATTCATCCGAGTGGTACCTCGGCGAGCAGGCGCGCAATCACGGATCGATCCACTCGGACATCCTGCAGGGCTTCGCCGCCGACATTGCCGAGCGCGGCGTCATTGGTGTCTACCCGGTGAGCGGATGGTGGAAAGACCAGCCCAAGCGGGACCGCAGTGAGAAGGGCGCGCGATACGCGCTCATCGTGTCGATCGAAACTCCAGGAGTCGAGACGGACATCTGGACACCAGTGGCCCAGCAGATCGGCGCAGTCATTCCTGTCGAGTCCCACGGTGTCATTGGCTAGTACGCGCGGCGTTATTGCTCTGGGTCGCCAACTAGCAAGATTCCCCGATTCTCCATTCTCGGCATCAAGGAAGTTTCCACCGCCTACCGATGCCACCAATCAACCGCTTGATTGGACCACGCAGAACCTGTTGATTCATAATGGTGCAATTTCATGAACTCGTGGACTTTGGCCTCCAGCGAACAGCGAGGCCAGAGAGAAGAATGGCCGGGAGAGAGTGAAAAGGCCAAATCCGGGCGCCTGCGGGAAACGACGAAGTCCACAGGAACCCGCACGAACCCGCGCCAGCACGCGGGAGCAGGCAAAAAAAGACCAACCCGATGAGGGGTTGGTCTTCTTGTCTGGTGGCGTGCAGTTTACTACCGAACAACTTGCTGTTGGGGCCAATGAGCACTGCTGAGGGATTCTGCGGCAACGTGCTCACGAGCCCTCGATCACCCGCGCCACGTCGCCGTGACACTCGGCGCATTTACCCACCAGCAGCAAGTTGCCACTCTTGATGGTCCCGGTGAAATTGGTGATCGTCACCTCGTGGCGGCATTGCCCGCACCAGACATTGGCCAGCAGGCGCTGGCGGATATCTGCGGGGATGGACTCCCAACGCTGGCATGCGGGGCGTGTGAAATCGGGAAGATTCTCAATGGTCATGGCTCATTCCTCGCGATTTCAACTTGCGCCACCACCAGGATGCGTATCAAGCCAGTGTTGCCCAAGGGGGGTTAGGCGGTAACGCTGACTGCGGCTGTTGGGCTTGTCGGGCAGGGTCATTTCGATGACGCCCTGCTCCAGCGCCGGTGCCAAATAGGTCTTGCGAAAATGCTCCCGGTCGGCCAGCCCTAGAGCATCCTGAATGGCCTGCCGGGTCATTTCCCCCTCTATTCGTGCCAGCAGCATTTCTACTTGCGGGGTGACTTGCGGGGTGACTTGCGGGGTGACTTGCGGGGTGACTTGCGGGGTGACTTGCGGGGAATCTGCTGGAGGGACAAGCGCCAGCGGATGTCGCGGCAAACGGATCACAAACGAGAGGCGGTCGTCGTCCGTCTCGAACAGCGGCGCGGGCGAGCCGTTGGCCGCCATTTCCTTCAGAATTTTCGGGATGCCGGTGGATCGCCCTTCGGTCATTTCAAGTTCCTTGAGGAACTCCCCAATCCGCCGGTTGCGGTAGCGGCGGCTGACAATGCGCCCGGCCTGAAAGTCTTCCAGCCGGATCGACCGATCCGGGCCGGGGAAGCTCAGGATGACCAGTTCTTCGTTACTGATGCGCACCTCGATGGGCTCGCGCTCTTCATACGACCGGTGGTAGACCGCGTTGACCAAGGCTTCCTCGATGGCGGCGTAGGGGAAGTTCCAGACGCGCGTGGCCTCGGCGCGGTCGGGATGCTTGATGACCGTCTCGCGTAGGAAGTTGCGTTGGATGTAGCTCAAGGCCTCGCGCGTCATCCGCGCCAGTGGGCCCTTGAAAATCTTTTCCTCGAAGCGATCACCGCCCGCGCCTTCGGGAAACCAGATCACATCGATCTGCACGCCGGGGAAAAATCGCTCCGGCGCCTCATTGAAAAACAGCAGGCCCACGTTCTTGGGCCATGGCGACTCGGTGGGCCCTATAGTGGAACCCGGATTTCAGACAATGGTTTAAGCTGTCCTCTGGTCATAGAGGAACGAGAAATGATGAGCGAAGTGAAGAAGCGTCAGGTGCACACT
>WBZL01004105.1_pt1 | contig 12845 bp, 7 predicted proteins | sample 5204291 | NCBI WGS metagenome assembly WBZL01 (sample SAMN12344345, study PRJNA552823) | activated sludge metagenome | biome: Activated sludge suspended growth; feature: Nitrification reactor; material: Wastewater; isolation source: activated sludge from nitrification reactor of wastewater treatment...
CAGGATGAACATGAACAGCGGCGCCCGGATCTTGGGCAGCTGGTCGTCGTCGGACCGGACGGGGCTGTCGTTGCGACCGAAGCCGAACTGCTGCGACAGCCGCACCATGCCCGCCTGGGCCGTCGACAGTCCCGGCGGACGCTCGTGTGCCGGCCCCTTGCGGGCCGCGTCGATGTCGCGCGTCAGGTGTTCGAAGGCGGCATTGACCCGCTCGAGCGTGCCTTCCAGGGCCTGCGTGACCGAGGCAAAGGCCTGCTCGCCGATGCGCCGCGGGCTGCTGGCGAACTGTCCGGCAGCCCCCCGCGCGAAGAGGTCACCGAGGGACTTGAGCGACTGCTCCAGCCTGGCGCCGGCCATGAAGTGCAGCAGCTCCAGCGTGAAGAACAGCGAAACGACCAGCACCACCAGCACGTCGTAGAGCATCTCCAGCACGATGTCGTCGACGAAGCGGATGTCCACGCCCAGGTGCAGCATGCCCAGCGGGCCCTGGGCGGCGACGATGGGCAGCGACACGATGTATTGGTTGCCGACGCGGGCCGGCACTGGCACGGCCTGCGGCTGCCGCAGCGCGTCCAGCACAGCCGGCGTGCGGAAGTGCGCCACGGCGCCCGTGGGCGCATTGAGCCGCTGGTACAGGATGCCGCCCGCCTCGTCGGTGACCGCGAAGTACGTGATCTCGGGCATTTCGCTCTTGATCTCGTCGAACTTCTGATCCACGCCGTACAGGCCGCGGAAGTCGATGCGGTTGGCCACCGCCTTGAGGATCAGCACGCGGATCGACTCACCACCGGCCACCACCTTCTTGGCCACCTCAGGCGCCAGGGCCCGCTCGAAGTTGCGGTGCGACAGGAAGGCATTGGCGGTCAGCGCCGCCATCACCACGAGCATCACCACGCCCGCCAGGCGCAGGTAGACGTTTCGCAAATAGGACGCATTCATGGGCGTGCCCCCCGGTGCAGTTGGGCCCGCACGTCGGCGATCTGCGCCTCCGCTCCCCGCACGGTCTCCAGGAATCGACGCAGCGCGTGGCGGAACGGCCCGCGCTCCGCCGCGGCGGCGACGCGGGTGGGATCGGCCGAGCGCAAGGCCGTCTCGACGCTGGCGACATCCCGGTTGAGCCGACCCATCACCGCCAGCAGTGCCAGCGAGGCCAGCAGCGCCGAGACCAGGAACACCGCGCCGGACGACAGCGCCAGATCGCGCACCACGCCTCGCGAGGACTGCTGGACGTAGTCCTGCGAGTAGCGCAGCGCCATGTGGCCGACCGTCAGGCCGAACTGGTTCTGGATGGAGATGCCGACAGCCGGATCGTCACCGTCGTGGACCTTCCAGTCGCCGTCGCCGGCCTTGGCCGCCGCACTCAGCCACGGACCCGGCGGCTTGCGCGACATGCGCAGCCGGTCGGTGCTGTACAGCAGCGCGCCCTCGGTATCGAAGATGTCGATGCCGAGGATCAGATCGTCGCCATCGCTCTCGCGCTTGAGGACTTCCGGCAGCGTGCCGATGTCGGCGAACTGCAGCCCCAGCACCAGCGAGGACTGGATGCTGTTCTCGATCGACTTGCCGATGAAGACCAGGCGCTGTTCGAGAAGGCGTTCGGCGGTGGCACGGTACTTGAAGTAGTTGAGCAGTCCCGCCATGCCCACGGCAAAGGCGCAGACCGCCACGGCCACCGTGATCATCCGGCGTCTTGTCGAGTCCATTCGAGGTTCTCCGCGACCGCGCCTCCAGCGCTGTCGTGCGACCGTTATCGGCCCCGGTCCGCCAAGCTTGACCCCGCCGGGGTTTTGGCGTACCGGGCGCCGGGCGGGGCCGCCGCGCCGGCGCAACGGCCCCGCCCGGCGCGTGAGGGATTGGCGCCCCGCTGGCGCCTGAGCACCCGACCGCAGGGGCGAAGCTCAAGTCGGCGTCAGAACTGGCCGATACGAACCCACGCCCCGGACGGCCGCTGCGTGACCCTGTCCGTGCCGCCGTGCTGCCGGGCCACTGGGATGGACGAGATCAACAATGAAAAGCCTGCCTGACACTGCCGAACCGACGCCGGTGCGCCCTCCCCGCGCGCGGAGGCTCGTCCGATGAAACCGCATCTCAGCGTGGTGCCGCGCGAGGCGTTCTCCGGCGACACGGTCCCCGGCGAACTGTTCGACCCCGCCTGGGAGCCGCCGGTGCGGGGACGCCGGCGCCAAGTGGCCGACTGGAACCAGTACATGGCCGTGGCCAGCCAGGTCGTCGGCCGGTTCCACGGGCAGTTCCGGCTCGAGCGCTTCGACTACGTGCACCCGGTCAGCCTGCAGGCCGGCACGCCGCGCCGCCTGCAGCGTCCCTACAAGGTCAGCGTGGCCTACACCGAATGGGGCCCACCCGGCGCGCCGACCCTGGTGTGCTGCGGCGGCGTGGCCAACGTCGCGATGCGCTTCAACTACCTGGCCAGCGACCTCAGTGACCGATTCCGCGTGATCTGCATGGACTGGCTGGGACGCGGCCGCTCGGGCTGGCTGGCCAGCGAGGGCGACTATTCCCTGGCCACCTATGCCGAACAGCTGCGCCAGATGATCCTGCACGTCGGGGCACCGGTCACCGTGCTCGGCTCGTCGATGGGCGGCAGCGCGGCGATCGAGCTGATCGCCCGCCAGCCCCGGCTGGTCAACGGCCTGGTGCTCAACGACGTCGGGCCGCACATTCCCGGCCGGCGCCGCAAGCGGCGTGCCGACACCATCGCGCGCCACTACGTCTTCCGCAACCCGGCCGACCTGCTGCGCAAGGTTGGCGCGTCGCAGAAGAACGACGGTCCGGTGGGCGACGACATCCGCTTCAACCTCACCTTCCACCAGACCCGCTGGTCCGACGACGAGGGTGGTCGCATCTACCGGCACGACGTGCGCGCCTTGCAGGCCTATCGCCGCGACGCCGAACGCAGCCTGACCCAGTGGGCCCAGTGGAAGCAGGTCGACTGCCCGGTGCTGCTGATCCACGGGATGCTGTCCGACGCGCTGCACGACTCGACGATCCAGCGCATGTCGCGCGGCAAGCCGATCACCGTGCTGCATGTCCCCGACACCGGCCACACGCCTCTGCTCGCTGACCGCAATCACACCTGGTACATCCGGCAGTGGCTGCTGGGTGACCGCCCGGCCAGCGTGTCCTGGTCGGTGCTCCACGCACCGCCGCGCGAGCCCTATCCCGGTTCACCGCTGTCCTTCGCCCCGGCCAGCGCCTTGCGGGTCTGACGACGAGATGTCCCACGTGATTCACGATGCCCAGGCGGGCGCAGGCCTGCTGCACTTCGCCCGCCACGGCGCGACGGCGCCCAACCTGGCCGGCCTGCGTTGCGGCGGGGACCTCGACGTCCCCCTGGCCGAGGCCGGCCGCCAGCAGGCGCATCGCCTCGCCCGGGAGGTGGCCGCCTTGCGGCCGCCGATCGGCCTGATCGTCACCAGCCCGCTGCAGCGCACCCGCGAGACGGCGGCCATCGTCGCCGCTGCCGTGCCGGGCATCGAGATCGTCATCGATCCCGGCTTCACCGAGCGTCTGCTCGGCGACTGGAACCGGCGTCCCATCGCCGAGACCCAGCCGTGGCTCGAGGCCGGTCTGTGCCCGCCGGGCGGCGAGAGCGACGAGGCCTTCGTCGCGCGCATCGACGCCGCCCTGCAGCGCCTGCGGCCGCTGCTGGATCGGCGCCCCCTGCTGCTGGGCAGCAAGGGTGTCGCGCGGGTGCTCGGCCAGCTGGCCGGGATGCCCCGGCGCCTGAGCGCCGACAACGCCGAACTGCTCACCCTTCAGCCTCCGCCGGCGCTGCGGCGGGCCACCACCGGAGAACCGACATGAACACCCACGCCTGTCCGGTGGCTTTGGCCTTGCTGAGCGGCGTGGTGCTGGCCACGGCCGCGGGCCTGGGCCTGACGCTCACCGGCCACGCTGGCAGTGCGGCCACCGCCTTCCACCTGCTGGCCCTGGCCGGCGCGACGACGCTGTGGCTGCGCCGCATCGGGCAGCGCAAGGCCGCCGGCGCCCTGAGCTGCGAGATCGAGCAGTCGCCGGGCGCCACGCGGCCGGGAAGCTGGCTGGCTGCCGCCCCGCTGTGCGTGGCCGAAGTCGACGCCCAGCGGCGCTGCGTGCACGCCAGCGAACCGCTGGCCCAATGGCTGGGCCTGACCCGGGAACAGATCGAGGGCCTGCCCATCGACGACCTGTTCGGTCCCGCCAACACGGCGGCACTGGTGGCCCAGATCACGGCCGCGCAGGAGGGCGCTACCGGCCGGCTGCGCCTGGTCCATGGCAGTCCGGACGGCACCGAGCGCTGGCTGCAGATCGAGGCCCGCCGCCGGGATGGGGCGCCCGGCGCGGAGGCCGGCGTCTTCCTGCAGATGCTGGAAGTCACCACCGAGCAGCGTCAGCTCGAGGCGCTGCAGCGCTCGGAACGGCGCCTGCGCATCATCATGAACCAGATCCCGGTGACGGTCTCGTACATCGACGCCGACCTGCACTACCGCTACATCAACCGGGCGCAGGAGCAGTGGCTCGGCATGGCGGCCGAGGAGGTGTGCGACCACGACGTGCGCGACGTCGTCGGCCCGACCGTCTGGGAGGACATCGCACCCAACCTGCAGACCGCGCTGGCCGGCCAGCCGGTGCACCTCGAACGCCAGCGCACCGACCGTGCCGGCAACACGGTCTGGCACTCGGGCCGTCACGTGCCCGACATCAACGACGACGGCGTCGTCGTCGGCGTCTACACCGTCTTCTTCGACATCACCCAGCGCGCGCAGGCCGAGCAGGCGCTGCGCCTGCGCGAGCAGGAGCTGCGCGCGGCCAAGGAGGCTGCCGAGAACGCCAGCCGCGCGAAGTCGGAGTTCCTGGCCAACATGAGCCACGAGATCCGCACGCCGATGAACGGCGTGCTCGGCCTGACCGAGCTGCTGCTCGAGACCCCGCTCGATGCCCAGCAGCGGCCCTTCGTCGAGACGGTGCGCAACTCCGGCGAGAGCCTGCTGTCGATCATCAACGACATCCTCGACTTCTCGAAGATCGAGGCCGGCAAGCTGGAGACCGAGTCGCTCGAGTTCGACCTGTTCCAGGCCGTCGAGGACGTCGTGCAGCTGCTCGCCCCGCGCGCCCACGCCAAGTCGCTCGAGCTGGCCTGCCGCATCGACGAGAACCTGCCCGGCGCCGTGCGCGGCGACCCCTACCGGCTGCGTCAGATCCTCACCAACCTGATCGGCAATGCCGTGAAGTTCACCGAGCACGGCGAGGTCGTCGTCGAGGTGCGGCGCAGCGACGAGCAGACGCTGCGCATCAGCGTGCGCGACAGCGGCATCGGCATCCCCGAGGCCGTGCGCGAGCGTCTGTTCCGCCCCTTCGAGCAGGCCGACGGCTCGACCACCCGGCGCTACGGCGGCACCGGCCTGGGCCTGGCCATCTCGCGCAGCCTGGTCGAGCTGATGGGCGGCACGATCGGCGTGGACAGCGAGCCCGGGCTCGGCTCGACCTTCTGGTTCACCTTGCCGTTGACCGAGGCCTCCGCCCTGCCCCCGGTGCCGACACCGGTGGCGCTGAACGGCCGCCACGTGCTGATCGTCGACGACAACGCCACCAATCGCGACATCATCGGTCACCACTTGCGCGTGGGCGGCATGCACTGCGAGAGCGCCGTCGACGGGCTGGACGGCCTGCAGAGCCTGAAGCGGGCGCAGCGCGAGGGTTCGCCCTTCGACGTCGCGGTGATCGACATGAAGATGCCCAACATGGACGGCATCGAGCTGGCGGCCGCGGTGCGCGCCGACCCGGAACTGGGGTCCACGCGGCTGGTGCTGGTGACCTCGCTGCACTCCACCGACGAGGTGGCGCGCGCGCGCCAGGCCGGCGTGACGGCCTACCTGTCCAAGCCGGTGCGGCGCCAGGAGCTGCTGCGCGCGATGGCCCAGAGCGTCGGCAGCGACACCGAGATCGGGCCCGTCCCCCACGACACGGTCTTCGACATGCGCTTCAAGGCGCACGTGCTGCTGGCCGAGGACAACGGCGTCAACCAGGTGGTGGCCCGCAACATGCTCAAGAGCCTGGGTTGCACCCATGAGATCGTGCCCAATGGCCGGGACGCCGTGGACGCCATCCATGGAGGCCGCTTCGACCTCGTGCTGATGGACTGCCAGATGCCGGTGATGGATGGCTACGCGGCCAGCCGTGCCATTCGCGACTGGGAGGCCTCGCAGGCCGGAGCGCCGCGCGTGCCCATCGTCGCCCTGACGGCCAACGCCCTGGTCGGCGACGCCGAGGCCTGCCTGGCCTCGGGCATGGACGACCATCTGGCCAAGCCCTACACGCGCAAGCAGCTGGCGCAGGCCATCGCCCGCTGGCTGCCGGCCGACCAGGTCGAACGCATCGGCGCGCCCAGCACGGAAGTAGCCGCCACCTCACCCCCGCCGGCCACCGAGCCGGTGCTGGACTCGGCCGCGCTGGACAACATCCGTTCGCTCGACGACGACGGCGCGGTGCTCGGCGAGGTGATCCAGATGTACCTCGACGAGGCGCCCGGTCACCTCGGCGCGCTGCGCGAGGCACTCGTCGCCGGCGACGCCGAAGGGCTGGGCCGCGTGGCGCATGCCCTGAAGTCGGCCAGCTTCAATGTCGGCGCCATGGGCCTGGGCGAGATCTGCCGCCGTGTCGAGCGCCAGGGCCGTGCCGGGGACCTCAACGGCGCCGCCGAACTGGTCGAGTCGATCGAACGCCTGTACCGGCAGGTCGAGCCGGCGCTACGCGCCGAGCAGCAGGGGCAGCCGGCATGACCGCGCGGCCCCGGCACCCGATCACTCTGGCCGCGGCACGCGGTGCGGGAGATCAGCCCATCAAGGCGCACGCTCGCCACCCGGGCGCTCGCCGGCCATCGCCGCCCCATGCGGCTGTCATCGGCAGCCCCTGCCAGCAAGCCACTGCCGTGCGGCGGGCCGCCACTCGAAAGGCCACCGCGTGAGCCCTTCACCACGCATCCTCGTCGTCGACGATGACGCCGCAGGCCGACGCCTGACGAGGGCCACGCTGTCGCGTGCCCACTTCACGGTCAGCGAGGCGGCCGACGGCCGGCAGGCGTTGGACTTGCTGGCCCAGCAACTGCCCGACCTGGTGCTGATGGACGTCAGCATGCCGGTGATGGACGGCTTCGCCGCCTGCGTCGAGCTGCGCAAGCTGCCCGGCGGGGCGCGGGTGCCGGTCATCATGATGACCGGCCTGGACGACGTGCAGTCGATCGAGCGGGCCTTCGAGGTCGGCGCCAGCGACTTCATCACCAAGCCCATCAACTGGACCATCCTGGCCCACCGTGTGCGCTACATCCTGCGTGCCAGCCACGCCATCGACGAGCTCAGCCAGAACCAGCGGCGCCTGTCCAACGCGCAGCGCATCGGCGAGATGGGCGACTGGGAGTGGGACGCCCGCGACGACCGGCTGATGCCCTCGGAAGAGGCCTCGCGCATCCTGGGGCACGACTGGGCCGATCGACCCTTCGCCTTCGACGAGTTCTTCACGCGCATCCATCCCGACGACGTCGCCCCGCTGCAGCGCCTGCGCGAGGGCACCTGGGGCATCGATGGCAGTTTCGCGGTCGACCACCGCATCGTCCTGGCCGACGGCATGCTGCGCCACGTGCACCAGCAGGTCGAGGTCATCGAACGCGCCGCCAGCGGCGAACCGCTGCGCCTGGCCGGCGCGGTGCACGACGTCACCCGCCGCAAGGAGGCCGAGGAGCAGATCCGGCGCCTGGCCTACTACGACCCGCTGACCGGGCTGCCCAACCGGCTGCTGTTCACCGAGCAGCTGCAGCGCGCGCTCGGCCATGCCGAACGCCACGCGCACCGGCTGGCCATCATGTTCGTCGACCTCGACAACTTCAAGCGCGTCAACGACACGCTCGGCCACAAGGTCGGCGACGAGCTGCTGCGCACCGCCAGCGCCCGGCTGCTGGCATCGTTGCGCACCTACGACTGCGTGACGCGCAACGCGTCGGACGGCGGCGCCACCATCGCCCGGCTGGGTGGCGACGAGTTCATCGTCATGCTCACCGACGTGCAGACCCCCAGCGACGTGGCCTCGGTGGCACGCCGGCTGGTGTCCACGCTGGCCGAGCCGCTGACCATCCAGGGCACCGAGATCTTCGTCGGCGGCAGCGTCGGCATCGCGCTGTACCCCGAGGACGGCAACGACCTCGACAGCCTGCTCAAGAACGCCGACACCGCGATGTATCGGGCCAAGGAGTCCGGCCGCGGGGCGTTCCAGTTCTACGACCACTCGATGAACGCCCGGGCGCTGGACCGACTGATGATGGAGACCCGCCTGCGCCGGGCGCTCGAGCGCAAGGAGTTCGTGCTGCACTACCAGCCGCGGGTCGACGTGCTGACCGGGCGCGTCGTCGGGGCCGAGGCCTTGATCCGCTGGCAGGACCCCGAGCGCGGCATGCTGCCACCGGCCGAGTTCGTGCCGCTGCTCGAGGACGTGGGCCTGGTGATTCCCGCCGGCGAGTGGGTCATCGAAGCCGCCTGCCGCCAGGCCGCCGCGTGGGAGGCCGCCGGCCTGGGTCGCATCCCGGTCGCCGTCAACCTGGCCTCGACCCACCTGCGCGAACGCGCCCTGCCCGCACTGGTGGCCCGCGCGATCAAGGACCATGGCCTGCCGGCCAGCGGCCTGGAGATCGAGGTGACCGAGTCGATCCTGCTGGCCGACTCCGCGCTGTCGGGCGAGATCGCCGACGAGCTCAACGCGATGGGCGTCAAGCTGTCGATCGACGACTTCGGCACCGGGTACTCGTCGCTGAGCTACCTGAAGCGGCTGCCGATCGCGTCGCTGAAGATCGACCGCTCCTTCGTCCGCGACATCGTCAGCGACCCCGACGACGAGGCCATCGTCAGCGCCATCATCGCGCTGGCCCACAGCCTCAAGCTCAAGGTCGTCGCCGAGGGCGTCGAGACCGAGGAGCAGCTCGCCTTCCTGCGCTCAAGACACTGCGACGAGTACCAGGGCTACCTGACCAGCCGCCCGGTCGACGGCGTGGAATTCGCCCGCGTGGTGCGGGCGATCGGCACCAGCCTCGACACCCGCCTGCCCCTGGCGGGCAGCCTGTCCGGCGTCAGCCTGCTGCCGAACGCCATGCCAGGACCGCGACCAGCATGGTCTTGACGCCGAACAGCGCGACGCTGGCGGCGTGCAGCTGACCGAAGCTGAACATCCCCTGTCCGGCCCGGGCCGCCGCCAGCTGCGGCTGCACGCCGTAGGTGGCCAGCAGCGTGCACAGCAGCGTGCCCCCGAGCAGGATCATCTCCGCACTGAGCACCGAGCCCTCGCCGCGCGACGCGAGGCTGCGTGCACGGCGCCGCTCGAGCATCCACAACAGCGCCGCCAGCACGATGCCGACCCAGGCCTCGACGACGAAGATCCGGCCGTTGACGCGCCCGGCGTCGGACGCCGGCAGCACCGCGAAGGACGCCGGGGCAGCGATCAGGGCGATGCCGAGCAGCCCCCCCAGCCAGGCCGCGGGCAGCACGCGGCGCAGCCGCTCGGCCAGCGCCGGCTTCGGCATCACACGTAGCGCACGTCGATGATCTCCCAGTGCCGCAGGCCGCCGGGCGCCTGCACCTCGGCCACGTCACCGGACTCCTTGCCGATCAGGGCGCGGGCGATCGGGCTGCTGATGGAGATCAGGCCAAGCTTGAGGTCGGCCTCGTCGTCGCCGACGATCTGGTAGGTGACCTGGGCGCCCGAGTCCTCGTCCTCGAGGTCGACGGTGGCGCCGAACACGACCTTGCCGCCGGCATCGATCGTCGCAGGGTCGATGACCTGCGCCGCCGCCAGCTTGGCCTCGAGCTCCTTGATGCGCCCTTCGATGAAGCCCTGCTTGTCCTTGGCCGCGTCGTACTCGGCGTTCTCCGACAGGTCGCCCTGCGCGCGTGCCTCGGCAATGGCCTGGATCACGGCGTGGCGGTCCACGGATTTCAGGCGCTGCAGCTCGGACTTGAGCAGCTCGGCGCCGCGGCGGGTGAGAGGGATGGTGGCCATGGCTTCGCCGACGAGGGTGCACAAGTGAAACCGCCGCAGGCTCTCCCCAGAAGGGTGCATGCGGCGGACGATGCGCGCATTCTATCGGCTCGGCGGCAAACTGCCCACTGGCAGGGCCTTGCCGGCCCCGTCGAGCGTCGCCCGCCGATGCGGCCGCGGCGATCCGGGGCTTGCCGCAGCGCCGCGCCGCAACACGCGCCTTACAGCTGCGCGTGCAGCTCCTGCACCGACACGACACCCAGGTCGCTGCGGTGCTTCAAGGCCTCGGTGGCCGCTTCGGCGCCGGCCATCGTCGTGTAGTAGGTGACGCGGTTGGCCAGCGCCGCGGTGCGGATGTGGCGGGAGTCGGCGATGGCGGCGCGGGTCTCGTCGACGGTCGTGAACACGAGCTGGATCTCGCCGGCCTTGACCATGTCGACGATGTGCGGCCGGCCGTCCTTGACCTTGTTGACCATCTTCACCGGGATGCCTGCGGCCGCGATGGCCGCCGCCGTGCCCTTGGTGGCCACGACCTGGAAGCCCAGGCCCACCAGGTCGCGCGCGACGGCCACGGCGCGTTCCTTGTCGCTGTTCTTGACCGTCACCACCACGGTGCCCTTTTCCGGCAGGCGCGAGCCGGCGCCGAGCTGGCTCTTGAGCATGGCCTCGCCAAAGCTGCGGCCCACGCCCATCACTTCGCCGGTGCTGCGCATCTCCGGGCCGAGGATCGGGTCGACGCCCGGGAACTTGTTGAAGGGGAACACCGCCTCCTTGATGCTGAAGTACGGCGGCACCACCTCCGACGGCATGCGCCCGCCGGGTCCGCGCTGGTCGGCCAGCTTCTGCCCGGCCATGCAGCGCGCGGCGATCTTGGCCAGCGGCTGCCCGGTGGCCTTGCTGACATAGGGCACGGTGCGCGAGGCCCGCGGGTTGACCTCCAGCACGTAGACGACGGCCTGCTCGCCCTCGCCCTGGATGGCGAACTGCACGTTCATCAGGCCCACGACGTCGAGCGCCCGGGCCATCGCGATGGCCTGCCGGCGCATCTCGTCCTGCAGCGCGGGGCTCAGCGTGTACGGCGGCAGCGAACAGGCCGAGTCGCCGCTGTGGATGCCGGCGGCCTCGACGTGCTCCATGATGCCGCCGATCATCACCTGCTCGCCGTCGCTGATGCAGTCGACGTCGACCTCGATCGCGTCGTCCAGGAAGCGGTCGAGCAGCACCGGCGACTTGTCGCTCACGCGCACCGCCTCGCGCATGTAGCGCTCGAGGTCCTTGTCGCCGTGCACGATCTCCATCGCACGGCCACCGAGCACGTAGCTCGGGCGCACCACCAGCGGGTAGCCGATCTCCTGCGCCAGGGCCAGGGCCTGTTCTTCGGTTCGGGCAGTGCGGTTGGGCGGCTGCCTGAGGCCGAGCTGGTGCAGCAGCTTCTGGAAGCGTTCGCGGTCCTCGGCGATGTCGATGCTGTCGGGACTGGTTCCGATGATCGGCACGCCGGCGCGCTCGAGGTCCAGCGCCAGCTTCAGCGGCGTCTGGCCGCCGTACTGGACGATCACGCCGAGGGGCTGCTCCTTGTCGACGATCTCGAGCACGTCCTCCAGCGTCACCGGCTCGAAGTACAGGCGGTCGCTGGTGTCGTAGTCGGTCGACACGGTTTCCGGGTTGCAGTTGACCATGATGGTCTCGTACCCGTCCTCGCGCATCGCCAGCGCTGCGTGCACACAGCAGTAGTCGAACTCGATGCCCTGGCCGATGCGGTTGGGTCCGCCACCCAGCACCATGATCTTGCGACGCGTGCTCGGCTCGGCCTCGCACTCCTCCTCGTAGGTGGAGTACATGTAGGCGGTCTGCGTCGCGAATTCGGCCGCGCAGGTGTCGACCCGCTTGTAGACCGGCCTCACGCCGAGGGCCTGACGGCGCGCGCGCAGCTCGTGCTGATGGGTACCCAGCAGGCGCGCCAGGCGGCGGTCGGAGAAGCCCTTGCGCTTGAGCCGGCGCAGCTCGGCCTCGGACAGGCTGTCCAGCGTGCGCCCGGCGAGCGACTTCTCGATCGACACCAGCTCCTCGATCTGGGCCAGGAACCACGGATCGATGTCGGTCTCCTCGAAGACCTCGGCCAGCGACATGCCGATGCGGAACGCGTCGGCCACGTACAGCACGCGCTCGGGGCCGGCGTTGCCGATCTCGTCGACGATCTCGTCGTGGTCGGTGCTGCGCTCGGCCAGCCCGTCGATGCCGGTCTCCAGGCCGCGCAAGGCCTTCTGGAAGCTCTCCTGGAAGGTGCGGCCGATGGCCATCACCTCGCCCACCGACTTCATCTGGGTGGTCAGGTGCGGGTCGGCGGCCGGAAACTTCTCGAATGCGAAGCGCGGGATCTTGGTGACGACGTAGTCGATGCTGGGCTCGAAGCTCGCCGGCGTGGCACCGCCGGTGATGTCGTTGCGCAGTTCGTCGAGCGTGTAGCCCACGGCCAGCTTGGCGGCCACCTTGGCGATCGGGAAGCCGGTGGCCTTGGAGGCCAGCGCCGAGCTGCGCGAGACGCGCGGGTTCATCTCGATGACGATCATGCGCCCGCTCTTCGGGTCGATCGAGAACTGCACGTTGGAGCCGCCGGTGTCGACCCCGATCTCGCGCAGAATCGCGATCGAGGCGTTGCGCATCAGCTGGTATTCCTTGTCGGTCAGCGTCTGCGCCGGCGCCACGGTGATCGAGTCGCCGGTGTGGATGCCCATCGGGTCGAGGTTCTCGATCGAGCAGACGATGATGCAGTTGTCCGCCCGGTCGCGGACAACCTCCATCTCGAACTCCTTCCAGCCGATCAGGCTCTC
>WBZL01000540.1_pt3 | contig 12839 bp, 8 predicted proteins | sample 5204291 | NCBI WGS metagenome assembly WBZL01 (sample SAMN12344345, study PRJNA552823) | activated sludge metagenome | biome: Activated sludge suspended growth; feature: Nitrification reactor; material: Wastewater; isolation source: activated sludge from nitrification reactor of wastewater treatment...
ACCGTCAGAAATGCGATCGACCAATGCGCCGAGGTCGGTTTTGAAATGGTGATCCTCACCTTCGGCAGCGGCTTCAATATCGAGGATGAACGGCCGGAATACCTGGCGGAGATGAAAAAATATGCGGATTATGCCCGGTCCAAAGGCGTGGAGATCGGGGGATACTCCCTGCTCGCTTCGCGGAAGATCGGCGACGGACAGGATGTGGAGCTCCCGGAAGGCATGACCCCGACATTCGGCAACTCCCCCTGCCTGCAAAGCGAATGGGGGCGCGACTATTTCCGGAAGCTGTACAATTTCTATGAAAAAACGGGCTTCAGCTTGTTGGAACACGACGGCAGCTACCCGGGTGACCCCTGCCTGTCCACGCATCACCCCGGGCACAAAGGCTGGGCAGATTCCCGCTGGCGGCAATACGAATTGATCCGGGATTTTTACCGGTGGTGCCGGAGCACAGGCGTTTATCTCAATGTGCCGGATTATTACTACCTGGCCGGCGCCAACAAATGCGCAATGGGGTACCGGGAGGTCAACTGGTCGTTGCCGCGCGACCAGCAGGTGATCCATACCCGACAGAATATTTTTGACGGCGCCTGGGAAAAAGCGCCTTCCATGGGCTGGATGTTCGTGCCGTTGACGGAATACCACGGCGGCGGAGAGGCCGCTACCATTGAGCCGCTGTCGGAACACCTGGATCACTACCGCCAAATGCTGTTTTGCAACCTGAGCGGCGGTGTGCAAGCCTGCTATCGCGGTCCCCGGTTATACGATACGGACGCCACCCGGGAGATGGTGAAGGAACAGGTCAGTTGGTTCAAAGCCCATCGCGAAGTGCTGGAGGGGGATATCCTTCACCTGCGCCGCCCCGACGGCCGGGACATCGATTACTGGCTGAATGTGAACCCCAACGGGAAGGAAAAGGGCCTGCTGGCCGTGTTCAACCCCTTGCCGACGCCGGTCAGAAAACGGATCAGCGTGCCGCTATACTACACGGGATTGACGGATGCAGCGCGGATTACCGGCGCTGACGGGCAGGCGGCAACCTATACATTGGACCGGGAGTACAGGGTAGAGCTGGAAGTTGAAGTGGCGGGGCATGGATTTGGGTGGTGGGTGGTGGAGGGGGAGGGGTGAGAGGGAGAGAGAGGGTGAGAGAGTGAGAGAGTGAGAGAGTGAGAGAGGGGGGGTGATTATTTGCATCATTAAAAGAAAAGTAAAATGAAAAAAATATGCCTTGTTCTGATTTCAGCATTTCTTGTTTTTTCCTGTACTGAGAGCAAAAAGACCTTTGAGCTGACCCATGGGGTGCATATTTCAGGTGTGACGATCCTGGCGGGTGAGAACGGCGATTTTAGTCCGTTCAACGGGCATGTGGTCACGGAAGGTGAAAAGATACTCTATGTCGGGGAAGCAGAACCGAAGGTTCGGGGGGAATACAGAAAAATTGAAGGAAAGGGCAAGTATTTGATTCCGGGCCTGATCGACAGCCACGTTCACATCACGGAAGTTCAGGGGATGGCCTATCAGCAATTGGAAAAGAACCCTGAACTGGTTGCCGGTTTCAAGGCTCAAATGCCGAGGAGTTATCTTTATTTCGGATTTACCACCCTGGTCAACCTCGGCGGGATATCCCAGGACCTGATCGATTTCATACATGATCAACCCTTGAAACCGGATCTGTATCATACCGGTTGGTCAGGGGCGTCGGTCGCCAATGGATACCCTATGAATTTTGCACCGGAGTCGATCCGTTTTGAAATCACGCCCAATTTCATATACCTGGAAAGCGAAGCGGAAAATATCCCGGATCAATACGACCCGGCTGATCATACCCCTGAAGCCGTAGTAAAACGCATCGGGGAATCGGGGGCCATTGCGGTTAAAGCCTATTATGAAACCGGGTTCCACGGCATGGCCGACCTGCCGGTCCCGACAAAAGAGATCCTGGTAAGGCTTCAGGAAGAAGCCCATAAAAACGGGTTGGTGCTCACGGTCCATGGCAATTCTCTGGAAGCGCACGCTATATTGAGCGAGGTGGGCGTGGATATAATTGCCCATGGTTTATGGAATTGGGGTGCATATAAATCGGCGCCGAAGGACTCCCTGCCGGAAGAGATAAAAAGCGTGCTGGACAAGCAGATTGAAAAGCAGATCGGTTATACGCCGACCCTGACCGTACTGGAGGGGGAAAGGGTTTTAGCTGATCGGGCGTTCCTGGATGATCCCCGGCTCAGGAAGGTTATTCCCGGCGCTATGATAACCTGGTATAGATCGGAGGAAGGGCAGTGGTTTGCAAAGGAGCTTTTTGAAGGGTACTCACCGGAGGAAGTCAATGAGATCTATGGAAGAATTCAGGCTCATGGGGATCTCGCATTAAAGTATTTGTCGGACAACGGCGGCCTGATCCTGTTTGGTACGGATACCCCTTCCGCGCCTACTTATGGGAACCCGCCCGGCCTGAACGGCTATGCGGAGATCAGGATGATGCATGAAGCGGGCGTCCCGCTCGATAAAATCCTGGCGTCCGCTACCGTTAACAATGCAGCGGCCTTCCACCTGGATTCGCTTGTCGGTTCAATAGCGGTTGGGAAACGGGCCAATATGTTACTTTTGACAAAGAACCCCATGGAGGAGGTAGAGGCTTATGACCATATTGATAAAATCATCCTGGGCGGAGAAGTGGTTGAAAGGGAGGAATTGTCTGTCCGGGAATAAAAAGTATTGGGATGAAATATTTATCACTGGTATTTTTAGTGATGATCGCGCCTGCCTGTCAGGTTCAGAAAGCGGATAACAGAACATTGAACTTCCCGGCAATCCGGGAAAAGGTTGATCAATTGCCGGAGAAGGAAAAACTGTGGATTTTCATCCTGGCGGGCCAATCCAATATGGCCGGAAGGGGTTTTGTCGAGCCCGTGGATACGGTTCCCAACAAACGGATATTCGGTTTGGATGAGCATAAGAATTGGGTTTACGCCAAAGAGCCTTTGCATTTTTATGAACCCAACCTGACGGGGCTGGATTGCGGTGTGTCCTTTGCGAAAGCGTTGTTGAAATGTATACCTGAAGATATATCCATCGGGCTGGTCCCTTGTGCGGTCGGCGGATCGGCAGTTGCCCAGTGGAATAACGATGAAGTATACCGGGGTGTGAAGTTGTTGACCAATTTCAGGGAAAGAGCGACAGCTGCTCAGGGGCAGGGCGTAATTAAGGGCATATTATGGCACCAGGGAGAAAGCGACGGAAACAGCGAGCGAATTCCCAGGTACAGGGAAGCGGTAGAGGAATTGTTTAAAACATTCAGAGCGATTACAAAAAATGACGAGCTGCCCATACTTGTTGGCGAATTAGGGGCCTATATGAAGCCGAAGGAAACCCAGGAGAATTGGGACTCCATCAACCGGATTATCCATGAAAGTGCGGATTCAGATCCGAACAGGTTTGTCATTTCAACGAAAGACCTGAAACACAAAGGCGACCATATCCATTTCAATTCGAAATCGCAACGGGAGATCGGGCGGCGGTTTGCCAGGGAATATTTGGAGGAGGTATTGGGTTTGACGCCGTGTTGGCAGTAGCTACTTAAAAATAGCCATAACTGCCACCATTTTAATTTTCATGCATCATCCTTTAAAACGCAAATTGACCGGATCAACGGAGCAATTATTACGCCGTCAAATAATTTCTCCTGGTTTGATACATCAGCAAAAAGTCTCTTTTACACGCTTCATCCAGAAACGAGCGGTTGATCAGGGTTTCTGCAAATGCCTGTTTTGACAAGAAAGGGTGTAATAATTTTTCTATTCTGCTTTCGATTATTCCAATCCTGTTTGCAAGCTCAGTAAAATCGGCTTTACCGGGGTGTCCGGTTCTTCTGAAGGCATCGCTTTTGAAATTGTCAGCAAACAGCCCCTTACTCAAAGCAAAATCGGTATCGTCCACATGCAGCCTGGTATTGATCAGGTCATACGCCGGGCTCAGGGCATAGTCGCCTTGGGGCGTCTCCAAGAGGGAGAAATTTTTCAGATGCGCATCGCCGTTGGAGAACAGGAAGTTGAAAACAATGACCGAGAAATACTTTTCCATTTCGACCCGCCACGCGGGAGCGAACTTTTGGATCAATAACCCGATTTCCTCGTAGCTGTAGTCATATTTGAAGTTAGGCCCGGCGTTATCGGCTGTTTTGCCTGCGAGTGTTGCAAAATCTTCTTTTCCCCATTTCCCTCCACCTGGTTTGAAGTCGAAACGTTTGGTGATATAGGCGGGTGAACCATCTTTGAAAAAAATAACGGCATTTTCAGCTGTAGGAATGCTGTAAACCTGCCGGGCTATTTGCATGGTCAGGTGTTCGTTGGCGGGAACTTGATTGGGCTTTTTCAAATCCCTGGGGATGGGCTTGAGGAGATAGGTCCCTTGTTCGCCTTCATGGGTAAGCCGGAGATGGTTCTTTTCAAGAAGCAAGCTGGATTTTTCCTGAACACCTGATATGGATATTCTTTTGCGGTTTTCTAAGAACAGTTCTGCAACCGATTCGTTTCGCTGAGGCAGGTCATAGGGGAGGATATGGCTTACCTTTTTACCGTTAAACAGATTCCTCAAACAGCCCGGACTGTAGGTTGAATAGCCTTCGGCGAGCGTGCCCGGACAGTATTTTATTTCATCCAGGATCATGCTTCGGGGGATGATTTGACCGTTATGGCGCCAATCGTATCGTATTGCGCCGTTGCTGATAACAGCCCGAAATGATCATTTTCGTCAATTCTTAACAGCCTGTTTTGCAATTTCCGATTGACGCCTTCACTCAACATATTGTAGAAAAAGGGGAATAAATATTCGCTGTGGTATTCTTTTTGGGATTTTGGAAGCGTCAGGCTGACGGACGGCATTGAGGTATCGCTAAAATAGCGGTCATCATAGGTGAAAACATAATGACGGCGATTTAACTCCGTTAGCAAACCGGCTTTGACGCCATTCCGATATACCTCCAATGTTCGCATTCAGGTCAGAAATTTTTTTTGACAGTCAAGGTCAATTCCATTCCCAGCACTTCCGCCAATTTGTGGACAATTTCCAAAGTCGGATTTCCCTGTCCGCGTTCCAGTTTATAGAGGGTGTTGACGCTAACCCCAGCCAGTTCTGCAAGGTGCGGTTGGGTGATTTTTAACGCTCGCCTTCTGGTTCTAATGGCTGCTCCAATTTGATTGACCATTATTATAATGTGATTTTAAAGTCAAAAATAGCAAAAAAAATATTTATTCTATCAAAAATCACATTACAGTGTGAAAATTTCATTTTTATCTATTGTTTGCTAAAATACATGGATAAAATCATACTACAATGTGGTTTTAAGGATATTTCTAACTTAATTCAAAGCGTCAATCTGCTCCAGCAACCACTCCCGCTCCGTCAGGCTTTCTTCGCTTTCCACCTGTTGCCGGAGTTTTTCCAATGCTTTTTTGTCATAAGGGTTGGCCGTCAGCAATTTTTTGGCGTAGCGGATGATCGCCAGATAGTTGTTGCGGTGGTACCCCAGGATGCGTTTGCGGCCGAGGAATACCTTCATGGCGTCGAGGTGGGAGTGCAGCAGGTCGAACGCGCTGTTTTCGTAGTAAATTTTCAGTTGGAGGGTTTTTGCGGCCAGGTTGAGCAGGACGTCCTGGTATTCGGTCTTTTGCAGCAGATCCAGTGCCTGGTCGAATTGACGGCGGCGGTAGGCCAGTTGGGCCAGGGAAAAGCTGTACATGCTTTCGCGGTATTCCGACGGGAGCTGATCGCGGTATTGGTGGATGAAGGTCTCGGCCCAATCCAGCGCGTCGGTCTTGATGGCCATGGCAGCTATGTTCCGGTAGGTAAAACGCGAGAGTTCGCCCTTTTCTGTAAGGATGCCTTTTTCCAGTCCGAACTGGTAGAGCGCCAGCCCTTCGTGGGCAAAGGCCCGCTCGCCCTCATTCAACCGGCGAATGCAGTAATTGATGGCGATGAGCAGCAGATCGCGGGATTCTTCACCCGGGAGGACGCCGAAATGGGCGCGCAACAGGTCCTTGAATCGATCGAAACAACCCGCTTTACCGGGGTTCTCCAGGCTTTCCAATGCGTGGAAATAGAGGCTCACTGCCGGAAACCGCAACAGGCCGTTTTCCCGGATATACTTGTGTACCGCCGGTAAAATACCCGGATCATAATCTTTCCTGTAAACCTGTTGCCGGGAGAGCGCCAGGCAGGCGTACCTGAGTTTGGCGATGAAATAGGCCAGATCCAGATGGCGGTGGATCTCCTCCAGGTTCAGGTCGCGGACCCGCAGTTGCCCTGAATTGAGCAGGTGTTCCTGTTCTTCCCGGATGAAATGGAGTTGGTGATAGGCCTGGTCGCGATAGGCCCCGGCTTCCAGCCGATCGGACAGCAACCGGGCCGCAGAGGCAAAATGGGCCGGGAGGTTCCGCTTCCGGTAAGCCGTCATGACGCCGGCCTGGACACCCAGTTCATCGGCCTGCCACGCGTTCAGTGCGAGGAATTGTTCGGCCAGTTTCAGCAAACGACTCATCATCAGGCGCATTTGGGTATCTTCGTAGGGTTGCCGGGGAAACAATTGATCAAAGATTTGAGGTTTTTCCGGCACGGGGCGCTGCGCTGACAGCAAAGGCAGCAACAATCCGATCAGGTCGACGAGTTCGTCCTGCCGGTTGAAATACGGCGAGCGGACAAACCGGTCGAATTCGCGGAGTTCGGCGCGGCTGAAGGTTTCGAGGAGCTGCAGGAGGCGGCTGTTTTTCATGGTTTTCCTGTACCCTTGTTTGCACCGACCTTTTTGTCGGCTGTAAATTTGATAAGCAGGTTATGAAAATAATCTCAAAATTAGTACATATAATTTTATAAATAGTTGCTTAACAATATCTTAATAAATTTTATTAGATTATTTTTTGTACATTCTATTAAAAATGTTATTGTTTTCTGACGGCAATAGGAAGATTTTTGTAAGGTCAAAAAGCGCAGACATGAAAGCAGATTTTCCCGTGGTATTCCGAATCCTGTTATTGATAGGCCTGACGACCGGCGCCTTTGGGCAGGGCTGGGTGAAACACTACCCCGATGATTTTGGGGCTACCGTCGGCATCGACGCCAAGCCCACTGCCGACGGCGGGTTCATCCTGCTCAGCGAGGTGGATTTTCCCACCGGCGCTATCCGGCGCTACATCCGGCTGACCAAAGCGGACGCCGAAGGCAACACGCAATGGGAAAAGATCTACAATGAGGGCGAGATACAGGATGTGCAAGCGGCGGATGTCTGGCCGGTAGACGGCGGGTATGCAGTGGGTTACAGCCAGAACGGGGTGCTTTCCTTCATGCTGACCGATCTGTACGGCGATACGGTCCTGACCCGGCAATACCCGGAGGCTATTACCAGCAATTGTTTCGCCATGAACCCGACACCCGACGGCGGTTTCGTCATGGGCGGCATTTATACCCCGGATTTTTCACCGTCCAGCGCGACCATCCTGAAACTGGACGGTCAAGGCAATCTCCAATGGTGGAAAGATATTCCGGGCAGCGCGGCCATTCACGGCCCGTATACCGGCGAATGGGACCTGAAACCCACTGCTGACGGCGGCTATATCATAACCGGAACCATTAATACGCAACTGATCTGGACCAAACTCGACGCCAACGCCGATCTGGTCTGGTCGAAAAGCCTGCAGGGCTCCCCCGCAATCCATGGATATTCCATTATCGAAACGGCTGCCGGCGGTTACCTGATCGGGGCAGCAGCTGACGGGCTTTCCGGTCCGTGGCCGTTTTTAGTCCGTACAGATACCGACGGAGAAGTGCTTTGGCAGAAGGCTGAGCCCTGCACCTGCCTGGTTTCCGACCTGATCGAAGCCGGTGACGGTAATTATATCGCAGTGGGCTCGCTGGGATCTTTTTACAGCAACCTGGGGGCACCATTGATCGACAAATATGGAGACAACGGGGCATTGATATGGTCCTCCGTTCTTTCTGATGACCCTTCGCATCCATGGTCATTCGCCGGTGTCTATCCGGACGGGAACGGCGGGTTTATCCTGGCCGGCGCCGATGGGTACGAAGCGATGATGGTCCGCATCAACGGACAGGGGCGGTACAATCCGCATTTACTGCAAGGCCACGTAGCGCTGGATGATGACTGCATCATCGACGACCAGAGTACACCGCTTTCCGGGTGGGTCGTTGAAATCGAAAATAACGAAGGAACGGTATACGCAACTACCAACGAACTGGGGTATTACGAGGTCAGCCTGGATACCGGCCAATACCAGGTGACGGCGGTGCTGCCCTCGCCCTATTACGGTTTCGACCCCTGCCCCGGCAGCGTGTCCGTGTCGCTTTCCACGGTGAATGATTCGACAACGGTGGATTTTCCTGTGGCTGTTTTCCAGGAATGCCCTTATTTGTCGGTGGATATTTCGACCAGTATCCTTCGGCGCTGTTTTCCGTCAATCTATTCGGTCCATTATTCCAATCAGGGGGCCGTCCCTTCGGAAAATACGGAGATCCGGGTGGTGCTCGATCCCTTCCTGACCGTCCAAAGCGCGAGTTTGCCCTACCAGACTTCGGGCGATACCCTGATTTTTGACCTGGGGGAACTTGGGGTCAATCAAGGCGGATTTTTTACCGTTACGGTGCTGGTTGGTTGCGACAATGTCAGCATCGGTCAGACGCATTGCACCTCAGCAACCATCAGCGCTTCCAACCTGTGCCCCCCTACCGGAAATGATACGCCGTCTGTATCGGTGACCGGGGCATGCGACGGCGAAAACGTGACCTTTCAACTAAAGAACAACGGCCCGGGGCTGATCCAGGATGCTCAGTTTATTGTCATAGAAGACGACGTCATGCTGGCGCCGACGATGTACAACCTGGCTGAAGGACAGGAAAAGGATTATCTTTTTCCCGCCAACGGCTCTACCTGGCGATTGGAAACACCGCTTTTTCCCAATGCTTTCGACGGGCAATTCGTCAGCGCGGTCCTGGAAGGCTGCGGTACCAACGATGCCGGAACATTCAGCACGGGGTTCGTCAATCAGTTTTCCGTTGACGGGAATTCCGAATCCTCGGATACCGATTGCAGCCAGAATGTGGGCTCCTACGACCCCAATGACAAAACGGCTTTTCCGGAAGGCTATAAATCCGATAATGAAATTTATCCTAATATCCCGATCGAATACCTCATCCGGTTCCAGAACACGGGCACGGATACGGCATTCCGGGTTGTGGTGATCGATACCTTATCCAAATACCTCAACCCGGCGACCATCCAACCCGGAGCGTCCAGCCATCCCTATCGCTTCGAACTGTACGGGGCGGGCATCGCGAGATTCACCTTTGATCCGATCGCCTTACCGGACAGCATTGCAAATGAACCTGCCTCCCACGGGTTCGTCAAATTTACCATTGCTCAACGTTCCGATCTGCCGGAAGGGACCCGCATCGAAAACCAGGCCGGCATCTACTTCGACTACAATGCACCGGTGCTGACCAATACGACCTTCCATACGGTATGGGATTACCTGAACAGCCCGAACAGCGCGGTGGAATCGCCGTCGAAAATGATCGCACTCCTCCTGGTCCCCAATCCGGTATCCCGAACGGCCGGTCTTTCCATCCAGGGCGCCGATATCGAATCCGGCGAGCTGGTTTTATACGATGGGTTCGGTAAACTGGTGGCTGTACAACCGATCCGTTCCAACCGTGCGGAACTCAACGTTCAATACCTTTCGGCAGGATTGTATTTCTTCCGGGCGCGCTCCGGCGGAAGATGGGTCGGGGCCGGGAAAGTGGCGGTTCAGTAAAAGTTAAAATGTAAATTTGAGTAATGCAAAATGTAAAAGTGGTGGACGGCCGCTTTTACATTTTGCATTTCAACTTTTGCATTTATCCTTACAAAACCCCTATCTTGTCCCAGTCCAATCTATTCAAACCATGGAATTCGGGAAATTGCCCGACATTTCGGGGGTGGACTTCAGCCTGCCTCCGGAACCGGCAGCCAATCATACCGTGCTGGCCAGGGTGAGCCCTGACCCCGGTCCGCCTGTTTTCTATGTCGGTTGCACGGGGTGGTCGATGCCGCAATGGGTCGGCAAGGTGTACCCGCCGAAAACAAAATCCACTGCATATCTTTACCATTACAGCCGGCAGTTCAACACCATTGAGCTGAATACGACGCATTACCGGATCCCGGACTTTGATACCGTCCAAAAATGGAAATCTGAATCGGCGCCGGATTTTCGATTTTGCCCAAAGGTGCCGCAAACCATCAGCCACAGCAACGACCTGGGGCTGGGTGGGCCGCTGATCCCGCAGTTTTGCGATTCGGTAGCCGGTTTGGAAGAAAAAATGGGGCGCTGCTTTTTGCAGTTGCCACCCTATTTCGGCCCCGACCGGATCAAAATCCTGGAAAATTTCCTGAAAGCCTGGCCGGCGGAAATCCCGCTGGCGGTGGAAATGCGCCAGGAAAACTGGTTTAAACCCGGTGAAGGACAAGATGCGTTATGGGACCTGCTTGAAGACAACGGTGTCGCTGCCGTCATCACGGATGTCGCCGGCCGGCGGGATGTGGCACATATGCGGCTGACCGCTCCGAGGACGATGGTCCGGTTTGTCGGCAACAACCTGCACCCGACCGATTACAAAAGGATCGACCAATGGGTAGCGCGAACCGCCAGCTGGTTTGAAGAAGGGTTGGAGGAAATTTTTTTCTTTACCCACGAGCCGGACAATATTCTGGCGCCGGATTTAGCCGTTTATTTGTGTGACCAATTGCAACCCGTCCGCGGCCTGACCTGGAGAGGACCCCAGATGATCCGATCCGAGGGCAGCGGCCAAATGAGTCTTTTTTAGTTATGAGCTCCTCAATTACCCAGTCGCTAGTGCCCTTCGTCCCCCGCGATATCAGCTGGCTTTCCTTCAATTATCGTGTGTTGCAGGAGGCCAAGGACCCTTCCGTACCCCTGTTCGAACGGCTGAAATTCCTGGCCATTTACAGCAATAACCTGGATGAGTTCTTCCGCGTGCGCATGTCTAACCATCGGTACATCATGCGCATCAGCAAGAAGACCAAGCGCGAACTGGATATCGCACCCAAAAAGACGGTCCTGGAAATCCAGCGGATCGTGAACAAGCACCAGGAGGAGTTCAGCCGGATCTTCGAACAACTGGTCCTGGAATTGCGGCAGCACAAGGTGTTCATGCTCCGGCGCCTGGACCTGAACGACGAGCAGCTTGAGTTCGTTGAGGCCTATTTCCGGGATCACATGTTGCCGTTCGTGCAGCCGGTTTTGCTGGTGAAAAACAAAGTGCGCCCGTTCCTCAACAATGCGGCGCTCTACCTGGCCATCCAGATGAAGTCGAAGGATGCCTCGAATGCGCCGGATGAATACGGCCTGGTAAAGATCCCGTCGGATCACCTGCCGAGGTTCATTCAATTGCCGTCCTCGTCCGACCGGCACGACCTGATCATCCTGGATGATATTGTCCGGCATTCCGTTTCCTGGATGTTTCCCGGCTACAAGATCATCGATACCTTTTCCATCAAGTTGTCGCGGGACGCCGAATTGTACATCGACGATGAGTTTTCAGGGGATTTGATCCAGAAGATCAAGACCAGCCTTGCCAAGCGCCAGGTCGGGCCGCCGTCGCGGTTTGTATACGACCGCCAGATGCCGCCCGAACTGCTGAATTACCTGATGGAGGTGTTCGAACTGGAGCGTTACGATATTTTGCGGGAAGGCCGTTATCACAACAACTTCGACTTTTTCAAGTTCCCCGATTTCGGGATGCACCAGCTGAAGAATACGCCCTTGCCGCCGATCCCGTACGAGCCGCTGGAGGGGGCCCCCGACCTGTTCAAGGCCATCCGTGAACGGGACCACCTGATCCATGTGCCGTACCACAGTTATGACGCCGTGCTGCGACTGTTTGAGGTGGCCGCCCGGGACCCCAAGGTGACCCATATCAAGATCGTCCAATACCGGGTAGCCCGCAGATCGAGGATCATGCAATCCCTGATCGATGCGGTCAAACAGGGCAAGCAGGTGTCGGTCTTTATCGAAGTCAAGGCCCGTTTTGACGAGGAAGCCAATCTGGAATGGGGTGAGCAGTTGGAAAAGGCGGGCGTAAGGGTGCATTACAGCTTCCCCGGGCTGAAAGTGCATGCCAAACTGGCCCTGATCCGGCGGGTGGAACGCCGCAAAGAGCAGATGTTCACGTACCTGTCTACGGGGAACTTCCACGAGGAGACGGCCAAGGTTTACGGCGATTTCGGCCTGTTTACCGCCGATCCGCGCCTGGTCAATGAGGCCGCCAGGGTATTTTCCTTCCTGGAAACGGTACAAAGCCCGGCGCACCCGTTTGAACACCTGCTGGTCGGGCAGTTCAACCTCAGGTCCGGGCTCGAAGAATTGATCGATTTTGAGATCGCGGAGGCCATGGCCGGCAGGAAAGCGAAGATCATCCTTAAACTCAACAGTTTTCAGGACGAGAACATGATCGCCAAGTTATACCAGGCCAGCAAAGCGGGCGTGGAGATCCACCTGATCATCAGGGGGATTTGCTGCCTGGCGCCGGGTATCAAGGGGTTGAGTGAGCATATCCATGCCATCAGTATTGTCGACCGCTACCTGGAGCACGCCAGGGTCTTTATATTCCATCACGGGGGTGAAGATCTCATCTATCTTTCTTCGGCCGACTGGATGGTGCGCAACCTCTCTTTCCGCGTCGAAACCTCCTTTCCGGTTTACGACCCGGTCATCAAAAAAGAGGTCATGGATTATTTGAATATCCAACTGGGCGACAATGTAAAAGCACGC
>WBZL01004109.1_pt1 | contig 12837 bp, 7 predicted proteins | sample 5204291 | NCBI WGS metagenome assembly WBZL01 (sample SAMN12344345, study PRJNA552823) | activated sludge metagenome | biome: Activated sludge suspended growth; feature: Nitrification reactor; material: Wastewater; isolation source: activated sludge from nitrification reactor of wastewater treatment...
GCTTGGTAGCCTCGAGATAGCGCATGGACAAAGTTAACGAGATCCCATCGATCTTCATCCGATAAATTTTCAGCATACCCTGGCATATCAGTATTAGCCATACCATAGCTTATCCAGTTATAAAAATCACCGGGCGTATGCTCGGTAATATGTGGTTCAGTCAAAAAATCAGGTAGCTTGGTTGTCAAAGTACGGGACTTAATGCCATTGCCCATCCCTTGGTGGCCATGACATTCAACACAGTATTTCGCATATATTGCTGCACCATTTGCCACTGAAATGACATCAAATGGCACTGGTGGTCTACGATAAGTTTCTGGGTACGCTTGAATAGTTAATGGTGGCAACGCAACTGCAAGACCTGCCACGAAAAGTACAGTAGGTATACTAATTAAATGTTTCCATTTCCAACTGAAGAATTGACCTAATTTTAGAATAAATACAGCAGATATTATCATCGCTAATCCTATCCACACTTGCACAGCTACATTGGGTTGATTCCAAGTCGCATCGATTGAAAATCGAAATGGCAGAGGCCAATTTTCAATCAATGCATGCTTAGCAGGAGTCGTGTTAGCAATTAATGTAGCCAATAATACGAGTAATAGTGCTAAAGCAAATTCGATACTTACCCATTTTGTTATATTTTCTTTAATGTAAGTATCAGCAACATTTTGGTGTTTGCTAATTAATAAAGGCAGCCAATAAGAACGTACACGTGAAGCAATTAGAAGAATGATACTTAGTACAAAAATTTTGGTAACAAGCATCAAACCATAGGGTGTCGCAACCAATGCCGCGTAATGATCATCAAACATACGTTCACTTACAATAATACCTGTGAGAATTATCATTATCATAACAGGCAAAGCTATTGTAGAAAAACGCGTTATTATCCTAAATCTTAAGGAATTTTTAGTATCGCTATCATTTTTGCAGTTTTCATAAAAGACTAATAAAAAACCTGGTAAGGCACCAAACCAAATGCCAGCGAAAATGAGATGAAATACATACGGCATAAATGCCGTTATGGAAAGTTCTTCTGCTGCAGAGTGGCTAGCTAATGCACCGGCGGTTAGTGGCATCATTGCTACGATTGCGCACAAAATATATCGCCACCTAGTTCTGGGAGTTTTACTAAGATAAATAACTACTAATAACAATAAAACCGCTAATGAAATTCGCCAGACCCAAATTTGACCTACATAGGTTTCATTCAAGAAGTTTAGCCAAATTTCTTGTTGTAAAACATTATCAATATTTCCGGTAACTTGCACTAAAGTTGTTGCTAAAGTGATAAGCAATCCTATTGGAATGCTAACAGCCAACCACGGGAAAAATCGTTCTAACCGTTCGATCCATACATAAATATAGGATCGCTTTTCTAAATCTATATTAGTAATTGTTAGGAAAATGCAGCTGCCCAATAATACAAGATTTGCTGCAAGCTGAAACCAGCGTGCAATTACCGCAATAACATCTATCATGTGATTAGACTACATTTTTATTTTTTTATACTAAAGACATAACTTGATTCGATAACATGACCATCTACAGACATTACCCGATACTGTACTGTATATTGACCTGGCTCAATCTGAGGAATATTCAATATAACGGATTTAGGATCATCTAAAACAATTTCAGGATTATTTTCAGTTATTGATCTCTTTTTTGAATCAAGTAGCGCAACTGACGCATATGATCCCTCTATTTTTTCATTAAACCACAACTGAATTTGCTTGGGCGGAGAAGAAAGAGAAGCCCTACGAGGGGGATCTGATTTCACTAGAGTTGCATGTGCCATAACCAAACTTGAATGGAATAGTATTGGAAACATCACTAGTAATGTAACTAAAATTGCTATTTTCTTGGTTAAAAATTCAAATAATTGCTTATTCCTCACAATTTTCCTCTCCCTCTATTTTTCTACCTCTTAACCATTATTTAGATTATCTATATCAGAACGAGTTCAATATAGATCCACCTTATTAAAATATAATATTCAATAAGTTAAACTATATTTGGATTATTCTTATTTCTGCGCATAAAGAAGAAAGCACCAAGAGCAATTATCAATACTATTGGAGCTATGATTGCCGCTTTAGGTGTGGGACGTCCTTCCCCTACAGAAAACGGAAAACGTGACACATAATCCTGCGCCCCTCCCGTCACCATCACCAACCCAACAAATTTACCTTTCTCTGGAAAAGTATGTTCCACCGTAATTGATGCCGACGGATATACTTTTGGAGGTAAATGAAACACCGTTATCGCATCCAGATTCTCTTCTGATCCAGTATCACGAATAATCCTCACTTCCGTCGTCAATGGCCGTAATTCTTCCTGTATATAGTCCAATGCAATAACCGTTTTGCCAGTCTCCGGTATGTCTTCACAAAATTCTTCTTCTTGTGATAAAGGTTGATACCCTGTAAAGTGCATCCGATATGGCCCTACTGTCAATACGCACATATCTTCCGCCAATGCCAAGCCACCATGCGCTTGCACTTGCGATGTTAATGCCATACTTGCTACTAATAATATTGTCAATATCACTTGTTTTATTTCTGCTAATCTTGCTGACATTATTAAAATTTCCTGTTGTTATTGAATTGTTAGTTGAGATCACTGCGTTCTTATTCTTGTCATCGTGCTATCTTACTTCTTCCCTGAACTGCGTGAGGCTATCCACTCCCTGAAACGCCTTGATTTGATAAGTTTATACCCAAGTATCGTTACCAGCAATAGACCAACTACCGGTCCTATCCATGCTCTGAATACTTGCGCATAATTAATCATCTCTACACGTAAGTGATATTCATAATTAAGCGGTGGAATCCCTTCGACCGTAACCAATATAAGATATTTCCCTTGATCAAATACATTCTGAGTGCTGATGACGCCATCCTGATATAACGCCGGACGTATATGCGTGACCGTTTCCCCTTCATCAATCTTATTACCTTTAATTACTTTCATTCCAATTGGCATATCGCGCAGTGAGGGATCTACCAGATCTATCACGAGTATAGTATTACCTGCTTTAGGTATATCCGTACAGTAATGACCTTCCTCATCCACTTGGGGCTGGTAAGCGCTTAGGTGAATCATATTCTCGCCGATCCTACGCATACAGCTATCTTCTTCCATTGCGACTTTACCGTGGGCTCCAACTGTATTTGTATAAAGCGCCATTACAAGAACTAGAACAAGAACAAGGATAGCATTCCTTGTTTGTGCTATTTGCCTAACCACGACAAATTCCTCCTTTGAGTCAGCACCCTTAACTTTGCTTTGCTTCTCTGTCCGCATCTTTTGTGGTGCCCTAAATTTTACTGTATTTTCTGCTGATAAAAAAACCGGTACACCGGCTGTCGTTGACAGTGGTGTACCGGTGCTGATACTTGCTTTCGCTTATAGCTTCGTGAAGACCGGTATTACCGCTCCAGCAATACTATTAATATAACGATTGCCTTGTTCATCCCATGTCATCAATAATCCACCAAAACGACTTTCTGGGTCACCTAACAACGCCATCAAACGTTGTACTTCCCATAATGCGTCTTTAGCTTCCATCTTAACTTCACGGGTCTCTCCAGGTTGAATCGCTCTGTCATCTTCCATCGTCAAACCAGTCGCTACCAGTTCTCTCGGATAGTCAGGATCTAAGTGCGATTGCCCTAGCTTGTTAACAAAACGTACACCAGCTGTCGTGAATTCCCCTATGTTCACAGGAGAATCTCCATTGTTGGTGATGTCCATCGTTACACGTAATGCACGTCCAGGTACGTCATAGTTCGCATGCGTTACTTTTATCGCTACCGGATTCGGTGCAATTGGCATCGGCTCTACTTTAGATTCACCCGCTTGAATCGGTACTGTGTATGGATGTACGCTCTCAGTATAACGATAGCCTCCCCACACCAACGCACAGGTCAGTATCGCTACCGCCCACGCTAATTTACGATCAAACGGATCCAACAACAGTTCGTCTCCATATGCCAACAGTACACGGCTACGTGGTAAGAACATCGGGCGAGCTACAAATGCGCCAATCCAGAAACAGCCTAAGCCTAACCATACGATGTGCCAAAATACACCGTTTGAAAAGTTAAACGTCTCCAGATCAATCGTTTTTCCTGTCAACGTGGTTACAGGGTTGGTAAAGTCATCCCAGCTGCCCGAAATGTTCATCCATGCTGCTGGTCCTGCAATCGGACCTGCATCTTTTACGTTCACCATTGCATGCATGTGATGACGGCCTGGAATACGCGCCTTCAGTTTAACTTCAAACTCATAGTCACGGCCAATTACCAGTGGCCCTGAAATAAACGTAGGTTCTCCATTTAACTTGGTGCTCAAGCGTACAAATACCGGACTTGGGCTACCTACGTTAAAAAACGCGCGTTCAGGTTTTCCTACCGCACGTGGCCAATCTTCCGCCAGGTGGAATTTCCCTGTCATGGTTGCAATGTCATTGACTTTGGTGACTTTCGGTTGCCATTTCAGGTCATACCATTGAATACTACGCATGCGCAGAAATGGTTCTTGGGAACGTTCTCCATGTGCCGCCACCGTCTTTACGTCTACTGTTAACGTCAGCGCCAATGATGCCGCTCCTATCGCAGCTCCGTACAGGCCTAATACCCCCAGCTTAAAAATGCTCTTTATACTCATTATTTGATCCCCTGTGCAAAGCCTTTTTCACCAAATGCCGTTACGTCGTTCTTCATAGAGATACGACCCCTTTCTCCTTTAACATAGTAGAAAGCGGTGCAATACAGCTTGCCAAAGTACCACCATACGCAGAACATCAACATCGATACAAACGCTGAGAAGAACGCCGCAATCACTGTCGTGTGACCACCAAATGTACGCAGTGAGCCTTGCTCAATTAAACGAACATATTCCGGTGTACCCGTACGTACATACAGGAAACCTGTGTAGTCAGCTACTGATAACAATACACCTTCAACTACCACCGGTAAGTGGGTTGGGCCAAAAATCGGCCAGTTACCAGGATAGAAGAATAAACCAAAAAATCCTCCTCCTAACAGCGCTGTTACCAGCCAGTTACCCGTCAACAGTAAAATCGTATCCATCATCAACGCACCAGGAATCATGGTCGATGGCAATACAAAGTTGAGCGGATAATGTGACCACCAGTAAAAACCCCAGTAACGGGTCAGCCATTCACCTACCAGCAGACATACGATACATAAGGTCGCTCCAAATGGCAGGCGATAATTCACCCATAAATAATACATTAACGCCGCACAGTACATGATCCCTACAATCGGGGTTACTACCGGCCACCATTGACGGTCTTTCCAATCAAGCCAAAAATCCCAGTCTCCTGCCAATAGCATGAAGTGCATGTGGTATGTGCCAACCAAAAGAATGCACAGAATTGGAAAATACACTGCATCAATATATCTGGACATCCTTACCGCTTCCGGCGGCATCTTTGCCGCTGCTATAATTTCGTCTGTTCTACTCACTAGACCCTCCCTTTTCTTCATTTCGTGATATTAAATATGAAAACCTTGATGACCTCTTATCTGCTTATCATCACCTAGCTTCTCAGCTCGTCTTCATTACTACAACTTATTTTCCATCCCTTTATCACCCCTAAATCTAGGGGTGATAAACATAACTTACATTAAGGAACAACTCGATTGTTCAGAATTTCTCTGCTTGCATTATTCCAGGTTACATCGGTCAGGTTAGAGTAACGGGTGATAATCTGCGCTGCTATACCACCTGAAAATAACCCTGCCCAACCCAGAATCACAAAACCCCAGTGTAATGGCGCACTAAACAATTCTTCCATGAACCAGAATGCATGACCCCATTCGTTCAACCCTACGTTCGGCAGAATCATCAATGGACCTGCAATCGCCATTACCAGCGGAAATGATGTACCCCGGCTATACAGTGGCAAACGTGTCATCGCGTACAAGTAGGATGCTACACCACATACAATGTACATCGGAAATGATCCGTAAAACACCACAACATGACTTGGCGTAAAGCTCGTGTCACGAATAATTACCTGGTGCCATGACGCATCTTGTTCCGTAAAGAAACTTCCGCCCCAGTAAACACCAAACAAATACACGCCCAGCCACATCATCCAATAAAAATATCGTTTGATCTCCAGCTTCGTGTCTAAGTTATCCAACTGCTCTTTCGTGTCGCGCGTCTTCAATATCCAGCCCCATGTCACCAATGCAAACAGCGGCATCAGCGTCATGTGTACACGCCATAATCCCATCCATACCTTATCAAACTCCGGTTCCATCGAATCCATACCATGCGAATATGCAAAGGTCCTTTGGTACCAGATCCAAAATATCGCTACCAGCAGCATCGTCAGCATGCCCAACTTGTAGTACTTAGAATCGTACCACAGCGACATGTCATAATTCGCGCTCGTACTCGCACTCGTCGTGCCGTATGTTGTTGCCATCTTTCTACCTCCTAATGTTAATCAAATACTACTCGTTCCCTTACTACTTCTTAATACTAATTAATTAGTACTGCTTAAAATTTCGGCAGCTAAATTAGCCTTTTTTATCCCCTAATTTAACCACACCTCTCAGGCTAGTCGACCTTACCACTTAAAGTCAAGTCATTTGTCATAAAATACTTCACCCATAATCAGCATCCCTTGATATATCCAACCCCCTTTCCACTTCTAGAACAAGGGATAAGAAATGAGAAATACTTCACAAAAAAATTATAAATTTTTACACTATTTTATTCAAATCCACTATTACTGACTAGGTCACTTCATCTAATTTTCACCATTCGCGCCAACCGCCGATCAATGGAAAGTAAATTCCCAGTCTTATCGGGCGCGGATCCATTTGCTGCATGAGCTTTGCATAACACTGTAACTGATATTGATAGCGGGTTTGTTCTCGGTCGAGGAAAGCTTCTCTATTCGATCCTTCGTGACTGCTTGTTTTATAGTCAATAATCCACCGATTCCCATCGGGGTCGCAAAATGTTCTATCGATAACCACATTCATGGGCAAGCTGTTAATTATTCCAGTAATCTTCAATTCGTTTTGAGCAAACTGCTGGGGGCCTAAAATCCACTGCCCACGCTGGTCGGTGATCGCATTGTTTAGCGCAGACATAACTCGTTTAACGGCAAGGGTAAATTCTTTATCGTCCCCGCTCATACCGCTTGCGAGCAAATTGTGTTTCAATTGGTCTCGCATTGCCCGGATAAATGCGCTATTCCACCCTTTCATGCGGTCTTCTGCAATTTGCTGTAGCCATCGATGCACTACATTTCCTACATGGCGCGCCATTTCACTCGCCCAAGAAAACTCAATTTCATCCTGAACCGGTTGATTATTAAATTGCTTTTGCCAAGACACGGAGTCCGGCGCCGGCGGCATTAGCCAATCCGATCTCAAGCGGAGGTAATAGTCGCTTGTATTGTTAATATTTTCTCCGCTTGCTTGGTTATTCTGATTTTTAAAGAAAGATTCCACTAGCAGATCACCGTTTCTCACTTTCTCGCCGTAGACCGGTTGCACAACAGGCCATAACCTGTTTAACAATGAGCCGGCAACAGGTTCTTTGATGATTGTTTTGCTGCCGTCAGAATCTTCGGTCACGTCAACATGACCCATTAAATGTAAAAATTTCTTTGCTCGCGTTGCAGCTACATACAATAATCGATCCGCCTCCAGTTGCTGCTTGTTTTGATCCAATCCTTCCATCCACGTGTAAATCGGGTCGTTATGTGTCCCCGTTTCCTGAATAGGCGCCAGCAACAAATCAGCCATCAATATATTTTCAATATCAAGGGATTCATTATGCGGTTGTTCCATCCACCTCAGCAATTGTTTACTACCGCCACGCGGCTTGCGGCCGAGTCCCGGTACAATTACCGTATCGAATTCAAGTCCTTTCGCTTTATGAATCGTCATAATTTGTAGCCCATCATCCGCATCGAAATCGGGTGAAGCATACAGATTGCTCAATCTTTTCTCAAAAATTGCCAAATTACGTATATCCCCAGCTTCCTCTTCATTTTCAAGAAAATCCAAGTACATCGCGGCGTCCTGCAAACCACTTGCTGCAATAACTTTTCCCTGAGCAACCGTATCGATACAAGCCGGTCCGCCCAAAGCTTGCCAGGCCGCTTCAACGGTAAGCCGCAACGACTGACGTTGGCGGAAATCTATGCAAGGTTGCAATATTTCGCGAAGCTTACGTAAACGTGTCGCCGCATCGGTCGAAATACCTTGCCAATATTTTTCCTCACTTATCGATTCCCACAACGTCATGTCCCTCGCGCTCCCGTCGCTATCGCTTTTTTTTTGCCTGCTACTTGCCAACTTTGTGATATCGCCAAGCAAAAGCCCACACCACGAAGCGCGTAATACTGAAAACCAAGCGATGTCGTCTGCCAGATTAATTAATGCGCGAGTCAGAATCAGTAAGTCTTGAACGGCAGGCTTGTAACGTAGCAAATCGATATCCACTGCGTGAAACCGCAACCCGGCGCGCTTGATTACCGGCACAATTTCATTTAAGTGGCTGCGATTGCGCACTAAAATCGCAATCGTATCCGGTGGATAATCGCGTCGTGTTTGCACGATAATTTCCACTATCCGTTGAGCTTCTGCTATATCGTCCCTGGCAAAAAAAGGATGTATCTTAACTGCCTTGCCTGCCAGCACTGGATGTGTCGCCTGTGAACGGGCGTACGCCACGGCACCAGTTGCAAAATCTTCGCGGGCAGGCATGATTCGTTCGAATGCTTCATTGACCCAATCGATAATTCCTTGTTGCGAGCGGAAATTTGTCCTGAGGGTGATTGGCTGCAAAACAATATTGCCGACACCCATACTGCGCGCTTTTAAAAAAAGCCCCACTTCCGCCTCGCGGAAACGGTAAATCGATTGCATCGGGTCGCCCACAACAAACAAGCTGCGCCCATCTCCTGCATCCCAGCCAGCAACGAGCTTTTCCAATAATTTAAACTGGCTGATTGACGTATCCTGGAATTCGTCAATCATGATGTGCTTGATGCGGTAATCGAGTGCCAATGCCAAATCTGTGGGTGATTCGGGATCTCCAAGCGCTACTAACGCACGTTGTGCAATTTCGGAAAAATCGACTTTACCGTAAATCTGGAATACAACTTTAAGTTGCGCCACCGCATAAGGTAACAGGCGAGTTATGGCACCCAATATTTCCCATTGTTTATCGGAGTAATTCGGTGGCGGGAGCCGGCGCATCATTTGTAACGCTTGCTGGAAAGTTTCCTCTGAACTGAGCGAATCAATTAATGCTTTCAAGCGATTCTTCCATGCCTTGGCTGCTTCTTTCTCAACCTTATTATTGCCAGGCGGGAAACCTTCGTCCTGCGAAAATCGCTTGCGCCAGCTACCGCTTCCAGTCAGTAATAATTCAGCAATTCCGCACCAATGCTCTACGTGCGCCGCTGTCAGTGTCCCTAACTGTTCGCAGCATACGATTCGTGATGATTTGCCGGCAACGATCAAATTTGCCGCCGCATAGCGCAGCAATTCCAGTAATTCAGTACTTACAATCGCCGGCAGCGATTGAAAAACATAGCGTACCGCATCGCCGCGTGAATTTTGCAGCGCAGCCTCCAGCTCGTCGCGAGTTCTACCGTGAGTATGGCGTAACCAATGATCCCGCTTTGCCAGCATCTCGGCAAGCAGGGTTTCGATACGCGCCACATCATTATCCAAATATTCGAGTAATCGTTCTACATCATGAGCAATCGCATGATTCTGCTCAATCATTTTTAAGGTGGAGCGTGCTGCCTCGCGATAGAAATCAGCCGCATCTTCTATGATCTCTGGTTGCGCGCCAAATTTCGTCAATATTGGCATTTGCCGCGTCAATGCAGCGCAAAAAGAATCGATGGTCTGGATTCGCAATCGCTCCGGGTTGTCTAAAATATGCCAGCCAGCCCGTTGATCGCACTGCAAGGCAGTGTGCGCCAAGTCATAATTCAGCTTTTCATAGTTGCTTATTTCACTCCCAGCAGTAGCTCTTCTTCCTGCTTCCAACGCGGTCAAAATACGTGCGCGCATTTCCGCTGCAGCTTTCCGTGTAAAGGTAATCGCCACGATTTCTTCCGGCGCATCCACGCAAGCCAGCAATTTGAGATAGCGCTGAATCAGCAGACTGGTCTTACCAGAACCGGCCGGTGCCTGAACAATGAACGATTGCGCGGGATCCAGTGCACGATTTCGTTCCGTCAAATCGGGTATGATTAAACTATCAGTCATTTTCTGCGTCCTGCCCTACCGAATCCTTGCGGCCACGCTCATGAATCCGGCAAAACAATTGCAAATCGCAGTAGTTACAAGTAACCGGAAAATGCTTCGGTGCGACGCTTGCTTCGCCGCTTGAAAAACCTGCAGCCAAGTTTGTCAGATTTTGCCGCCAAGCTTCAAGCAATTGTTTCCACGTGCCAAATTGATTACATCCGTTTAACTGCTTAAAATCCTTTACACCTGGCAGTAAATCCGCTTCCTGTGTTATTGCGGCGAATCCCATTCCACCGCGCTTAATGAAAGCAAAAGCAGCGCCGGCGGCCTGTTGTTCCGCTTCAGTCATGACCAGATATAGTGGAAGTTGCGGTTCATCCGGACGTTCACCGATCATGGCTTGAACCGATTGCTTACTGGTTTTGTAATCGATCACGATATGTTGTCCGTCTTCCAATTCATCCACCCGGTCCAGGCGAGCACTCAGTTCCAAATTGGCGATTTGAATGAAACGTTTCTCTTCAATCGCGATTACCGCAAAATTCTCCCGTTTTCTCTCTTCATGCAACCATTCATGTATCAATTGTACTAACCGCCGTTGTTCGATCTGAGCAAGTCGGCCGGAAAGTGCTGCGGGCTTATACTGCTGCATTTGTGCCACGACACCGTGTGTAATTGTTTTCAACGCACTTCCGAGTTCATCATCGGTGATAGTGTCGAGTGCTTCTTTGGTTTTCAATTGCCGCCATAGCAATGCTAATACCTGGTGTGTCAACGAGCCTCTTTCCTTTGCATTCAGACCGCTATGCGGTTGCTCTAAGCTCACTATCTGTAACCGGTGTTTAGCCCAAGCTCGAAATGGACACGCGGCATAATCCTTTATGACAGACGTGCCGCCTTTGACACTTAATCTTGCTTCATCACTATCCAATGATGGTGCTTGGTTATCGATCAATTGCTGTAAATCGCAAGTTTGCTTAATCAGATCGCCATGTCGCATAATCTCCGGAAACACCGGCCTAATCTGCGCAATCGATTTGATCAACGCGCTTGGCTTCAATTCATGTCTATCATCGTTATCGCTAAACTTCGGATTGCTCAAAATCACTTCTTTTGAACCAGACAACCATCCGTTTGTGAGTTGCCGGCAGAACGCGAGCGATTCCCATGTCGAAGCGAAAGGCAATTTAGCCCTACGTTGCAATTCAAGCGGTAAAAACGGATTAGGGCGAGTGCGTAAAGGCCACTGTTCATCTGTTAACCCCATTACCCAAAGGTGATCGAAATCCATTCCAGCCGCTTCCAATACGCCGAGAATCTGAATGGGCACATCAGGTGTCTCGGGCTGGAATAATGTTTCGCCAGCCATGAAATTTAAACGACTGACAGCTTGGTGATAGCTAGTAACTGCCATGACATGATCGAGTGTTGTAAAATCTGCCAGCAATGCTTGCCATTTTTTTACTACCTGATATTCCGTCGAATCGAGGTTGCGCTCTCCGGGAAAACCGATAGTCTGCAATATTTCTGAAATAGATCGGGCCAAAACGGCATGACTTCCTGATTGCGGCAGCCGTGTCTGCCGAAATTCAGCTAACGCGGATAACCGCTGTAACAGAATTGGACAGCTTACTTGGGGATTGGCTTGCTGTATCAGTGTTATCAACCGGTCTAGATTAATAAAAGGCTCAGCATTGCGGCGAATGCGTGCATCCAACCATGCCCGCTGCCCCATTTCCGTTTCACTTCCCACCAGAAATGGGGAACGTAACCAATGGCTTACCCGGTTAAATTCCACTTCTCGATAAAGCAGTGTCAATACGAGCAATGCAGCACTGATCAATGGATAAGACGTCAATGGCACGCCCAATGAGACATTAAATGGCATAACCGAATGCGTACCGCCAGGCAAAGCAAACTTGATATCCGGATACATGACTGCCCGAAAAATGCGCGTCAGCTTGTTGCGGTAATCTGCCAATGCCGGTACTACGATACCAATACGGGCAGTAGGATCCGCTTCAATTTTTGTACGCGCCCAGGTGGCTGCGTGGTAAATTTCCTCATCGCTACTGGTATATTCAACACGTTGAGCAATATTCAATGATTGCGAGCGATTAAATGCCGTCCCGGTAGTTACTACCTCACACCCAGTGGCAATGAGCTTATTTAAGAAAGCGATCTGCTGTGGTGTAAAAATATTAAAGCCATAACAGATTACAGCGGACGGTTTTTTTATCGATAGTGCGGCATATCGTTCAGTAATTACATCACAAATACGCGCTTGATCTGTTTGTCCGTTACGTGTTGTATTGCTGCGATAACTGCTTGTCCAGTCTAGAAATGCCCTACCGTCATCATTTGGATAATATTTCTCAATCTTACCGCTCAATTGCCATGCGTGTGCTAGATGCCAAGCTTCCCGAACCGACCGTGCTGTTTCGGAGACACGCAGTAGTAGCTTTCCTGCTTCAGACAATTGAATTATTGATTCCCACAGCGCCTGCTCCTGACTTACTGTCAATAACAAGGGGAATTTTGGTGCTTGTTCTGAATA
>WBZL01004110.1_pt1 | contig 12836 bp, 15 predicted proteins | sample 5204291 | NCBI WGS metagenome assembly WBZL01 (sample SAMN12344345, study PRJNA552823) | activated sludge metagenome | biome: Activated sludge suspended growth; feature: Nitrification reactor; material: Wastewater; isolation source: activated sludge from nitrification reactor of wastewater...
GGAGGTCGCCCGCGACCTGCTCCGACGGGGGCTCCTGGCCCTGCCGGTCGCGCTGGCCGTCGGCTTCGTGGGCTGGGGCCTCGACGGGGTGGCCTCGGTGGCCTTCGCGTCCGCCCTGGTGCTGGCCAACTTCTGGATCGCCGCCGCCATGCTCGGCTGGGCCGCACGCATCTCGCTCGGCCTGCTCATGGGCGTGTCGCTGTTCGGGTTCCTGCTCCGCCTCGCCTTCATCAGCGTGGCCGTCCTCACCGCCCGCCACCAGCCCTGGGTGGTACCGATCCCCCTCGGGGTCACCCTGGTGGTGGCCCACCTCGGACTCCTGTTCTGGGAGACCCGTTACGTGTCCGCATCCCTGGCCTTCCCCGGCCTCAAGCCTGCCTCTCAGGAGTCGTGAGCGTGTTCGCACTCGAGTTCCCGCCGCTCAGCCACATCGTCGACTGGCCAGGTCTGGTCGGCGAGGGTCAGTGGTGGGAGATCAACAAGGTCGTCCTGATCTACGGCTTCGCCGTGCTCTTCACCGCCCTCATCTTCCTGCTCGGTGGCCGCAAGAAGGCCCTGGTGCCCACCGGTGCCCAGAACCTGGCCGAGATCGCGGTGGAGTTCGTGGAGGACGGCATCGCCCGGGAGACCATGGGCGCCGAAGGCGTGAAGTACACGCCCTACCTGTTGAGCCTCTTCTTCTTCATCTTCTTCACCAACATCTTCGAGGTGATCCCGGTCTTCCAGATGCCGGCCTCGGCCCGCATCGCCCTGCCCCTCGTGCTGGCGCTGTTGAGCTACGTGATCTACCACGGTGCCGGGTTCAAGAGCCACGGCCTCGGCTACATCAAGCACGCCATCATCCCGCCCGGCGTGCCGGTGGCGCTGCTGCCGCTGGTGGCGCTCATCGAGTTCGTGTCGAAGTTCCTGGTGCAGCCGTTCAGCCACACGGTGCGTCTCTTCGCCAACCTGCTGGCCGGTCACATCCTGCTCGTCACCTTCGCCGTGCTCACCAGCGGCCTGATGGTGCCCAAGTGGTACATCATCCTGTCCCCGTTGCCGCTGGCCGGCGTGATCTTGTTCACGGCGTTCGAGGTCTTCGTGTCCTTCCTGCAGGCCTACGTGTTCACGCTGCTCACCGGCGTGTACATCAACGCCGCCCAGAGCCACGAGCACTAGGCGATGGCCGAAACAACGCCCAGCAGCTCCTAGGCCCCACCGGTTCACCTCAGCAGTTCCCCGCAGTTCCGCAGTGTCCGCAGTTCCCCGAACAAAGCACCATCAAGAAAGGGCTCACCAATGAGCGCACTCGTCTTGGCCCAGGAGGCCGCCGCCAGCGGTCTCACCAACAAGGGCGTCGCCGCCCTCACCTACGGCCTCGGCGCGATCGGCCCCGGCATCGGCATCGGCTACCTGGTCGGTCAGGCCGTCCAGGCCATGGCCCGTCAGCCCGAGGCGGCCGGCATGGTCCGCACCACGATGTTCCTCGGCATCGCCTTCGTGGAGGCCCTGGCCCTCATCGGCTTCGTGGTCTTCTTCCTCGCCGGCGCCTGAGCACGGCTCCGGCTGAGAAAGGACATCATCTGATGCGACGTTTCCGTTTGCTGCTTGCCGCAGCCGCGGTCGTCTTCGTGGGTCTGTTCGGATTCGCCCGTCCCGGGTTCGCCCAGGAAGAAGGCGGCTCCGAGACCACCGAGGCCGAAACCACCGAGGGGATCACACCGGTCTCCGCAGTCGAGGAAGAGCACGAGATCGGCCACGCCGAGCACGTGTGCATCGAGCTCCTCGAAGGTGGGGGCAAGATCGACGACTGCCAGAAGGCCCCCAACCCGATGGTCCCCGAGACCAACGAGCTCATCTGGGGCACCGTCGGCTTCGCCGTGGTGTTCGGTCTCATCACCTGGAAGGGCCTGCCGGCCATCAAGACCGGCATGAACAACCGCACGGAGCGGATCCGCTCGGACCTCGACGCCGCCGAAGCGCAGCGCACCGAGGCCACGGGCATCCTCGCCGAGTACCAGGCCCAGCTGGCCGACGCCCGCAGCGAGTCGGCCCGCATCATCGAGGAGGCCCGTCAGGCCGCCGACGAGGTGAAGCGGTCCCTCTCCGCCCGGGCCGAGGCAGACATCGCCGACATGCGGGCCCGAGCCACGGCAGACATCGAGTCCGCCAAGGTCCAGGCCATCGCCGACCTCCGGGGTGAGGTGGCCAACCTGGCCATCGGCGCCGCCGAGCAGGTCGTCGAGCGCAGCCTCGATCGGGACACGAACGTCGCCCTCGTGGAGGCGTTCATCAACCAGGTGGGGGCGAACCGCTGATGGCCGACGACCGCACCACGGCGTACGCCGAGGCTCTCTTCGCGGTCGCTCGGGCTGAAGGCCCCCTGGCCGAGATCGAAGACGAGCTGTTCCGGGTGGCCCAGGTGGTCCGGGGGAACGACGAGCTGCGTGACAAGCTCGCCGACCCCCACATCCCTGTCGCCACCCGCCAGCAGGTCGTCTTCGACCTCCTCGACGGCAAGGCCCAACCCGCCACCACGAACCTCGTGTCTCTGGTGGTCGGGAACGGGCGGGTCCGGGAGCTCCCCGCCATCGTCGACGCCCTGGTGGCCATGACGGCTCGGGAGGCCAACAAGGAAGTGGCCGAGGTCCGCTCCGCCATCGCCCTCACCGACGACCAGAAGGCCCGCCTCGCCGAAGCCCTCGGCCAGGCCACGGGCAAGCAGGTCGAGGTCAAGGTCATCGTCGACCCGTCCATCAAGGGCGGGTTGGTGGCCCAGGTGGGAGACACCGTCATCGACGGTTCCGTCCGCCGCCGCCTCGAGCAGCTCCGCAACGCCCTGTAACACCCCAGCGAACGCCCCAGTCACGCCAGCAACGCCACAACAGGCTCAGGAGAACACGGCACATGGCCGAGCTCACGATCAACATCGACGACATCACCGCCGCCCTTCGCAAGAACCTGGAGGGCTTCCAGCCCGACATGTCCGCCGCGCAGGTGGGACGTGTGCTCGAGGTCGGCGACGGCATCGCCACCGTCGGGGGTCTCCCCGACTGCGCCGTCAACGAGATGCTCGAGTTCGCGGACGGGACCATCGGTCTCGCCCTGAACCTCGACGAGGACTCCATCGGCGCCGTGGTGCTCGGCGACGTGGAGAACATCGAAGAGGGCCAGGTCGTGCGGGCCACGGGCGAGATCCTCTCCGTGCCCTGTGGCGACGGGCTCCTCGGCCGGGTGGTCAACACGCTGGGCGAGCCGGTCGACGGCAAGGGCCCGCTCACCAACGTGGGCTCCCGCCGCCTCGAGGTCCAGGCCCCGGGCATCATGGGCCGCAAGCCCGTGCACGAGCCGCTGCAGACGGGCATCAAGGCCATCGATGCCATGACGCCCATCGGGCGGGGCCAGCGCGAGCTGATCATCGGCGACCGCAAGACGGGCAAGACCGCGGTCGCCATCGACACGATCATCAACCAGAAGGGCCTGGGGGTGAACTGCGTGTACGTCGCCATCGGCCAGAAGGCCTCCACGGTGGCGCAGACGGTGGCCACCCTGGAGTCCTACGGGGCCATGGAGTACACGGTCGTCGTGGTCTCCCCGGCCTCGGACCCGGCCCCCTTCAAGTACCTCGCCCCGTACACCGGCTGCGCCTTCGGGCAGCACTGGATGGAGAACGGCCAGCACGCCCTCGCCGTGTACGACGACCTGTCCAAGCAGGCCGAGGCCTACCGCTCGGTGTCGCTCCTCCTGCGTCGTCCGCCGGGGCGTGAGGCCTACCCCGGCGACGTCTTCTACCTGCACAGCCGGCTGCTCGAGCGGGCCGCCAAGCTGAGCGACGAGAACGGCGCCGGTTCCATGACGGCCCTCCCCATCATCGAGACCAAGGCCGGCGACATCTCGGCCTACATCCCCACCAACGTGATCTCCATCACCGACGGTCAGGTGTTCCTCGACGACGACCTGTTCAAGTCCGGCAACCGGCCCGCCATCAACGTCGGCCAGTCCGTGTCCCGGGTGGGCGGTGCGGCCCAGATCAAGGCCATGAAGACGGCCGTGGGCACGCTCAAGGGCGATCTGGCCCAGTTCCGTGAGCTCGAGGCCTTCGCCTCCATGGGCTCGGAGCTCGACGCCGTCTCCCAGGCCACCCTGGACCGCGGTCGCCGCCTCACCGAGCTGCTCAAGCAGGGCCTCAACTCCCCGCTGCCCGTCGAGGATCAGGTCGTGGTGCTCTACGCCGGTACCCGCGGCTACCTCGACCAGGTCGAGGTCACCGAGGTGCGCCGCTACGAGCAGGACCTCCTCGACTGGATGAAGGCCCGCAACAGCGGCCTCATGGCCCAGATCCGCGAGCAGGGCACCCTCGACGAGGACGGCCTCAAGGCCGCCCTGGCCGACTTCGCCAACGAGTTCGGCACCGCGAACACCGGCGCCGAGGCCTGAGGGAGCCGACGTGGCAGGTGGCCAGGAACGGGCGCTCCGGCGACGGATCAAGTCCGTCCAGTCGACGAAGAAGATCACCAAGGCGATGGAGCTGATCTCAGCCAGCCGCATCGCCAAGGCCCAAGAGCGCGTCCAGGCGGCGCGCCCGTACAGCGAGCGGATCACCGAGGTGATCCGCAACCTGGCCGCAGCCGGTGCCGGGGGAGACTCCCCGTTGCTCAACCCCCGCGACGAGATCACCACGGTGGCCTACGTCGTGGTCGCCGCAGACCGGGGCCTCGCCGGTGGCTACAACTCCGCCGTGATCCGCGGCGCCGAGCGGGCCATGGCCGCCGACAAGGAAGCCGGCCGCGAGACCGCCCTCATCACCGTGGGCAAGAAGGCCACCGGCTACTTCCGCTTCCGCGGCTACGAGCTGGCCGCCAGCTTCGGGGGCTTCACCGACAACCCCACCTACGAGGACGCCCGCGAGGTGGCCCGCCACGTGGCCGAGCGCTTCGACTCGGGCGAGTACTCCGAGGTCCGCCTCGCGTACACCCGGTTCATCACCATGGGCACCCAGGAAGCCCTGGTGGTTCCCTACATGCCGCTCGACACCACGTCGATCACCGGCGAGGGGGCCGAGGGCACCGATGCCCCGGCGGCCGACTACGAGTTCGAGCCCAACCCCACCGAGATCCTCGAGCGGCTGCTGCCCCGCTACGCCGAGGCGCGGCTCTTCGCCGCGTTCCTCGACGCCGCGGCGTCCGAGCACGCCGCCCGCCAGCGGGCCATGAAGTCCGCCACCGAGAACGCCGAGGACATGATCGTGCGGCTCAGCCGGGTCATGAACCGGGCCCGCCAGGACGCCATCACCACCGAGATCATGGAGATCGTCGGTGGCGCCGAGGCCCTGCGCCAGGCCGCCACCGACAGCACCGACCTGCTCCTCGATCAGGTCTTCCCCGTCGACATCTTCAACCCCGAGCCCGAGCAGCCCCACCGCACGGACCACTTCGCCGCAGGAGAACAGGCATGACCATTACCAACGAGCCCGGCACGCAGCTGAAGGACGGCCGCGTCGTCACCGTCGCCGGCCCTGTGGTCGACGTCGAGTTCCCGGCCGACGCCATCCCGCAGATCAACACCTGCCTGTCGATGACCATCGACACCGGTGGCGAGTCGATCGAGGTTCGGGCCGAGGTGGCCCAGCAGATCGGCGACAACCGGGTGCGGGCCATCTGCCTGAAGCCCACCGACGGCCTCCGTCGCGGCACCGCCGTGCGCAACACCGGGGCCGGCATCACCGTGCCGGTGGGCGACAAGGTGCTCGGCCACGTGTTCAACGTGATCGGCGAGCCGCTCGACATCACCTCCGAGGAGCTCGGCGAGGTCGCCGAGCGCTGGGAGATCCACCGCCCCGCCCCCGACTTCGACACCCTCGAGCCGTCGGCCCTCATGTTCGAGACCGGCATCAAGGTCATCGACCTGCTCACCCCGTACAAGCAGGGCGGCAAGATCGGCCTGTTCGGCGGCGCCGGCGTGGGCAAGACCGTGCTCATCACCGAGATGATCCGCCGCGTGGCCCAGAACCACGGTGGTGTGTCGGTGTTCGCCGGCGTGGGCGAGCGCACCCGTGAGGGCACCGACCTCTTCTTGGAGATGGGCGAGTCGGGCGTGCTCGAGAAGGCCGCCCTCTGCTTCGGCCAGATGGACGAGCCGCCGGGCGTGCGCCTCCGCGTGGCCCTGTCGGCCCTCACCATGGCCGAGTACTTCCGCGACGTGCAGCAGCAGGACGTGCTGTTGTTCGTGGACAACATCTTCCGCTTCACCCAGGCCGGCTCGGAGGTCTCCACCCTCCTCGGCCGCATGCCCTCGGCCGTGGGCTACCAGCCCACCCTGGCCGACGAGATGGGCGTGCTCCAGGAGCGCATCACCTCCACCCGGGGCCGGTCGATCACCTCGCTGCAGGCTGTGTACGTGCCCGCCGACGACTACACCGACCCGGCGCCGTTCACGTCGTTCACCCACTTCGACGGCACCACCGAGCTGAGCCGTGACATCGCCGCCCTGGGCATCTACCCGGCCGTGGACCCCCTGGCATCCAGCTCCACCATCCTCGCCCCCGAGATCGTGGGCGACCGCCACTACGAGGTGGCCCGCCGGGTGCAGCAGATCCTGCAGCGCTACAAGGAGCTCCAGGACATCATCGCCATCCTCGGTCTCGACGAGCTCTCCGAAGAGGACAAGATCACCGTGTCCCGGGCCCGCAAGGTCCAGCGGTTCCTCTCCCAGCCGATGTACGTGGCCGAGGTGTTCACCGGCCTGCCCGGCGTGACCACCCCGGTCGAGGAGACCGTCGACTCGTTCGAGCAGCTGGTGCGCGGCGACCTCGACGACCTGCCCGAGCAGGCGTTCCTGAACGTCGGCGGCGCCGAGGCGGCCCGCGCCAAGGCCGCCGAGCTCCGCAAGTCCGCGGGGGAGTGAGCACCTCATGACGCTCCAGGTCCAGGTGGTGTCGCCCGAGCGCATCTTGTGGACGGGTGAGGCCGAGATGGTCACGGCCCGAACGGTCGAGGGTGGCGACATCAGCTTCCTCACCGGCCACGCCCCGTTCGTGGGGGCGCTGGAGACCGGCAAGGTCACCGTGCGGCCCAACGAGGGCGCCGACGTCTACTTCGCCGTGCACGGCGGGTTCGTGGAGATCTCGGCCAACGAGGTGTCGCTGCTCACCGACGTGGCCGAGGCCACCGAGTCGATCGACATCGAGCGGGCCACCGAGGCCGCCGCCGCGGCCAGGGCCGCGCTGGCGTCCACCCCGGACGACGCCGAGGCGGTGGCGGCCCTCCGCCGCGCCGAGCTGCGCCTCGAGGTGGCGGGCGTCGTCCCCACCTGAGTCGCTGGTCGCCTCGCACCTATCGGGGAGGCCTCGCGCATATCGGGGAGGTGGTGGGGTAGGTAGGTCGGTATCGGCCCGCCTGGGCCGGCCCCGTCAACCGAAAGGCGCTCACCATGCGCTCTCGTTCCCGTCTGCTCGCTCCCGCGTTCGCCCTGACCCTCCTCCTCGGGGCATCGGCCTGCTCCGACGACACCAACGACAAGGTCTCCGATGCGGCTGACTCCGTCGGCTCGGACGTCTCCGATGCCGCGGGCGACATCCGTGAGGACGCCGAGGACGGCGCCGGCGCCGTGGGAGCCCGGACCCAGGCCGAGGCCCTGCGGGCCAGCCTGAAGGGCAACGACACCGCCGACGCCGAAGGCGTGCGCTCGGTGGCCGCCATCAACGAGGCGGCCACCGACCTCCCCGGCGACGTGGAGGTGACCGGCGTGGACGACGCCGACGGTGACGGCCTCGACGACGACGGTCGGGTGCAGGTGGACCAGGGCGACCAGTCGGCCTGTGTGATCCTGCCCGCCGAGGGCGAGGACACCACCGTGGAGAACGGCGCCTGCTGAGCAGTTCGGGCGTGCTGGCCTGACGCTCCTTCGGAGGGTCAGGCCAGCTTCAGGGCGTCAGGCCAGCTTCAGGGCGTCGGTGATGTCGGTGCCGATGACGACCTCCCAGTCGCCCCACTGGCCCACGTCGACGGTGGCCGAGGCACCGCAGTGCTCGCACCGCCCGTGGGGGTCCACGCTGAGCCCGGCACCGCAGTTGGGACAGTTACCGGCCACGGCGATCGACCGGCGTCGGGCGCCGACCTCCCCGTAGCGCTCGAAGCCGAGTCGGCGTCCGTCTCCCGACGAGAAGTCGACGAAGTCGACCGACCCGTTCTCACTGCACCCGGTGTCGCCCTTGGCCACGAACGAGGCGGTGCCCGTCTCGGAGCGGTTGAACGGCGTGCCCTGGTAGCCCGCCCTGGCGACGTCGGGTCCGCCGGTGACCGCGTTGGGGTCGGCCAGGTCCCACCGGGTGGCGACCGTGCGGTCGAAGTTCTCGATGGACACCCACATCTGGCGGCCGTCGTCGGTGGCGAAGCGGTGCTCCACCCACCGGTCGCCGGCGTTCTCGAACACGAGGGTGCCGCCGATCACCGCCCCCGTGCCCTCCACGGTGACCCGGGCGCCGACGGGGGCGTTGGCCACCGCCTCCAGGTCCGAGGTGCGGTTCCGCTTGAAGAAGCCCATGGTCATCCTCCGGGGAGTGGGTCGGGTTCGGTGGGGGTGTCGGCGGTGCGCTCGGCGACCAGGCCGGTCGCGAGGTCGGTCGCGAGGTCGGGCTGGGGGTGGCTGCTCTGCGCCAGGGCGTGGAGCAGGGCCGCCAGCTGGTGCCGCTCGGCGGCCGACAGCGTGCCCCACGACAGCAGCCGTGAGCGCAGGTGGTCGACGTCGGCGTCGCCGGAGGTGTCGGCCTCGGCGGTGCGCATGGACAAGAAGCGTTCGGCGACCTCGCCGGTGAGGGCACCGAGCATGCCGATGCCGGCGATCATCAAGGCGGCGGCGAGCAGCCGACCGCCGGTGGTGGTGGGCGAGATGTCGCCGTAGCCGACGGTGGTGGTGGTGACGACCGCCCACCAGAGCCCGTCGCCGAACGAGGACGCCACCTCGGGGTCGAGGCGCGGGAGCAGGGCGCCGCCGACGCACACCACCGTGACCCCCACCGCGGCGATCAGCTTGATGCCGGTGAGGCCGAGCACGTCGCGGAGGCCCTTGGTGGCCCGGATCAGCATGGCCAGCGGGCGGAGGAGCCGCAGCAGCCGGGCCGGGCGGACGAGGTCGAGCGGGAGGGCCGCCACCAGCTCGATGCGGTGGCGGCGGATGTAGTCGGCCCGGTCGTTGGCCACGTAGACGCGCACCGCGTAGTCCGTGGCGAACCAGGCCCAGATCGCCCAGCCGGCGGCGCTGGCGGCGCCACCGTGCTGGAGGAGCAGCCAGGCCGAGGTGACGGCCGCGGCCAGCAGGCTGAGCTCGTAGGCCAGCCGCACGACCACGAGCCACGCCGGCGCTTCGGTGTCCATCTCGATGTCGTCGTCGGCGAGCAGCGTGCGGACGTCGCCGAGGAACCGTGTGCCGACACCCATCGTTCTCCTCCCTCCGACCTGTGCGTAGACTCCCGCCGTTGCCTGGCGGGCTCGACCGTCGGCCCATTTCACCACCTCATGAGCCTCCTCTCGGTCGATGTGCCCCCTGCCGACGTGATCGGCGACGCGCTGCGCCTCCACCTGGGCCCCAACGCGCTCCCCGCCGTGGCCGCCATCCGGGTCCCGGTCGGGCCCCATCGCGTGCTGGTCCTGGAGGTGCTGGCGGCGTCGCACCGGGTCACGCTCCTCCTCCACGGCCGTCCCGCACTGGTGGAGACGGTGGCGTGCGCCACCGGGTCGCCGCTCGACGCCGAGCCGGTGGACCCGTACTCGCTGCCCACCGCCCATGCGGTCGATCTCGAGCCCGGCGGCTACCGCTTCACCAGCGAGCGGCGCGACGGTCACGGCGCGGTGACCGACGCCGCCCGCCACGTCCGCACGTTGAGCGGCCGGGGCGACGCCCTCACCGTGGGCTTCCCCGGCCACCCCGACGCCCTCACCGGGCTCGCGGTGGCCTCCGGCCCCCCGGCCACGCTCGCGTGGTCCACCTGGCACCTCTATCCGGGTGCCACGCCGCACGTGGTGGCCACCACGTCGATCATCGAGCTCAGGGAGGTTGCGTGAAGCACCTGTCCAAACGCAGGCGCCTCGCCGTGGTGGCGGTGCTGGTCGTGCTGGTCGGCCTGACCGGAGCGGCGTGCTCCAAGAAGGCCTCCGGCCCGGACCTGGCGAAGGAGCTGAACAGCCTGCCCTCGCTCACCAGGCTCAGTGCCCCGCCCGAGGGCCTCGACGTCACCGGGTCCGACGGGGTGTGGGAGTCCACCGGCTCCACCACCGAGGTGGCCGACGTCATCGCCGCCAAGGCTCGCCCCGACGAACGCAGCTCCGGGGGGACCGACCAGTTCCTCTTGTACCCGGGCGGCACGGTCTGGGTCTCGGAGCTGAACGGCAAGTCCGAGGTGGTGCTCTACAAGGACAACGACCAGGCGTACCGTCGCCACTCGGGCGTGCTCCTGGCCAGCGCCGCCTGGGGCAATCGCATGGGCGGCTACGGCGGCGGCGGCAGCTCCAACAACGGGTCTTCGGACACCGGCAACGGCTTCCGCGGCGGCGGATCCGGCTCAGGCAAGTAGCGGGAGACAGGGAGATCCAGTGGAAGACTTCATCAACGACCTCGGACCCATCGCAGCATGGCTGGGCGTGTCGCTCGCGATCATGGTCGCCGGCTTCATGGTGGTCGACGTGCTCACGCCGGGCCACCTGCGCACCCAGGTGTCCGACAACCTCAACGCCGCGCTGCTCGTGGCCGGCAAGCTCGTGGCCGTGGGCATCATCGTGGGCGGCGCGGTGTTCACCGCCCCCGATGCCCTCGACGAGGGACTGCTCGATGCCGTGCTCTACGGCCTGACGGGCATCGTGGCCTCCACGATCGTCTTCCTGCTGCTCGATCTGGCCCTGCCGGTCAAGCTGCGCGAGCTGGTGGCCGAGCCGGAGTTCGACCCGGCTGCCGTGGTGGCGATGGGCTCGGAGATCGCGGTGGCGCTCGTGATCGCGGCCTCGCTGTCGTGAGGTGAACGCCCCCGGGGGCGAGACGTCGGAAGCGGATCTCGATGTCCGGCGTCGTCGGGCGCTGCTGCTCGTGGTGGCTGCGGTCATCGCCGGGGCGGGGGTGGCCTACGAGCTGGGGCTGATGCTGTTGGGCACGGTCACGGTCGGCTCCACCGAGCGGGCCAACGCCGTGGTGCTGGGCGCGGCCATGTTCGGCATGGGGGTGGGTGCCACCACGGGTGGTCGGCTGGCGCGGCGGCCGGTGACCGCGTTCGTGGGGGTCGAGTGCCTGTTGGCCGTGATGGGTGCCGCGTCGGCACCCATCCTCTACTGGACCTGGGCCAGCCTCGATGCGTTCTGGGGTCCGCTGCTGGCCGTGGCGTTCGTGCTCGGTGCGTGCATCGGCGCGGAGATGCCGCTCCTGGCGGCCCTCAACGACCGGTTGGCGGAGCAGAAGGCGGCCACGGTGGTGGCGGCCTTCACCGCGGCCGACTACTTCGGCGCCCTGGTCGGGGCGGTGGCGTTCGGGTTCGTGATCCGGCCGTGGTTGGGGCTGGTCGACGGCACCATCGTGGTGGCCGTGGTCAACGTGGCCATGGCGGCCGCCGTGGCGGTGATCGTTCCCTCGCGCCGGACCGGGATGGTGGTGGTCACCGTGGCGGCCGCGTCGGTGGGTCTGATCCTGGTGGCGGCATCGGCCGACCGGGTCACCGACAACGGACGCCAGCGCCTCTACCGGGACCCGATCGTGGCCCGGCGCGAGAGTGCGATCCAGGAGATCATCGTGACCCGACGGGTGCACCCTGGCGGCGTGATCGACACCCGGCTGTTCCTGGACGGTGATCTCCAGCTGTCCAGCGTCGACTCCCACCGCTACCACGAGTCGCTCGCTCACCCGGTGATCTCGCTCACGTCGGCCCGTCGGGTGCTCGTGCTCGGTGGCGGCGACTGCGTGGCCGTCCGGGAGGTGCTGCGGCACCCGTCGGTGGAGCACGTCACCCTGGTGGAGCTGGACCCCGAGGTCACGGCGATGGCCGAGGAGGTGCCCGAGCTGCGGGCCCTCAACGAGGGCGCGTGCTCGGACCCGCGGGTGGAGGTGGTGAACGCCGACGCCTTCACGTGGGTGCGGGCGCACGCCCGCTCCGACGACCGCCGCTACGACGCGGTGATCGCCGACTTCCCCGACCCCGACACGCCGGCGCTCGGCCGGCTCTACTCCGTGGAGCTGTACGGCCTGGTCCGCCAGGTCCTGGCCCCCGGCGGGGCACTGGCGGTGCAGTGCGGCTCACCGTTCTTCGCCCCGGAGGCGTTCTGGACCTGCGAGGCCACGTTGGAGGCCGCCGGCTGGGCGCCCACGCCGTACCACGTCGACGTGCCGAGCTTCGGTGACTGGGGCTTCCACCTGGCCCAGCCGGCACCACCCGACCGCAGCGGGGCACCCCTGGTGGGCCCCGTGCCGGTGGTGGACCCCCGCCTCGAGGTGCGCTTCCTCACCGCCGACGTGCTGCGGGCGGCACAGGTCTTCCCGCCCGACGTCGCCCGCGAGCGCGTGACCGTGCGCGCGTCGACCATCCTCGACCCGTCGATCGTGGAGGCCGCCCAGGGAGCCTGGATCGGCTACTCCTGAGCCACGACCCGCCAGGCGGGGCGGGTCAGCTGAACTCGATGCTCGAGTACTCCTGGAGCTTCTCGAGCTTGTGCTGGGCCTCCACCAGGCGGACGGTGCCCGACTTGGAGCGCATGACCAGCGACTGGGTGGATGCTCCCTGGCTGGTGTAGCGCACGCCCTTGAGCAGTTCGCCGTCGGTGATGCCGGTGGCGGCGAAGAAGCAGTTGTCGCCGGCCACGAGGCGTTCGGCGTCGAGCACCTCGGAG